>JUEG02000746.1_pt1 | contig 17605 bp, 15 predicted proteins | sample 432341 | NCBI WGS metagenome assembly JUEG02 (sample SAMN02953476, study PRJNA257561) | rock porewater metagenome | biome: terrestrial; feature: Opalinus Clay rock; material: porewater; isolation source: Opalinus Clay rock BIC-A1 borehole | place: Switzerland: Mt Terri URL, St-Ursanne ...
ACTCCCACTTGTAGAAGTGGGAGTCTTACGATTGAATAAACCTCCTTGTGAGTTATTTTAAGAAAGATACTTGGCCAGATCTTCTTTTTTTAATAGTGATCCGGATTCCTCATCGATATAGAGCGTCCAGTTTTTATGGGTCTTGAGGATTGTGGCAGGTATTTCATTTGCTACCTCATTTTCTATAGTTAAGCTTAGAGCATCTGCTTTTGATTTGTAAGGAGCACAAGAGATTACGACGTTGCTTTGCATAATTTGGTGTACTGTCATGGAAATAGCTTGATTGGGAACGTCTTCTATAGTAGGGAACCATCCCTCCCTTACTTGCTGATTCTTACAATTGTTATCAAGATTTACTATTATAAAAGACTCGGTGGTTTCGAAATCAGCCGGAGGATCATTAAAAGCAATATGGGCGTTTTCACCTATTCCTATCAAGGCAACGTCGATAGGCTCTTTCTTCAGTTCCATAGTCAATTCTGCAATGTTCCCAGTTATATCTCCTTCACCGTCAACAAAGTAGACTTTCTGTAAGCCAACAATGTTCACAAACTTTTCTTTCAAGTATCTCCGGAAACTTGCTGGATGAGTCTCCGGTAAACCGATGTATTCATCCAGATGAAACATTTCCACCTTACTCCAGTCTACGTCCATTTGGACAAGAAATTTTAATGTTTCAAGCTGCGATGCTCCAGTTGATAACAATAGGCGCACTTTACCTTTACTCGCTATATTATCACGTAAAAGACTGGCAACATTTATCGCCGCTTCCTTACCCAGTTCTAGCGAATTATTGAACAATTTAATTTTCATTTTTCTCCTTAACTTAATATATTGATACGCAGTAACCTTGACCTGGGTTAGCGTTGCACTCGTATGGAATGATCTCCTTCAGCGAGCGCCTCAACTTCCGCTAACGTTGTCAGGTTAAGATCCCCTGATATGCTTCAGGACCGAGGCTGCAACCGAAAATCAATACCCTTCTGAGGCAACAATATCAACTGGTACATTGGAAGCCCGCACGAAAGATTGTTCAGATTATTAAGTGTTTTAGCCTTTACTTCGTCAAGTCCTGCCAGGGTGATATGGGTTTTCCAAGCCGATTTGTATTTATTTGGAACTTCCACTTTCAACGAAGGTCTACCAGGTCTGCTTTTCAGGGTCTTTGTCTCTTCAAATACGACCTGACACTTGTTCACATTTACTTATCTTTAACCCTTACTTTCTGGCCACCTGAACTGCTTCAATGAAACGCCTAGCCGTCGTTGTGATCAGGCCGTAATCTTCTGTCTTCGCGCCGGCAGTGAGTTCACTCCCCACCCCAACAGCCAGACACCCATTTCTAATCCACTCACCCACATTGTCCAAGTTTACTCCACCCGTAGGAACAATTTGCACTTGCGGGAGGGGGCCTTTGACTGACTTCACATAAGCTGGCCCGTATGTGTTTCCAGGGAAGAGTTTGACGATATCGGCTCCAGATTCCAGCACCGCAACCATTTCCGTAATAGTCTGAGCTCCTGGCATCACAAGTTTACGATAACGATTGGCTAAGCGGACCACTTCGCCATTGAAACTAGGACTCACGATGAATTCCGCTCCAGCCAACAAACAGACACGGGCAGTTTCACTATCCAGCACCGTACCAGCCCCAAGCACGATTTCTCCCTGTGAATAAGTTTGAGACAATTCCTGGATGACATTAAGTGCTCCTGGCACGGTCATGGTTATTTCAATGATATCTATCCCCCCGGAGCGGCAGGCCTCAGTAATTCGGATTGCTTGTTCTGCACTTTCAGCTCGTACCACTGCCACAACCCCAGTTTCAACTATTCGCTTAATACATTCTTCTTTTGTCATCAATGCCCCTCCAATCTAGTCTCCTGTTACTTATTGCGGCCTTTTTAAGCCAAAACAGCTTTTATTAGTTCTACAGCTGAGCCAGCATCGGCAGCAAAGCCATCTGCACCGATTTCATCAGCAAACAATTGGCTCACCGGAGCGCCACCGACAAGAATTTTAACTTGATTACGTAAGCCAGCCTTTTCAATTGCTATAATAGTATCCTTCATATTAGGCATGGTAGTGGTTAGTAAAGCGGAGAGACCTATAACTTGAGGCTGGTTTTCCTTGATGGCAGTAATAAATTTATCTGCTGAAACATCCACGCCAAGATCAATAACCTCGTAACCGCCCCCCTGAATCATCATGCTCACGAGATTTTTCCCAATATCATGTAAATCGCCTTTAACTGTACCAATCAAAACTTTGCCAAGATATTTTCTTTCACCAGCCATGATGAGCGGTTCCAGCACTTTTAATCCTGATTTCATCGCCCTTGCCGCGATCAGCATCTCGGGTACATAAATTTCATTCTTGCGGAACTTATCCCCAACAATACTCATTGCCGCGATGAATCCATCGTTAATAATATCGTCCAATGAAAGTTTCTCATCCAAGGCTTGTCTGGTCAGATTCTCTACGTTTGGAGCACGGCCTTCGATGACTGCTGCTTGAATTTCGTTTAAGATGTTCAATGTTTTTCCCTCCATATTTTAATATTAATCGAGCAAAACGTATGGTTAAACGCTGAGTTAGGAGAACCCTAAGGGGTGTTAGCTAGTTTGACTGTCTTTTGCTGCTCATGGCTTTCCATTGCAGCCTCCATGATTCGGATGGTATTGCCGGCTTCTTCAGGTTTGACCATAAGCTCCGCCCCGTTGACAATGGCATCATAGATATTTCGATAAAAAGCTGCGTAGTCCCCAGGTATGGTCTCGATCTTCCCGACAAAATGCAAACCGTTCAGAGTCGTGTTCAGAGTTCCCCACTTTTCGGCGCTCTCTACACCCCAAGCAGAATTAGACTCGGGGGTTAATCCCTGCTTCAGCGCTGCTTCTTGCGGATCGATCCCATATTTAACGTATGAGCCTTGCGCGCCATGCAGCGCAAATCGCGGTCCTGGTTCCCTTACTAACATCCCCGCTTTGAGGGTGACTTTCAGTGTGTTCTCATAAGTCATAACCAAGGCAAAACTATCCTCAATTTTACTATCCTCCCGCTGAACCTGCATATTCGCCGTCACTGTTTTTGGAGAACCGAAAAGTACAAGGGCTTGGTCAATCAAATGCGAACCTAAATCAAAAAGAATTCCAGACCCAGGTCCCCCTCTTTCCTTCCAAGTGGATGGCCTAATAAAGTTAATAAATCTATCATAATGAGATTCATATTCGACAATGTTTCCCAGCAAATTTCCAGCGACGACTTGCTTTACGGTAAGGAAGTCAGCGTCCCATCTCCTATTTTGATAAACACTCAACAATTTTTGTTCCTGTTTGGCCAGATTGGTCAATTCCTGAGCTTGTTGAAATGTTGCGGTAAATGGCTTTTCAACAATCACGTGTTTGCCGGCCAGAATGGACTCTCGGGCTAAGTCAAAATGAGTTTCGTTGGGAGTTGTTATAATGATGAGATCAATTTTCGGATCAGCCAACAAATCCTGCACAGTTGGGACCACTTCGACCCAAGGATAACGGGCCTTCGCTATATTTGCGCTCCGCTCCACCACTTTCGAAAGCCGTAGACCCGGAACAGCCACGATCATTGGAGCATGAAAAACCTGACCTGACATACCATAACCAATTAATCCTACGTTCAAGACTGATTGTTCCATAATTGAATCGCCCCTAAAGTCAACTGAATTTTTGAAACTTAATCTAGGATCGGTTTTTCGCTTTCTGTGTCGAAGATATGAATACGGTCGGGATCTAACGCGAGCTTTATCTTATCTTCAAGACAAACCTGTATTTTCGGATCAACTTTTGCAATCAGATTGGACCCATCTAATTTTACATATAACAGGGTTTCCGAACCCATCTTTTCAATAAGAGTCACTTCGGCTTCCACAATACTGTCTGTTAATGATTTGATATAGCGTTCATCAGAATGTATATTTTCTGGTCTTATTCCCATCGTAACTTCTTTCCCAATATATCCCTTTTGTTCAAGTGTTTTTCCCCTGTCTCCTGGTAGCTTGATCCTGAATTCGCCTAATTTCAGAAAAACCCCGTCTCCAACCTTTTGAACCATGACTTGTTTAAAGTTCATCTGGGGACTTCCCATAAATCCAGCTACAAACAAATTGTTTGGTTTGTCATAAAGGGTCTCAGGGCTATCGACTTGTTGGATATATCCGTCCTTCATTACAACGATCACTGTCCCCATCGTCATTGCCTCAGTTTGGTCATGGGTAACGTATATGAAAGTGGTCTGGAGCTCCTTGTGCAGCTTACTGATCTGGGCTCTCATCTGAAACCTTAATTTGGCATCTAGGTTGGAAAGCGGTTCATCCATTAAAAAGACCTTTGGTTTACGAACGATGGCCCGCCCAAGTGCAACCCTCTGTCTTTGTCCACCCGACAACGCTTTGGGTTTCCTGTCAAGTAAGTGCTCGATATCTAGGATTTTTGCGGCTTCATTCACCCTTGCTTTAATCTCATCTTTTGGTGTTTTCATCAACTTTAGTCCGAAGGCCATATTTTCGAAGACCGTCATATGCGGATATAATGCATAGTTCTGAAAAACCATGGCAATATCCCGATCCTTCGCTAGCACATCGTTAACTAGTTTTCCGTCAATATAGATTTCTCCAGCCGAGATTTCTTCTAAACCTGCAATCATTCTCAGAGTAGTCGTCTTTCCACAGCCTGAAGGACCTACAAAAACGACAAATTCCTTGTCCTTAATCTCAAGATTGAAATCGGTCACCGCAATAACTTTGTCAAATTTCCTCATAACATTCTTTAGTACGACACTCGCCATTAACATTCACTCCCCGCTTCAGAATATAAAGAAAACTTACTTCAGTTAGAGTTCTTAACCCTAACTGAAGTTTAAATTAATTTAAGAATACTTATCATCTTGGTTTCTCCTGCAACTAGGTCAGATGGCAATGGAAATTCAAAAGTAATATTGAGATTAAAGTAAGATTATTTGTTGATGATGTATTTTACGAGTTTAGGGTAGACGTAAAAGTTAGTCATTAAGCCGATCGTACTATAAGTTATTAAGAACGAGAGCACGATTCCCATCAGTGGAAAAAATACAATAGGCAGTACTGCTAAAACGGCGCATATTGCAAGGATACCGAGGTTAGGGAAAAACTTAAAGACAGCGAAGATGAAGGCATTTCTATATAATTGAATTGTAGAGAGTTTAAATGTGACAAGCATGGGATAGATATACAAATGCATCATCACAAATATTAAAAAGAGTAAAATACTAAGTCCCGTTATAATGGACAGGAACAAATTGGGTTCACTCAAACGAAGATAGACATTTAAATCCACTCCCATTATTAAAATCGCCAAAATATCAATCAAACAGATCATCATACTTTGTTTCAGGTTCTTGAGCGCGTGTTCCTTGAAGTCTCCCCACAAAAAGGCATGCTCTTCCCTGGCAAAGTTTCTCAAGACATAGGTGAATCCAGCTTGTGCAGGACCAACAGTCAAAACCGGTATACAAAGGAAGATTCCTCCAAGCGCGAAATAAAGCAATGATTTATCGAGATTTCCCTCCTGCAACCCGGCATTTATAGTCAGGTTTGGGAAGTAAATCTGTACAATAAATGGCATCAGGATCAATGCAGGAAGGTTAAACAGAAAAAACAGGATATTTAGCTTGGCAAGGTGCCAAAACTTGCGGAAATATACCTCGAAGAAAACAATCGCCCTTGGTTTCGGCGGAGCATTCTTGGGAATCCCCGGACCCTCTTTGGCATCATCAAATAACCCGAAAAAACCTGCCATAAATAGTTCCTTTCAAATTATAATATTTCAAAGTAGTTCTTCGCATTATTGAAGCAGATATCCTGGACCATTGCCCCAAGCAATTTTAGGTCATTTGGAACTTCTCCATCTTCAACCCATGTGCCCAGAAGGTTGCAAAGTATCCGTCTGAAATACTCATGTCTTGTGTAGGAAAGAAAACTTCTGGAATCGGTAAGCATACCAACAAATCTACTGAGCAACCCAAGATTCGCGAGTGATGTCATCTGTCTGTACATTCCATCCCTCTGGTCATTATACCACCAAGCAGATCCAAACTGGATTTTGCTTGGAATACCCTCACCCTGGAAACAACCAATAATTGAACCTATGACATCGTTATCGCTTGGATTGAGACAATATAAGATCGTCTTGGGCAGCTCATTGTTTTGATCCATGGCATCAAGAATTTTGCTGAGTGCTTCTGCGAATTCGTGATCACCTATGGAATCAAAGCCTGCATCAGGACCCACCAGCTTTAGCATTTTTGTATTAGCATTCTTAATAGTGCCTATGTGAAACTGCATTACCCAGTTTCGAAGTGCATACTCCCTTCCTAAAAATAAGAGTATTTGGGTTTTATACTTTGCAACTTCCGTTTTGGTCAGCCTACTGCCTGAAAGAGCTTTTTCAAGGATTGTGGAGGCTTCGTTTTCCGTACCCTCGCAATAAACCACCTGCTCCAAGGAATGATCCGACACTCTGCATCCAATCTGGTGAAAGAGATCAATCCTCTGCGTCAAGGCGCTCTTCAAATGCTCATAGGAGTTAATGTCCAAGCCTGATGCCTGAGAAAGCGTCTCTATCCAATCTGCAAAACCATCCCTATTGATATTGATGGCTTTGTCAGGTCTGAACGCCGGAAGCACCTTGACTCCAAAATTACTGTCCTTGGCTATAGCCTTATGATATTCGAGGGAATCTGCAGGGTCATCGGTAGTACAAATAGCCTTCACATTTGAACGTTTAATAAGTCCTTGAGTACTAAATTCATCGCTTTGCAGCATTTCATTACACTTTTGCCATATTTCTTCTGCTGTTTGCGGTGACAACAGCGTTTGGATGCCAAAATACCGTTGAAGCTCCAGATGCGTCCAATGGTAAAGAGGGTTTCCGATACATGCAGGCATGGTTTCCGCCCACTTAATGAATTTTTCCTTATCACTTGCTTCACCAGTAATATATTTTTCTTCAACTCCATTACTTCTCATGGCTCTCCACTTGTAGTGATCTCCACCAAGCCACAGCTCTGTAATATTCTTATACTTCTTGTTTTCAGCAATTTCTTTAGGATTTATGTGGCAATGGTAGTCAATTATAGGCATTTCCTTAGCATAATCATGGTACAATGTTTCTGCAGTGTTAGTGTGCAATAGAAAATTATCATCTAAAAAATTCTTCATATTTTTCTTCCTTCCTGTATTAGCTTAATTATAAAGTGACTCCATCTTTAAATATCGCTATCTCTCGATATCCATTTTCCTCATTCTTTGTTCTTAGATCACCTGAAGCTACCTTAAGCATAAATTCAAAGAAATCTTCCCTGCACCTGCTTATATCTCCATCTTCCAAAAGTTGTCCTGCATTGTAGTCAATCCAATTCTTCTTTTGGTGATATAGGTCTGTATTTGAAGAAATTTTAATGGTAGGTACAGGTGCTCCCAGAGGAGTCCCTCTTCCGGTGGTAAACAAGATAAGCTGTGCCCCAGCTGCCATAAGTGCCGTTGAGGCTACAATATCATTTCCTGGACCCTCAAGCAGGTTGAGTCCAAGTGTTTGTACCCTCTGACCATAATCAAGTACGTCGACTACACTACTAAACCCACCCTTTTGAATGCATCCAAGTGATTTCTCTTCTAAGGTTGAGATTCCGCCCTTTTTATTGCCTGGTGAGGGATTTTCATAGACTTCCTGATTGTGGCGTAAATAATATTCTTTAAAATTATTGATGAGGTTTACAGTTTTTTTAAAGACTCCTTCATCAGTACACCTGTCCATCAAGATCGTTTCACCGCCGAACATTTCCGGAACTTCAGTGAGAATTGACGTCCCACCGTGTTCAATAATCATATCCGAACAAGCACCAACCAAAGGGTTTGCCGTGATTCCTGAAAATGCATCCGAGCCTCCGCATTTTAAGCCTACGACCAGTTTGGATACCGGACATTCTTGTCTTCTAAACTGCTGGGCATATTCGACTAACTCGCCGACGAGCTGTATCCCCTCCTCTATTTCATCTTGTACTTCCTGAGTTGAGAGGAACTTTACCCTTTTTCCGGTATACTCACCTAACACCTTTTTAAATTGGGCTATATTGTTGTTTTCACAGCCGAGGCCCAGGACAAGGACTCCTACCGCGTTAGGATGTCTAACCATATCCGCAAGTATTTTTTGAGTTGTTTCATGGTCTTCTCCAAGCTGTGAACAACCATAAGGATGAGGAAAAGAAAAAATACCGTCGGTTTTACCCTCAAATCTCTGATTAGCTTCATTGGCCAGTCGCTCGGCGGTCTTGTTAACACAGCCTACGGTATTAACAATCCATATCTCATTCCTTATGCCTACCTCACCGTTTTCCCGTACATAACCCATAAATTCGCCTTGTTGACTCGGTTCCGTCTTCTTAAGCTGTGGTTCATATAAGTAATCCAGCATTCCCTTGAGGTTAGTTTTGATATTATGGGTATGAACATATTCCCCGACAGCAATATGCTTTAGAGCATGTCCTATTGGGAAACCATACTTGACAATATTTTCACCCTGGGCAATTTCCTCCAAGGAAATCTTGTGCCCTTTCTCAATATCTTCTTTAACTTCTACCTTGAGATCGCCCAGGGTAGCAACCTCGCTGGCTTTGAGATTATCCAGCAAGACTGCGACATTGTCCTTTTGATGGATTTTCATCAATTTTTCACTCTTAATCATTTTATAACCATTCCTTATCTAATATAGATAACTTCAAGGGGAGTTAATATCCAAGACAAAATTACTATATCGAATCCCAACTAAGCTTAAATAACCTCTTTTAGGGCTTCGTTGACACCTTTGGTAATAATGTTATACAGGTAGCTTGTAACGGTTGAGCTAAACCCTTGGACATTGTTTAAATCCGTTCCCCACATTTCAGCTCTTGAAAGAACAAATTGAACCAATTTCTCGGCACCTTCCCTGCTGCCATCATACTGGTCCCAGAGAGACTTGAACATTTCCAGCACTGGCAGATCATCTTTTATTTCGTATTCATTCCCAAGCCTGTTTCCTATCAAAGCATTTTCCCGAATTTCAGTTCCCCGGTAGAAGGCTAGGAGTGCAGCCATAGAGAAAGTAAGTACTTTAGGCAGCTCCCCGTTTTTAGCCACATATTCCAAGATAGAGGGCAGCACCCTCGTTTTGAACTTCGAGGTAGAATTAAGGGTGATGCTGAGCAGGTAATGCTTAATGAAAGGATTGGCAAATCTCTCCACAACTGCAGTGGCAAATTCTTTAAGCTCATTTTCCGGCAATGCAAGGGTCGGTATAATCTCCTCGAAAATACCCTTGTTCATATATAAGCTGATTACAGGATCGTCCATACATTCCTTAACCGTTTCCTTGCCATAAAGATACGCTGTCATAACGGTCATCGTATGAGCGCCATTCAGGATTCTAACCTTTCTGGTTCGGTAGGGGGCCATGTCCTCCGTCCAGATAACATTTAAGCCTGCTTCCGTAAAGGGCAGCTCCTGGGCAAGTTTTTCATCTCCCTCGATCACCCACAGGTGAAATATTTCTGCTGTATTTAAAACATGATCGTGGTAGCCAAGTTCCTCAGACAAGCTTTCATACTCATCCCGCGGGAAACCGGTGACAATCCTGTCCACAAGTGTGTTCAGAAAGTGGTTGGAACTGTTCAGCCAGGAAATAAAATTGCTGCCCAGTTGCCATTCTTCAGCCAGTTGCAACACAATTCTCTTCAGATTATCCCCGTTCCTGTCAATAAGCTCGCAGGGCATAATGATAAATCCCTTTGTCCGATCACCCTTAAAAGCCTCAAACCTTTTATATAGGAAAACCGTCAGTTTTCCGGGATAGGATGCCGGGGGAGAGTCTTTAAATCGGTCATCCGGGTTATAAGCGATGCCGGCCTCAGTGGTGTTGGATATAATCACGCGAAGTTCGGGGTTTTCGGCACATTTCACATACTTGTCGAATTCAGTGTAAGGATTAATCCCTCTACTGACCGACGAAATTAAAGATTTGTCACTGACGATCTTCCCATTTTGGAGGCCTCTTAGAAACAGCGTATAAAGGCCATCCTGATTATTTATCATGTCAACCATTCCGCCCGATAGAGGCTGAACGATGACTACCTTGCCATTAAACAGTTCTTTTTTATTCATCTCATGAATCATCCAGTCGACGAAACCTCTTAAGAAGTTTCCTTCTCCAAATTGAAGAACCTTTTCCGGAAGCTCCCTGTCAACACTCACCTTAAGGTCCTCGTTCAATTGCAGGCCACTTGCTAATAATTCCCGGCTTAAAATTTCCATGCTAGATCCTTTCTGATTATCCACAAATCTCATGTATTTTATTATAAGCGGACTCCTGCTCTTCAACCGTTTTACAATAGGTGACCACCACCAGCTTCATGCCAGGTGCCCACAATCTTTGCACATTCTCAAGGATCGTATCGACATCTCCGACAATCCGCGCATTAAGGACGATCCCTGTATTGACGAACTGATCGCGAAACAGTTCCAGATCTTTAATCGATCCAGGATCAGTTTCTTCTGAAAAAGCTCCATCGGCCATCACCAAATTTTTAATTTTCTTAACGACTGGTATTTTCCCAGACCAATCACCGCAGGAATGGAAGACAGCCCCCCCAAACTCAGCGCCGATTTTCTCTCGTTCCGGGATCTCATATTCCTCAAACATTTTATTGGAAATCATGAGCGCATTATCGTCGCTCATTCCTATGCCGGTAAAGGCACGACTGCTGGCGAAACCATGTCCAGGCTTAGCTAGTGCCCCACCAATTAAGTTCATCTGCTGCTTCGTAAATTCAATTAACAAGTCCGAGATATTGCTTAATAGAGTGCAGTAACCTTTTGGATTATCATAAATCTCCATGAACAAGGAATTTATATCGACTAAACTTGCTGCAACATTCAAAGGCGACTGCACATCTGTCAAAGACATCGGCACTTTACCCTTAGTCTTGTCGAGGAAATATTCAATCATCTCCAGAGTATGCCGACCGATCTGGGTCTTTTCAATCGATATATAGTCATAGCTAAGTGCTTCTTGTATAGACCTAAATGGCGCCATAGTAGCTGGTGCCTGACCGTCATGCCATACATAATCTATCCCATAAGCGCTTTGGACTGTGCCAATCCCATACCATGGCTCTAGAAAATTCGCCATATCACTTTTGTACTTCATACTTTCAGTTAAGGCTGCTAACTGAAGTTCCAGCGAATTCTTCATATCTTTGCAGCCGTAAGAGAAGACTTCAGGTACCCTAAACCGCCTATACACGGCTACTCCGGACTTACTTTGCCAAAAATCCTTGTTGTGCTCCATCAAGGCTGCCTCATATTCACCATAGCGAGATAGCTCGAATTTCGCTGGATCCATTGGGAGAATCTCTGTCCCTTGAGAATCAGCCAGTGCAATATCAAAACTCTTTTTAGCCATTTAATGACAACACCTCCACTTAACGAATTAGCCTGTGAATCGCCGGTTAACGCTTTAGATTTTTAACACAAGTTATAAAGGTTTCCACTCGCTGGTCTTCAGTTTCTGAGTCAATTCCGACACATGACATCGAATATAACTTGCTGGCGCTATTTGACATAGCTTCAATATCAGTCGCTATCTGGTGATCACTTGCTGTCTTTATCGCTACCGGGCTATACCTCAAATTGAGCCATGTTTCAGGAAGAGTTTGTCTCACCCTGGAAATATCCGAACCGGCTCCTACTTCCGCAAACTCCAAATCTTCAACTTTAGCATAGCCTTCGATGACATGCTCCATGGTTTGCCCACAATGGTGTATCCCAAACGGTTTAAAATACTTAGCAAGCTTTAGATCCGGCTCCAGCAGAAACTTCTCATATATTTTCTGCGAGATCATTTCTACTGTACAGTTTGAGGTAACATAGACATCCGGTATCGTTTGACTTGTAATCGCTGTAACCCCGTGAGATAACACTTTCGAGCTGGAGGATATATATTTACCAATTTGGATCGTCAGTTCGGTACAACGATTGATTAGCTTGCGTGCCAAATCAGGGCTCACCATATAATCTATGAACAGTTCACTCCCTCGCAGGTCCATTGCGATATTCTGAACGCCTTGAAGGTTTAGATGCGATTCAATATACCCATATTTATTTTTTAGGTATTCGAACTGGCGGATTGTATCCTGCCATACTTTATTTTCGGAGATACTCAAACCTTCGAGTGCTTCTATCTCTTCCTCAGATATATTGGCGCAGATTACTTCAGGAGGCGTGTTGGCAAAATATCTTATTTCACATCCCATAATGGCTGAATATAGATATCCTGAGGCCAAAAGGTCGGAACCCATTATGGGTCTGGGCTTGGGGGCCTTTTCACCGAGGCCCAGATGACCGAATTTTTCATATAAAGTCTTTCTCATGTTCAGATCACATTCGATCCTGTAATCCGGTTCATTAAAGAATTCCTGGCTAAAATCGATTCCCGCATGTTTGTGCCACCAACTGGCATGGAAAGTGACATCAACCGGTATACTCATTTTCTATCCACACCTCCACAGGCACTTTACTATAAATTATAGTTTCCATAATGCTTTGCTGCTTTAACAATTGCAACAATATTCTTAAGAGGAGTTTCCGCTTCCAAAAAGTCAGAGCAGGCAAAAATATATCGGCCACCTGGTTTTCCAATACTGACTATTTGCTCCACCTTGGCTTCCAACTCAGTTTCCGAAGCCGTCTTTAAAAAGCTGATCTGATCAAGATTTCCAATGAGGGTGAGCTGTTTCCCGACATTTTTTTTCGCCCGTTCCAGGTCGTTATCACCCTGGGGATGGGCGGCAATTGTTTCCCAGGCTGTCAGTCCCATATCAACATAACTGCTTTGCAGAACCTCCGCTTTGCCGCAGTTATGGTAGATTGTATAACTTCCCTCTTGATGGATCGCATCAACAAGCTTTTTTTCATAGGGCAGAATATACTCATCGAAAAAGTTTTTACCGATAACAGCTGAATTAGCGATATTACCTTGGATTCCGATGGCATCTCCATTGGCTCTGGCCAAGGCTGCACTATACTCACTGGATAATTCCGTGAGTTTAGTCATATACCGCTCATAATATTCAGGATTGATATAGGGATCCATCATAAGCTCCGTAGCATCCCGATAGTTAGCTGCCTGATTAAATATACCTCCCCATGTCCAGGGAACAGAGATCCCCAAATCTCCAATTTCCTTTTTTGACCAACTACAATAATCAATCATTTCTGAAATAGTTTCTTGATCAATACTCGGTACATATTTAATGAAGGCCTCTAGATCTGACTCATCCTTGATCATGTATTCCTGGGTAGAAAGATGGAGTCCGCTTGATCTGTCACCGACATCAGGTCCAACCTCTACCTGTTTGAGAATTTTTAATGGTGTTTTAATCTCATATATTTTATAAAAATTTCCCAATTTACGGATTGTGTCGCAACTTAATTGCCAGTTTGGAAAGCTTTTCTTCATGAAATGCGGGTATTCAAATTTTCTACTTCGGGTCATAATATCAAATTCAAAATGTTTGGCACACTCAACTGCATCTGTAACCCTGTCTACCGTTTTTCCGGGATACATATAACTTAAAAATTCTTCCTGTACAAACAAACTAACTGGAACACGGTCAGGTATTTCACCTTTCAAGGTCAATAATAGTCTTTCTCTGGCGTTCAAATTATTCCCTCCCCACGCTTATTCTTTCAGGGCGCCTTCCATAATACCTCTGATGAAATACTTCTGCATGCTTAAGAATATTACCAGTAAAGGAACCAAAGACAATGTAATAGTTGCACTGAGGGTTCCGTACTGCCATGAAGCAGCTTCATCCCTAAGGAAGGTTATACCTACTGCCAAAGTTTGGGCAGCAGGAGTACTAGTTAGTGTCCTGGCAAACATAAATTCTCCCCACACATTGATGAAGGTGAAGATAATGATTGTGGCAATTCCAGGCTTGGCAATCGGAATCATAATCTTATACCATACCTGCAGAAAATTGCAGCCATCAATGGTAGCAGCTTCAGCAAGGCCATTAGGTATATTGTTGAAGGTTCCTCTCATGATAAAAATTGTCATCGGGAGATTTATGGCGATATAAGGTAGGATCAGCCCTAGGTGGGTATTAATAATGTTTATTTTATCTTCCATAATATATATGGGAATAAGATAAACGGCATAAGGTACGGTAAGTACCAAGAGGATAAACGCAAAGTAAATCTTCTTGCCGACAAATGCCAATTTAGAAAATGCATACCCTGTCATGGCACTAAAAACAACTGTGGCAACGACTGTGAAAAAAGTGATTGAAAAAGTGTTAATGGAGAATCTTATAAAATCATTCATTTGGGTAACGACTTTAATATAATGGACAAACGTTACTTTGGACGGAAGAATTGTAAAGGTTCCTGAATAGATTTCTTCATTCGCCTTTAGGGAAGTAAGCAGTGTCCATATAAATGGGACAAGAAAAACTAAGGCTGTGATTAAAAGTATCGCAAATATTATGATATTAGAAATACTGATAGGCTTTTTCATTGGCTCCTCCTTACTCCTGTTTACCTAACCTCAAGTTAAGCACAGACAACAAAAGTATAATTGCTCCCATAACATAAGCGATTGCCGAAGCATAACCCATTTCATAGTACTTGAAGGCATTTTCCCAGGTATACTGATATAAAACCAGAGTCGATGTTCCCGGTCCGCCTCCAGTCATAATAAACGGTTGTTCAAACACCTTCACGGATTGAATAATTGCCCATATTCCACACACAACATAACTCTCTCTTAGATTTGGTAGCGTAATATACAATATCTTCTTAAAACCGGTCGCTCCGTCAACTTCTGCAGCTTCATATAAATCTTTTGGTATTGCCTGAAGTCCAGCCATAAACAGAATCACGAGCATGCCCACGTATTTCCATATGCTAACAAATGCTATACTTACCATAGCCCAGGTGTCATCACCAAGCCAATTTCTGGCCAGAAAACCAAGGTTAAAAACATCTGTTAAAACGAAGTTAAATAATCCGTACTGCTCATTTAAGATCCATTGAAATACGATACCGGTCAGTGATAATGGTATGACAACCGGGAGAAATATTGATGTCCGGAAAACGCCTGACCCTTTTACCCCCTTTTCAAGCATTAAAGCAATAACAAGTGCTAATACCATAACGAATGGGAAGAAAATTAAACTAAACACAGCGGTATTCTTCAAGGCAGCAATAAAATATGGATCAGACCACATTTTTATATAATTACCCATGCCAATGAAAATCGGCTTAGTATCATAGGCAAAGTTATATTGCGTGAAACTTAATATTAAGGAATATATAAGCGGATACATCATAAAAACACCCATAAATAGCAAGCCAGGTGACACGAAAAAATAGCCAGGCATCTGCCTTTTCCATGAAGTTAAAATACGGAAGTTCCCACTTTTTACTTCATTCTTTAGCACGATAGAATCATCTCCTTTATCAAGGCTTTAGTTTTACCAAAAGAGAGCAACCAGACGTACGACGGCCTGACAATTGCGTTAATTCTACCTGAATAACGGGCAAAAACGATCGTTGTCGCTCGAAAGGCTCGTCGCAAGTCAAGTTTACTTTACCCAACTAGAAAGTTTAGGCGGACGAATAAATTTAATATTTGATTATTTAAGGCCTGTAGTTTTATCGATGGTGTCGATCATCTTCTTTAAATTCACCATTGTCTCATCAACGGTTTGCTTATTAGTTAAGCATTTCTGGATCTCCACTTGCATTGTTTTATCGAGTTTGGCAAAGTCTTTATATAAAGGGCTGGTGACAGATTTCTTGGTCGTGTCAAGCACTGTTTTCCATTCTCCGGCCACAGCAGATGTGTAATGTGAGCTTAGTGGCGACATCTTTCCGTATTTATTCAGAGAGAAAGTTTGAAAATCTTTATTCAGCAGCCTTTCCTTGATGAACTGTTTAGCAAGTTCTTGGGCCGGAGAAGCTTTGGGGATTACTACACCATGAATATAAGTGAGTGAACCATTCTTATCGGTGCCTGGTATCGGCATCACTGTTACATTTGCGCTACCAAGTAGATCACCTGCTTCGACCCATCTTGATGCAGCTGTCATGTGCATTGCCACTTTACCTGATTTAAAATTTGATCTTCCAGCATCCATATCAGCAAAGGAATCTGTTGGCGAATATCCGTCTTGAGCAAGTTTTTGCCATACTGATAACAAACTTTTAGCTTCATTACTTGAAAAGTCCAGTGTCTTTTTGTCTGACTCATAGAGGCTACCCTTTACGCCCTGTAAAGCAGACATATAGGAATAAGCCATAAAGTTAGCTCCCCAGTCGATCGAGAGACCAGTCTGAACAGTTTTGCCATTTTCTACAACTGTAGCCTTCTTCGCATATTCATACAGCTCGTCCCAAGTAGCAGGAGGTTTAATATTACCATTGGCATCTACTAAGCCTGCCTTTTTCATCAAGGTCTTATTCACAACGATGAACATTTCCTCACCAAGCATTGGTATCATATACTGAGTTCCTTCGATGTTGCCCAGTTCCAGAAATGCGGGGATGAAGTCCTCTTTTTTAAGTTTATCGTCGAAGAAACCTTGATCAAAATTAATAATGTAATCCTTAGCAGCATACTGTACTGCCTGTTCTCGACTGCCACCTAAAGCTAAATCACTATTTGTCTTTCCCTGCGCCCATTGGAGCATATTTGTGGTAGTATCGGCATTATCCACCTTATTTATTGTAACTTTTACTCCAGGATGGTCTTTTTCAAATAGTGTAGCAGCTTCATCAAGCTTGTACTTACCAAGCATCCATGCTTGTGCAGTTATCCTAAGTTCTTTCGGTTGGGCGTTTTGTACCGTAGCCCCACTTTCCTTTTTCTCAGTACTTCCACAACCTGCCAAGGTACTTAACACCATAAGCAGTGCTATTAAAGTTGCAACTAGTTTTGTCTTTTTCATTTAAACCCCTCCATCTTCTTTGTCCTTTATTAGGAATCAAAATTTAAGAATCCATACCAACTGCTACGCATAACCCATCGACGTGATCGTTTTACTACCCTTGCGGTCTAAAAAAACTCACCTCCTCTTCCCTATGTCAACGGTCAATTCGCCTGTTCCTAATCAACGAACTCACCGGTTTCCTCCATTGCTAACATACTTTTTCTAAAGGAAGTTCTTCCGGTGCTTTAATTCTTACGATTCTGCAGGAGTTCATCCATTGTTTTGTAATTAAACTTTCGAAAGTCTGCCATTCAACAACTCTCCTTTTCCAGTAAACTCTCGGACCACGATGCAACCCGTGTCATTCGCAAATTTTATATTATTGCCTTCAATGAATGTCTCGAGTTGCTCAGAAGTTGGTAACCCATCCGAATCCCCTTGAGTCATTACTGCCATAGCCCCTATCGCGTTACCTCGTACTACGCACTCGCACATCGGTAAACCATCTAGGATTCCACTAACTACGCCGACTGCAAAGCCGTCTCCAGCTCCTACCGTATCTACA
>JUEG02000120.1_pt1 | contig 17552 bp, 17 predicted proteins | sample 432341 | NCBI WGS metagenome assembly JUEG02 (sample SAMN02953476, study PRJNA257561) | rock porewater metagenome | biome: terrestrial; feature: Opalinus Clay rock; material: porewater; isolation source: Opalinus Clay rock BIC-A1 borehole | place: Switzerland: Mt Terri URL, St-Ursanne ...
ATTTTTGCATTCACTCAGGTTCCTTTAGCCATCAGTGAAGGAATCTTGACCGTCATGGTGATTAACGTCCTTAGTGCTTACAGTCAAAAAGAGTTACAAATCCTCTCGATATTTACTGGTAAAGAATTACCTACCGGCAAAGGGAGGGTAAAACCATGAAACTGATGACTAAAAATGGATTATTACTGATTCTAGTCATTGTACTGGCCTTTGCTCCTCTTTATATCGCCCGCACCGCCGAATTCGAAGGTGCTGATACTCAATCATCAGCAGCGATCAGCACACTCAATGCCGATTATAAACCCTGGTTTGAACCCTTTTGGGAACCACCGAGCGGAGAAGTTGAATCGTTCTTATTTGCCTTACAGGCAGCCATCGGAAGTGGATTCGTGTTTTATTTTTTAGGGTATGCCAAGGGTAAACACAGTGCAAGTAAGAAGGATCAGCCGTGATCAATATCGATTCTTATGCTTATAGCAATAATTTAAAGAAAGTCCATCCCGGGGAAAAGTCTCTTTTCGCGGTGATTACCATGACAGTTTGCCTAACCTCTCCTACTGTTATTACTCCACTCATTGTCTTAGCCTTGATGGCTGCAGTAATAATCTTAAAAGCAGGCATCCCCGCCCGAGTTTTTCTCAAGCTAATGCTTGTTCCTCTTTCGTTTCTCCTGATTAGCGTATTAACGATTGCTTTTTCAGTCTCGACCAATCCTTCGGGATTTTGGCAAGCTCAAACTATACATGGTCTAACCATAGGAATTCGCTACCCCGATCTGATCACAGCTGTTCAACTCTTCTTAAGATCTTTGGGGGCTGTTTCCTGCTTGTATTTTTTAGCCCTCACCACACCGATGACGGAAATTATCTCCGTACTCCACAGGTTAAGAGTCCCAGTCATTATTACGGAATTAATGGTACTAGTTTATCGGTTCATCTTCGTCTTAATGGAAACAGCAATCACCATCCATAGGGCCCAATCGTCCCGTTCAGGGTATGTCTCCTTAAGAATTTCCTATCGGTCCCTAAGTCGGCTCTTTTCTGCACTCTTAGGTAAAGTCTTTGTGAAGTCCCAAGAACTATACAATGCAATGGCAGCTCGATGTTACACGGGTGAAATAAAAGTGCTTACCAAGAAATATCCCGTGTGTATAAAAAATTATATTCTAATAACTGGACTTGAACTTCCTTTGATCTTGTTTAATTTGTTTGGGAGGAGATAAATTTGCCGGAGGTTATACTTGAAGCAGTAGATTTAGATTATTATTATCCGGATGGTACCAATGCCTTACGCAACATCAACTTACAAGTTAAAAAAGGAGAAAAACTTACGATTTTGGGATCAAACGGAGCCGGTAAATCGACCTTATTTATGCAATTTAACGGGCTTTATCGCCCTACTTCAGGATCCATAAAGTATGAAAAACAAGATATTTCATACAAGAATAAGGCTCTAATAGAATTACGTAAAAAAGTGGGGATCGTCTTTCAGGATCCAGATAGTCAGTTATTTTCCTCGAGTGTTTATCAGGATGTCTCGTTTGGACCACTTAATCTTGGACTTTCAGAACAAGATGTGAAAGACCGAGTTAAGCAGGCCTTGATTGATACCGAAACCACAGACCTAGAAGACAAACCTACTCACTTGTTAAGTTACGGGCAGAAAAAAAGGGTTTCGATCGCTGGCGTTCTGGCGATGGAACCCGAGGTGATCATTTTCGATGAACCAACGGCAGGGTTAGATCCTCGTCACGCTCGTGAGTTTATGCAACTTCTAAAAAAATTGAGCGCTGAGGGTAAAACAATTATCATATCCACTCACGACGTGGATTTAGCTTTTTCTTGGTCAGATCGATTAGCTATCATGTCGAGTGGTGAAATCATTGCGCATGGTGAACCAGGTGAACTATTTCTGCAACCCGAACTGATCGAACGTGCTGATTTAGCCCTGCCTTGGCTGATCGATGTGTATTGTGGGCTGGTGGAAAAAGGATGCTTACCACCCTCTACTCCCTTGCCTAAGACTAAAGCTGATTTACTGATGCTTATCTCCCTTGTCCCCGTAAACATCGAAATATCGTAAGGGCATTTTATTAATTCCCTATTAGCCTAATTCATCCTTACGTGAGACCTCCACTTTTATAAATGGGTGTGGTACGGCATAAGTCTCCACTGGAGACTTACGTCACCGATGTCTCGATGTTCAACTTTAGTTAAACGAGTTCACTGAATTATCCACCGCCATGAGAACTGAACTGAACAAGCGACAAAAAAAGAGGATTATCCCTATGAAGGGGAATAATCCTCTTTTTAGATTACGGTTTCAATCGCTTATTTAACCTTATCGTTCGTCAATTAGTCCTTTTTGCAATTATGGCAATACCCATAGATCTCTAGCTTATGTCCCGTCACGTCGAAATCCATCTTCTTTTTCAAGCTATCCTGAAGTTCTCCCATAGGACAGTCTTCAATGGAAATCACCTTGTGGCAACCAACGCAAAAAAGATGATGTTTATGCTCATGATGATTGAGTTCATACCGTGCTTTACCATCATCCATCGTTGATTTTATCACCAGATTTTTAGAGACAAATATATCCAGAGTCCTGTAGACGGTAGACAAATTTATTGAAGCAGTATTCTCCCTTAATGATATATAGAGGTCCTCCGCTGTCATTGGATGTTCAGACTGTTCCATGAGAAGGAGGATGGCATTCCTGTGCTTAGTACTTTTCATGCCTTCACGTTTTAAAATTTCTGTAAAGTTAGTATTTTCTTCCAACAAGATCATCCCTCAACTCTTAATAGCTTAGTAAGTGTTCTCTTTATTTTAATCGTTTTAAATATTTTAGCAATGTTTAAGAGTTAAAACTTGTCGATCGATCAATTTAATTGTTCAACTAGCTCTAGATTTTACATGTGTTCGATGATTAAGAAGGAAAGTAATGGTTTACAATTATAAATAATAGAGTATAATTTACTTATACAATGCAAATGCGAAGCGTTTGCAAATGGAAGTGGGGTTGTTCAGATGAATTTGAAGTCAATTAAACGTCTTTGCCTAGTGTTAATAAGTATACTATTGCTAAGTGGGTGTGGAGCTAACAACGAATCGAAGCCTACGGTAAGTCCAACTGACAGCCCTAGCGCAACCATGACAATAGCTACATCGTTCTATCCTATGTATATATTTGCCTTGAACGTTGCCAAGGATATCCCTAATGTAACCGTGATCAATATGACTCAGCCCTCTGCAGGATGCCTCCATGACTATGCGGCAACTCCTCAAGACTTGAAGAATCTTGAAGCAGCAAAAGTCCTTATAACCAACGGAGCAGATATGGAATCCTTTATGGATAAGATTACGAGCCAAATGCCAAATCTAAAAATAATTGAGGCCAGTCAAGGCATCGAACTCATAAAAGGAGATGGGGATGAGGGCGATAATCCTCATGTATGGGTAAGTATTTCTAATGCTATTACTGAGGTGCAAACGATTGGGGGTCAACTTGCTATATTAGACCCCAATAATGCCACGAAATATCAAGAGAACACCAATGCGTATATTAAGAAGCTTGAAGCACAAAGAGATAAAATGCATCTGGCCTTGGATGGCATAAAAACTCGTGATATCGTGACGTTTCATGAGGCATTCCCTTATTTCGCTCAAGAATTTAACTTTAACATAGCTGCGGTCATCGAACGCGAACCCGGTTCTGCTCCTAATGCCAAAGAATTGAGTGAAACGATAGCGCAGGTCAAAGACTTAAAAATAACCGCTCTCTTTGCTGAGCCACAATATCCCGTGAAAGCGGCAGAAACCGTTGCGACAGCGACAGGTGCAAAAATTTATACACTTGACCCGGTTGTCATGGGTCCCATGGAAGCAGATGCCTATATCAATATTATGGACAGCAATCTTAAAACCTTACTAGAGGCCTTACAATGAACATGAACATGATCCAAAATAAATGTACTCATAGTTCCCAAGGGACATCCTGCACGTGTGGATTATGTTGTACTAAAATTTCAAACTTTGGTGTCACTCGTGGCGGTACAGAAATATTACGAAACGTCAATCTCCACATTCACTGTGGAGATTTGACCGCGATTATCGGTCCTAATGGTGCTGGAAAAAGCACACTTCTTAAGGCTATCTTAGGTGAGATTTCTCATACTGGAGACCTTCAATTTCTGGATGCCAAGAACGAAGGGACATCGAAACTTTCAATGGGTTACGTACCACAGAAGCTTGATCTCGATTCCAGCTCTCCAACGAGTGTCCTTGACTTATTTGCTGCTGCCCATACAAGGATACCGATCTGGTTTGCTTATCCTAAAAAAATACGTGAACGTGTTCGCGAAACCTTAGCTCGCGCTCAAGCAGAACACCTAATCAATAAACGCTTAGGAGCTTTATCTGGAGGGGAGTTACAACGAGTTTTACTCGCGCTCGCCCTTGATCCAATTCCTCATCTACTTCTTCTCGATGAACCCGTATCAGGCATCGACCAGAAGGGTCTAGAATTATTCTACAAAACTGTTTCAATTCTACGTCAAAACTATGACTTATCCATTATCTTAGTTTCTCATGACCTTAATCTAGTAGCAGAGTATGCAGATCGTGTAGCCTTTGTCAATAATAAGACGATTGAATGTAGCGGTACTCCTGAAGAAGTATTCAGTAATGAAAAAGTAATTGCAACGTTTGGCTTAGATTGGTCGAAACGTTATCAACAGAATGAAAAGGATAGGGTGGCTAATGCACATATGGTATAGTTTAGTAGACTTATTGCTTCCCTTCAGCTGGTTAGAGCATACTTTTATGAAGAATGCTCTACTTGGAGTTTTATTGGTAACGCCCATTTTTGGCTTATTAGGCACCATGATCGTCAATAACCGAATGGCCTTCTTTTCTGATTCGTTGGGTCACTCTGCTCTGACAGGGATTGCCATAGGGGTTATTTTTGGTATTAAAAATCCTATATGGTCTATGCTCTTCTTTTCAGTGTTGATTACTATCGCCATTTTAGTTGTCAAAGAAGCCAATACAGCTTCTACCGATACAATTATTGGGGTGTTTTCTTCTACTGCGGTAGCCCTTGGCATCGTTATACTCTCTCGTAACGGAGGTTTTAGCAAATACTCGGTTTATCTTATTGGAGATTTGTTGAGTATTAACCCAAATGATTTGTTGACCCTCAGCATTGTCTTCGTATTGGTGATTGCCTTATGGATCTTGATTTTTAATCGACTTCTTCTGGCAAGTATGAATCCCTCTCTGGCACGTAGCCGGGGGATCCAGGTTCGCCTTTATGAATACTTATTTACCATGACGATGGCCGTTATCGTTACCATTTCAATCCAATGGGTCGGAATACTCATCATAAGCTCCCTACTTATTTTGCCGACAGCAGCATCGCGAAATATTGCTAAGAATATGAGGCAATACCATATCTACTCGGTCTTAATTGCTCTTATCTCCGGAGTATCCGGGTTGTTTTTATCTTATTTTTGGGGTACTGCTACAGGGGCAACAATTGTCTTGATTTCATCCGCTTTTTTTGCAGTAACTTTTATCGTCAAAATACGTCTTAGTTGAAGAATATTGGTCCCCCATCTAGTTCACATTTTGCGCTCACTTTAATTCATTAAGGTGAGTGCTTTTAGTTGTCTTCACAAAAAAATACGAGAATAATCCCCCTCATATTGCAGCATTACTTCAATTTCTATTCAGCGATGATTTTAATCGAGATCATCTTAAATCAAGGATAGAACTTCACAAATAACATAAACTACACTACAGTATGCTTTATTGATAATAACACGGAGGTGGACCTTCGATGAATTACACAGATAATCGTAAATTAACATCCGTAGCGGTTCATCCTGAACTACGACGAACCTTACTTTCCAGACCGACCCACGAATCCTTAAGCACTATCATCGAATACCAACTCTTTGATCAGCCGTGTCGACCTCTCGCAAACGATATTCTCTGCTTATTACCCTATTGGGAACTTCAGGCTTGTGAAGGGAACGGAGTTTTAGCGACTTTGATTCAACACATAGTGCAGCATTCGCCCCGTTTACTGAAAAACGACAAAATCATAGAAGCAAACCTCCTGCGCATTCGAATTTTAGCCTCAACACCCGGTATTTTCTCCTTTCCACCGCATGAAATTCAAGAACATCTTCTTAAATTTCTGAATATGTCTGACTGCTTGGCGGACCTACCTCAATTTGAAGTAGTGTCCTTTTCATCATCAGAAATCTCCCCCCTCAATTCTGACTTAATACGTTTTCGCCTTACCCCTCACAGTCGCCGTTACATTCAGAACTTATTTCACACGGAACGTCGCGAAGCCATTCTCTCTGTTCTGGCTCATATTGCGAAGCATTATCCCTTAATACCGACTTGCCGGAAAGCTTATGCCCTGATGCTTTCTCTTGATAATCCAGACACTTGGGGAACACATCCCTTTTGCATACGCCTCGTCGCTAATCGCTTTTGGGACAACCGATTAATGGAAACTACAGAGGCTTAACTCACGCCTTATTCTAAGACCTGCAAACTCATCTTATAATCGTAGATTAACTCGTTGAATTCCTCAGGCGAGCTGTTATCACGGATTAGTATTTGAGCTCTTTTTAGTAATCGTTTATGTACTTCTTCCCTACCGATAAGAAAATTAATCATCCGTTTCATGTTAGGGTCGCTTGTTAGTTCTAAATGCCTTTGATACAGTTGACCAGCTCGGGTTTCTGCCTGCACATTAACCTGAAGAATGGTAATGGAGTCAACGCTTTGATCAATATAGTTTATCACCCAAGGAGCACCCTGAGAATTAACGCAGGTCAGCGGAGGTCCTCCTAACTTCATGATTGCTACTGAGATTATTTCCATATGTCCTAATTCTTCTGCAGCAAATAGCCCTAATAGTTCTCGAACATAACGGTTTGATATATTCGAACGGTGATTTAAGTACTGAATGGAGGATGATAATTCACTATTTCTTCCTGCATAATGTTCAAGTAACACCTTAGCAAACACTGGATCTTGGCGTTCAACATGGATCGGATAGAATAAATGCTTGCGAAAATTAAACACTTTTATCCCCCCTTATGATAGAGCACTCTACCTATATCATATGGGGGAGAATCTCAATGGTCACAAAGTTAAGTTTTACGAGACTCTTAGAACTTGCCTGCTAGTATTTGAACAAGAGAAGAGCTTAAAGACAACATTTTACAGGTATTTCTAAGCACATTCTACAAAAACTAACCATGTGCCAAAATTAATTGTATAAGGAGATATAACTATGAGAATGAGAAAAGTTGATCCAGGACCGTTCAGTTTCCTTCAACCCGCGTGGTTTGCACTCCACACTGTCCTTATAGCTGGGGCGACGATGCTGGGTAAGGCTTGGGGAAAAAGAAGCTGGTAGTATGAATCCCGCTTTCTCGGAAGCGGGATTCATACTACCAGCTTCTGTCACATTTTTTTCTGGACAGCATACGCTAACCGGAGGAAGTGATGAAAAATGCTGTTGCGTTGCCCTAATTGTCAGAGTATGGACCACTTGAGCAAGTGGATTCAATACACAGCCAAAATTTTAAGAATCAACATAATTCCTGCAGCCTATAGCCCTACATACGTCTGTCCAATTTGCACCACTTTGTCCATTAGCAAAACCCTGCTTCGTATTAATCACTAGAAGTCATATTTGTCCACTTACTTCTATCTCGAATGACACAAAAAAAAAACCCCTCACTAGGAGGGGAAAAGAAGAAGGAAAAGAAATGAGAAAAAGTCTTTATATTAACCGTTTAAAGTAAACGGGTAACTATCTGTTTTTTTCAATCCTGACACTATTTAGTCTATGTATCTTGAGCAGTTGTCAGAGCCCTTATTAACGAGGGGATTAGCCCGATTATCAATAATATTACAATTAACTCCATATCTACATCATCTCCTTTCTGAAAAATACTTTAGCAGCTCTTCATTATATTTATTATAAGCTATACCTGTTACCGTTCGGTGACCTTTGTGTGAAGAATATGTGAAGGCTACTAATAGGGCGACCGTTCCGTCCAATCGTTATTGACAAGTAGACCCCCGCGTCCGGCGGCCTATTGCTTAATGTCCCACCTTCCTAAGAATATATGGGACAAGTCTTTCATAAAAGGGTCCCTCCGGTCATTAAGCGGAAGGACATAGACCTTTACTACATGAAAACGACTAAAAAGTCTCTATATGCTAACCGCTCACTAAACGGGTAACCGCTTGTGTATTGTATTGTGTTGTGTCTGTTGTATTTATAATAGGCTATACCTGTTACCATTCCGTGACCGTTATATGAAGAGCATGTGAAGCCTTATATTGGAAAAAGAGGCCCCAAAACATTCAATTGAATGAATAGGAGGCCTCTAATTCTATACAATTCCTTCGTCGAAAAGTTGTCTGCCGGTATTTTAATAGCGCTACTTACTGACCTGGCTCAAGCCCTTTGACTCCGATATCCCGTCGGAAATGGGCCTTTGGAAAATCAATTTGATCTACGATTGCATACGTTTTTTCCCTAGCCTTATGAAGTGTTTCACCTTCTGACGTGACCCCTAAAACCCGTCCACCGGTACTTACAAGTTGTCCCTCGCGGATTCCCGTTCCGGCATGGAAGATTACCGTATCCGGCTCCTTAAGCTCTGGCAAATGTATTGGAACTCCCTTAGTATAGGCTAACGGATAACCCGGAGCCGCCATCACAACACATACTGAGACGCCCTCTTTCCACTCCAGCCGAGCTTCCGACAAACGCCCCTCGGTACACGCCCAAAGGATGGGCAAGAGATCTGATTTTAGTCGTTTCATCACCACTTGTGTTTCTGGATCGCCAAACCGTGCATTGTATTCGAGAAGTTTCGGGCCTCGCTCTGTAAGCATCAGCCCTAAGAATAGTACGCCTTGAAACGGTGTCCCTCGTTCGCGCATTACTTTTAAGGTGGGTTCAACAAAGTTGCGGATAACGTCCGCTTCGATCTCAGCTGTCCAAATTGCGGGAGGGCTATAAGTACCCATTCCTCCAGTGTTAAGTCCCCGGTCACCCTCTAGTGCCCGCTTGTGATCCTGAACAGGGACCATAGGGTACGCGGTTATTCCATCCGAAAAACAAAGTAAGCTAACCTCTTGCCCTTCTAGAAATTCTTCAATGACAAGCTTTTTACCAGCTGTTCCAAAACCGCCCTCTAGGATTTCGTCGACTGCCATAAGTGCCGTTTCTAAGTCCATCGCGACAATGACTCCCTTACCTGCCGCTAGGCCATCAGCCTTTAAAACACAGGGAGCCCCCATGATTCGGACGTAGGTCTTTGCTTGCTCAGCATTTTCAAACATCTTCCACTCCGCCGTTGGAATCTTGGCACTTTCCATGATGATTTTGGCAAACGATTTGCTTCCTTCCAGCTGGGCAGCAGCCTGAGTCGGTCCGAAAATCCGCAAGCCAGCCTCCTGGAAGGCATCCACGATCCCCATACTTAGCGGGTCTTCCGGACCAACGACGGTCAAATCAACCTTCTCCTGGAGAGCGAACTCCACTAACGCAGAAATGTCCTGGGCTGGAATAGCCACATTCCACAACACGGTCCCAGCATTTCCCGGTGCAACATAAAGTCGGTCGAGTTCTGGGCTTTGCGCTAATTTCCAGGCCAAAGCATGTTCTCTTCCTCCGTTACCAACGATTAAAACTCGTTTCTTACCCACTATTTCACCTCGTCTCCTTGATAATAGGCTAGTATCATGGCCTCCTGCAATCACGTTTACAACTGTGTAGGGCAATCAAATTACCCCTACAGTTAGCAAGTCAATGCTGAAAATGCCGCCGATGCGTAAAAACCATAATAATCCCTAGCCGATTGGCAGCCTCGATAACTGCTGCATCTTTGAGAGAACCGCCGGGCTGAACGATTGCGCGTATCCCAGCTTTAGCTGCCACTTCAATAGAATCAGGGAAAGGAAAAAAGGCATCAGAAGCCATATAAGTTCCCTTTACATTATCTCCCGCTTGTTCAAGTGCCAGCTTGACAGACCCTACTCGGTTCATTTGTCCTGCCCCGATACCCAGTGTTCGTTCATGGTCCGTCACCACAATGGCGTTGGATTTAACATGTTTCACAACTCGCCAAGCAAAATCCAAGGCTAACAGATCCTCTGTCGAAGGAGATAGGTCAGTCACAACGTCCCATTCGCTGACCGGAGTTGTCCCTCCATCAACCTCCTGCACCAGATATCCCCCTTCGATACTTTTTAAGGCCCAATTAGAATTAGGTTTATCAGCATCTCCTCTTCCAACCACATAAAGCCGGAGATTAACTTTAGCGCTTAGAATTTCTCGGGCCTCAGGACTGAATTCTGGCGCAATAATCACTTCGTAGAAACGCTCTTTGAGTGCGTTTGCACAGATCGTATCGACCACTCGGTTAAAGGCGATAATTCCACCAAAGGCCGAGATTGGATCGGCGACATAGGCCTTCTCATAAGCCTCCAACGGGGTTTTGCCCAGAGCAACTCCACATGGATTCGTGTGCTTGATTATGGTTGCAGCGCACGATTCATACTCGCGGACAATCTTCCAAGCAGCATCCATGTCGATCCAGTTATTATAAGAAAGTTCTTTCCCTTGAATTTGCTTTCCGCTAGCCAGGGTGCCTCCTCCGGCTTCTGAGTTAACATAAAAAGCTGCCCTTTGCTGAGGATTTTCTCCATACCGCAACTCTTGTACTTTTTGAGCCGTCAAACGAAGGGTTTTCGGAAAATTAGCGATCGGTTCTAACTGACATTCTAAGTACCCGGCGATAAGTCGGTCATATTCAGCAGTATGGGCAAAAGCTTCAGCGGCTAAGCAGCGACGCATGCCCGCTGAAACCGTTCCTTCATCGCGCAGCGCGTTTAAGACCTTTTCGTAGGATTCCGGATTGACAACTACTGTAACCCGTCCGTGATTTTTGGCAGCCGCACGCACCATTGTCGGTCCGCCTACATCGATATTTTCTATTGCTTCTTCAAAACTCACACCAGGCTTGGCAATGGTCTCCCGAAACGGATAAAGATTGACAACCACTAAATCAATAAAACTAATCCCATTTTGCTCCATCTGTTCCCTATGATCTGCACTATCACGCGCTAAGATTCCACCGTGAATTAATGGGTGGAGCGTTTTAACACGTCCATCCAGCACTTCCGGAAACCCCGTGATCTCGCTCACATATTTAACGGGAATATTAGCTTCATCTAGAGCTTTGTACGTCCCACCTGTGGAAATCAATTCAAAGCCTAACTCGACAAGCTCACCTGCAAAAGCAACGATCCCAGTCTTATCCGATACGCTTATTAAGACTCTTCTCTTCACGCTAAATAACCTCCTGCTGCAAAATCTGAACCCGCCGCCCAGTCCGCTTAACACCACCTAAAACCATAAGTCGGACGGCCTCCGGATAGAGACGATGCTCCACTTCTAAAATCCTTAGTGCTAAGCTCTCTTCTGTATCCTTCGGCAACACAGGTACAGCTTCCTGCAAAATTATTGGTCCACTGTCTAAACCCTCATCCACTAAATGAACTGTACACCCACTCACCTTGACGCCATACTCCAGAGCCTGTCGCTGAGCATGGAGCCCAGGAAAGGCTGGAAGTAAAGAGGGATGGATATTCATGATCGGAAAATTGGCCTGACGGATAAAATGAGGACCTAACACCTTCATATAGCCTGCCAGGAGTAAGAGTTCCACCCTATTTTCGCGCATCCAAATTAGGATGTCCTCCTCTTGGGCTTGACGATGGGGATAATCGCTCACATGAAAGACACGGGTAGGGACTCCTGCCGCTTGAGATCGCCCCAGTGCAGCAGTTCCAGGTTGATCTGACCCCACACACACAATCTCTATCGGTAGGGTGCCCTTACTACAGGCGTCCATCAAGGCCTGTAAGTTGCTCCCACGGCCCGAAGCCAGAACTGCGGTCCTCAATAGGCCACCCCTTCTCCTTGTACGACACTGCCCATAACAAAACAGGTTTCTCCCAACTCGGCGAGTTTTTGACGAACCTTACCCTGATCGTCTGGATGAACAATAATCACAAACCCAACTCCCATGTTAAAGGTCCGGTACATTTCTGACCACTCCACTTCTCCTAACCGTTGAAGTAATGTGAAGATGGGAGGATGTTCCCAGGTCGTAGTATCAATCCGTACACCCAGCCCTGGAGGCAAGACACGAGGAATGTTATCCGTTAATCCTCCCCCAGTAATATGAGCCATACCTAAGATTTCTCCCCCTGGGAGGAGAGGTAAAATTGACTTAACATATATCCTGGTAGGACGGAGCAAGGCTTCTCCGAGCGCTTCACCTAACTCTGGATACACTTTATCTAAGGCAACCGTTTCAAAAATCTTGCGAGCTAAGGAATACCCGTTACTATGGAGTCCTGAAGATGCTAAGCCAATCAGCACGTCTCCTGCCTGGATTTTGGACCCGTCAATCAACTGATCGCGATTCACAACACCCACAGAAAATCCGGCAATATCATATTCATCTTCGGCATAGAAGCCAGGCATTTCTGCCGTCTCCCCTCCGATTAATGCACATCCCGCCATTTCGCACCCCTTGGCAATCCCACCGACCACTTCAGCAACACGATTTGGTTCAACTTTACCCACAGCCAAATAATCGAGGAAATACAGAGGTTCTGCTCCCTGAACTAAGATATCATTCACACACATCGCCACGGCATCTTGTCCGATGCTATCATGCTTATTCATTTGGAAAGCGAGGCGTAGCTTAGTCCCGACGCCATCCGTTCCGGATACAAGGACTGGTTCAGGATATTTCTCCAGATCCAGTTTGAAAAGTCCCCCGAATCCTCCAAGTCCGCCAAGGACTTCCGGACGAAGCGTCCGAGCAACCGCTGGTTTGATGAGCTCGACGACTTCATTACCTGCTTGAATGTCGACGCCCGCGTCTCGGTAAGAGTATCCCAACGTTTTTTCCTCCTAGCATTTCTGTATTTCAAAATCGTTTTTACCCCGGTTTAAGTTTGCAATTGGGATTGGATACGTTCCGTTAAAACAAGCCAAACACACTGCATCCGTGCCCAGTGCCCGCAACAAACCTTCTTCTGAGATATAATGCAGCGAATCTGCTCCGATAAACTTCCGAATCCCTTCGACATCTAATTGATTGGCAATCAGTTTTTCCCGTTCCGCCGTGTCAATTCCATAGTAGCACGGATAAGCTACCGGAGGAGAACTGATCAAGAAGTGAACTTCTTTGGCCCCAGCTTTTTTAACCATATCCACCAGCTTGCAACTAGTCGTTCCTCGGACGATCGAATCATCGATCATTATGACACGCTTATCTTTCAAAACGCTTGCATTCGCATTTAGCTTAAGACGAACCCCTACTTCTCTCATGGCCTGAGTTGGTTGAATAAAGGTACGACCGACATAACGGTTTTTTATGAGCCCTTCTCCAAAGGGAATTCCTAACGCCGTGGCGTAACCCAAGGCAGATGCAGTTCCAGAGTCTGGGACCGCAATCACTACATCCGCCTCAATTGGACATTCACGGGCCAGTTCTATTCCCATCTGACGTCGACTTGCGGAAACATTCAACTGATCCATGGTGCTATCTGGTCGGGCAAAATAGATGTATTCAAAGGCACAAGATGCACGGTCGGTCTTTGTCAGTGCCTGTCTTGAATGTAATCCGTCTTCATCAATCACTACAATCTCCCCAGGTTGTACATCCCTAATAAACTTTGCGCCAATGGTATCAAGTGCACAACTTTCTGAAGCTAAGCAGTATCGATCTCCGATGCGCCCAATACAGAGGGGACGAACGCCATGAGCGTCTCTAAGCCCAAACAGCTTATCCTCTGCCAAGATCACTAAGGCATATGCTCCTCGCAGATCCATCATAGTTTTAACGAGCGCATCTTCCAAGGAGTCTCGACGATACCTGGTAATTAGGTTGATAATGACTTCACTATCAATCGTTGTCTGGAAGACTGCCCCGTTTTTACCCAGTTCTTCTCGGAGTTCCAAAGCATTGGTTAGATTCCCGTTGTGAGCCAAAGCCATCATGCCTTTTTGATAATGTACTACCAAGGGCTGAGCATTAGCGAGGAGGCTTGATCCTGTTGTGGAATAGCGAACATGACCGATCGCCATTTTCCCCTTCAAATGGTCCACAACGCTATCTGAAAACACTTCCGAGACCAAACCCATTCCTTTATGCACCGATATGTTTCGTCCATCAGAAACCGCGATTCCGGCGCTTTCCTGACCACGATGCTGTAAGGCATAAAGTCCGTAATATGTCAAACGGGCTACCTCCTGATCGGGAGCGTAAATTCCAAAGACGCCACATTCCTCTTTCGGCTTGTCCTCTCCAAATTCAATCATTTTCGGCCTCCCTATCCCATCCTATGCGAGGACTTTTTTTACCCGACGAAAGACTTCTTGATACGCTTCTTCGACTTTTCCGAGATCCCTCCGAAAGCGATCCTTGTCCAACTTTTCTCGCGTTTCCATATCCCAGTAACGGCAAGTATCTGGTGAGATTTCATCGCCCAAGTATACTTTTCCATCCGCAACCCCAAACTCCAGTTTAAAATCAATCAGGTCGATTCCCGCTTTGACTAAAATGGTCCGCAATATTTCATTTATTTTTAAGCCCAAGGCTTGGATTTCTTTAGTATCCGAATCATTCGCCCAGCCCATCGCAGCAACATGTGATTCATTAACCATCGGGTCTCCCAGTTCATCGTCTTTATAATACAATTCCACAACCGGTCGAGAAAGTACAAACCCCTCCTCTACTCCTAGGCGCTTAGCTAAACTCCCAGCGACAATATTGCGTACCACAACCTCGAGAGGAATCATGTCTAAGCTACGCACGATCATATCCCGTTCGCTGATAAGCTTCACAAAATGCGTTGCGATGCCCGCTTTCTCTAGTTCTTCAAAGAAGAGTGCGGATAACTGGTTATTAACCTCTCCTTTATCCACGATTTGGCCCTTTTTCAGTCCATTCAACGCAGTCGCATCATCTTTATAGGCTACCCAAAAATACTCACTTTGATCTGTAGCATAAACTCTTTTTGCTTTACCCTCATATCGTAATTCTAACTTTTCCATAATTTAACCTACCTTTCATTAATCGTCAGTTTGTTAGCCCGGTCGCAGCATCCTTCGGCGATAGTCTATCCTACGCCGGTAGGTATTTCTTTTGGGATCGCGGCTTCGGCGATACTCTCCACCGGAGACTATCGTACTGGAGACTATCGGGCTAAAACGCAAAACCTCTGGGCTTTCTGCATGTGCGCGTCGCTCCTTGACATCCTTGGCACCGCGACATCAGTCCATCCATGGACAAGCCAGTTGCGTTTCTTGACGCCTTATCGCCTTCGCTCATTGACGCGATTCCTTTCTCCGTGCTCCCTAAGCTAAAAAACTTCCTCTGGCTTGGTCCCACGGGAGATTGGTGCAAGTGTTCTTAACAAGTCTCTGGGAACTTTGGTGAACATGTAATTTAATTTCCGTTCCTATACGAGACCTAGTCTTTCAAAAATATCCACTACATGCTTAGTATGGTACCCATAATCAAACAAGTCCGCAATTTCTTCTTCGTTTAAGTGTTCTCGAACACTTGGGTCACGGCCTAGAAGGCTTTGGAATTGTTCCTTTGTATTCCAGGCTTCCATGGCATTGCGTTGCACCAAGGCATAAGCGGTTTCTCTGCTGACACCCTTTTCAACTAAGGTAAGCATCACACGTTGGGAAAAAATCAAGCCGAAACCCTTATCGATGTTAATTTTCATTTGCTCCGGAAAAACCTCAAGACGATCCATTAGTTGGGTCATTTTATGAAGCATGTAGTCTAAGGCGATGGTGCTATCCGGCAAGATCATTCGTTCTGCTGATGAGTGTGAGATATCCCGCTCGTGCCATAGGGCTACATTTTCTAAAGCAACTTGAGCATTCGCACGGATTACACGAGCCATACCACAGATACGTTCCGGTGTAATGGGGTTCTTCTTGTGTGGCATAGCGGATGAGCCTTTTTGCCCTTTTGCGAAGGCTTCTTCTACCTCATGAACATCTGTACGTTGCAAGTTGCGGAGTTCAGTGGCCATTTTGTCCAGCGAACTGGCGATTCCAGCGAGTGTTGTCATATAACACGCATGCCGATCACGTTGTAATATTTGTGTTGAGATCAGCGCTGGTTCTAAATGAAGTACTTGACATACATGCGCTTCAACCTGAGGATCAACATTGGCAAATGTCCCTACAGCACCAGAAATCTTTCCAACTCGTATTTCCTCACGAGCAAAGGTTAAGCGCCTCATTTGACGTCTAATTTCGTCATACCACAACGCAAATTTTAACCCTAAGGTAATCGGTTCGGCGTGAATCCCATGCGTTCGTCCCATCATTATGGTATCGCGATGCTCTATTGCTCTGCGACGCAGGACAGCTTCCAGCCTCTCCATTTTGTTAAGTAATAGATCGGACGCTTCAACTAATTGCAGAGACAAAGCCGTATCTAAGATATCTGAAGAAGTAAGGCCTAAATGAATATGTTTCGCTTCATCACCCACATTCTCTGCAACATTGGTCAAGAAAGCCAGCACATCGTGTTGAGTCACTTCTTCTAGAGCTTGTACCCTCTCCCAAGAAAAAGAAGCCTTCTCACGGATGACCTCAACAGCCTCATTCGGAATCTTGCCTAGTTTTGCCCATCCTTCACAGGCAGCAATTTCGATCTTTAACCATAGTGCGAGGCGATGTTCGTCTGTCCAAATCCCTCCCATTTCAGGAAGTGTATACCGTTCAATCATGCCGCAGTCCCCTTTATTCTTCACTTATTTTAGTGCCTATTAATAAATCAATTTCCCTCACTTAATCTTTTTTGCATAGCTTCGTCCTTCGCCTCGACATCCTTCAACATCTGTGCCCGAAAGCTTTTAACCTTAATGCTCAAGGCTGCGTCCTGAACGGCTAAGATCTGTACCGCAAGCAATGCTGCATTGCGTGCCGCGCCGATCCCTACGGTTGCTACCGGGATTCCTGGGGGCATTTGCACGATGGAATATAGGGCGTCCATCCCCTCCATGGCACCACTACTCAAAGGAACACCAATCACAGGTAGAATCGTAGCTCCAGCTACTACCCCTGGCAAGTGGGCTGCTAGACCAGCTGCAGCAATGATAATTTTTCCACCTTGGACTTCAAAGGCTTTCACCCAGTCTACGGTTCTCTCCAATGCCCTATGGGCTGAAGAAATCTTAACTTCAAAATCAAGTTCAAATTGTCGGAGAACTGTCAGTGCATCCTCCATGATTTTGTAGTCTGAATCACTTCCCATAATAACGCCTATCTGGCTCATAATAATCGCCTCTCTCCTTTTTACATTTCCCATAGGAAAAACCCAGACTAGGGCAGATTACACCCCTAATCAGAGTGAAACCTACCCGCCTGGGCTTTTATCCCTTCGGTGT
>JUEG02000279.1_pt1 | contig 17444 bp, 15 predicted proteins | sample 432341 | NCBI WGS metagenome assembly JUEG02 (sample SAMN02953476, study PRJNA257561) | rock porewater metagenome | biome: terrestrial; feature: Opalinus Clay rock; material: porewater; isolation source: Opalinus Clay rock BIC-A1 borehole | place: Switzerland: Mt Terri URL, St-Ursanne ...
ACTAACTCCAAAGCCTCTTCTAATTCAATCATTATTTTCATGCCTCTTCGATTCCTTCCGCTACAAGTAGTTACAAGTTTAATTATTAACTCAAAGCACTCTTTAAGTGTAACGATAATTCAAAACATTGTCAAAAAAAAACCTGTCAAAGCGACAGGTCTTAATTCTTAATTGGGGATTGGATTGGCCCTTATCTTTTCAATTTGAACCTTGCCATTTTCGCGATAGATCTCTAAGTTGCGGTAGGGCTCTTCAATTTGGATAATTTCTTTACCGACCGCGATTACAACATTCGAATGGCAATACTTGACGTAAAGACGGCTTTCGGGACTGATTTGAACAAAGGTTGAACTAACTTCTGAACCCCCAAGTTCGCGGATTTGGACCTTGCCTCCCGCAAAGATTTTACCCCCTCGACAAACACCCTCAATCGTAACATCCCCTTCTACACGAATGTCCGAATTGTAGGTCCCCTTCTGACACTCAAACGATCCCCCGCACTCAATGGTTGCCCCTTGTACATAACTAACAACAAAACTGAGCTTATCTGAAATCTCGATGGTTAAACTTTGAGTAAATTGTTCAAAAGCCTGATTCACTCGCAATAAAATTGGTATAGATTGAGCTTCTAACGGCCCTAATCCAGTCAAAAAACGTTTCGCTGTTCTAATAGAAACACTAAGTCCTTCTGTGATCACTTCGTCATCCTTATTATCTGTCACAAATTTCTCTAAGCGATTTGACAGTTTGGGAAGTTCAGGAAATTGTTTCTCCATCACTAACTTGAGACACTGTCCTTGTTTTAGATTAACAGCCCCCGGCGACTTAATCAACTCTGCCGTACGCTGTAAGCAAGCGCTTAGTCGATTTTGCATTTCTGAGACAAGGCGAAGAAGTTCTGAACGCACCACGAATTTTTCACCAATTACGATCTTTCCACCTAAAAGATTCTGATGAATCACAGCCCCTTTTTCCGCCCTTATTTCAGCATGGGAAACAGATCCTCTAATTTCTATCTTTCCCCCGGCAAAAACACGGAGCCCATCTTGAACATTCCCATTCACGAACACATCTCCTGGAAATTCAATGCTTCCAGTGGCCAGATCAACATCTTTATTCATTATATAGACATGCTCAACCGAGTACGTTTTCTCATCAAGACGTACAGGTTGTCCCGCACATTTAGCCACCACTTCAAGTTCATTGGGTGAAAGATAGACATTCTTTTTGAGACGGAATTGAAAATCCTTGGCTGCAGCCGCAGGAAGTACCTTCCCTAATACATCTTGGCCTGGTATCCCAGGGCTGCTAGGGATTTTGCGTGCGAGAACAGCGCCCTCCTCAACCAATTTTACCTTCGAAGCAAAAAAATCAATCTTTTTTCCCTCTTGACCGGAATGCGCTTCAGGCTCACCTACAAAGTCCTCTAATCTTGCGTGTTCGGGCGGAATCGGAAGGGTCGCTTCAGCAACAACAACCTCTTGCACGCCTTTGACCGCTAAAATCTCCTCCCAAACTCTGAGGCGCCGTCCATGAACAACCTTCAATTGCTCCAAGTCTGCATTTAACCTAGCCTCATCCCAGATCTCACCCTGAGCCGGCAAGCTTTCCCAGGTAAGAAACTGAACCAAATTAATCTCCTCTGCAGGAGGGAGATTTTCAGCAAGGATATAATGTCCCGGCAATTCATGTTTAACTTTCGCCACAACAGACAATCCCTGAAAACGGACATCCATTTCCCAAGTCAACACCCCTGGTTGGACCAGCGGATGGAATTCCACTTGATCCCCAAAGCTCACACGAAATGGCTGTTCTTGACGAACCCCATTAAACCAAACTTCCCCGGCCTCCCAATATGGGGTAAACTGTTTAACCCCTTCACCAAGAACAATATTATACTTCGTACCATCCCAAATTGTTTGACTAGGCCCCAATACTGGTACTTGAACTTCCTCCCAAATTAGGCGAACTTTCCACTGACGAGAAAAGAAACTGGGTTTATCTATCACTTCAAGCGTGATATCTTCCGGCAAAATATTTAGTTTAAGTGCCCATTCTTTTTTTATGTCTTCAAGGGATCGCGCCTGAACGACTTTTTCTGGCATGATGCTACACCCCACTTTTCGAAAAGTTTTCATTTTTTAAATAATATCATAATTTCGTCCTATCCCTATAGGTCTTTAGTCCTATTAATGTATATATTGTGCAAAATAGTTAGGTGATTTTCTTTAAGCTTCTATATTCAACCTTAAACTATACTCCATGAATTTAGAATTGCCGTAATTTAGGGAATTCTAGAGTAAAACCGGGCTGTAATAAAAAAGATTATCTACAGCCCGGCCTAATGAACGTTATGCTTCCCTTAAAAAATCAGGTGTTATTTACCATTATAGATACCTGATGCCCCGGCGATTTTAACCCATTCGGATCCTGGCTGTTCCCAGGAACTTGGGGCAGAGGCTTAGTAGGTGTGGGGAGGACCGGCTTTAACAAATCCACATTCTCCTGGTCAATTACTTTATCTGTCGTCTTCCCTTGGAATAAATCTTTAACCACTTTCTTAGCCTCGACCGGATCGACTTTCCAGTAGCTTACCCCATCAAGGTCAAGAAATGACCCCGGCAACGTCTGGGAAACCATATTCGAACTATCAAAACCAACGGCAACTTTAGACAGGGTAAGAATGTCTTTGGCCGACAAATTTGTGTTAACAGCATCCATTAATTGGGGAACGAGAAAGGGGAGTTTTGGGATTGTGCTAAGCTGAAACATCTCCTTAGCTACTGCTTTTAGTACTACTTGTTGCCTGGCAGTCCGCGATATATCGGCTAACGCGTCATGGCGAAAACGGGCATACTGTAGGGCCTTAGAGCCATTTAAACGCTGTTCGCCTTTACGCAGATTAATATACCCATCCTCATCATCACCCGTCTCATAGTACATATCTTTCTCTACATTAACCGTAACTCCACCTAAGGTATCAATAATTTTCTTAAACCCTTCAAAGTTAGTCTGTACATACCCTGCAATTTTTTCCCCAGTCAGCTCTTCCACGGTGCTTTCCAGAGTAGATAAATCCTTCAAGGAGACAATCTCATTAATTTTCTTATAACCATGCCCTGAAAGGAGAACTCTCGTATCACGCGGAATCGAAAGTAAGCTTGTACGCTGTGTTTTCGGATCGACACTGGCTAGTATAATCGTATCCGTACTAAACTTCTTTTGATCAGGGCGCTGATCTGCCCCGATAAGTAATACGCTGACCCGATTTTTTAATCCATCATCGTTAAGATCAGATAAATCTCCACCTGATATCTTACCCGATTCAGAAAATACCATATACCCTACAGCCCCAGCTGCAATAACTACCGTTAATGTAACAACCATCAGGATTAACCTAAACGCCCGCCGCACATCACCAACTCCATTATGTAACATCCTCTTTTATCATTATACCCAACTTTACTCATTAAAAAAGAAAAATCACAAAATCTTTAGAAATACTTTAAGAAAACAACTAATTCAATTCTAAAATGTATGAAATAACTTTTAGAGAAGTATTTGATGTTCGGAAAAATCGCCAATTGGAATTTCTGCCACTCGGTCCACAAAGCTAAGCCCATAACGCATAACAAAACTAAAGGGATTTAAAACCCGTTCCTGCCTGGAATGATTAGGAACAATTCCATCCTCAAGCTGTTGTAAGCGGCTAAGTACATCACTGCATCGTTTGCGTTGTGCCTGCCAAACCTTTTTCTCTAAATAGTCTAATTGAAACTTGACTTTCGCCTCATTTCGATCCAACCAATCACTGACATTGGCATGAACCTCTTGCAGTGGTTTCAGTTCTGCATATCCCCTTGCAATTTGTTCCCTCATACGTTGAAAGTGGTCATCAATATCCAGCGTATCCTGTTCTCGCACGAGGCGATTTCGCTGTTCGTGTAAACCATGGTTAACATCCGCTAGAGTTAATCCTTGCTTTTTCAGATATTTCTGCCAAGAAGCTGTCAACGCTACAGCAGACAAACGCGGAAAAAGAATCGGCATTACGAAGCCAAGCTTGGCAAATACTCCCCCAAGCTGAGCCCAGTAATTCAATTCCCCCGGCCCGGGTACATAAGCCAAAGTCGGAAACAAATATTCCTGAATGACAGGGCGGGTTACTACATTAGGGGAAAACTTCTCAGGCGCTTGGGATAGCAAATCATTCAGGGTATCCAAATCCATTGGCTCTTTTTGCCCGCGCAAATAAAACGATTCCGCACTATATAGAATCGCACGTCGTTCAGGTACAGAAAGAAACAAATTAACTTCCCCGCCAGTTGGTTGTATTTGTGGATTAAATCCAAGCTCAACCCATCTATTCGTGCGTTCGGCCAAAGCTTCCCTTACATCCGCATGCATTTTTAAGATCTGCTCATACATTGGCGCTGCTAAGCGCTTAAATTCCGGTATCATAGGATCGAAGAAAATCAGACCCCATTTGTGGACCAGCCACTGTAAGGTCAGGGCAAACCAGTGTGTTAAATTCTCTGCTTGTTCAGTTAACTGACGACATTGCTTCAAGACGGAGGATCGAAATTCACTATCTGGCATCTCTATAAGTTGGGCTTCGATTGTTTCCCAGTCAGGAACCTTTTGATGCCCCACAGATTCCCCGCCCCCATCACCCGGCAGCAAGCAAGAAATCGGTTTTCCCTCAGAATTTAAGAGATAGGTCTCGCGAATTTCTTGCCAGTCATGATCTTCACCCGCAACCCAAAAAACTGGGACAACCGGACGACCCAGTTTTTCACGTTGCTCTTTAGCTAATTGGATAGTGGTCATGGCTTTATACAAAGTATACAATGGCCCCGTCAGGATTCCCGCTTGCTGTCCCGTGATCACTGTAAGAGTCTCTTTCTGCCTCAGTTCTTCAATCATCTGCAGGGTTTCGGAATTCGCCCCTAAATTCCTATGATACTCCTTCAGAGTATCCGCTAAAATCTCTCTGGAATAATCTCTGGAGTCTAAATAAACTGCCCTTTGTTCAAAACTCTTCTGAATTTTAGGATCTCCGCTCGGAAAAAATAAAGCTACTTGTTCAAAACAAGTAGCTATGGTTTGCATTAGATCTCTCATCTTTATCCCCCCCGCTACCTTAGTACACGGTATTTTATCATGCACGACTTGAAACCGCAATTATCCCCGGCTCACCTTTATTAACTCGGCCGATAACAGCTGCTGCAAGGGTCTTATGTTCCCTTAATTGTTGAAGCAATGAAGCGACACGTTCTTCAGGAACAGACATTAGCAACCCTCCCGAAGTAATTGCATCAAAGAGCACAATTCGCAACTCTTCCGCAACTTCCGATTCGAAATCCACTTTATTCTCCAGATGACGGCGGTTGGCCTGAGTTCCTCCCGGAATGGCTTTTTGCGCGATACAATGCCAGACACTGTCCAGGACCGGTACAGCACCAGCATAGACCTCTGCACTGCAACCGCTGGCCTCAAGCATTTCATGCAAATGACCTAACAGCCCAAAGCCAGTCACATCTGTAACCGCATGAACTCCAACGGATATTGCTGCTTCAGCAGCCCCCTTATTCAACGCAGCCATAACTTTAATGACTTCCGCTTCGGCCTCCGGTGAGACTATTCCGCGTTTGATCCCAGTTGTGATAATTCCAACTCCCAGCGGTTTTGTAAAAACTAGGATATCCCCTGGCTCAGCCATGGCGTTAGAAAGGACATGGTCTGGGTGCACAATTCCAGTGACCGATAATCCGTATTTTGGCTCAGGATCATCAATAGAGTGCCCTCCTACAAGAACCGCACCCGCCTCTCGAATCTTATCGCTTCCACCTTGCAAAATCTTAGCCAAAACTTCCATACTCAATTTTTTAACAGGGAAAGAAACTAAGTTCATCGCAGTCAACGGTTTAGCTCCCATTGCGTAAATATCACTTAAAGCATTCGCAGCAGCAATCTGCCCAAAAGCATAGGGATCATCTACCACCGGAGTAAAAAAATCAACGCTTTGAACAATAGCCTGTTCGTCATTTAAACGGTAAACCCCGGCATCGTCCGAAGTCTCCATGCCTACTATAAGGTTAGCATCCTCTAGATTAGGGGGTAAGTAGCGCAAAACTTGCGCCAGGTCCGAAGGACCTATCTTGCATCCTCAGCCAGCCTTCGTAGATAACTGAGTCAGCCTGACCTTATCCGTCACCTTATCTTGCGTCATATTAAGATCCATCTTTGCACCACCTATTGCTTCATTAACTAAATCATCTTTGGACATATCATTCATTAATTATAACCAGATATAACTGCGTCAACTCGACGCCAACTTACAAGACACTTCCTTACAATCGCAGCCTAGCCAAGTGAAATGATATTGCAAAGAGAACCATCCATCCAGCCAACCACAAAGTAAGACTCCCTGAAGCTGTGGTGATCGTGCAATTCGTTTCACTTTCCCCATTGCCCTAACCGCAGAACAATCTCCTCACTGTCACCACTCAACAATGTTCTTACATCGATCAGTACCCGATCCTTGTGAATTCTAGACAGTATTGCTACCGGACCCAGTCTTAAAAACTCCTCTAATTCAATAACGTTCCCTTCTGCCGGCCGAATGGCACACACCCAGGTCGGAAGCCCTACCGTCGGCCAAGCCCCGCCACCCACCTGAGAAACATCCTCTTTTAACTCGGCAGCGATCTTCTGATTAGGCTGAAGTGCCATAACCAGCTCAGACGCTGCTTTATGTAGTGTATCCAAAGGGGCAGAGAGCATTCTCCAGACAGGAATATCTTCTATTTCCCCATTCTCATATAAGCGAAGAGTCCCTTCGAGGGCTGCCAAAGTTAATTTATCAACTCTCAAAGCTCGAGTTAATTGATTTGCTTTTAATCGTTCAACAAAAACTCTCTTTCCCACGATGATTCCAGCCTGCGGTCCGCCAAGCAATTTGTCTCCACTGAAAGTTACGAGAGACAGACCTGATTTAACGGCTTGTTTAATAGTTGGCTCAGTTGGAAAGCCCAGACTTGCCCCGTCAAAGAAGCTGCCGCTTCCTAAATCCTCCATTACGGGCACCCCCCGCTCTTCACCGAGTTCCACTAGCTCTGCTCCTGTAACAGCATGAGTAAACCCTTCAACCCGATAATTACTCGTATGTACTTTCAGGAGCAGAGCAGTATCCGGCCCGATGGCTGCTTCATAGTCCTTTCGCCAAGTCTTATTGGTAGCTCCCACTTCCACCAACCTGGCCCCCCCTGCTTTTAGCACCTCAGGTATGCGAAATGATCCGCCAACCTCCACCAATTCCCCTCGCGATACAATGACTTCTTTCCCCTGGGCAAAAGTATTCATCATCAATAAAACTGCGGCCGCGTTATTATTAACAACCATGGCAGCTTCTGCACCCGTGAGACGGCAAAGAAGCTCTTCAACATGGACATAGCGTGAGCCCCGCTCACCAGTCTGGATATTCAACTCAAGGTTGCTATACCTTTCTGCTTGTTCCGAAACAAAACGCGCCACTTCTGGCGCAAGCAGTGCTCTTCCGCAATTGGTATGCAATACAACCCCAGTCGCATTGATAACCCGCTGTAAATTATATTCAGTACTTGTCAGTTTCTTCAGAAGCTTGTCTCTCAAAGATGTCCAAAGGGAAGCTTCAAACTCCTCATACGAATCTGCTAAACTTCGGTTAATATTTTCCCGTGCGCTTTGTAAAACCTGTCGAACGCACTGAGTCATACGAGGCAACCACCTCTCATTCGTCATAAACGGACTGAATTCTATGTCGTCCTCCAGCCGAGAAAGCACTTCATGAACAGCTGGTAGTGCCCTTAATCGTCTATGTATCTCTTGTTGCACTAATTGCCAACTCCTTATGGACCTCCATTATTATCGACCAATTTCCCGTAATCTGGCCCGCACACTTTTTAGGATTTCGACAGTAGGATTAGCATATGATAAAGGAAACCTAAGCACTGAGTTTTACCTAACCATAAGAAACAAGCTTACTTATTTGCTGAAGTCCCCGTCTGCTGGCCTCCGGCCTCTGACCTCAGACTTCTTATTTCAAGGAGGTATTCAATGTCTAACATCAACTCAGCTCGCACACTCATGCAGCCGGCGCGTCAAGCCGTTATTCTTCCCTTTAAGTCGCGCTCCCAAACAAACGAGCAATTCTCTCCCTGTATCTTTTGCGGTAAAACTATGAGAGTACATAAATTCAAAGGCAAAACAGTTTGCATAAACTGTCTGCGCCTAATACCTGCTATCTTCTCCTATGGATAAACATTATTCTTGATTGCCACTTATCTGACGACGGTCATGGATGACCTGATCGGTCACAGCCAAGGCTCGAAGCGGCAACCAGCCATCCATAAATAAACAATATTGTAAAAGGGAAGCAAATCGCTTCCCTTTAGAGTGTCTAGCTTTGTGTCGACTTATTGAAAGCAGCGTTAAGCGTTTGAACGGCCTTTTCAAGGATTATTCCTTTGCCGTGTTCAGATAGGAAAACTCCGGTCGTGCCAACGATTTCACCGTATTCATCAAGGATTGCCTCTGCCAAAAACCTTTTCTTACCCGTTCCCATTCGGTTGAGTACAAGATAGTATTCTTTTTCGAACTCATAAAGTCCCGAACGAAGTTGAGCAAATTCCGGTAACCGTGCAACTGCCGAAATCACATCTTCTAAATCTGCAAATACATAGACCAATTCTGTAACCCGACCTTTAGGGGTTTTTCGACCCGCCTTCTCTTTAACAGAACCCTCAACCTGATCTTCTTGCTTCATGATCGTGATTACAAACTCATCATTCGTTGCCACGGTTGCTTGAATCCAAAAAGGTTGATCTAAATTAAATTCGACTTCTTCTCTGGCTTGCGCGATGAGTTCCCAAAACAATTGCTCCGTCTTAGCTGACCGTTGAAAAAGATCAGTCATCGTGATATCCCTGTCACTTAATTCTGTCAAAGAGATAAAGATGCGGATGGTATGCTCATTAACTTTTTGGACACGCACATCCCCCACTCTCCTTTCCGCATCGTTTCTTACTTTAGATTATACATACTCTATCTTATTCTCATTATAACATATTACGCCAATACTTTTCCTGTGAAATCTATGAGAATGAAGATTATCTCTTCCCCAATAGTATAGTACCCCCAGCACTCACAATCACAATATGCAGTTCCTTGACTTATACCTCTATCTTATTAGCAAATTCACTCTATAGCAAGCTACCTAAAAGCTCACAACGAATGACTTCTCGACGCGTCGGTAAATACATAAGCTCAACTTGATCATCTACTTTCACTCTCTCATAGACAAAAAAGTCAACGTAGAATTGCATTTGTTGCGCTCCGCTGCGGATATCTAAACTGTAGGAGCTTGAACCAGAGTCAAAAGCCTTTCCCTGAACCGACCCTTGGATAATACCAGGTTTATCAAACCAATCTGGCTGAGAAAACAGAAATAGTTCTGTATATACACCTAATACTCCAACCCAGATTGAGACTTTCAGCGCCAAGAGCAAGAATCCCCAGACATCACGGGCATTTCGCCACGTAATAACTAACTTCCAACCCAATCTGGAGAGTACCATTGCAAATATCAAAAAGAGTACGATCAAACTAGGCCAAGTCGTACTCCATAGATAACTATAATAGTCTGCCATTTCTTACCCCTTTACAAACCCAGTTATTTACCCAAACTTATGCGTTCTGCTTTCAACTAGACAACAATTCCCTCCATTTGCTTTAACAGTATAGAGCAAATGATCTACTCTATCAAAAAATTCTTCGATTGGTTCATCTCGATAAATGGCCATTCCCATACTTAATGTTACCCTTCCACGATTTGGAAGGGTTTCAAACGAATGTCGAACTCTTTGTGCGATATGACGAGCCTCTTCATAATTTGTTTCGGGCAAAACAAAAGCAAATTCATCCCCTCCGAAACGATATACCCCATCCATTGTGCGAACAGCGTCCCTAAAGATCTGCCCCGTTGAATGCAATAATTCGTTCCCTGCACGATGCCCGAAAGTGTCATTATAGTTTTTGAACCTGTCCAAATCAACCAGAATCAGCGTCAGTGGCTTTTGTTTTCTAAGAGCTCGTTGCGATTCACATCGTATCCGTTCCTTGTACGCCTTGAAATTACCAAGGCCCGTAAGCTCATCAAGCGTTGCCAATTCTAAAAGCCTGCGACGATCATAGGCAATTCTATGGATTACCAACATCGTGCCAGCAGCAATAAAGATAACTCCCGCTGTTCTGACCCAGTAATTCGTTATCCCCTGCAGAATAATTAAACTTATAAAATAACCTATTGCAAAAAGAAATGAACGAAGCTTATACCTCGTATGTGTCAGCGTAGATCTAGATCTTTTGACCATTATTCTATCGCCTCCAAACGATTTAAGACAGATGTGTCTATCCATTTGATTAAAAGTTAGTTTTATTCTTTGATTTTAACAATATAGTTCGCTAAAAAGCCCTTATCTCCTTCTCTTATACTAATAATTTCTTTTATAGATCTCGAAACCAAAAAGGAGCAGTGTCATTTCACGCTCCCTAATAAACCGATTTAACCATAAGTGCTATTTATCTTTAACTTTTAAATGGAATTCTATATAATTTTAAAGAGATTGTCAACTAGGAGCCTATTTTCTACGCTCTCCAATCGTTTTGATTCAATCCTGCCATAATCTTTTGCACATAGGCCTGTGTCTCCTTATAGGGAGGCACTCCATTATATTTATCCACTGCACCTGGCCCAGCATTATAAGCTGCTAAACTCAGCGGAATATTCCCCTCAAAGCGATTCAGTAAATCCTTTAAGAAATGCGTTCCACCATCTAAGTTCTGAGTCGGATCATAGGGATTTTTAACTCCATAAGATGCAGCAGTTCCCGGCATCAGTTGCATTAAGCCCATGGCTCCGGCAGGAGAGGTTGCCTTCGAATTAAACCCTGATTCTGCTTTAACTACCTGCTGAATTAGATTTGGATCAACTCCATATTTTTGAGCCATAGAATAAATAAGATGCTCCAGAGAACCAGTATTTTCAGCTTTCCCCTCAGGAGCCTGGAGGGCTTTATAACTATTGAGTGACGACATCCCAGACATCCCCTGCATTAGACCGGTAAGTCCTTGGGAAGCATCTCCCCCTCCCCCAAGTGCGGCTTTAAGTAAGGTGGCAAACAGCAGTGAATTTGAACTGCCACTTTCTCCAGCTCCAGACAAATCGTTCTTATCAGTTTGTGTGGTTTGCCAAGATCCATTCATTTGTTGAAGTTGAAATAGGAGAACTATTTGAGCCATGTTCACTTAAATCGACCTCCTATCTTCTAAAATTATCGACGAATACCCTGGTTAATGAGAAATTAATTGCCCCAATTCCTTAACCTCATCGCTCTCGAGAATTTGTTCCGGAATGAGTTTAATAATTATTCTATCGGGGAGATTTACTACTCCAGCAATAAAGGGATCTGTAACCAGCGACGGGGGGGGAACAATATTCTCTAAAATTCGAACCTCGCGAAGTTGATCCACAGCAAATCCCACATGATTTCCATGAACCTCTGTGATTAGGGCAAAAGTATTTTGATCGTCTTGCGAGTCCGAACCTTCTGTTGTCATTTTTATTGGATCAATTCCGAACCGCACATGCAAATCGATCAAAGGGATTGCCACACCTCGAATAGTAATCAGACCACACACATACGAAGGGGCATTTGGAATTATACCTACCTCTCCTAGACGGGTAATTTCCCGAACCACATCGATGGGCATCGCATACTCTTCTTGACCTAATGAGAAAACGACAACTTGTACTGCCATCCTAACCATCCTCCATCGCTATATCTTCCCGACCTCATTAACTGCCTTACCCAACATCTCGTCTTGGGTCTGGATTATCTTTTGATTGGCTTCATAAGCTTTCATAACCGTCATCATTTGAATCATTTGTCCAGCGAGGTCGACATTAGATGCTTCCACCGCTCCCTGTCGAACTGCACCAACGGCGGCTTGAACTGGTTGATTGGCAATATATAAGGATTGACCTTCACGTTGTAAAGCATCCACCGGAATCTCGACGACACGTATTTGATCGACTCTTTGTCCTTGATCCATAATTGTGCCATCAGCGCTCACGCTAAATTCAGAACTCAAAGGACCTATGGGGCCTGCTTCACCCTGAAGGGAATAACCATCCGCGGTTCGAAGCATCCCGTCACCATCTAATTGAAAGTGTCCATTGCGAGTATACCGTTCTCCGCCAGGTGTCTGAACGACAAAATATCCTGGTGAAGTTAAGGCCAAATCTGTATTAATATCGGTCGTCTCTAAAGATCCTTGAACATTGGACATGGCAAGGCGGTCAACGCCTACTCCTCTGCCCATCTCACCAACCTCAACAACTTCAGAAGCTTCGTTTCCTCCCATTCGTTGAATCAGCATCGAAGGAAAAGAAATATTACTAGCCGTCTGCTCTTTATAGCCTGAGGTCTTTAGGTTGACAACGTTATCTCCAACAACCTCACTTTGAGTTTGCGCGGCTAACAAACCTGTGGCCGAAGTATATAATCCTCTTATCATTTTAACCCGCCTTTGTTTCTTACTTAGCGCTTAAATCCGGAATTACTTAACAACCATTCGAAGCAAACCTAGCTGCGATGAGATGGTACGGGTAAGGGAATTGTAGTATAAGCCATTTTCAGCTACATAAGTCATCTCTCGGTCAACGTCCACGTTATTTCCATCATTGCGAAAGGATGTTGTATTATCTGTCACAACCCCTGAACCGTTCCCTTCTTGGATACCCGGAATGTGCTTCGAAGTCGTCAACTTCATAGGGAGGTTTCCGCTCTTTTCACCTAAGGCAGTCCCCAAGACCGTCTGGAAATCAACATCCGAACGTTTAAAGTTTGGAGTGTCAATATTCGCAACGTTATTAGACAAGACCTGTTGCCTCCTGCTCGACGCATCAAGGCCTTTCTGCAATACACTTAAAACCGGCCCCTCCAACCAACCACCAGCCATACACTTTACCTCCTTAGAGAATTAGCAAGTCCCCACATCTTATCTCCGTCCTGAACCAGCCTGGCACTCATTTGATAAGCTTTTTGGACCTGAATGAGATCAGTCATCGAAGTGGCCAAGTCAACATTTGATTGCTCTAAAGACTTACTGCGAACCGTTCCAAGTACCAGATTGCCGGCAGTGGTGTTACCTGGTTCTCCAACCTGCGGTTCACCAGAATTAACAGTAGGGACAAAGAGGTTGTTCTCATTTCTAAAGAGTCCTTGAGGATTCTGAAATCCTGCCAAAACAAGCTGTCCAAATACCATACTTTCTCCATTGCTAACCCCAGTTATATCTCCATTTGCAGCAACTGCTATTTCTGTGGCACCGAAGGGAATCAACCCATTGGTTTGGACAATGTTTCCCTGCATATCCGAAAGTTGCCCTGACTCATCTATTTGAAAGGCACCTGCCCGAGTATAGCCCATCTCTCCATTTGGAGTCTGTACTTTAAAAAAACCTGCGCCATTAATCCCTAAATCCAAAGAGCGCTCAGTTTGCCCTAGAACCCCTTGCTGAAAATTAGTCCCAATACCGCTAGTCAGCACTCCAGCCCCAACGTCCAGAGTATCCACGGTATTTTCGTCTTCAGCATTTATTCTTCCGGAACGCACTTCTGTCGCCAAAGCCTCAGCGAAAACCATCTGATTCGCCTTAAATCCGGGCGTATTGGCATTAGCCAGGTTGTTCCCAATGGTGTCTATCGCTATCTGCTGCGCACGGACTCCCGACGCAGCAGTTCCTACTAGGCGCATTAAGCACCCCTCCGTCTTCTCAAATTACAATTAAAGCTTATATTAGCGCTTGAGATTAATGAGTTCTTCTAAGAGAGTATCTGAAACCGTGATCACCCTCGAATTGGCTTGGAAACCACGCTGAGTTACGATCATATCCGTAAATTCTGTTGAAAGATCGACATTGGACATCTCTATAGAGTTTGAAACGATACTTGCTCGGCCATCCTCACCGGCAGCCCCAATACTTGCCATCCCAGAGTTATTGGTTGTGGTAAAGAAATTACCACCCACATTTTGAAGACCTGCATCATTGGCAAAAGAGGCTACAGCAATTTGAGCTATTTTATGAGTCACTGAATCTACTCCATTGCTGTACACCCCGGTAATTACTCCGCTTTGGTCGATGCTGAAGTCTGAGAGGGTATGAGCTTTATTTGTAAAATCATAGCTGATTGCAGTTGTAGCCTCAGTAAGAGTATGCGTAGTCACTGCAGCTGTTGAAATAGATCCATCATCGGGATCAGTTTCAGCAGGTCTTCCAGCATCTTTTACTCCAAAAGTAATTTGATAAGTCCCATCGCTCAATGCTTTTAGTGTATATTGCCCATCATTTGGCGTATCAGAATCCGAATACGTATATGGCACTGGTCCAGCGGCTCCAATATTATATACAATCGCTCCTGGTTTGGGAGGATACGCTACGATAACCGTACCATAAACCGCAGGGGGGCCAGCAGCAGCATCCGTATTATCAATTATTGCTGGGCTATTGCTAGTGCCATCGTCTGAAGGATCCTGAAAATGAACAGTTAAAGGAGTCACACTAGGATCACAATCGGAAGCAAAGGTAATATATCCCTGAATCGGGTCAAATGAGAATTGTCCGGATAATGGGGTACCAGTCACCCTAGTCATTCCATCAATTGTTAGATTTTGGGCTCCTATTAAACCTGTTGTTGAACCATCATATATGTGTGCAGCTGTTAGAGCACCATTTATTAGCAAGTTGGAATCCGGACTCTCTGGTATCGGAAAGAAACTATCCGTCGCTAATACATCCCCCAACTTAAACCTTATATCCGACGCCGCACCCCACGTAACAGGTGTTGTATCATCCTCACCCCAACTGAAGCCTTGAACCTTAGCTCCTGTTGCCGGATCAATCAGAGTACCATCACTGTCCTGACCAAACCCGCCTGCGCGTGTGTATACTTGTTGCCCGTTATTATTTAAGACAAAGAATCCTGTTCCTTGCAACATCATGTCTGTTGCTTTTCCTGTGGACTGTGAACTTCCTTGGGTCATAATTTGATCGATCGAGCCTATCCTCACACCCAGACCGACTTGCATTGCATTTGTTCCCCCTTGAGCAGGGGAAGGCGCCGAGGCTCCTTTCAAGGTTTGGCTAAGCTCGGTGGCAAACGACACCCGGCTCCTCTTATAACCTGGAGTGTTAACATTTGCAATATTGTTACCAATGACATCCATTTTGACCTGGTGATTTTTCAATCCCGAAATTGCGGAATATAACGAACGCATCATAAGACGTATTTCCTCCCTATTGCTTAATACTCTGCTAAATCAGCAGGATAATATCTTATCAGTCTGTTGACTTCCAGTTAAACTGTTTCCAGTTCTGGTTCTGTTACGCTTTCATCTTCTGGCGTAGTCGTGTCTTCCTCAGTATCCGTGGGCTCATCAGTAACAGGCGGCGTTTTCTCTTTAACCAGCGTAATCAGACCCATTTCCAAATCCACCACCGTTCCGTCTTCCTTGCGAATTTGAAGTTTTGGGTCACCATCAAGCCACTTCACCGCTTCAACGGTGCCTTCCAGTACAGTTTTACCATCAGTATCTATTCCACTCACCCATTTGCCAATCATAGCTGACCCTTGAGTAAGGGCTGATTGTTGGGAGAAGAATGTCATACTTTGGTTCAAAGAATCCATCGATGTTGCGATATTGTTCATTTGCTCTAAAGAGCTGAACTGTGCCAATTGCGCGATGGAATCTTTGTTATCTGTTGGATTTAAAGGATCTTGATTTTGCATCTGGGCTATAAGCAACTTGAGAAAATCGTCTTTCCCCAGTGAATCATTAGTTACAATTGTTTGGCTATTACTTAAAGTACTAGCTGAATTTTTATTAGAAGTTTCATCAATTGTTGTACCCATAGCTACCTCCTATGCCGTAACATTAATCCTATTGACTCCATCTTGTCCAAGGGAGTTGGGATTAGTAATTATAATTTGATCCTCATCTTCGTTAGTAAGCAGGTTACTTTGCTGGAGCGTCCTTTGTGCCTCATCCCCTTGAGGCTGTTGTTGCCCTTCTCCGCCTTGTCCCATTTGCAACGAGCCACAGTTCACACCTTGATTCATTAAGTTTTGGCGTAAATCCGAGAGCTGATTCTGGAGGAGTTGTCCAGTCGCCGCTTCAGAAGCTTGCACCTGTAAATGGACCTGTCCACTCTCCCAACGCAAGAAAATCCTTATACTTCCCAATTCAGCTGGATGAAGCTGAATATCTAATTCCTTCAAAGCCTGTTGCTTACTCATGACTTGCTCACGCACTACGGTAGAGATCTGTTCCCAAAGCGGAATTGCACTCATTTTTCCATCTGCACCAGCAAGGGATACGACGTTAGCAACTGCCCCAAGGCCCATGCTTGAAGGCTGAATTTGACCATCTTTTGTTCCAGATAGATCGTAGGATTTTATAGAATTATTAGCCTTGTTAACTTCTTCTTTAATTGCATCTTGGAAATTCCCAAATAACTTATTCTCCTGTGGACCTGTTCCCTCGAATCTCTGCTGAGCTTTAAGCTGAGAAGCACCCTCTTTCTGAGCGTTCGCGATAGATTCCACATCAACCCCTATGTTCTTCAGCTGATTAAGAAGTGCTTCACTAGCTCCTCGAGGTCCTTTCGCACCTCCAGCCCCTTCACTTAATACAGGGTAGAGGGCTGCCAATAGATTAGCAGCTTTCGCGTTCAGCCCAGGGTCACCACCATCAGCCTTACTGCTCCCAGCAAGAAACCCTTCGATCAAATTCACAAGTCTATTCTGCCCAGCGGTCTTAAGGTCACTTTCAATACCGTCATCGCTCATTGTCATCCAACCCTGAAGGATTTTTGCTAATTCCAGACGAAGATCCTTTGTTTCAGCACTATTAGCCGCTGTCGAATTAATCAAAGCACTTGTCTCTTCGCTGTCCTCTGCCGTCATCCACCCCTGGATAATTTGGGCCATTTCCTGACGATAAGCGTTTGCGCCTTTGTTATCGGTCCCTAAAAGGCTTCCTTCTGAAGTCACATCCGTAATTTCTCCTGAAAGCGCCACTAAAAGATTAGCTATTACCTGTCTATATTTATCCAATTCCGTGATTCCCAGGTTATTACCCTGAGAGCTTAGCGCCGTCATCCCTGTCGACTCTAAACTTTCATCTGAGGCCAAAGAAACCAGGTTCAACATAGCTGCCTTAAGATTCTTACTGGCTTCACCTGACACATTGCTTAATCCTAAGTTAGCTAATAATGAATTCTCAATTCCCTGACTCATAATCTCTCCGGAATTGGCCTCCTTGCCTGCCGGAAGATCACTC
>JUEG02001120.1_pt1 | contig 17379 bp, 12 predicted proteins | sample 432341 | NCBI WGS metagenome assembly JUEG02 (sample SAMN02953476, study PRJNA257561) | rock porewater metagenome | biome: terrestrial; feature: Opalinus Clay rock; material: porewater; isolation source: Opalinus Clay rock BIC-A1 borehole | place: Switzerland: Mt Terri URL, St-Ursanne ...
AAGCACGGCCGCAAGAAGCGGTTCCGCCAGTTGATCTCCGGCATGCCCACCGGCAAGCTCAAAGCGCGGCTGATCTCGATGGCCGCCGAAGCAGGTCTGTCCATCGTTGCCGTCGATCCCGCCCACACCTCCCAGTGGGGAGCCCAGCACTGGCAAAAACCGCTGGTCACCCCGCGCCGCAAAATGTCCCGTCACGATGCCGCCGGTATCGCGATCGGGCGACGCGCCCTCGGGCACCCGATCCGGCGACGGACGACACCGCCCCACGACGACCAGAGTGATCGTCGTGGGTATCGGACCGTCCAGGCCGGACCGGAGACTCGCGAGCGTGAGGAAACCCGCCCACCCGTCACGGAACGTGCACACGATGCACGCCGCCGAGCGGGGACCACACGAGGAACGCGGGAGACCAGTGCATCCAAAACCGTTCGGGACGCACGCAGTACCGGGACGCGGGCCCAACACTCACTCCTGCTCACTGACTGGGAACGGTTCGCCGTGCACCTGCGGCCGGAGGATGTGCACGCCGCGATGGAGGCGGGGAACCGGCCGGCCGACGTTGAGTCGTTGGTGCAGGCGCTGGACACTTCTGTCACCTGGGCCATGCGGGCCGGTCGGCCCGGCACACCCCGTCGCCGAACGCAACGGCCCTGCGGCCTGCTGTTCCGAGGTGAACGGGGCCGGACCAGGCGGCTCCGTTTAATTGACCGAGTTCAGTCAAATCTCTTGTTGCGTGTCGCCGCCCGTGGCAAGGTAACCGCGATCCGAACGACTTCAGTTCACGCCAGGAGGGAGCTGTCAAGGCCCGTACGCCGGTCCCGGGTGCGGCCTGGCCAACACTTGCTGAGAGCCGCTCGGCGACCCCGAGCGGCAGCAGTACCGCACGGCCCGAATTGCCCGTAATCCGGACAACGAAAGGTCTGGCCCATCATCATGAGACTCCTTGTGCGACGACTCTGCACACTCGTCCCCGCCGCCGCCCTCGCCGCAAGCCTGCTCGCAGCCTCCCCCGCACAGGGTGCGGACCGCCCCGACGTCCGCACGGCCCCCGCGGCAACCGCGATACCCGACAGCTGGATAGCGGTATTCAAGGACACCCCCGGCCCGTCGGTCCGGACGACCGCGCAACAGCTGACCGGCCAGTACGACGGCAGCCTCACCCACGTCTACCGCTCCTCGGTGCGCGGCTTCTCCGCGAAGATGACTGCTGCCCAGGCCCACCGGCTCGCCGCCGACCCCCGCGTCGCCTATGTCGAGCAGGACGCCGAGGTCCGGCTCTCGGCCACCCAGTCGAACGCCACCTGGGGGCTCGACCGCGTCGACCAGCGCGCACTGCCGCTGAACGGGACGTACACGTACAACACCACCGCCTCCGCGGTGCATGTGTACGTTATCGACACCGGGGTGCGGGCCAGCCACAGCGACTTCGGCGGGCGCGCGAGCATCGGCACCGACACCGTCGGCGACGGACAGAACGGGAACGACTGCAACGGCCACGGCACCCACGTCGCGGGGACCGCCGCGGGATCGGCGTACGGCGTGGCCAAGGAGGCCTCGATCGTTGGCGTGCGGGTGCTCGACTGCGGCGGCTCGGGCACCATCTCCGGTGTCATCGCCGGCGTCGACTGGGTGACGGCCAACGCCGTCAAGCCGGCGGTTGCCAACATGAGCCTGGGCGGCGGCGCAAGCTCCTCCCTCGACGCGTCCGTGCAGAACTCGATCGCCTCCGGCGTCAGCTACGCGGTCGCGGCGGGCAACGGCAACCTCGTCGGCATAGCGCAGGACGCCTGCAAGTCCTCGCCGGCCCGCGTTCCGGAGGCGATCACGGTCGGTGCCACGGACAAGACCGACACCAAGGCCTCCTGGTCCAACTACGGCAGTTGCCTGGACCTGTTCGGCCCCGGCGTGGGCATCACCTCGGCCTGGAACAGCAGCGACACCTCCACCAACACCATCAGCGGCACCTCGATGGCCACCCCGCATGCCGCAGGAGTCGCCGCGCTCTACCTGGCGGCCAACCGGTCGGCCACTCCGGCGCAGGTGAGTGACGCGCTGGCGGCCAACGCCACCGGCGGCGTCGTGAAAAGCGCAGGCAGCGGCTCGCCGAACAAGCTGCTGTACTCCCTGTTCTGACAGCCTGCGGTCCGACGGCCGCCCCGCGCCTGCCGCGGGGCGGCCGGTCGCGTGGGTGCGGTGGCACGGACCGCCGTGGCGCGGGGGAACCACGGAGGTTTACACGCGTAGAACATCTCCAGGCCGCCTCGCCGACATCATCCGCCACTACAACAGGTTTGCCGCCCCGGCGAGTTCGCGCCGGCCCTCTCCGAAGGAGTCACCCGCATGGACGCCATACGCATCAGATCATCGATACGGCACGGGGCTGTCCGGCCCGGCCCGCTGGCCTCGGCCCTGACCGGAGCCCTGGCCCTGGGACTGCTCGCCGTCCCTCAGCCGGCCTCGGCCGCAGCGGTGACCATCGCCGCCGTCCAGGGCACCACCCGTGTCTCCCCGTACGACGGCCAGAGCGTGACGGTCACCGGCATCGTCACCGCAGTCCGCTCCACCGGTTCGTCGCAGGGTTTCTGGATCCAGGACCCCGCCGGGGACGGCGACCCGGCCACCAGTGAGGCGGTCTTCGCGTACACCGGCCGTACCACGCCCCCCACCGAGGTCGGTAACGAGGTGACCGTCAGGGGCACCGTCTCCGAGTACTACCCGGGCGGTTCCGCGGACGGCGGGCAGTCGCTCACCGAGCTGACCAGCCCGAGGATCACCGCCACCGCTTCCACGGGCAACGCACTTCCGGCGCCCTTCACCCTGGACGCCTCCTCCATTCCGGACGCGTACGCCCCGGACGCCGCCGGCGGCAGCATCGAGGGCCTCCGGCTCGACCCGGCCGGCTACGCGCTCGACCGGTACGAGTCGCTGGAAGGCATGCGCGTGGCGGTCGCCGACGCCCGTGTGGTCGGCGCGAGCACCAAGTACAACGAGCTGTTCGTCACCGCCGAGCCCGCCGAGAACCCGAGCGTGCGCGGCGGCACCGTCTACGGCTCGTACAGCTCGCAGAACGCCGGCCGGGTCAAGGTCGAGTCGCTGCTCCCGGACGCGTTCCCGGTCGCGGACGTCGGCGACGTGCTCAGCGGCACCACGAGCGGTCCGCTCGACTACGACCAGTTCGGCGGCTACAACGTCCAGGCCACCGCGCTCGGCAGCCTCACCGACAACCGCCTCGCCCCGGAGACCACCCGGGCGCAAGCAGCGGAAGAACTCGCCGTCGCCACCTACAACGTGGAGAACCTGGACCCGGCCGACCCGCAGTCCACGTTCGACCGGCTGGCCACCGGAATCGTCACCAACCTCGCCTCACCGGACATCATCGCCCTGGAGGAGATCCAGGACAACAACGGGGCCACCAACGACAGCGTGGTCGCCGCCGACCAGACCTACACGAAGCTGACCGACGCCATCACCGCGGCGGGCGGCCCCGCGTACGCGTACCGGCAGATCGACCCGCAGGACGACGCGGACGGCGGAGAGCCCGGCGGCAACATCCGCGTCGGCTTCCTCTACAACCCCGCCCGTGTCGGCTTCACAGACCGCCCCGGTGGTGACGCCACCACCGCCGTCTCGGTCGTGGACAGCAACGGCACCGCCGCCCTCTCGGTGTCGCCCGGCCGTATCGACCCGGCCCACTCCGCCTGGGACAACAGCCGCAAACCGCTGGCCGGCGAGTTCACCTTCCAGGGCAAAACGGTCTTCGTCGTCGCCAACCACTTCAACTCCAAGGGCGGTGACCAGCCGCTGTACGCCCGCTACCAGCCGCCCACCCGCGCCTCCGAGTCTCAGCGCGCACAGCAGGCCGCCCAGGTCAACACCTTCGTCAAGCAGCTGCTCGCCGTGCAGTCCACGGCCCGGGTGGTGGTCCTCGGTGACATCAACGACTTCGAGTTCTCCGGCACCATGTCGACCCTGACCGACGGCGGTGTGCTCACCCCGCTGGCCGGCACCCTCCCGGCCGCCGAGCGCTACACCTACGTCTACCAGGGCAACTCCCAGGTGCTCGACCACACCCTGTTGAGCCCGTCGCTGACCGGCTACGAGTACGACATCGTCCACACCAACGCCGAGTTCGCCGACCAGGCCAGCGACCACGACCCCCAAGTCGTACGCCTCAAGCCCTGACTTTCCGGGGCAGGCCCGGCTCGGGTGGCCGGGCCTGCCCGCTCGGCAACCATGGTGGCGCGTGCGTGAGGGGGTGTTGAACAGGTCACGAACTCCGTTACTTTTCCGATCGGGTGCCGACAAGATCTGTTCGTCATGAGATTCTTCCTGACATGTCTACGTGGCCTGACGCTCGGCTGCCTGCTCGCCGTCGCCCTGTTGTCGCCCTCCTCGGGCTCCCCGGCCGCTGCTCCGGCGGCGGCTGAGGGATCAGAGCCGGAGCAGCCCCGCCCCCCGTACTCGCTGCTGCAGATGAACCTGTGCCTGAGCGGCTACGCCGGCTGCTACGCCGGCACGCAGTACCCCGGAGTCGTCGACGAGGCGGTGGCCCGCATCCAGGGCAGCGACGTCAACGCCGTCACCCTCAACGAGGCCTGCAGCGGCGACGTGGCCGACATCGCCGCGCGGACCGGCTACCACGCCCGCTTCGCGACGGTCGTCCACCGCGGCGCGCCGCTGCCCTGCAAGTCGCCGCACGGGCGGGGGGGCTTCGGCAACGCGGTGCTGACCAAGGAGGAGATCCGGGCGTCCGAGGACGCGCCGTTCTCGGTGTTCAGCGGGGTCGAGCAGCGTCGCTGGCTGTGTGTGACGACGATGCGCGGGGTGGACGTGTGCACCACCCACCTCTCCACCGACGGCGAAGCTGCCGGCAGCGCGAACTCGGCCCAGTGCGCGGAGCTGGCGCAGGTGCTGGCCACCCGCGGCCGGCCGACCGTCTTCGGCGGCGACGTCAACCGGCGGTCCTCCTGCGCTCCCGGAAGCTTTTGGACGCTGACCGATGCGGCTGCCGCCCAGGTGCCCGGGATCCAGCACGCCTACGGTGATCTCCTGGCCCCGGCCCTGGACATCGAGCCGATGACGTACACCGACCACGACGCGATGGTGGTACGAGCGCGACTCCCGCGCTGATCCGGTCCGCGCCTTCCCGGGGCGGCCCGTTGTCCCGGGAAGGCGCGCTCGCCCGGGAAGACGCGGCCACCTGTTTGTTCATACCGTAGTTGTCGCTGAACCATGGACATGCCATTCGACCGGCCGATAATGTCGCGCGTCACATCACAGCCGATAGAACGGTGTTCGATGCCCCGACTGTTCGGAATTCCTCAAGGCCGCTGGTTCGTCACTCTCGCGCTGACGCTCGCCATGCTGACCCTGGCCGCCATGCTGGCCCCCTCTGCCTCCGCCACCGCGCCGGGGATCCCCACCAAGACGACCGCACAGGCGGAGCTCAACGCCCTCACCGTCCGGTCGCAGGAGACCATGGACGGCTATTCCCGGGACTTGTTTCCGCACTGGACCAGCAGTGGTGGCTGCACCACCCGGCAGACCGTGCTCAAGCGCGACGGCATCGATGTCGCCGTTGACAGCAACTGCCAGCCGGTCTCCGGGCGCTGGTACAGCCCGTACGACAACGTGACCCTGTACAGCGCTTCCGACGTCGACATCGACCATGTGGTCCCGCTCGCCGAGGCATGGCGCTCCGGCTCCCGCCACTGGACCACCGACAAGCGGCGCTCCTTCGCCAATGACCTGACCGGGCCGCAGCTGCGCGCGGTCTCGGCCAGCTCGAACCGCGCCAAAGGCGACCAGGACCCGGACTCCTGGAAGCCGCGTACCGCGTACTACTGCACCTACAGCAAGATGTGGATACGCACCAAGTACCGTTGGAATCTGCACCTGCAGTCCGCGGAGAAGTCGGCTCTGCAGTCCATGCTCAACACCTGCTGAGGTACCCCGTGAGCGAAGACCTCAACTCCATCGTCACCGCGCCGCCCGGCGGGGTCATGACCGATGAGGTCGGCGTCATCACCGGCGAACTGGAACTCCACACCCGTCTCGCCGACGACGGCACCCTCATCCTGCGTATCCGCTACAAGGGCGCAGCGGAGTGGTACAGGCCGGAAGGCGGTGCGTACCGTCTGCACGACCCGCGTGACCACGCGGTCGTTCACCGGGTGCTGGCCGATCTCCTCCACCGCCCGCACGGCTGAGCAGGGGCGAGCCCCCGGCCCGCCGCCCGTTCGGGCGGGTGGGCCGGGGGCTCGCCGAGTGCTCCGCGGCAGGCCGCGGCGATGAGTGCAGCAGGCTGAATCCGCGGTCGGGAAAAAGTCTTTGCCGGGCCGGCCATGACGTCGTCCGTGTTGCCGAGCCGGCCTCTCACGGCACCGGCTCCACCGCCGGAAGCAATCGGCGGCCCGGGGACGTCGTGACGACCCGAAGGAGTGCTGTGGAGCCGTTGATCCACACCGCTCTTCGAAGGCCGCCGCTACAGGTCGCCGTCCGGGTCCCAGTCGAGCAGGCGGACCTTGGCCACAGTCCGTACATGACGCCGCATGGCCGCCGCCGCGGCCTTGGCCTGCCGCTTCTCGATCGCGTCAAGGATGGCCTGGTGCTGCGCCAGTGAACGTGTGGGGCGGCCGGACTGGCGCAGCGACTCGTTGCGGCTCTCGGCGATCTGCTCGGCGATGGACCGCATGAACTCGGCGAGCAGGCCGCTCTGCGCGGCGGTTGTCACGGCCGAGTGGAAGAGGCGGTCGCCCTCGATGCCGTGGCCGCCCTGCTCTATCTCCCCGGCCATGTGCACGAGCGCGCACCGCAGAGCCGCGAGGTCCTCGTCCGAACGCCGCTCGGCGGCGAGTTCGGCGAGTTTGGTCTCCAGTGTTTCGCGCGCCTCCAGCACATCGGGGAGCCGGCGTCTGCGCTCCACGAGCCGTTCCACGGGCTCGGCGTCGAGGTTGTCGCCGACCAGATAGGTGCCGCCGCCGTGCCGGACCTCGACCAGGCCCTGTACTTCCAGTACGACAATGGCCTGCTTGACGGAGGCGCGGCTCACTCCCAGGCGCTGGGCGAGCTCGCGCTCGGGCGGCAGCCGGTCGCCGGTCCCCAAGCGGCCCTCGGTGACGTAACTGTGCAGCCGGTCGAGGACCTGCTGGTAGAGACGCGGCCGGGCCATCGGCCGCAGTGCGTCGGACATATGGGCCCCCTCCTCAGCGCTGCCGCGCCATTCCCGGCAAAAGCCTAACACCGGCCGGGCAGTCGGCTCAGTGGCTGGGTGGCTGAGCCAATTCTTGTCGCATCCCTTGACGCTCTCTCGGCCCGACCTCCAAAGTGGTCCAGCCACTAGGCCAATTGGCCTTTCCCGCAGGGACCCAGGAACGGGAGCCCGGATGCCCGCCGAACTGATATCGATCCTCGTACTGGCGGTGGTCTTCGTGATCGCCACCACCCGCTCGATCAACATGGGAGCGCTCGCCTTCGTCGCCGCCTTCGGCGTCGGACAACTGGTCGCCGGCCTCGATGCGGAGGGCATCTTCGCCGGCTTCCCCGGTGATCTCTTCGTGGTGCTGGTCGGCGTCACGTACCTGTTCGCGATCGCGCGCGCCAACGGCACCACGGACTGGCTGGTGCACGCCGCCATCCGCCTGGTGCGCGGCCGCATCGCGCTGATTCCCTGGGTGATGTTCGCCATCACCGGGGCACTGACCGCGATCGGAGCGGTCAGCCCGGCAGCGGTCGCCATCACCGCCCCGATCGCGCTGAGCTTTGCCGCGCGGTACGGGATCAGCCCGCTGCTGATGGGCGCGATGGTGGTGCACGGAGCGCAGGGCGGCGGCTTCTCACCCATCAGCATCTACGGATCGATCGTCAACGGCATCGTGGAGCGTGAGCAGCTGCCGGGCAACGAGGTGGCGCTGTTCCTCGCCAGCCTCGTCGTCAACCTCCTCATCGCGGGCATCGTCTTCGTCCTGTGCGGCGGTCTGAAACTGTCCGGACAGGGCGGCGGGGCCGGCCCCGGACCCGGAGGGGACGAGAAGGACACCTCGCACCTCACGCCGGCCCGTATCGCCACGCTCACCGCCCTGGTCACGCTGGTCGTCGCCGTCCTCGGCTTCGACCTCGACGCGGGCCTGAGCGCCATCACCCTCGCCGTCCTGCTGAGCGTCTTCTGGCCGGACCTCAGCCGGCAGGCCACGGGGCAGATCGCCTGGCCGACCGTGCTGCTGATCTGCGGTGTGCTCACCTATGTCGGTGTGCTGGAGGAGATGGGTACCATCGAATGGGCAGGCGAGGGCGTCAGCGGCATCGGCATACCGCTTCTCGCCGCCGTGACGCTGTGCTATATCGGCGCGATCGTCTCGGCCTTCGCCTCGTCCGTCGGCATCATGGGCGCGCTGATCCCGCTCGCCGTGCCGTTCCTCGCCCAGGGCGATATCGGTGCCGTCGGGATGATCGCGGCACTCGCGGTCTCCTCGACCGTCGTCGACGTCAGCCCCTTCTCCACGAACGGCGCCCTGGTGCTGGCCGCCGCGCCCGACGTCGACCGGGAGCATTTCTTCCGGCAGCTGATGATCTATGGCGGCGTCGTGGTGGCGGTGGTTCCGGCCGCGGTCTGGCTCGTCCTGGTGGTACCCGGATTCGGCTGAGCCGCAGTTACGACGACAGCAAGGAGAACGACGCGTGCCCCCTCTCTTTCCGGCCCTGGCCTCGAAATCCGACCGGCAGGCGCTGCGCTTCGGAGACTGTGCCCTCACCTATGCCGAACTGACGGCCGCCGCAAGCACGCTGGCTGCCTCGCTCGCTCCGGCACGGACAGTGGCCGTCTGGGCCACCCCCACGATCGAGACCGCCGTCGGCGTGGTGGCCGCGCTGCTGGCCGGTGTTCCCGCCGTACCCCTGAACCCGAAGACCGGCGAACGCGAGTTGGCGCACATCCTCTCCGACAGCGAACCCTCGCTGGTCCTCGCGGGACCGTGTGCCGACCTTCCGCCGGCGCTGGCGGCGCTGCCCCGCAGGGACGTCGACGTCCTCGCCGCGGACCCGGTGGAGCTTCCCGCGGAGCCGTCCGACGGCTCCGCCGCCCTGATCGTCTACACGTCCGGCACCACGGGCCCGCCCAAGGGTGCCGTGCTGCCGCGCCGTGCGATCGCCGCCACCCTCGACGCGCTGCAGGACGCCTGGCAGTGGACCGCCGACGACGTCCTCGTCCACGCTCTGCCCCTCTTCCACGTCCACGGCCTGATCCTGGGGATCCTCGGCCCGCTGCGCCGCGGCGGCAGCGTGCACCACCTCGGCAGGTTCACGACGGAGGGCGTCGCCCGCGAACTGGCCGCCGACGGCACGATGCTGTTCGGCGTACCCACGATGTACCACCGCCTCGCCGAGGCGGTCGCCGGCGACCAGCGGCTCGCCAGGGCACTCTCCGGCGCGCGCCTGCTGGTCTCGGGGTCGGCCGCACTGCCCGTGCACGACCACGAGCGGATCGCGGCCGCCACCGGACGGCGGGTCATCGAGCGGTACGGCATGACGGAGACCCTGATGAACACCAGTGTCCGTGCCGACGGCGAGCCGCGCCCCGGCACGGTCGGCGTCCCGCTGCGGGGCGTGGAGCTGCGCCTGGTCGACGAGGGCGGGCGGGAGATCACGGCGTGCGACGGGGAGACGGTCGGCGAGGTCCAGGTCCGCGGCCCGAACCTCTTCACCGGGTATCTGAACCGGCCCGACGCCACGGCCGCGGCCTTCTCCCGAGGATGGTTCCGTACCGGCGACATGGCCGGCCGCGACCCCGACGGCTATGTGCGCATCGTCGGCCGCAAGGCGACCGATCTCATCAAGAGCGGCGGCTACAAGATCGGCGCCGGTGAGGTCGAGAACGCTCTGCTCGAACACCCGGGTGTACGGGAAGCGGCCGTCACCGGTGAGCCGGACGAGGACCTGGGCGAGCGGATCGTCGCCTGGATCGTCCCCGCCGACACCGCGGCCCCGCCGTCGGTGGAGGAGCTGGCCGACCATGTCGCCCGCCGGCTGGCCCCGCACAAGCGTCCGCGCACCGTCCGCCATCTCGACGCCCTGCCCCGCAACGACATGGGAAAAATCATGAAGCGGGCGCTGCATGACTGACCGCATGACGGCCCGCGAGGCCATCGCCGCTCTCGCCGGCGACTTCGCCGAACTCCCCGTCCCGGGACGCGGGACACAGCCGGACGGCCCCATCTCCTGGCAGGGATACGGCATGTCGCGCGCCCGCGCCGAGCAGCGGACCGGCGAGGGCGAATCCGTCGTCTGCGGCACCGGCGCGATCGCAGGCCGGCGGGCCGTCATCGTCTCCTTCGAGTTCGGCTTCCTGGGCGGGTCCCTCGGCGAGCGCACCGGCGACCGGCTGGAAGCGGCGTACACCACGGCCCGTGAGCTGCGTATGCCCGTCGTCTCGCTGATCGCGACGGGTGGCAGCCGGATGCAGGAAGGGATGCGGGCCCTTGTCCAGCTCCAGCGCGTGGCGTACCGGTCCGCGCTCACCCGGGCCGCAGGGCTCCCCCAGCTCGCCGTGGTGCGGGACCCGACGACCGGTGGTGGCTGGGCCACCGTAGGGGCGGGTGCCGATGTGATTCTCGCCCTGCCGGGCGCCCAGGTCGGCTTCGCGGGATCGCGGGTGCGGCCGCCGGACGCGGACCCGTCCGCCTACGCGGCGGAAGGCCAGCTGGCCGCAGGCCAGATCGACGCGGTGGTACGGCCGGAGGACCTGCGCGAAACGGTGGCCCGCTGGCTGACCCTGCTGACCGCGGTGCCGGACGGTCCACCACAACCGCCCGGCGCGCTCGCTCCCACACCGCCACCCGCCACCGGCTGGGACGCCGTGCTCCAGGCTCGTTCCCCGTCCCGCCCACGCGCCGAAGCCTATCTGGACGCGTACTTCACCTACCGTGAACCGGTCCGCGGCGACCGCTGCGGCGGCACGGACCCGGGAATGCTCTGCGGTTTCGGCCTGCGGGACGGCCGGCCCATCGCGTACGCCGCCCAGTGCGGCACCGCCATCCGGCCGGCCGGCTTCCGCACCGCCACCCGTCTGATCCGCCTCGCCGACCGGCTTTCCGTACCCGTACTCACTTTCATCGACACCCCCGGCGCCGCCAACGACGCCGCAGCGGAACGGGCGGGCGCGGGCGCGGCCATCGCCGGACTCTTCGAGGCCGTCACCACCGCCCGCGTCCCGATCACCACCCTGCTCATCGGTGAGGGCGGTTCCGGTGGCGCACTTGCCCTCGCCGCCCCCGGCAACACCTGGGTCACACCGGACAGTTATTTTTCGGTCATCGCTCCGGAGCTGGCCGCCGCCATCCTCAAACGCGGCCCGGACCGGGTCCCGGCGACGGCCGACCAACTGCGGCTGCGCCCCCAGGACCTGGTGGAACTGGATATCGCCCGCGGCGTGGTCCGCTGAGCCGGACGGATCGCGGACCGGCTCGCAACCGGCGTCGCGGACGTGACCGGTGTCGGGTCTGTCAAACGGTCGTCTCCGTCTCACTTTCGGTGGTGACGGAGCGTCTGGCGGCACTATGGGCCCTCGCCGTGCAGTTGTACCGGCACACCGCCCTGTGCGTCCTGCTCCGGCTTTCCCTGCCGCCCCCTCGCGTTCCGCGCGTGCCGGGGATGGACGGCTTCGCCCCGCGACGTCGTCATCGCTCTGCCACGGTGCTCATCGACGCCGGGACCCGCATCCGCGAACAGAGAACCCTGGAGCGCCGGCGTCAAGTCCACGGCCATCTTCCTGGGATACGCGATCGCGGGAATTCCGCCTTTCGCTTCTCCTTTCAGCCGGGTTTTCTTCTAGGGTCGGTATGCGGAGGAGGCCGCGACGCGGTCACCGCGGAATTTTGTACGCACGGAGTTTCGACTCGTCACCCCATGGGAGAATTTTGCAGCCCAATCGTTCTGACCAGTCCGGCATTCGTGATATGCGCTTGCCGTTGTCGACGAGCCAGCGTGAGATCTGGTTCAGCGAACGATTGCAGGCGCACGGGACGGCGTTCCGTATCGGCGAGTATCTGGAAATTCACGGGCCGGTGGACCGAAAGCTGTTCGAGATGGCGCTGCGCAGGGCCGTCGCGGAAGCCGAGCCGTTCAATGTTCGGTTCGAAGAGGACGGCGGAGTGCCGTGGCAGGTGCTCAACACGGACCGCGGCTGGCCGTTGCCGGTTATCGATGTCAGCGGCGAGGCGGACCCGCGGGCGGCAGCGGAGCAGTGGATGCGGGCCGAGCTGCGGCAGCCGATGGATCTGGGCCGAGGACCGCTGTTCTCGTACGCCCTGGTCATCCTGGCGCCGGACCGGTCCATCTGGTATCAGAGCTACCACCACATCGTCACCGACGCGGCAGGCGCCGTCCTGCTGGCGCGACGGGTCGCCGAGCTGTACACGGCGCTGGCCATGGGGACTGCCGCGGCGGAACACTCTCTCGGCTCACTGCGGCTGCTGCTCGAACGCGACGCGGAATACCAGGCGTCACAGGAACGCACCGCGGACCGCGCGTACTGGACCGAGCGATTCGCGCATTACCCGCGACCGGCACGCCTTTCAGGCCGCACCGGTGCGGCCTCGCCCGCTTCCTTGCGTGAAACCGTACATCTGTCCGAGGAAGAGGCGGTCCGGCTGCGCGGCGCCGCCAGGAACGCCGGCACGCACTGGTCCGCCATGGTGATCGCCGCGACGGCGGCCTACACGCACCGGATCACCGGAGAACACGACATCGTCATCAGCCTGCCGGTCTCAGGGCGCACCGACGCCGCGCTGCGCGCCATCCCCGGCATGTTCGCCAACCTCGTGCCGCTGCGCCTGGAGGTGTCGGCGCGTTCGCGCGTACGGGATCTGTTGCGGCAGGTCTCGCGGGAGGCTCGGCAGGCGCTGCGACACCAGCGCTACCGCCGCATCGACCTGGCCCGTGACATGCGGCTGCCGAACAGCGGACGCGATTTCACCGGACCGCAGGTCAACATCATGTCCTTCGGTTATGACTTCACTTTCGCCGGACACCGGGTCACCGCGCACAACCTCTCCAACGGGTTCATCGAGGATCTGGCCGTGATGGCGTACGACAGATCGGACGGCACCGGGATCCGTATCGACCTCAACGCCAACGCCGGCCAGTACACGAAGGACAGCCTGGCAGGCCATCGAGAACGCCTCGTGCGGCTGTTGCACGCCTTTTGTGACGTCTCCGACCCGGAACGCACGGTGGGCGGCGCCCCCCTCCTGTCCACGCGGGAACGGCGGCGGGTGCTGGTGGAATGGAACGACACCGCGCGGGACGTGCCCGCCACGAGCCTGCCGGAGCTGCTGGCGGCCCAGGCCGCGCGCACTCCGGACCGGTCCGCGGTGGTATCCGGGGACGCCGGCATCCGGCTGACCTACGCGGAACTGGACGCCGCCGCCGACCGCCTCGCCCATCTGCTCGCCGCCCGCGGGGCCGCTCCCGGGCGCACCGTCGCCGTCGCGCTGCCCCGCTGCGCGGACCTGGTCGTCGCCCTGCTGGCCGTACTCAAGACCGGGGCCGCCTATCTGCCCCTGGACCCGGACCTTCCGGCCGAGAGGCTGGGGCGCATGCTAAAGGACGCCGCACCGGGGCTACTCGTCACCCTGTGCGCCGGTCCCGCAGCATCGGCCTTCGCGTCGGCGGACGACGTGCCGCGGCTGCTGCTGGACGACCCCGGGGTCGTGGACCTCCTCTGCGGCCACCATCGGGCCGGGTCCCGGTCCGATACCTCATCCGGATTCCGGACCGGTGTCCGTTCGCTGCCGGCCGCGCGGCCGGAGGACCCGGCATACGTCATCTACACCTCTGGCTCCACCGGGCGCCCCAAGGGCGTGCCCGTCCCCCACCGGGCCATCGTCAACCGCTTGCTGTGGATGCAGGACACCTACCGCCTCACCCACGACGACCGCGTACTGCAGAAGACCCCGGCCGGCTTCGACGTATCGGTATGGGAGTTCTTCTGGCCGCTCCTCAGCGGGGCAACGCTCGTCCTCGCCCGGCCCGGGGGCCACAAGGATCCGGCGTATCTGGCCCGTACCATGCGCGAACAGCGCGTCACCACAGTGCACTTCGTGCCGTCCATGCTCGATGTCTTCCTCGCCGAGCCGGGGGCGGCCCGCTGCCCGGACCTGCGGCGGGTCTTCAGCAGCGGCGAGGCGCTGTCGCGCGAGACGGCCGACCGGTTCCACGCGCTGCTGCCGCACGTGCTCCTGCACAACCTGTACGGGCCCACGGAGGCCGCCGTGGACGTGACGCACCACCAGTGTGTCCCCGGCGCCCGCGGGCCCGTGCCGATCGGCAAGCCGGTGTGGAACACCCGGCTATATGTGCTGGATTCCGCAGTCGAACCGTGCCCGCCCGGCGTGCCCGGCGAACTGTATCTGGCCGGCGCGCAACTGGCTTGCGGCTACCACAACCAGCCGGAACTGACCGCCGAGTGTTTTCCCCCCGACCCCTTCGCGCATCTCTTCGGCGCGTCGGGTACCCGGATGTACCGCACCGGTGACCTGGCCCGATGGCTGCCGGACGGAAGCGTCGAATACCTCGGCCGCACCGATGACCAGGTCAAGCTCCGGGGGTTCCGGATCGAACTGGGCGAGGTGGAGGCCGCGCTGCGGGCCCTGCCCGGTGTCACGCAGGCCGCGGCCGCCGTGGTGGACCAGCGGCTGGTCGCCTATATGGCCGGTGCCCGTGGGGCCGGCGACGAAGAGACGAGCGCCGGCGCGGCCGGTGGCGGCATGGACATCACCTCGGCGCGCCGTCTATTGGCCGGCACCCTGCCCGAGCACATGGTGCCCAACGCCTTCGTGGTCCTCGACGCACTGCCGCTGAGCGGCAACGGCAAGCTGGACCGCAAGGCCCTGCCCGCGCCGGTCTTCGACGCCGCCGCCGCGGTTTCCCGCGCTCCCCGCGACACACGGGAGGAGCAGCTGTGCGCGCTGTTCGGCGAGATCCTCGACGTCGAAGGCGTGTCCGTCGACGACGACTTCTTCCGCCTGGGCGGCCACTCGCTGCTCGCCTCCCGGCTGATGGCCCGCATCCGCGACACCCTCGCGGTGGAACTGCCCATCCGCGCCCTGTTCGAGGCGCCAACCGTGGCACAGCTCGCGGAACGGCTGGAGCGCCCGGAGGAGCCGAACCGCCGGCCGGCCGAGGGGCCCGCGCCGTGGCAGCGGCTCGAACCGCTGCTGCCGCTGCGTGCGGAGGGCGGCAAGCCGCCCCTGTTCTGCGTACACCCGGGCACCGGTCTCGGCCGGGCCTACGCCGGCCTGCCGCGCCACCTCGGACTTGACCGGCCCGTCCACGCCCTCCAGGCGCGGGGGCTGAGTGAGCCCGACGAGACGCCGCCGGCGAGCGTGGAGGAGATGGCCGCCGACTACGTCGAGCGCATCCGCACAGTCCGGTCGACCGGCCCGTACCATCTGCTGGGCTGGTCCTTCGGCGGACTGGTCGCCCACGCCATGGCCACCCGGCTGCAGAGCGAGGGTGAGCAGGTCGGCGTGTTGTCGGTGCTCGACGCCTACCCCGACAACCAGCGGATCTGTGCCGACCTGCCGGAGATGAGCAGGCGGCGCTGGCTGCGGTGGATCCTCGACGACATCGGTGGCGATTTCGACGCTGCGGGCGTCCCGGCCGCCGGCAGGGCGAATACCGAAGACGACAGAGACACCGAGGACTCCGAAGAGCTGATGGCGGCACTGGTCCGGGAGAGCGGCCTGCCCGCACACCTGCTCCAGGGGCGGTCGACCTTCCCGTTGCTGGACGTCGTCCGCAACGACATGGAGCTGATGCGAAAGTTCCAACCGGGTCTGCTCTGCGGCGACATGCTGCTGTTCACCGCGGACGCGGTGGTCCCCGGTCACCGACGCGACCCGGCCCACACCACACAGGCATGGCGACGACACGTTGACGGCGCCGTGCGGGCTTGTGGCGTATCGGCACAGCACTACCACATGATGCGCGCCCAGCACATGGCGCGGATCGGACCGGTGGTCGCCGCGGCGCTCGACAGACTCGAAGCGAGCGACACGCCACGTTGACCCAGTCGTCCGCCCACGGCCAGCTCCGGTATGCGGCCCGACAGCCGCCTGCGGCTCATCGGCAGCCGGTCGACACGACGGGCGGTCTCCCCGAGCCCCTCTACGGCGACCGCCGCCGGGGTGGTCATCGAACACCGCGGGGATTCGCGCGGCGACAGGCAGTGGGTCCTGCACTCACTCCTGCTCCTTATCGAGAACGGTTGCACCGGCCACCAGGCCACGGGAGCCGACGCCACATGGCTCTGGACATGGCAGAGCCCGATGAGTGCTCGGCCACCGGGGGACTCGGTGGCCGACCGGCGATTGCCCGTCGGCACTCGCCTCGGTGATCACAGATCCGCGCGTGGGTACTGTTGGCAACTCGCGCCGGGCCTCGACCTGCTTTCTCCTGCAGATCGCCGAGATCTTCAACGCTCCCCGCTCGACGGTGTACGGGCACCTCGGCAAGACCAAAACGGTGCCCCGGCAGCCGGAAAGGCCCACTGCCGCGAAGCCCTGGACATCATCGGCCCTCGCCGTTTGCGGCTGGTGGCATTGGTTCTTACCCGCACTCACTTCCAGCGGAACGAGCTGAATGGCCGGATATGGGGTATTGCATTTGGTTTGCGTGGCAGCCTGTCGCGCCATCAGGGGCCCGCTTGGCGTCCATCCTGGAATTTTGTTAGGTTAGGCTCGCCTAACGGCCTGGCCGGGGTGTGGTCGGGGCGCCGGTCCAGTCGCCTTTCCGGGAGGATCCATGCCGAGCCTCAAAGCAGCAGCCGTCCGTCCGCGGTCGGTCGATGGGCTGCATATTCGGCGCTTCAGCGGCGCCGTCGCAGTGGACCCGGGCCGCTGGGTCGGGGGGGCGTACGAGCGCGTCCACTCCGGTGCGTTCGGCTCGGTCGACCACAGCGATCCGCCCTTGCCGGGGCCGGTGCCGCGGCACGCGGAGCACCCCGGTGTCTCGCTCGTCGCCGCTCTCGACGACGGCGAGGTGGCCGGCTGCCGAACCCCGGGCCCAGGCCCCGGGCTCCAGGCCCAACCCCCACGAAGTCCGCAGCATGCCGATGTACCCCGAACCCGAAGGTAATCCCGTGTCCGTGCAGCTCCCGCCCTCCGCCGCGCCGCGGTCCGCCTATTCACCGGACGTGGTCCCCGAGCCGGTCCGCCGCCGCCTGCTGGAGCTGGCCGGGAACGGTGAGCCGCTGTCCGCCTATCTGTACGACGGCGCCGTCGCCGCCGAGCGGGCCCGCGAGTTGCGGGCGGCGCTGCCCGCCTGGGCGGAGGTGTACTACGCGGTCAAGGCCAACTCCTTCCCGGGGATCGCCCGGGCCCTCGC
>JUEG02000737.1_pt1 | contig 17293 bp, 16 predicted proteins | sample 432341 | NCBI WGS metagenome assembly JUEG02 (sample SAMN02953476, study PRJNA257561) | rock porewater metagenome | biome: terrestrial; feature: Opalinus Clay rock; material: porewater; isolation source: Opalinus Clay rock BIC-A1 borehole | place: Switzerland: Mt Terri URL, St-Ursanne ...
GGATTAGGAAGTCATTGTGTCCGTGTCAGAATACCATCAGAAGTCAATCTCTTAATAGAAAGAATTAATAGCTTGACTGAGCCAAATCAAGGAGGACACCATGAACAATAATCTTGAAAATACCAATAGCCTTATTGAAAGAGATGCCCAGGTATATCCTGAATTTGCAAGGATACCCTATTATCCTTTAGCGGTGAAAAGAGGAGAAGGCGCTATCATTGAAGACCTTGATGGAAACCGATTCATTGACTTATTATCCAGTGCATCTGCTCTTAATACAGGGCATGCTCATCCAAGAATAGTTAATGCCATTACCGATCAAGCAAAAAAGTACATCACCTATACGGCCACTTACATGTATTCAGAACCCTTGGTAAAACTTGCAGAAGCTCTTGCAGAAATAACCCCAGGAGATTACGAGAAGAAAATAGCCTATGGCCTTTCTGGATCCGATGCCAATGACGGAGTTATTAAGTTAGCCAGAGCTTACACAGGGAGAAAGAAGATTATATCCTTTATCGGTGCCTATCACGGCTCTACATATGGAGCCTTATCTATAAGCGCCATTAGTCTTAACATGCGACGAAAGGTTGGACCCTTATTAAATGACATTGAGCATATCGAGTATCCTGACTGTTACAGATGCCGTTATGATAAGGATGCTATGACCTGCTCACTGCAATGTATGTCCGCCTTTAAAAAGGCCCTTGCCACCTATTGTCCACCGGAGGAAATAGCCGCAGTGATTATAGAACCAATACAAGGGGATGCAGGATTAATCGTTCCACCAAAAAAATATCTGCAGGCTCTATATAATATCTGTCAAAAGCACGGTATATTCTTTGTCAGCGAAGAAGTTCAGCAGGGATTTGGCCGAACAGGTAAATGGTTTGGCATTGAACATTTCGATATCGTTCCCGATATCGTAGTCCTTGGAAAATCCATTGCTTCTGGTATGCCTCTTAGTGCTATCGTAGCTAGAAGAGAATTCATGGATGCACTGGAAGCTCCCGCTCATTTGTTTACCATGAGTGGAAACGCCCTTTCCTGCGTAGCTGCCTATGAAACCATCCGAATTATACAAGAGGAAAAGCTTGTGGAAAAGAGTCAGGAACTCGGTGAATTGGCCATGGAAAGATTCCGAGACATGATGGAACGTTATGAACTCATTGGAGATGTTCGAGGAAGAGGTCTATCCATCGGTATCGATCTAGTACAAGATCGAAATACAAAAATTGGGGCAAGAGAAGCTGCCACAAAGATCTGTTACAGGTGTTGGGAAAAGGGTGTAATACTTATTTTTTTGGGAGATGGCGTTCTTAGATTTCAGCCTCCCTTAGTCATAACAAAGGAAGAAATGAACCAAGCCATAGATATTCTAGAAGAAGCCATTCAAGATTATCAAAATGGTCTCATACCTGATCAAGTTTTAAAGATTTCAAAAGGATGGTAAAAATGCAAGCGTGCAATTATTCATAATAAATATTGAGGAGGTATACAATGAGTTTTGTTAAAAGTCCTGTTTGGTACTCTAATAGAAACGGGTACTGGGTTCACTTTTGCTGTCAACGAAAGAATATCTTCAGTTTATCTGGAAAAAGGAGAGATGATGCCATCCCGTCTAACCACAGGACTTACAATAGTACTATTAATCATTGGTGCAGTAATCGCTCAGTTTGGTCTGATAGGTCTTATTGCTAAAGGCTACGGTACAATTACCTGGGGATTCTTTATATTCTATGTTATCCCCGTTCTTACCATTGGAATTTGGAAGATCTCTCAAAATAAAAATATTGGATTAAATACCTACAGATAATCCTTAACGTAAACGACCTACTTTCACATAAAGTAGGTCGTTTACATTCCACAGTTTTGTTAAATGTAGTTTCTTAATTTATATAAGCAGCTCATATTAAAACTACTCATTAGAATTTTCAAACCCATCTAATGCGTCCCAAATATTGGGTGTTTCGAAACCTCTTCTCCACAGGGCAGCACCGGCTAGATTGTACTTATGGACGAGGTCATATTTTAATTTCATTGATTCAGCATCCTCAATCCAAATTTTGTTCGTCTTTTCCCCTGTTTTATATTCCACATAATATTGTCCTGCTGCTTCATCCCATACTTTTTCCAGGTCGTATTCTGCTATTATGTTATTTACCGTCTCCATTCCCACGGATTTCGAAGTAACCTTTACCCCTTGATCAGTGGGTGTCTCAGTCCATATTCTGGTGTATAAGGGCATTCCTAACAGTAGCTTCTCGGGAGGAACATCCTCTAAGATTCCGACTATCCCCCTCTCTACCCAGCCTATAGAAGCAACAGATCCACTTTTAGGACTCGCTGCCCAATGCTCATCATAGGCCATTATTGCCATGTAGTCTAAAACTTCTCCTAAAGCCTTTCGATCATAAAATAATGACCAGTTCTCAGCCATACTCTTCACTGTGACATCCATGGAAACCACAAGATTATTCTCATGAAAGACGGGTACGAGCTCTCTAACAAACTGCACAAGCTTTTCTCGATCCTTAAGATAAACATTTTCGAAGTCAATATTGAGTCCATCCATATTATAATCCTTTATTAGCTTCAATACATCTATAATGGCTCTTTCTCTGCTTACGGCATCATTTAAAAATGTATTAGTTACATCAGGATTGAATTGATTGTCGAATAGTGCCCACACCTGATAGTCTCTTTGTTTTGCCCATTGTATATATTCACTGTCTATCTTATGGGTTACTGCGCCAGTCTCATCCTTTAAACTAATCCATGTTGGAGAAATCACATTCAATCCTTTTAAATCTCCTATTTGAGAAGTATCTGGGTTTTTAGAGTAAACATGCTCCCATGCCAAAAGAATTTTCCCAGCTTCCTCAGGCCACGGGATAGCTCTCTCAGGTATCTTCAAACTTTCTATTGTATCAGTCTCAATTGCTGCACTGCTATTTATATAACCAATGTGGCCTTGTTCAGTTAGGACTTTTAACCATTTTCCGTCATTTTCGATTAGCTGAAGCTTTTCATTCTTTGGCATAGTAAGGAGCACCTGAGAAAACAACCTATTTTTAGACCTTAATCTCCCTTGATCCTTGGATACCTCTAAAAAACTTCTATCTTTATTAAGGTTTGTAAGTATTATGGTATTGGTTTTTTCTATAAAAACGCTCTCTATATTTAGATAATCTTCCAGATGACTTATTGGAATAAAAGGGGTTTCATTATCTAAAAGCATTGAAGGAATACCCTGTTCTTCTTTATAGTTTATTTTGATTACACCACCATCACCGTAAAATCGAATGACCTTGTCTAGTGTAGTAATCGTAGCAATATTATAGCCCTTATCGTAATCGGCTTTAATGTCAAATAATTCAACTAAAAACTCCAATGGAACGTAAATGGTGTTTCCCTCATCTTTAAGTATAACCTCACCAATAACTTCAACTACATTTTCGGTGCCATTGTTTATAATAAAACGATTATCTGAAAATTGGTCTGCCTTAGACACAAAGAAAAAACTATTTAACATATAAACTGAACCAAAACCAAGCACTGCCATAAGAATCAACATATAGAAGATTTTCTTCATTTGGCTCCCCCTTATTATTTATGGAAAACCTCACCTAGTTAGGGTGAGGATTATGATTTTTCATATATCATTATTCTATAGTGTTTTGGTACATGTTTCAATGTTAATAAATGGCTTAACGCAAAAGGGGGCTAGGTCCCCTTATTTCCAATACCTTTCTATTGTAAAACTATTTCAAACCGTTCACTAGCATTCGTCATCTCCAGCCTCCACATATCCTTTAATTCTATGGGAATGAGTATACACTATGGGATTGCTCATCATTACCCTTCCTACCAAAGTAACGCCCATCTTCTCAGCCATATCCACAGCAAGATTACTAGGTATACTCCGAGAACCCACTATAGGAAATCCTGACACTGCTGCCTTTAGTAGCATATCTGATGAAATTCTACCTGTGGTAAGAATCACCATATTGGTAAAATCCAATCCTAAGAATAATCCTTTTCCAACCACCTTATCCACGGCATTGTGTCTTCCTATGTCTTCTTTCAGTGCCAATATGGCTTTATCATCGGCTAGACATGAACAATGTAAGCCACCCATGGTTTTATAAAGAATAGCCTTAGAAAACATTTCTATGGATAACTCTTTTAATTTATCAATTCCTATTGTGAATTCAGAATTATTTTTAATAGAAAGTAAAACATTCTCATCATAGGGTACTCCATTGCCACAGCCGCTAGACAACACTCTAGATAAACTAAACTCGGTTTCTGGAATGTCTCCTTTTATTTTTACATACATCTTTCGCATATCCTCACAGGCTGCCAAGGTTTGTATATCATCGAGTTTACTTATAAGTCTTCTGCTGTAAAGATACCCTGCAGCCAGTTCCTTCAAATTTTCTGGAGTACACATGAATGTAAGCATCTTTCTACCATTTAGAAATAGGTCTACTGGAACCTCTTCACAAATATTAGTTTTAGTTGAATTGATTTTAGCCGTCATTAATAAGTCCTCCAGTCCTATGGCGTTTCCTTGTTGTACTACCTCAACATATTCTGCCAATCCCGTTCCTTACGCAATTCTAGCAATCTTAGCATAGCTATCAGTCATTCCTTTGGAGGAATAATAGTAAGTATCAGCATGATCCTTTATCTTAATATCGGAATATTCTTCATTATTATTCAAGGCATCTATAAACTGAATGATTTCCTCTTCCTCCAATGATAAGGGCTTTATAGACACTTCTCCATACTTTATTAGTTTTCCTTCTGGTAAAAATTTTTCTAATTTATATACAAATATTTTTATTAAAATATGTGTAAACTATTATTGCGAATTCAATAAAATTACAGGAGGAAAAAGAATGCCTACAAATACAAAATTAGAAAAAGCCCTAGCCAGTGCAAAAGGATTATCCGCTGATTTAAAAACCTTTTCTCAGGATACTGATGACCAACAGGCAAAGCAAATGTTTGATACATTATCAACTAATGTTGATAACGTCGCTCAATCCATTCAAGGTCGTCTAGATTTTGCGAAACAAGAAGAACCACAGTATAGACAGTCGTAAGTGTTACAAGCAACATAAAATACCCAAGAGGCTATGTATCAAATTCTTTTTTGATACATAGCCTCTTTAAATATTGATATTACTTATTATTTGCTACACTTACTTTTATCAGAGCAACTACTGCCACAACTGCATTTATTATTTTTAGCATCACTATTGCTATATCCTCTGCACGTCTTGCTATTTCATAGGGAAAAAGCCGCATAGCTATTTGATAGTTGCCTACTTCATTCTATTTATAGCTTCCCATAATCCATTGATATAGGCAACTCCCAATGCTCGATCATATAATCCATATCCTGGTCTTGCCTTTTCCCCCCATATCATTCTTCCATGATCTGGTCTGACATACCCTTTAAAATCTACATCATGATACGCTTTTACAATATCAAACATGTCTAGTGAGCCATCTGATGTTAAGTGGGAGGACTCGTCAAAATTTCTTCCTAGATGTATCTTTACATTTCTTATATGCGCAAAGTGAATTCTTCCCATTTTACCAAAGTGGCGGACGATTTCTCCAATATTGTTATTAGGATTTGCTCCTAAGCATCCACTACACAGGGTTAATCCATTATATTCACTGTCTACTACATCCACTATCTTTTGTAGGTTCTCTTTGTTTGTCACGATACGAGGCAAACCAAAAATAGGCCATGGTGGATCATCTGGATGAATGGCCATTTTAATGTCACATTCCTCAGCTATGGGTATAATTGATTTTAAGAAATATTTTAAATTATCAAACAACCTTTTTTCATCTACCTCTTTATACTTTTCAAAAAGACCTTTCAACTCCTTTAATCTCTCAGGCTCCCAACCAGGTAGATCATAACCATTGGAATTATTCCCCATTTCTTCTATCATTTTATTTGGATCGATCTTTTGTATCTTTTCTTCTTCATAGGATAAAACATTTGAACCATCTGATAAAACTTTTGCTAAATCAGAACGGGTCCAGTCAAATACTGGCATGAAATTATAGCATACTACTTTTATTCCGAATTTAGCTAGGTTTCTTAGCGTTTCCTTATAGTTTTCTATATATTGATCTCTTGTGGGATATCCAAGCTTAATGTCTTCATGGATATTTACACTCTCAATAACTTCTAGTTCTAATCCCTTGCTTTCAATTTCTTCCTTCAGTGCCTTTATCTTCTCAACAGGCCATACTTCCCCTACCGGAACATCAAATAGAGCGCCTACTACGCCTGTCATTGCTGGTATTTGTCTGATTTGATCCAAGGTTACACTGTCCCTATCAGATCCATACCATCTAAATGTCATTTTCATGTCTAGTCGTTCCTTTCCTAGTCAAATTTCAAGACCACTTTTTCATTTTCAATGGATCGATCTTCAACTAATTCAATGGCTTTTTTTACATCTTCAAAATGGAATACATGAGAAATCATATTCTTCGCTATAATCTCTTTACTGTTGAACCACTCCACTACTTGGGGGAATTTATTATTATGAAGTCTTGATCCCCTTATATCTAGTTCTCTCGCTGTTATATTTAATTGGGGGATATTAGATGGTTGATCACTAAAGCCCAATACCACAATTCTTCCCGCTGGCGTCGTTAATGTTAGGGCTTCTTCAAAAGATTTTTTTGTGCATACCGCATCTATTAGTACAGTAACCCCTCGATTACCTGTTTCCATCATAATTACTTCTCTGACATTCTCATTAGTCACATCAATAACTCTATCTGCCCCTAAACTTCTTGCTTTTTCTAATTTTGTATCTACTAAATCAGATATAATACATTTTGCCCCTATTTTTTTTGCTACTTGAAGTATACTTTGTCCAACAGGCCCCGCCCCCATGATAAATACCGTATCAGTCTTCGTTATTTCACCACGGGAACATACTTGGGCTGCTATAGTAAATGGTTCGATCATTACTGCTTCTTCCCAAGTTAGCTCGATAGATATTTTATGTGCACTACTTTCTGATGCCACTACATACTCTTGATATCCACCATCAACATGTACTCCCCTCACCTTTAAAGAAACACATACATTTCCTCTCCCTATCGAACATGGATAACAGTCTCCACAGCTAATTACAGGATCTATAGTGACATGGTCTCCAATTTTTAGTTTCCTCACATCGTTACCAATCTCTATAACTTCTCCTACTACTTCATGTCCGATTACTCTAGGATATGTGGCTACAGGAGATGTTCCATGATATATGTGTATATCTGAACCACAAATTCCGGCAGCTTTTACCTTAATCAATACCTCTTTATCATTTGATATTTTAGGTATTGGTATTTCAATGATTTGTAAATCATAGGGGGATATTATTTTAATCGCTTTCATTATAGTCACCTCTTTTCTAGTTTAACAAACTCGGTAGAAATAGACTTATAGCTGGAATATAACTTACTAATGCTAATACAATTAAACTCACTGCCAAAAAAGGTAATATCGCCTTCGCAGCTTGAACAAGAGAAATTTTCCCTATACTCGCACCTACGAAAAGGCACACCCCAACAGGGGGAGTAGTTAAACCAATAACTAGGTTTAATACGGCCATTACACCAAACTGAATAGGGTCCATTCCCACCCCTGTTGCAACAGGCAGTAATACAGGGAATAAAATAACCAAAGCTGCAATGGTTTCCATGAATGTACCTACAAATAGTAATAGTATATTAATTAACAAAATAACTACAAATTTGTTTGTTGAAATAGAAAGAATTGCCTTAGCAATCATTTGTGGAATCTGCTCACTGGCCATGATCCATGCAAACACATTAGCAAGTCCAACTAATATCATTATGGATGCTGTCATCCTCATGGAATCAACAACTATTTTAGGTATGTCTCTATATTTTAATTCCTTATAAATATACTTTCCTACAAATATGGCATATATGACAGCAATAATAGAAGCTTCAGTAGGAGTAAATACACCTCCTAAAATTCCATATAAAATTAGTACGGTCATCATAATTGCCCAGAATGCCCCTATAAAAGATTTCCAGACATAGTTTAATGATCTTCTCTCCCCCTTTGGGTGATTGCGCTTTACTGATATATAATAAGACACCCCCATCAGAGAAAAGCCTAAGAGCAATCCTGGTACTGCACCTGCTAAAAATAGTTTTGCTACAGATAGACCAGCCAATGTTCCTGCAATAATCATGGGTAAACTTGGAGGAATAATGGGTCCTACCGTTGATGAAGATGCTGTCACAGCCACAGAGAAATCAGGTTCATAGCCTTCATCCACCATGGCAGGTATCAAAATACCTCCAATACTGGCCGTATCAGCAAGGGCAGTCCCTGATATCCCTGCAAAAAGCATAGATGCAGCAATATTGGCTAATCCTAATCCCCCTCTAATAAATCCAAGTACTGCATTGGAAAATTCAATGATTTTCTTTGTAATACCACCGGTATTCATTAAATTCCCTGCAAGAATAAATCCAGGTATAGAAATGAGTACAAAAGAATCAATTCCTGCATACATTTTTTGTGCAGCAATACTTAATGGAATATCCACTGTAATTAAATATATTATGGAAGAAACTCCCAAAGAAAAGGCAACAGGCAAACCCAAAAAAATCAGTATAATGAAAGATACAAATAAAACCAGCGTCATCATGAAATATCACCTCTATCTGTTATGCCACGGATATGACTAACTAAATTGTAAATTCCATATATAGCAATAAAGAAGGTAGTTATGGCTATGCTTGAATAAGCAATCGTCATAGGAATTCCTAATGTTGCAGATGTTTGCCCAATTCCAAGCTTTGCAAATTCAATTCCTTTAATAAATATAAGTATAAATAAAGCCACGGATACAATATGAATTAAAGTTTCTAAAATATTTCTAGCGGATTTGGGTAAAATAGTCAGCACGATATCCACATTCACATATTCCTTTTTTTTCATTGCTAGGGGCGCTGCAAAGACTACAGCATAAATAAAAAGAAACCGTGAAGCCTCCTCTGTCCAAACCACCGATAAGGATGGTATTGCAAATCTAGTTACAACCTGAAACATTACATTCAACACTAAGGCCCCGAATGATAAAAATGTACCTGTTTCCAATATTTTTTCAATAAGATCTTTATTTCTCATGTCTCACCTCTTCTTAAATCAGGGTTATTATTGTATACCTATAGGTCTCATATTTCGTGTGTTAAATAACAGACAATACTTTTCACAAGCTGTATGCAAAAATGAATAAAATGAATTGAATTTTGCTAAGCATGGATCTGCTTAGCAAAATTCAACATAATGTGATGATCTATTAGCTTTATTAATTTTATTGGTTCTAAATTATTGAGCTTTTATAATTCTTTCGTATAAATCCTTTTGTTCAGCGTCAAGCTTATCCATTATTGCAGGCTCCATAGCCTTTCTAAAGGCGTTCTTATCTACATCCTTATTGAATATCATTCCTTTTTCTTCAAGCTTTTTTATAAATTCCTCTGTTTCTTTATTAAATAAATCATCTCCGTAAGCTTGCGCTTCTTCAGATGCTGCTACCACTGCATCTTGTAGCTCTTTTGATAATGATTCAAACTGCTTCTTGCCCACTAAAACATAAATCCATCCATTCACGTGCTCTGTTTGATTTACATATTTTTGAACTTCGTAGAAACCCGCACTATAGATTAAATCCACTGGATTTTCTTGGCCGCTAATTACATTTTGCTGTAATGCTGTAAACACTTCACTAAATGCCATTACCTGTGGACTGGCACCCGCAGCTTTCCAAGATTCTACAAAAATCGGCACATTCGGTACTCTCATTTTAAATCCTTTTAAATCTTCTGGCTTACTAATTGGTTCATTGGATGTTAAATTTCTCGGTGCTCTTACATGATAGTAAAGCGGGATTAGTCCTACTTTTTCTTCGATTTGAGCAGCGATTTCTTTACCAAGGTCTCCCTCGATTACAGTTTTCATACTTTGTGTATCATTAAATGCATAGGGCATAGCTATAAGAGCAGCTTTCGGTGCCCAGTTTGCCATAGACTCCCCTGATATTACCATATCTGCTGTACCTGCTTTAACCATATTAATCGTATCCACTTCATTACCCAATTGCTCGTTAGGATAAACTTTCACTTCAATTTGTCCATCTGTTTTTTCATTCACTAATTCAGCAAACTTAAGAGCAGTCTTATTCCAAATATGTTCATCATTCCCTAAATGACCTAACTTCCAAACAATTTTTTCTTTCGTTTCTTGTGGTGCCTGGTCTTTGTTTTCTTCAACAGTTGTACTCTCTTTTTGTCCACAACCTGCTAATGCCAATGAAAACAGTAATACTACAAGTACTAAAGATACTAGTTTAAAACTTTTTTTCATTTTTTTCCCTCCCACTTTTATTTTCTTATTTTTTTCATGGTATCAACCCCGAAAGAAATTTTTATGATCATTCATAATGTTCCTTTAGAAATTTCTACCGTAATGCCTAATAAGGGTTCTTTAACAGGGCTTCTAATAATCCTTCTACATAGAAATACTCTCTTTTACTTGTCTGCCATTTTGGAAAACCTTTGCACAGCCATACTACCATACAAGTATAGTTGTTGTCAATTTCATTTTGTCATAATTATCTGATAAAATATATCCTACTATATTTAGTATTCTGTGCCATTAGAACATCATTGGTTCGACTAAAATTCATAAGAGTTAAAACTCCATCTGAATTTTAGTCGAATTTTGTTAATATAAATTTACTTGAAGTACTCAGGATACTTCTCTTTTAATTCAACTTGTTCAAATAATAGTTTTTTTAAATGAACAGTAATAATATTGTCAGCTTTAACCGCATTCTTCTCTTTTATTGCCATAATAATCCCTTCATGCTGTTCAATAACCTTATTCCAATTTACATCTACCATGAAACTAAGCAACCTTATTCTCTTATATTGCGTATTAATTTGTTCAATAATTGACCATACTCCTGCTTTATTACACCCTATGAAAATTGTTTTATGAAATTCTTCATCGAATTCTAAACATTTAGCATAGGCCTCTTCTTTTATGCATTCCTTTTGTTTTTTTAAATTTTCCTCTAGCTTGGTCAATAATTCTGATGGAAAATTCTCAGAAGCTAGTTTTATTACTGATCTTTCTAAGCTTTCTCTGATAAATCTAGTTTCTTCCACTTCTTCTAGATCAATATGAGAAATATAAGTTCCCCTCTGTGGCAATACATACAAGAGTCCTTCTTTTGACAACTTGATAAAAGCTTCTCTTACTGGTGTTCTGCTTACATTTAATAATTCCGAAATTTCTTTTTCACTTATTCTATTACCCGGTTTAATATTGAAATTGGCAATATTTTTTTTTATGGCTTGGTAAACATAATCGCCCACAGGCACTCCATCTTTTGGATTCTCTATTTCTAAATTCATTTGATCGCTTCCTTTAATGTGTTTTATATTTTATATGCACCATGCTACCATACTAGTACTTACCTGTCAATTTAAGATTTTTTTACTTAGAAAAGTATACTTGAATTCTATGGTTCAAATGTTATATTATACAATTAAATTAAAATTTTTCACGGATATCATGCTGCAAAAGCGTGCTTGAACAGTTCTGCTTAGGGAGTATTATTGAGGAAAACAGTAAATTAGTATAAAAAAAAAGAGGGCGATACCAGAGATGGAAAACAGAACACTTGGCGATAGAGCCACGGACGAACTGATGGAACTAATTCGGGAACGTGGCTACAGTGCAGGAGAAAAACTGCCAAACGAATATGAGCTTTCGGCACTGCTCGGTGTAAGCCGAAATACAGTACGTGAAGCGTTACGCGCACTTGCTTCACGAAATATTCTAGATATACGGCAGGGTGCTGGCACATTTATCTCACAGAAAAAGGGTGTCGCAGACGATCCCCTGGGATTTTCCCTCATGGAAGACCGCCGAAAGTTGGTAGAGGATCTGATACAGATTCGCTGTATCATCGAGCCGCAGATTGCGGCACTCGCGGCACAAAATGCAATGTCGCAGGATATTGTAATCCTCGGTAACCTGTGCGACGAGGTGGAAGTACTCATTCGGAAGCGGCAGGATTTTACGCAAAAGGATATGGACTTTCACGTTCAGCTTGCCACTTGCAGCCAGAACATGGTAATGTCTAACCTGATCCCCATGATTTGTGAGGGTATAACGGTATTTTCATCGATAGTGGCCGAGCCGGAGTTTGACCAGACCGTGAAATCCCACAGAGAAATCTTCGAAGCAGTGCGTGAACGACGTGCTGCAGACGCACAACAGGCCATGCTGTTCCATTTGCTTTACAACCGCAACCGCTTTATCCAAGAAAAAGACCTGTAAAGGCACTAGCCCATATACCCTAGATAGGATATATGGGTTTTGTTTTGCCTTAATCATAGGATGACTTTCCGTGTTATTTTTAATATAATACAACATTTTAGAGTAAAACACCTATTTTTTTGTAGAAAAATCTTGTTAGCCTCAAATAATACTGTTATAATTTTTAAAAAGGTTGGATGATTTTAAGGAGGTAGAACTTATGAATCAAATATGCGATGTACTGATTATCGGCGGGGGTGTGATCGGCAGTGCGGTGGCTCGGGAGATAGCAAGGCACGAGTTGAAAATCGGTGTTTTGGAAAAGAACTGGGATGTCTGTTATGAAACAAGCGGAAGAAACTCCGCTGTGATACACGGTGGGTTTGCCTATGATATCGGCACTCTCAAGGCGGAGTGCTGCGTGGAGGGATGTCTGGAATTTGATCATGTGGCAAAAGAGCTGGATGTTCCGTTCAAACTCACTGGCAAGGTTCTTGTCGGAAACACCAAAGCAGATTATGAAAGTCTGCAACGGACGATTGCAACCGGCAAAATTAATGGCAGTGTCGGCCTTGAAATGGTGGATGAAGAACGCCTGCACGAGCTGGTACCCGCAGTAATTGGCAAATTTGCGATGTTTTCTCCCAACAGCGGTATCGTAGATCCATTTCAGTACACAATAGCATTGGCAGAAAATGCTAAAATGAACGGTGTTGATTTTTATTTTAATCACGAAGTAATCGGCATACACCGCGAAGGGGACGGTGCCTATACCATTAAGACAACCCAGGGTGATTTTAATACCCGTTGGGTTATCAATTGTGCCGGGCTTAACTGCGTTAAAATCTCTGAAATGCTGGGAATTTCCGGTTACTGCTTTGGCGGCACCAAGGGTGACTACATCATTTTGGATAAAAAGGTGGGACCTTTACTCCCCATGCCCGTCTACCCTGTTCCCACCAATACCTATATGGGCATCCATGTAACACCGACCATTGAAGGCAACGTGACCGTCGGCCCGAATGCTGATTATGTGAATGATTTCACCTATTACGGTGTACCCCAGAAGAACATGGATTACCTTGCAAAAGACGCCTCGACATTGTGGCCCCACATCCATAAATCCGATTATATTCGCAACTACTCTGGTATACAGCCCAAGTGGCTCGATGGTAACGGTATGGTGAAGGACTTTGTAATTGAAGCACGGGAGGAAGCACCTCACACCATCAATCTTGTTGGTATCGAATCACCGGGGCTTACCTCTGCCCTGCCGATTGCCCGTCGTGCCGTGAGACTGCTGGCAGAACGTGAAACGCTACTTCCCAATAAAAACTTCAACCCAAATCGTAAAGGCATCACCCGTTTTTCGGAACAGAGCGATGAAGAAAAAGCCCATTTGATTGAACAAAACCCTGATTACGGCGAAGTTATCTGCCGTTGTGAGACCGTCACCAAAGCTGAAATCCTGCAGGCGGTCCACAATCCCCTGGGCGTTGACACCATGATTGGAATCAAATACCGCACCCGTTCGATGATGGGTCGGTGCCAGGGCGGTTATTGCCAGATGCGTATTGCCCAAATTATCCAAGAGGAGCTTAATAAGAAAGTAACTGACGTGCTCTACGGGCGCAACGGCTCCAATATGTTTACAGGGAAGGTGAGAGGATGAATATTATTAACAAAGAGGTAGTCATTATCGGCGGCGGACCTGCGGGGCTTTCGGCGGCTGTGGCACTCTATAAAAAGGGCGTTCAGGATATTCTGATCATCGAACGAGAAAAGACACTGGGCGGTATCCTGTGCCAGTGTATCCATGACGGTTTTGGCCTTGCACGCTTCAAGGAGACCCTGAGCGGGCCTGAATACGCCCAACGGTTCATAAACGAAGTAAACAGGATGAACATTCAGTATATCACCGATACTACCGTTCTTTCGATCACAAAGGATAAAAAAGTTACAGTTGCTTCAAAAAAAGGGCTGATGGTCTGGCAGTCCAAGGCTGTGATCCTCGCGATGGGCTGTCGCGAACGCACCCGCGGCGCCCTTGGCATTCCCGGCGAACGTCCGGCGGGCGTCTTCACGGCGGGCGTTGCCCAATCCTATATAAACCTCCACAACACCATGGTGGGCAAGGATGCTATTATCCTCGGTTCGGGCGACATTGGACTGATTATGGCACGCCGGATGACACTTGAGGGAGCTAACGTAAAAGCTGTGTTTGAAATTCTCCCCTACCCCAGCGGTTTGTCGCGCAATATTGAGCAGTGCCTGACCGACTACAACATCCCACTCTATCTCAACCACACTGTAACCGATATCCACGGTAGTTCCAGGCTGACAGGTGTCACGATTTCTAAGGTAGATGAGCACCTCAAGCCCATACCTGGTACTGAAAAAGAGTATGATTGTGACACGCTGATTCTTTCGGTAGGGCTTATCCCTGAAAATGAGCTTTCGCTTTTGGCTGGAGTCGAGATGGATTTACGCACAAATGGCCCTATCATCGATGAAAATTACCAAACATGTGTCGACGGCATTTTTGCTGCAGGTAATGCACTGCATGTGCACGACCTTGTAGATTTTGTATCCCTTGAAGCGGAAAGCCTTGCAGATGCAGTTGCCGTGTATCTACAGGATAATAGCCTTCCTGAATGTGGCATCAAAATTACCGCCAGCGCCGAAATCAACTACACCGTTCCACAATATGTGAGTGGAACAAAAGATTTTAGTCTTTCGATGCGTGTAAAAAAACCACTTTGGAATTGCAAAATTGAGATTATACAGGACGGTTTAGTGCTAAAATCGAGTGAGTTGAAGAAAATGATTCCGTCGGAAATGATTAAGATACCAGTCGAACATAGGCTACTACAATGCGATAAAGATTTGGAGGTGCATGTGAAATGCTAAAGGAGTATACCTGTATCATCTGCCCAAACGGATGTGATATTATTGCGGAAATTGAGGGTAGCAAGATTCTTTCGATGGAGGGCGCAGCTTGCAAACGCGGATGTGAATACGTCAAGCAAGAGGTGACTGACCCTCATCGCAATATTGCTTCCTCCATTCTACTTGATGGCGGTGTGCTACCGCTGGTGAGTGTGCGTCTTTCCAGCCCAATTCCCAAAGAAAAAATTTTCGAAGTAATGAAAGTTATTAAGAAAGCGCGGCTAAAAGCACCCGTTTTCGGTGGACAGGTGGCTATTTCAAATGTGTTCGGGCTGGATAGTGATGTAATTGTAACCAAGAACGTGGTGTCAAAATAACCGTCTCAAAGAGATGTTCAGGCTTTACACAAGTCTAGCTCATTGACTCTAGTATCTACAAAGGAAATGATTACCCTTGAAGAATCTGGAATAGTGCTGTAAAAAGCAAAGGTGCATACAATCATTTTACTATAAAAATCCTACCTACGCTAACGCTTAGAGGGGTGAGGGTCTAAATCCTTGTTCCTTTTAAAAAATATTTATCCAAGAAATTTAAGTCCTTCTCATTCTACAGAACTATTTTTTCCACATTGGAATATATTAGTATTAGTATTATATATTGAATTGAGAGGTGAACAATTAATGAATTTACCTACCACCAAGTATACTGTGCAAATAGGAGATACCCTATATAAAATTGCCAGTGATAATAATACAAATATACCAGATCTTATGGAATTTAACCCCAACATAAATCCCTATACTCTTTTCTTAGGACAAATAATCAGTATACCTAACAAAGCCTTTAGACACTATGAAAACGCTGAATATAATATTCGTTTAAAATATCCCTTTACGTGGAAAAGAGTTGAAGATACCCGTTACGAAGGTAAATCAGGCTTCTTTAATATTTCCGCTATCTCATCTTTAGGAAGCGTTGAAGATGTTTGTAAGTCTGAAGCATGTCATAGGTTATTGCCCTATGGGTCCAGTCCCTCAATCCGTAGGATACGTTACATGAGCCAAAATGCGTGTATCATTATGCCCTCTGATGATCAGGCTCCCGAAATGAAAAATCAAGCAGCTTTTATCGTTGAGTATCCCTTTGAAATCACAATCCAAGGAACTCAATATAATTACTTTCTTCTATGGGCTAGTAAGGAACATATTTCTGAAATATTCAAAACTGTCAAATTTAAAAGTTTAAAAGATTAAAAAAACAACCCCTTTTCATAGCCCAATTTAAAACCTGGGATTGTAAAGGGGTTGTTCATTAACCCTTATAAATTATGTCTTCATTGATTTCTTCTATACTATTACACCGAGTCATAATCATTGCTTCGATTAATTCATTTTTAATTTTATCCGTAAGTAACTTGACTCCCTGGGCTCCTCCACCATAAGCAGCTAAAGCATAGGGACGCCCTATTAAGGCTGCATCGGCACCTAAAGCTAATATCTTAAGCACATCTAAACCAGTTCTAATTCCTCCATCGATAAAGATTTTCATTTTCCCTTCCACAGCCTTGGCTATCTCTGGGAGAACTTCTACCGTAGCTGGAGTATGATCCAACACCCTTCCCCCATGGTTGGATATGACAATACCATAGGCCCCTGCTTCCACACACTTCAATGCACCCTTTACAGTCATAACACCCTTTACAATAAAAGGAAGTCTGGTGGATTGTATTATTTCCCGTAGAACCTCCATGGGTTGAGGACTCACTGGGGTTCCTGCCTTTGCCAACTGAATAAGGCCTGCAGCATCTATATCCATGGCAATGGCGGTAACATTATTTTCTTCGGCAATTCTGATTCTCTCAATAACCTTTTTCTTTTCCCAAGGCTTTACGGTTGGTATGCCCCATCCATCATTATCAGCTATGACTTTAACCGGATCTAAAAACCACTCATCCTTGGCACCATCTCCAGTAAAACCAAGGGT
>JUEG02000218.1_pt1 | contig 17249 bp, 18 predicted proteins | sample 432341 | NCBI WGS metagenome assembly JUEG02 (sample SAMN02953476, study PRJNA257561) | rock porewater metagenome | biome: terrestrial; feature: Opalinus Clay rock; material: porewater; isolation source: Opalinus Clay rock BIC-A1 borehole | place: Switzerland: Mt Terri URL, St-Ursanne ...
ACATCAAAGTTTTCCATGTTTGCCCCTCCTTAATTTGCCACGCCGTGCTGAAGGCGTTTTTTAAACTCTGCGGTCAGCGCAGGTACGATTTGGAATAGGTCTCCGACAATGCCATAATTTGCGACCTTTAATATTGACGCTTCCGGATCATTATTAATGGCGATAATGAAGTCCGATGTTTCCATCCCGACTAAATGCTGAATAGCGCCGGAAATACCGATGGCGATGTAAACTTTAGGACGAACCGTTACCCCAGATTGTCCCACTTGTTGATCATGGGTTAGCCAACCTGCCTCTACAGCCCCTCGCGAACCAGCAACAGTAGCTCCTAGGACCTCAGCCAACTCTTCCGCAAGAACCATGTTTCGTTTCGCACCAAGACCTAAGCCCACTGAAACGATGATTTCAGCTTTATCTAAGAAGGCGTTCTTAGCGTCGGAGGTGATAAACTCTAGGACTTTCGTGCGGAAATCGCCTTCATTAAAGCTAAATTCCTCACGTATCAATTCTCCTTCACGACCTTCAATTCGCTCTGGCATTTCCATGACTCTGGGACGTACTGTCGCCATTTGTGGACGGCGGGTACGACACATAATGGTTGCCATAATATTTCCGCCGAAGGCAGGTCGGGTTTGTAGTAAGAGCTTTGTTTCAGGATCAATGCCTAGAACCGTACAGTCAGCGGTTAGACCGGTTTGAAGCTTCGTAGCAACAGCAGGGAAAACATCTCTTCCCATAGAAGTTGCACCCATCAAGATAATTTCTGGTTGATATTTTGTGACCAGACTGGTAATGGCTTCAGCGTAGGGTTCTGTGCGGTAATCTGTAAGAATAGGGTGATCGATGACATACACTTTCTCAGCCCCATAGGCAAACGCTTCAGGTATTACACTATCTACCGAGTGACCAGTGATCACTCCACAGAGCTCACACCCAATCGAGTTAGCAAGCTTGCGACCTTCACCTAATAGTTCCCAGGCAACTGGAGCAACGCTCCCATTGGTATATTCAATAATAACCCAGACACCACTCCAGACATCGCCACCAGCGACTGGTTTCACGTTTGAACGAATGGGCTTTTTCTCATTGCCTGCGGCGTAATCACTAACGGACTCTGGCAGAGGATCTTGAATATTGTATTTAGAACCGGACTCAGGACTTCGTGTCTCGTTGGGTGCAGAGGGTTGGATGGCTTGATTTGGTAAGGATAAGGCATCGGTCGGGCATACTGAGACGCATTTGCCTAGGTTATCACATTTCTTCGGGTCGACGACTGCAAGCCCATCAATGAGGTCAATGGCTTCAACCGGACATTCCGTGACGCACGCTCCACATCCGATACATTTTGCCTTGTCAATTAAGAGGGTCATTAGTTTTTTCCTCCCTTCGAGCGGGGATTAACCATGATAATATTTTGCTGGAAGATTTTTTGAACGATCGATGCGGCCGTTCCAGCAGGATCTGTCGTTCCATCCATTATTTCTCCACCGCTACGACCAGGTGGGGCAAAAATTCTTGAGACGCTAGTTGGCGAACCCTTAAGACCCATTTGCGTTACATCGTAGGGTAGCGTTTTAGCGTTCCACATCTCTGGTTCATAGGAGGCAGCTTTCATCATGTTAGGCAGAGTCGCATAACGTAAATCGTTAAGCTCTTTTTCAACTGTAAGCAGTGCAGGTAATTGAGCTTCGACGACTTGACGTCCGCTCTCAGTCTTGCGTACCACTGTTACAGTAGTTTCGGTGAGTTCTTTCACTTTAATCGCATACGTCAATTGAGGAAATCCGAGGCGCTGAGCTATGCCAGGGCCCGTTTGAGCAGTATCTCCGTCAATTGCTTCTTTCCCTGTAAAGACTAAGTCAATCGGTTCGGTTTCATGTATCTTTAGCAGCGCAGTTGCGATAATGTACGCAGTAGCTAGAGAGTCTGAACCTCCAAAAGCACGGTCGCTTAGGAGAATCGCACGATCCGCTCCATAAGACATAGCTTTTTTCAAAGCTTCTTTAGCTTGTGGCGGTCCCATGCTTACGATCGTTACTTTCCCTCCAACCTTTTCTTTAAGGCGCATTGCTTCTTCCAAGGCATGGGCATCGTACGGATTAATAATAGAAGGTACACCCTCCCTCATGAGGGTATTCGTAATCGGATCGATTCGAACTTCGGATGTGTCCGGAACTTGTTTAAGACAGACTACGAAATGCACAAAAATTCACTCCTCTACTGTGATCTATGGTTACTTTTCGATTGCACTATTAACAATACCGATATGTATTATATCATAATTCTAAGTTGATTATATATCAAGTTTAGACATAATTTTAGAATTTTCGCAACCTTGACTTAATATTTGACAAATGTTTTCTTAATGCGACAATTATTCTATCTCCGCCAGAAACTTTTCTACTTCTACCGCAGCCAACGCTCCATCTCCTACTGCCGTGGCTACTTGACGCAATGGAGTGTTACGAATATCTCCAGCGGCATAAACCCCTGCAATATTAGTTTGTAACAGAGGATTTGTTAGAATATAACCACGCTCGTCCGACTGAATTTCTCCATTAATAAATTGAGTATTAGGGTCAGTCCCAACATAGATGAATACGCCATCCGCTGAGATTTGGCGTTTTTCTCCGCTGAGTAGATCGAGAATACGAACACCCTCTACATTGTCAGACCCAAGGATTTCCTCAATCTTCGCATTAAGTTCAAATCGTATTTTAGGGTTATCTTTTGCTCGGTCCATAGCGATTTGAGAAGCTCGGAAGCCCGCTCTTCGGTGTACGATAATAACCTCTTTAGCAAATTTAGTCAGGTATACGCCTTCTTCGATGGCTGCATCTCCACCGCCGACCACAACAACTATCTTATCTCTAAAAAAGGCCCCATCACAAGTTGCGCAATATGAAACCCCCCGGCCCTTGAAGACCTCCTCACCAGGTACACCCAATAATCTCGGCTTGGAACCAGCAGCAATTATGATAGCACGTGCCTCAAGCACTTGATTGTCGGTAAGTATTTTTTTAATGGACCCTTTAAGTTCGAGTTTGTGTACTTCTTCAAAGATAAACTCAACACCAAAAGCCAACGCTTGCTTATGAAATGAACTCATTAGTTCATATCCGTTGATCCCATCAGGAAATCCGGGATAATTTTCAATATTTTCGGTAGAGGCTGCCTGGCCTCCTGGCATGGCTAGCTCTATAATAGCTGTTTTCAATCCACCTCGCGCAGCATATATTCCAGCTGTTAGGCCTGCAGGTCCCGCACCGACAATTATGACGTCATGCATGTCTTTCAACTCCTCTTTGAATCTTATTATTTTCCATACCCCTTAAGGGTATTTCTAGGAAATAGTATACCATATATGCTTCAAATTTAAAATAAACGCCATAAATCTGATTACTGATAAAGGGATTATTATTTAAATAGAAGAATATAATACTAATAATTAAGTATGTCCCTATCATTATAGTAATATTATTCGTTTCTAAATTTTAAAGGAGGAATAATCGTTGCATCGTTTTCTTAAAGTTTTAATTGGTTTTATCATCTTAGCAGCCTTACTGACTGCTTCAAGTGGTTTATTTGAAGATTGGCTGTGGTTTAAAGATCTCGGTTATACACAATTATTTTGGACACCAATTCTCAGTAAATTGCTATTTCAAGCTGTTAACGGCACAATTCTATTTATCTTTATTGCTGGAACCCTGCTTTCGATTCGACATGCTATTATCACTTTTGTTAATGAACGTTTGCGTAGACGCATGCGTTTAGTTCAAGACATGAATCGACCGTTTTTCAGCTTAAGTCAGCGCAAGGTAACAGTTTGGTTACTTGCTATTTCTGCCGTTGTAAGTTTTGGAGTCAGTTTTGTTGCAGGTTTCACTGGCTGGTTGGACGTATTATCCTTTGTCCATGCCACACCTTTCGGACAAGTGGATCCGATATTCAGCAAGGATTTAGCTTTTTATTTCTTTCAATTACCCTTCTTGAAGACTCTATTCAATGCCTTTTTCGGGCCCTTGTTCTTACTGACCTTATTCACTTCGATCTTTTATATTGTTACAGGGGTAATACGATTCCGCTCAAAAAGGTTATGGCAACCAGGGGCAGTCATATTAGGATCTGCTCGCAAGCACCTAGCCTTTCTAATTGGAATTCTCTTCGCCTTAAAAGCTTTCGGATATTATCTTGATATTTATCAATTACTATACTCAGTGCACGGACATCTCGTTGGTGCAGGATATACAGACTTAACGGCTACCCTTCCAGCCTTAAAACTATTAATTGTTATTAGTGTTATAGGATCTATTCTAGCCTTTATTTCCCTCGCTTCTCAAGAATCACGCTTTATAACAATACCAGTCACAAGTATTTTTATCGTCGGATTTCTAGTCAATGGTATTATCCCGGGACTTCTTCAAACATTTGTCGTCAAACCGAACGAACTCATCAAAGAGCAACCATATATCCAGCATGAGATTGCCTTAACGAGATATGGGTACGGATTAGACAAGATTACTGAGATAGATTATCCAGGAAACACGCCCATCACCATCAACGCTTTAAAGGCTGATCAGTCCACACTTAACAATATTCGCCTTAACGATACCAGACCCATGTTACAAACCTATAACCAGAAACAGGGCATTCGTCTCTATTATAAATTTCACGATATCGATATTGACCGGTATACCGTTAACGGGGAATACCGTCAAGTTATGATTGGTCCCAGAGAAATCTCAACTCCCGATTTAGAAACTAGTGCCAAGACATTTGTGAATTTGCGTTTCAAATATACACACGGTTTTGGAGCATCCGCTTCGTTTGCCAATGCCGTCACCTCTGAAGGACTCCCTTCCTTTGCCATTAAAGAAGTCCCTCCGGTCAGTGAATTTGCTGAATTTAAGATGACAGAGCCACGTATTTATTACGGTGAATTAACGAATGACTGGGTCGTGGCTAATACTTCAGTTAAAGAATTTGATTACCCCCAAGGGAGTGCAAATGCCGAAAATTCTTATCAAGGGAAAACGGGGATTCCTTTTACCCCTCTAAATAAGTTAATGCTTACACTTCGTCACGCAAACCCACGCTTTTATCTGGCCTCTCAGGTAACCTCTGAGAGCAAAATGCTCTTGTATCGTAATATTCAAGAACGTGTTGAAAAGTTAGCACCGTTTTTAACCTATGATCCAGACCCATATATTGTTATCGATGATGGCCGCCTCAAGTGGATTATCGATGCTTATACTACATCAGATGCCCTTCCATACTCAAATCAGTATCCTAGTCAAGATTTTAACTATATCCGAAACTCTGTAAAAGTAATTATCGATGCCTATGACGGAACTGTCGATTTTTATGCTGTAGATCCGAATGACCCGATTTTGAAGACCTATATGAAAGTATTCCCAGGCGTATTTAAAGACATAACCACCCTGTCCCCCAACTTAGTAAGCCATCTGAGATATCCTGAATCACTTTTTACCATTCAAAGCAATATGCTCAAAACCTTTCATATGACAAATGCGTCCGTTTTCTATAATAAGGAAGATTCCTGGGCTATTGCCAAGGAGCTCTTTAATAAGGAACCCCAAAATGTAGCACCCTATTACACTATTATGAAAATTCCAGGAGAGGATAAACCAGAGTATGTTCTCATGCTACCGTTCACTCCTGCCTCCAGCGAAACCAATTCACGGAACAATATGGTTGCTTGGATGGCTGCTCGCATGGATGGAGAACATTATGGGGAGATCATGCTCTATAAACTGCCTAAGAATATTGAGGTTGATGGTCCGTTGCAAATCGAGTCAAGAATAGACCAAGACCCAATAATATCAGGACAGCTTACGTTGTGGGATCAAAGGGGCTCTAGCGTTATTCGCGGAAATCTCCTAGCCCTTCCAATTGGTGGCAACTTTCTCTATGTGGAACCAATTTATTTACAATCGGATAAAGAAGGTAGTATCCCTGAAATGAAGCGAGTTGTACTCGCTTACCAAGATCATTTAGTGATGACCGATAACTTAGGTACAGCCTTAACACAACTCTTTGGTGAGGAGGCACCTCAACCTACAACTCCAGGACAAAGCACGCCTGTTCCTGTTCCTGTTCCGTCTCCTCAAGTATCTACACCAACTGGTGAGAATGCACCAGATATGACTTCAATAATTGATCAAATGAATCAAATCCGTGCTTTACTCGACAATCTAGAAAATCAACTCAAAGGATTAACAGCTGATCCTAGTGAGGACGCTAATAAAATTAGTGAATAACTATTAGCAAAATCGAATGTTGAAGGACATAAGTAAGGGGAGACAATAAAATGTCTCCCTTCTCTAATTCCCACCGCCAGGGTTAGCAAAGTTGCTAATGAGATATCATTAATCAGTGAGGTGTACTTATGGATTAATTTCAATCCGGTAAGTAAGGTTGGCTGCTTTATCAATCATATTGGCAACACTACAATACTTATCCATCGAGAGTTGGGCCGCGCGCTGTAGTTTATCTTCAGAAAGTGATTCACCCCAAAACTTATAAACTACTTCAATGTCTTTGAAGACACGAGGATGGTCGCTAGCCCGCTCCCCTTCTACAGTCGTTTCAAAGCGTTGAACTTTGATCCGCATTTTTTCAAGAATAGACACGATATCCATCCCACTACACCCTGCTATAGCCATTAATAATAGTTCCATAGGATTGGTTCCATGCCCTGTTCCCCCAGCAGTCACACTAGCATCAATATTTGTCATTACTTTCGTACTACCCTCACCTAGAAAGTGCATCCCTTTAATATGTTTGACCGATACTTTCATATAGCAAGACCCCTTTCTTACAACGATCGAATTAACTACTCAACTCTTTCCGGCATCCAAGACCCTTTGAGGACGTCTTGAGCAACCCTGCGTAAGGGTTTACGCGATGACATAGCCTGTGTGCGGAGAGCAGCATAGGCAGACTGCTCAGTAAATCCACGTTGTTGAATAAGTGAAAGCATTGCCTGAAAAATAAACTTACGCGTTTTAATTTCTTCCTCTAAACGTTGAATTTGCTGGGAGTTTTCCGACTCACGTTTATATCGATGCTCAGCGAGCTGAATTCCAGCGACCATTTCATGCATTCGCCAGGGGTAAAGTAAAACGTGGTGAGCATCATCATTAATGACTTCTGTAAGCACGTGATGTTCTTCTTGAGTAAGGATAACAATGATCGGACAAAGATGCTGACCGACCAGATTTTGAAGAACCTCGGACGAACTAAGACCACGTAAATTCCAGCCCATTATGATTAAATCGGGTTCAAATCGATGAGCAAGACGTAATGCTTCCATCCCATTATCAGCCGTAGCTAGGACCTGATAATTTGCCAATGGTAGCATAGATTTGATTTCCTGATTTAAAGAGGTTTTTTCTGATACTAATATAGCCCTCTTCACACTAAATCACTCATTTCATTAAGCTTAACTTGCCCAGTTTTAATGACCCTCATTTATATCACTGAAGGGTTCTTAGTCTTAATATTCTACAATCAGATCAAATTTCCCTGCTAAGTAAAAAGCGCTCCGTTTGAGCGCTTAATACAGAGTCAAGTATTAAGTTACTTGGCAACTGCTCCTATTATTTCATCTGATGAGTTATATTCCTGATCTTCTTGCTTGAATGGTTGTGTAGGGAGCGGGGCTACCACTCTCAATGGAAAAATGAAGATAACTAAGGCTACCCCTCCAATGGCGAGGGCCAGATATTGGAGAGACAAAATAGAAAAGACAAGTGAAGCAAGTTGCGAAGGAGTCCCTATCGCATAGCCGAAAGGCTGAACAGTCTTCAAATTAGTATTAAGTAATTGATTCCAGCTTTGCTCCGATATATTTGCCTCACTCTTATAATTGTTGATCCATACCGCTTTATCCCCGAAATCTACAGAATTTATGAGTTGTTGAGCTGTTTTATAAAATTCATCTAACGAAGAGATTGCGATAAAACCTTTGACTGTGGAAATTCTAACTAGTTCCACAGGAGTACCCGTAATGGCAGCCTTTGTGTAAGTCCGTTCAATTCTTAGAATATCATCTGGGCTAATATTTACGGGTCCTTTATCTGTAATAATAGTATATAATCCTCGATCGACTAATTCAATGTTAGAAACTTTAACATCCAAAAACCTTATACTCATAACTGACAGCATGATAACGCCTATACAAAAGAGTATAATCGTTCCAGAAATGCTTTCTCGATCCACCTGTCGGTCTCTAAAAACCATACTAAGTCACGTCCTTTACTACCTGTTATTAATGCCTATGAGACTAATCGCGATTGAGACAAGTCTCAGAAATTCATAATTACACATAAAAATCTTAGCTAACCCATTACTAGTTTAACCACAAATATCTATGTACTATTAATATTTGCTGTACAAGAAACATTTAATCATATAAAAGAAATAAGGAAGGAATTTCGTTCCTCCTTAAAGCTCTTCTTATTTACTATTTATACATTGTGAAAAATATAACTTTATATTAAGTTTTCAAAACCCCGCCTCAATACGTGGTCGAAGCTTTAGTATTGAGTGTTCACTGCAAATAGCGATTTACTCATCTTCCATTTTATTCCTAAACTTAGTGAGTAATTGCAGAAGATCGTTCGGTGAAAAGTTTAGAGGATTATTAATGCTGGTCTCCGATCTAGGCAGTGGACTTGAGCCTGTCGATTCAGGGGAGACAACCGCGCGAATAAAGATTGTAGAAAGCAATCCTATTATTAGAATTGGTAGCGCTCCTCTTATGCCGGGAAAGGAGAATATGGGAATAAACATAGCTACACTAGGCGTAAAAGGGCTTGTTGAATAATCTGCAGTGAAATATATAGAAATGACTAGGGGTGCTTCCGGGGTTGTAACTGTTACAAAGCTCGGAATATGCTGTCCTTCAATCTGTCCACCTGGGTCTGTAAGCATATTTATTCTATTATTTATTAAGTTAAGTTCAGGAGGGGGGCCAGATCTGTTGGCTATCCATCGCAAGAACTCTTGAAGTTCGGTAAGAGGTATTTGCACTGTCTGCCCACTACTTGCGTCAAGAATGGGTAAACTTTTAAGATTGAATAGACGTCGCGATATGAAGAGGATGACTTCTGATACGATCAAAACTATAGTGGATGCAAAAACATGTCCGTTTAGGATTGGTTGAGCAAATAAAAGGGAAGAACTCCCAGTCACTGAACTGATAGGTGCTGATACACTTATCCCCATACCAATTGGATCACCGCTAAGGCTACTTGGTTGATTTCCAGACATTACAATCGCCCTCCCCCCCATAACAATATATGGTAATTTCAAGGGCAGTGTACTAAGAATAATTTAAAGTTATGCTATATATTTTGAATACTAAGTGATACGTAGGCGGTTTTTGCGACGATTCGCTAGATACTCAAGCACTCGATCAGGAGAGGTATTAAGAATTTGATGCTCCAATATCCCTACCTCATTAACTAATTCGAGGGCGTGGCTAAAATCACCGACCCGATCCCAAAAATGAGCATCACTACCCAGGATCACAGGACCTTTATACTGTTCCATGTAACGGGCAAATCGACGGCAATTGTCCCATGCTCCCCTTTTTTCCTTAGATAGTGAACTGTTGTTTATTTCGACTGGAACATTTAATTGGGCGGACATATGAGCTATGCGCTCCAAATCCATCTCGAAGTACGGTCGTCCTGGATGGACCATCATATCTGTATATGGATTTTCCATCGCTTTGATATATGCCTTAGTATTTTGATCACACGTCCCTCCGGGGTAACAAATCACGTGGAGTCCTACGAGAACGATTTTCATCTGCGATAAATACTCTATAGGAACATCTAGTTTACCGTCATAGTTTATGATATTTGCTTCTACTCCAGGTAAAATGCGGACACCGTATAGTTCTTCAGGAAGAATTGCCAAGTTTCCAAAATGATAGAGATGTGGTGCTCCGGGCATACTTGGGCCATGATCTGTCATGCCAAGCAGTTTTATTCCCTTGCGCGATGCTGCCAGTGCATTCTCAGAAAGGGTACTGTAGGCATGTCCACTTGAAACGGTATGGGTATGTAAATCCACTTTAATATCCATAGAACACCTCACTTAGGACTATTATATCCTAAAATGAGAGGAAACAAAAATAAGTGCTAGCAATTAGCACTTATTTTGCATGTATTATTATTGCTTTTGCACCGTAACTGGAGCTTTAACCGTTGTATCAACTGTAAAGCGGAAACTAGCCTCAGTAGCTTGTTCTACGCCCCCTACAGGATTAGGCTTAATGCTTAAAGTGATTAAATGCTGTCCAACAGTAGCGCTCTTCCCTGCTGCATCACCTAAGGCTTTAATTTGGCGAAAAGCTACCCGAGCAGTGGCACCAGGTTCTAAGGAGGTTAACGTACCAGGTGATGTGATTTTCTTTGTGTCATCTCCTACAAGGGTTACTTGTAGCTCAACAGGAACATTCGTCATTTTCTTGGCTGTTGTGTTTTGTACAGTTGCAACTAGATCAAACATTTTCGTGGTGATCACTTGTGCGCCTTTTATGGTTACGCTCCCATAGGTTAGATCCTTGACTATCGATGCTGGTTCCACTGTTAGACTGAGCATTTTGATTTCCGGGACATCGTTAACTTTGCTAACACTCGCATTTGTATTTTCCCAGAATGATAATCCAGCAAACCCCATCAAACAAATCACAACAACACTGGCGAACATAACGAGGTATTTTCTGTTAATCGCAATAATTTTAGCCAAAGCTGAACACCTCCTATAAATTAGAGATTTTATCCCTTTAAAAAACCTATGCATGTCTTTTAAGGACATGCATAGGTTTAGAAAATTATTTTTAATTTTTGCCTTCTCGTTCATGATAGATCTGGTGGCGAATGTCTTTTTCTACAGTTAAACGGAAGATTCGGGAGGACTGAATTATCCGGGAGGTTGTACGAACCCCTATATAGTCTTCCATTTCATCAAGCGTAAGATTCGAAGTGATGATGGTAGGTAGTAACTCATTCATCCGGTAATTTATTATTGAATAGATGCGATTTCTTGTCCAGTCAGTATAATTGTGGGCACCTAAATCATCAAGAATTAGAATTGGAATCGTACGGGCGGTATCTAGTAAATCCATTTCGTTGACGTCAGACTTATAGGTTGCTCTTAATTCATCCAAGAGATCCGGGACTACTAGAAAAAGAACTTGATGCTGAGCTTCCATGAGCTCATTGGCAATGGACGCCGCCAGAAAGGTCTTTCCCGAACCCACCGGACCAGTGAACAGAATCCCTAAACCATGAGGGTTAAGCTTACACTCCTCTACAAAGCTTTTAGAGGCTTCTAAGGCTCTTGTAGCGGCTTCACGATGTAATTGGTGATCCTTATCCGGTGTATAGTAATCGAACCTGAAGTTTTCTAGACGACACTTCATTAATTCTCTTGATATTCGAGCATTTCGAAACTGATTTTCCAGTTTTCTTATTTGCATACAGCTGCAGGGATAAGCAACATCTCCTTCAAGAATGATCCCACGATCCTGGCAAGTGGAACATTTAAAAGCTTCAACTTGACCTGGATGATCTCTTTCTCCAGAATTCTGTTGGGCAATACGTGAATCAGTTTTAGAGCTTAGTGAAGATTTCAAGTTGAGATTATCCGTTTTAGCTAAGACATTACTTTTCAGGATATCTTTTACGCTTCTCATCTTGAGATATATCCTCCTTTAATTAGGATGAGTTTACAAGTAGAAATTCTCATATTTATTCGGCGATGTTTTTGGTACTAGATTTTTTGCTTTAACCCCTTTTTTCTCTTGACGGGATTGAAAATATGCATCTTCAGCCTCGATTTCAGCTCTTGTCCGAAGCCCCTTCTTTTCCCATTCTCGAAGAATAGAATCGAGATAGCGGAAGTTTCGAATACCCGCACTTACCCCTCTTCTTAAGGCTTCAATTATTAGTTCTTCGGAAAAATGTGATGAAATCCATCGATCTATGTTTTCACACTCTAAACGAGTGAGTAATCGTCCCAGTTCTTGTTCAAAGGTATGGACTAGGTTTTCCATAGAAGAATTCACTGGAATGGATTTTGACGGTTGAGTCGATTGATTTAGTTTCAAGTTCCGTTCTTCATCTAATTGCTGAGAACGCTCAATTGCCCAAAGTTCCGCGAGTTCATCGATTAGTTTTACTAAACTATAGGAATTGCTCCACTTATGATCGATAGGATTCCAATACCTATCAATAGTAATCAATTTACGCTCGACCAATTGGCCCACAATTTCCTCTATATCGGTTGTAGATGCGGTCATACGACTAGCTAAAGTGGCCATTGAAGGATACGGGTTTGATTCAGCTTCACAGAGAATTTGAATCAAAACCATCATCTCACGATCATTCAACCCAATTTTTGTATAATGAGTTAAAAGATATTTGGGAATTGATACCGCACCGGAAAAGAAAAGAGCCTGTGTAAAGCTCCCATAAACACTAACTTTATTCATTGACGCTCACTCCCCATGTTCCCATCAAGAAATACATTTAAAGTATTCTCTCTATTTATTTATTATCCTCCTATAAATAGGGTAACAAAGGATATTTAGACTAAATAATGATTCATTAAACATATAAATAAAATAATTGCTCGATATGTTTTCCATATTATGGCAGGATAATGAGAATCCTTTGGAGTATATAGCAACAAGTGAACTTATTCAATTAAAGTTGAACAAGTCTCGTACTCCCAGTAATAGTGAAGGACTCACGATTAGAAGAACTAAGGAGGATAAAAAATGGATTTTCGGCAAGAACTAATCGATATCGTTAATAAATCTGGTGCTCACCCCGCAAATGGGGTTAACCATTGTTTTAGAGTCTATCATCTAGCCAAAGAATTAGCTAATAGCATAGTTCTTGATGATGAGGTTCTTTATACCGCAGCAATGCTCCATGATATCGGAAAATACCCTATCTATGCGCTCAAAAACATTGATCATGCCCTGCGTTCTAAGGGCGTAACCTCAAACCTTCTACAACAAATGTTGTTTTCTCCAATCAAGTTACCAATGGTCTTAGATGCTGTAGAAAACCACATGTATTACTCAGAACCAGGACGGTGTGAGGAAGCTGTCTATTTACGCGATTCGGACATATTGGACAATTTTGGTAACATAGGCCTGATGCGATTATTTAGTCTGGTTGGACAAGATGAATTAATCCAGACAACTGAAAATGCAATTGATAGAGCCCGTCTCTTTGCTGACGCTCTTCCGCGCAAAGTATCTACCAAAGCTGGCAAACGTTTGGCAGTAAAGCGTCGTGAGGAAACCCTTCGTTTCTTGTCCGGGATTAAACGTCAAACTGCTGAGTTCGCTTGGCTTTAGAGCAGTCTATATAGTTTACTTCTTCGGCTGCTTTCCCCGTTCTTGTTCTTCAAGCATCCGTGTCATACTGTTCAGAAGAGTTATAGCTTTATCAAAATTATGAGTCCTTTGCCCATCATTAATAAGTTGTTTTATATGGTGTCGTAGTCGGACATATGCTCTATTAACTTGAGCGCGGGATTGACGTGGTTCTGAAGTTTTGGATCGCTTCAGCATATGTTTGTTCGATTGGTAGGTTGAAGTGTTTGCCCGTTTCTCAGAAAGGTCTGCTTGCTGTTCACTCGCCTTAGCAGAAACATCGATTGATAACCATTCTTTGTCTGGAGCATGCCTGACGATTTGATCAGGAAGGAATTCAATCATTTCACCGAGTTGAGGTATAAGAGGGGTTTTGCTAAACTTTTCTTCAAGTTTATTAGAAAAGATTGATTGAGCTTCTAGTTCACCATGAACGAGAATGAGTTGCTCCGCCTTTTTTCCTATGAGAGAGAGCCATTGAAGCAATGCAGCTTGGTCAGCATGTGCAGAAAAACCGTCCATATGACCGATGCGAGCATTAACTGCAACCTTCTCCCCGTGAATATTTACAGTCTGGGCACCATCAGAAAGAATGCGACCGAGCGTGCCTTGTGCTTGATACCCTACAAAAAGGACAGTAGACTTCTCTCGCCATAGGTTATGTTTAAGGTGATGCTTAATTCGCCCTGCATCGGCCATGCCGCTAGCGGCAATAATGATCGAACCGCCTTCAATCTCATTAAGAGCCATTGAATCCTCAGCAGTTAGACTGAAATGAACGTTCGGCATATTCAGAGGACTACTGCCTTGATCAACTAGGGCGCGAGTCTCTGCGTCAAAATTTTGAGTGTTTTCTTGGAAGATTTTCGTCGCTGCAATAGCTAAGGGGCTGTCAATATACACAGGTAACGTAGGGATACGCTGTTCCTTCTGTAATTTATAGAGATAATAAAGAAGATCTTGAGTACGTTCGATCGCAAAGGCCGGAATGATTAGATTTCCTCCTGCTTCATAAGTTGAACGAATTATTTCTGCAAGCTGTTCAGCGCGATCTATTATTTTCCCCTCAGTGTTTTCATTAATATGAAGACGATTACCATAGGTAGTTTCCATAACGATAATATCCGCTTCACTTAAAAGACTTGGATTTTCAAGATAGGGTTGATTAACGTTGCCTATATCTCCGGAGAAGACTATGGTTTTATTATTATCTGGTTCTTTGATGTGAAGAACAACATGTGACGAGCCTAATATGTGGCCAGCATCGTAGAGTTGGAACGATACAGTCGGTGCGAGTTCGATTTCTTCGTTATAGGGCGTAGCACGCAAATAACGAAGAGTATCGAGTGCATCTTGAACTGTATAAATTGGAACTAAAGGTTCAAGTCCGGCCCTCGCCCGCTTTCGATTCTTACGCTCCAACTCCATTTCTTGGATATGACCACTATCTGGAAGCATTATGGAACATAACTTAGTTGTTTCTGCGGTCGCCCAGATCGTACCCTTGAACCCGCCTTTAATCAACTTTGGTAGCATTCCAGAGTGATCGATATGGGCATGAGATAAAATAACGGCGTCAATGCTTGCTGGACTATAGGGGAACTGTTTATAATTCAATTCTTTCAGTGCATTGGAGCCCTGAAACATACCGCAATCTATTAAAATACGAGATCCACCTGATTCCACAAGAAACGAGGAACCAGTAACAACTTGTGCTGCTCCGAAAAAGCTAATTTTCATTGAACAATCCTCCAAAATAATGTTAATATCTTATTTTATCTGTAAAATAAAAGCTTAGCAACATTCACTATGTTAATCGAGATGAATAAACTTAAGTTTAACCGCCTTAAGTGCTGCTTGTGTGCGATCCTCAACGGCTAATTTGCGATAGATGCTTGATAAATGATTCTTAACGGTCTTTTCACTTATGAATAACGCTGTTCCAATTTCCCTATTTGACGCGCCCCTTACAACATACTGTAGGATTTCCATTTCGCGATCACTTAGACCACAGGTATTTTTCAAAGGGGTCGGATGGCTTAATTGGTTCAACAATTTTCCTGTAACACTAGGTGATAAGATAGGTTCACCAGCATAGACCTTACGAATGGACTGAATCAATGTTTTCGAGTCTACATCCTTCAGTAAATAACCTGCTACACCAATCTGAAGTACTTGGAAAACTTTTTCATCAGAATCATCAACAGTTAACACTAAGATACCGATTTCGGGGCATTCTCTCCGAATAACGCGACCAGCTTCTAAGCCATTTACCCCCGGCATATTCAGATCCATCAGTAATATATCAAACTTTATCTCTCGTGCGGCATTAATGGCGCCTTGTCCATCCCCAACTTCTGCAACGACTTCAATTCCATCTTCAAATTCTAATATCCGTCTAAGTCCCTCTCTTAGTAGAGGGTGATCATCGGCAATCACGATTTTAATCATGTCGTCGTTCCTCCCTCATATCTTGATGGGATTGATAGTTCAATAGTAGTCCCTTTCCCTAAGGTTGATTTAATAGAGAAATGTCCGGAAAACATTTCTACTCGTTCACGCATTCCCATTAGCCCGAAATGTTCCCCTGGTGACGTCAAAGCAAAGTTCACTTCAAAACCTCTACCATAATCACAAATACGGGCTATCGTCCAATCTTCTTGATAGATCAACGTAATGTCCACTTTTGATGAGTGTGCATGTTTGGCAACATTAGTCATGCCTTCTTGGACTAAACGAAAAAGTGCAACTTCTAATGAAGGCAGAAGTCTTTTTTCTCGACCTTCAATTATAAACTCGCATTTAATACCATAGTTCTCTTGATAATTAGCTAGGTATTTAGAGATAGCTGGCACAATTCCCAAATCATCCAAGGCCATTGGGCGGAGATCAAAAATAATTCTTCTAATATCTTGTAGATTGGAGCGTACGAGATTTTTAAGATCAACAAGTTCGGCTTTAACTCGAGAAGGATCAAATTCTAGTAACTTTTCAGCAATTTCCAATCGCAAGACGATATTGGCAAGTGTTTGAGCTGGGCCGTCATGTATTTCCCTAGCGACTCGTCTTCGCTCTTCCTCTTGTGCTTTAATGACTCGCAAACCCATTTCTATTTTTTGTTCATGGTTTTGGACATTTAGGGAATCCGCCAGCCCGCCCTGCAATAGACTTATTGCCATATTAACCTGCGTCATTAGATTTTGGGCTCGATCAACCGTCGCAAGCATCTGACGCAAAGATCGTTCAATATCATCACGCCGTTTTCGTAATAGGATTTCCTTGGCTTGTAAGAGTTGTAAATCAACTTGGGCATCTTTAGCTTCTGAATAAGTTTTGAACATCTCATCTTGAGTATGCTTTTGATGCGCTCGATTTACTTCCATAAGTTTTTGACGCATTCGTCGATCAACCTTTTCATGATAATCGACTTGTAATATAACTTCAGCAATTTCTGATTTAAGCTGAGTGAGTTCATTAGTCAGCCTGAGCGTCTCTGTTCGGGATGTTTCTGCTATAAAAAATATTTCTTCCTTACCTGATTCGATAGCTGTTAAGGTAGTTTTCATGATTTCGCTCAACAGGTCAGACATAATTATTCCCTCATTTCGATGTCTAGGTTAACTCAAGATTTTTCACTCCTTAAATGTAATTCGACAAAGAAGTAATATTTCCTACTAAGACTCTCAAAATAACTAATAATACATTACAAATTTTTGAATTACTTTCGTAATCGTTTGATTTGTCTGATTTGTCTCTCTAATCTGCGAGGAAACATGAGATCATCTGAACTACATACGTATATCTTCCAACCTTCCTTCTT
>JUEG02000289.1_pt1 | contig 17217 bp, 18 predicted proteins | sample 432341 | NCBI WGS metagenome assembly JUEG02 (sample SAMN02953476, study PRJNA257561) | rock porewater metagenome | biome: terrestrial; feature: Opalinus Clay rock; material: porewater; isolation source: Opalinus Clay rock BIC-A1 borehole | place: Switzerland: Mt Terri URL, St-Ursanne ...
TGTAGCTCGTGAGCAGGGTGAATCCTTGGGCGGACTATTAGAGGTGCAAGTTTATAATCTTCCTGCAGGGCTTGGGTCTCATGTGCAGTGGGATCGGAAATTAGACGGGAAACTGGCTCAGGCGGTGCTCTCAGTGCAAGCGATGAAAGGAGTCTCTTTTGGGCTCGGTTTTGAAACAGGGGAACGCATGGGTTCTATGGTGCATGATCCAATCATATATCGTCAGGGGCAAGGTTTTGCTCGGTCTTCTAATCACGCGGGAGGGATCGAAGGTGGTATGAGCAATGGGGAAACCATTATCCTTCAAGCGGTAATGAAACCAATCCCGACTCTGTATCAACCTTTAGATACGGTGCACCTAGAAACCAAAGAGGTGGTTAAGGCTAGCGTGGAACGATCTGATGTTTGTGCGGTGCCGGCAGCCTTGGTTGTTCTGGAACATGTGGTGGCTTGGGTGATCGCCGAAGCGGTGCTCGAGAAATTCCCAGCAGACAGCTTTATAGAGTTGCAAACAGCCTGGGAAGCTTATCAAGAGCATTTAAAACTTTAAACATGAGAGGGTGATCTCCATGCGAAACATCGTTCTCATCGGATTTATGGGAACTGGAAAAAGCACAGTGGGTAAGCGCCTAGCGCAGTCACTCGCTTGGGATTTTGTCGATACAGACTGTGTCATAGGAGAAGTTACAAGCTTAAGTGTAACTGAAATTTTTCGACGGCATGGGGAGACCCGTTTTCGTTCAGAAGAAAGAATCGTGGTTGCAAGGCTCAGTCAACAGGACCGACTGGTTATTGCGACGGGCGGAGGGACTGTGGTAGACCCTCGTAATCTAGAAGTTTTGGCCCGAAATGGAATTATTATAGCTCTTCATGCCTCGCTAGAGGCTATTCTCAGTCGAATTGGTCATAAGAATGACCGTCCGCTACTTAAGGGAACAAAAGAGGCGATTGAAAAATTATGGTCTGAGCGGCTAGCGTGCTATGCTCAGGCCGACTTTACGATAGATACTTCCCAGAAGAATATCGATGAAGTGGTAAGTGAGATTCTGGCAAGACTTGAAAGGATGACAGATAATGAGTTTACTAGAGTGTCAAAGAATTGAAGTGACGGCGGCAAAACCGTATCCGGTGTTTTTAGGAGCACCTCTTGAAGACTTGGGAGAGTACCTTCATTCACAATTTAAAGATTTAGAGCACATTCTCATCATCACAAATCCGGTGATTGCGAAACTTTATGCTGAACGTCTTCAGAAAGGACTTATGGATTATCGTTTGGATTTCCTGTTTGTCCCCGCTGGAGAGACAGAAAAGTCATTGGAACGCTTAAGTCAGCTAACGACAGCGGCACTGCGTTGCGGTGCAGACCGTCATACTCTTGTTATCGCTCTCGGTGGCGGTGTTATCGGAGATTTGGCTGGTTTTTTTGCCAGTGTCTTCATGCGGGGGATTCGTTTGATTCAAGTCCCTACTACATTATTGGCGCAAGTGGACAGTAGTATTGGTGGGAAAGTTGCCGTGAACCATCCGGTTGGAAAGAACATTATCGGTGCATTTTATCCTCCCCTAGCAGTTTGGACAGACTTTACAACACTAGACAGTTTGCCCTGGGAAGAAGTTGAAAATGGTCTAGCTGAAAGCATTAAGCATGCCTTAGTTGACGACTTAGCGCTCTTTGAGTTTTTCGAAACCCAAGAAGAGAGCCTTAGACAACGGAACCCGTTAATTTGGAGTGAAATGGTAATCAGATCCTCAAAGGTCAAAATGAGGATTGTTTGTCAAGATGAACGTGAACAAGGGTTACGTGCCCTGTTGAATCTAGGTCATAGTTTTGGGCATGCCTTGGAGACGGTAATGAACTATCGTGGCGTGACCCATGGGCAAGGGGTGAGCATCGGCCTTGTGGCTGCTGCGCATCTAGCCAATGCGAAAGGGCTTATGACCCTGGCTGAGGTTGATCGGATCAAGCATTTGCTGAACAGCTTTGGGTTACCGGCTGAAATTTCTAGTATTACGATGGAGCGACAAGACCCTCAGGTTTTGTTACAACTTATGAAGGCGGATAAGAAAAACCAAGGGGGACGTAAAATTCTAATCCTCCCACAAGGGATTGGGAGGGCGGCTATATCCAAGGATTGCACAGATCCCGAGATATTAGACGCTTGGAATAAGGTGATATAGAAAAGGGGCACGAAGCAAACGTGCCCCTTTTTCATGCCCGATTAGAGCTTTTGTCCTTATTATCTAAGTAAATCATATCGATTAAGAGGAAAATCTGCAATTTATTTAGAGAGTTTAGCTAATGGTCGTAGTTCTGATAAGAATACGTCGACGTTGAAGGGATTTTAAAGAGAATAGAGAAGTTGGAAAAGTAAAAATACGGAAATATAACTATATCCGGACATGGTGGTGATTAGTATTGTAAGTTCAGACCAAAGTGCGCAGAAAATGGAACATTGGAAATATGGCTTCACATTATGGGAGATCATGTTAGTAATTTTTCTAATGGGAGTTACTCTGGCTTTGGCCACGCCCCATTTTGGTACAGCGACTAATCAGGTTTTGATCCGTATCGACCTAGCTAACAAAGCAAGAATTGAAGGAGCTGCCCAACTATACCGGATTGATACCCGAGCATATCCTCTTAGTGTTTCGGATTTGATTCACACTCCGAGCGGCGTGAGTGGCTGGCGTGGTCCTTATCTAGAAAAAATTCCCAGCAATCCATTTGATTCTACACTAATTTACCAGATCAATGCTTCTGGGCAGGTCAAATAGAAGAAACACAGACAAGAAATGCGTAAATGAAGGGCATCAGCATCGTGCTCCTGCTCCTACAAGAGAACATGAGGATTGAAATTGATAAACGTTAAGGGGGGAGAACAACGGACAAGACAAAGGCCTCGAATGGGTATGTGTTGTTTGATGTATTGCTTGCCCTGTTTCTTTTTTCCTTAGGATTTGTTGTGATCTTTGGTTTGACAGGGGGAGCAAATTCCGAAGCGAGGCAAGCAACTACCCTGATGGAGGGGGCAAATCTTGCCCAAAAAAAACTGGATCAGTTGGCGGTTCATGCCTGGAGGGATAATATAGCGCAGCAAGCCTGCATACCAGGTGGGACGGTAGAAGGACAGGAAGGGATGTTTCGCTGGATGATTCATTCAGAGTGGGAGGATTGCCCACAACTAATGAGAGTCAGCGTAGAAGTGCGATGGATGGACCTGGGAAACCCCTGTCAGTATACACTGGAGAGTCTTTATGCAGTTGAATAGGGAATGTGGTTTAACTCTGTTGGAGGTAATCTTGGCCTTATTAATTTCTGGGATTATACTTATGACTTCAATGCGTTTAATGACGGATCAGTGGCGGGGGGCACATGATCTTAAAAATCATTTAGAAGCTCATTACTCCGTTATGACTACTGGAAAAACCGTTTCCGATGCGATTCGTATGGCAGAGACTGTGGAATGGGCTAATAATTCTGGAGTTTTATGGGTTTTACCGCTGCCTGAGGATGCTAATCAGGCTCCAACGCTCGATGCTTATTTCGTCGATGATTTGGATCGGGACGGGACTAAAGATCTTTATTGGAGACATTTAAACGTTTCGCAGCCGTTGGCTAGTTATATAGCTTCATGGAAATGTACGGAGGTGGAACCGGGTCTGTGGGAAATATACTTAGAGGCCAGTTTAGAGGGACAAAGTGCGACGTGGCGCGGGATCATTCGGAGGCGGACGTATTCTCCAGCGACTCCACTAAGCAAAAGTCAACAGGTTATGTCAGCCTTCTTATCCTCCTGCTTTTAGCGATTATGTCTGGACTGGGGATGGAAGGGTATATGAAGGCAAATGCAGAGAATCGCATGGTAAGACGTGTCGCCCAAAGCCTACAGGCTCTCTACGTAGCAGAAGGAGGAATTGAATGGGCTAAAGCCCATCTGCTTGTTAACCCAGAACTGCGGAAGGGAAATTTATCGTTAGATAACGGGCATGTTGATATCGTGATTGAGCAGAGCGAAGGAGGGTATAAAGTAACTTCTGAGGGTAAATCTGGATTAGCCGTTCGAAAAATTGAAGAAATACTTGAGTTAAATGCTGGAAAGTGGATCATGAAGAGCTATCAGGAGCTACATAGATAACATGGAAAAGCATTATGAATTTGGTCAGTTTTTATTCGCCAATGGATTTATTGACGCTAAAGAATTGGGAGAAGGATTAGATGTAGCGCTAGAAAATGGAGAGCCGATCGGTGAAGTTCTTGTGAAAATGGGTTTCTTATCTAAAGTTAGGCTAGCGGAAGCAGTTCGTAAATATTTCGATATCCCTGAGATTTCTTTGACCCAAGTCATTATTGAACCAGGAGTGGCAGGGCTGATTTCCGAAGAAATGGCGCGACGCCACACTCTCATTCCATTTGAACGACGTTCAAGGATCTTGAGAGTTGCCATGATAGACCCTACCGATGAACGGGCTCTTCGGGATGTCCGGATGTATACAGGGTTGGAGGTTGAACCAGTCTTTGCAAAGAGTGAGGAAATCCAAACCGCGATTCGACAGTATTTAACAGTGGAGCAATCGGTTGCCCGACTTGCTCACCTCGCAGACAGAACCTCCGAAGATCAGGCTGTCTGGTTGATCAAGTCCGCCGATGCTGATTCTCATGAAGAAGATGCACCCACACTGAAGTTGGTTCACTCTGTATTGCACGAGGCAGTTGTACAGGGGGTAAGTGATATTCATTGGGAACCTCGCAAAGGTGATTTTGTGGTGCGTTATCGCATAGATGGTAAACTTATCAGGAAGCATGTCCTAGCAACGAATACTGCACGGAGTATTGTCTCCTGTTTAAAAGTAATGGCTCAAATGGATGTTGCAGAACGTCGAATTCCTCAGGATGGCCGAATGACGTTTAGTGCAGGGGCTCGGAGTGTCGACCTGCGTGTGTCTTCTTTGCCTATTGTTTACGGAGAGAAAATTGTGGTGCGTATTCTTGACCCTAAGATGGCTCAGCGTCCACTCAATGGCTTAGGTATGCGTCCAGAGGTAGAAGCCGGGATACAAGTCTTGTTAAAACGTACGAATGGTTTAATCTTAGTGGTAGGGCCAACGGGAAGCGGTAAAACCACAACCCTCTATGCGTTGCTAAGAGAACTTAATGCTGAGGAGCTAAACATCATATCAATTGAGGAGCCTGTCGAATACCAACTTGCAGGGGTAAACCAGGTGCAAGTAAATCTTCCAGCAGGACTTAATTTCGCTGTCGGCCTTCGGCATATCTTGAGGCAAGACCCAGATGTGATCATGATCGGTGAAATCCGCGACGAAGAAACAGCCAGAATCGCTGTCACGGCTTCCCTCACAGGACATTTGGTCTTATCGACGCTCCATACCAATACAGCAGCAGAGGCTTTGACTCGCCTTATAGATATGGGGATAGAATCATATCTCTTGGCATCTGTCGTCAGTGGGGTTTTATCCCAGCGCTTGGTTCGCCGTCTGTGTGAGCATTGTAAGGCTACATACATAGTATCTGAGTCCGAGAAGAGTGCATTTCAATTACCATCCTCTATTACCCTGCTGTATCACTCCATCGGATGCCCTGAATGTCTTGGAACTGGATTTCGAGGGAGGATTGGGATTCATGAGTTTTTACTATATAATCAAGAGATCAAGGATCTTGTACTTTCTCGACATAATTCTAGGGACATTGAGCAACAGGCAATGGTTTCAGGAATGCTCACAGTCTTTGAAGATGGGTTATTGAAGGTAACCCAAGGATTAACAACAGTTGAAGAAGTATTACATGCAGTTTCTGGAATTGAAGGGTAAGAGGAGAGAAATGAGATGCTTTCACTAGAAGGACTTATGCATTTGGCGGGCGAACAGAAAGCTTCGGATATCCATTTGACGGTGGAGAGTCCCCCAGTATTACGTATTGATGGCTCTATGGTTCCGCTTCAAACGAAAAAACTTTCTCAGGCTGATTTAGAAATGTTTGCCCGTTCCCTGATGAATGACCAACAGGCTAAACGATTTGCAGAATATGGTGAACTGGATATTTCATATAGTTTACCAGGAGTTGGTCGATATCGAGTGAACGTGTTTCGGCAGCGTGGATCCATCGGAGTGGTTGTTCGTTTGATTCCCTATGTTATTCCCAGCCCAGAAAGCTTGGGGCTTCCACCGGTGTGTATTGAGTTAGCTAAGTTACATAAAGGGTTGGTGTTGGTGACTGGTCCAACTGGAAGCGGTAAATCGACCACGCTGGCGTCCTTAGTTGATTACATTAATCAAACACGGGCTTGTCATATTGTCACGATTGAAGATCCTATTGAGTATTTACACCGGCATAAACTGAGCTTAGTTAATCAACGTGAAGTCGGGAACGATACCCTATCGTTTACAAATGCGTTACGCGCCGTTTTACGTCAAGATCCTGATGTAATTTTAGTGGGAGAGATGCGAGACTTAGAAACCATTGCTACCGCTGTGACAGCTGCTGAAACAGGACATTTGGTTTTCAGTACACTACATACGAACGATGCGACGCAATCAGTGGATCGGATGATTGATGTTTTCCCACCTCATCAACAACAGCAAATCCGAGTGCAGCTAGCTGCCGTTTTACAGGGAATATTATCTCAACAACTGTTTCCTAAGGCAGATCAAGCGGGACGTGTGGCAGCCATTGAGGTTTTGTTGGCGACTCCAGCGGTTCGAAGCCTTATCCGTGAAGGAAAAACCCATCAACTCCCTACTGTTATCCAGACGAATACCAAACTAGGTATGCAAACCATGGATAAAGCTATCATGGACTTAGTTCAAAAGGGTCTTATTTCCCACGAGGTTGCCCAAGAAAAGATGCTGAATCCAGATAGTTTGAGGAGATGAGTAGGCAACGTTTTTTATGGAAAGCGGTTGACTCGAATGGAATAATTAAGCATGGGGAATCGGTAGGGAATGAAATTTCAGAGATTCAAAGGTGCTTGAGGAATGAAGGGTACTTTCCAATAGTTATTCGTACAAAGCGAAATTGGCAAAGAGTATTTTTATTGTCTAGCGAAAAATTCCAGTGGAGCCATTTCGCCCGCAGGTTATCAACTCTATTGGAGGCTGGAATCCCCTTGCTTCAAGCTTTGGAACTAATGACTACTCATGAAGAAAAATCAACATTTCAAATGGAACAATGGAAGAGTATCAAAGAACGAGTGGAAGAAGGTAGCGACCTGTCGGAGGCAATGTCACTCCTGAATCCATCCCCTAACTCGTTTGTACTCTCGATGATCAAAGCCGGAGAATATTCAGGAACACTCGGAAAAGTACTTAGCGAGGTGGCCGATGAAGCAGATCAAGAAACTATTTATCAGAAAAGAATAAAGGCAGCTCTCGCCTATCCAATGCTTTTGGTTTTTGCTGTGCTTGTTGTACTCTTTGTCCTTTCTGTCTGGGTACTCCCAATGTATGAAACACTCTTTACAAGTATGGGTGCAGAATTGCCGTTTTTGACTAAGGTCATTTTTGCCTGTGGTCGCAAACTCCCTATGTTCATGTGGACCGGACTTGGGTTGATCACCATTGGCTTCCTTGTGTTAAGATTCGCCAGCCCCGATCTTTGGAAAAAACGTTTGGAGCTTATGCTGGGAAGATTGCCTCTGATCGGGAAGGTCTATCGCCTTCGCGATTTGGTACAATTCAGTCGAATGTTGGGCCGCTTATTAAGTGCCGGAATCCCTTTGCTCGAGGCACTGCGCTTAACGACAGGCGCGGTTCGTGGACCTGAGATGCTTGACTTAATGAATCAGCTCGTACTAAACGTTCGACAGGGTAAGCACATGGCACCTTTACTGCGTGCAAGTAGAGTTTTTTCTAGAGAAGCGGCGGAAATGATCGCAGTCGCTGAAGAATCTGGACAATTGGACAGGATGCTACACTATGTCACCCAAATGTCTCACCGTGAGCTTGAGGATCAGCTCGATCAGTTAACGCGCATGATCGAACCGATTCTTATACTTGCAGTAGCGGGACTGATCGGCCTAGTTGCCGCAGGCGTAATGCTTCCCATTTTTGATCTTAGTTCACAGCTTGATTGACAGAATTACTAAATAATAACTGTGATGATTAAAGTGACTATGACTATTAAGGAGGAGTATTAAATGAATCCTATCAAAAAAGCGAACGGATTTACACTCATTGAAGTACTTGCTGTAATCATTATTATTGCGATTTTAGGAGCTGTAGCAATTCCCAGATTGGTTTCGAGTACAGCCAACGCACGGCAAAAAGCAGATGTTGCAACAGCACACCAGGTTAAAGCTGCTTTGGATCGTTATCAGTTGGAGAACGGAACATATCCTGAGGATTTGACGGGAGCTAGTGGAGTGGTGACGAGTGTGAGTCTCATTCCTAAATACATTAGTAAGTTGGATACATCGACTACGCAGCAGGCCGCAGGTGATAAAAAGGGGTTCGGAGTAGTTTCTGTTGATGCAGATGCAACGGATCCCTGGAAAATGACGATTCCTGATACTAAAACCAACACCATCATGATTTATTTGAATAGCAATGCCTTGGTAGCTGAGGTACAGGTTTTTGATCAAGACTTTTCAACAGTCCTATGGTCGTCGGCTGATTAGTCATATTAAGGAAGGCCGCTACTTAATTCAGCTGTGGGCACAAAAATCCACTAGAAAAGAGGACACGTCATTGTATTTAATCAGTATAACAATCGGACTCTTAGGACTTCTGATTGGCAGTTTTCTGAACGTCGTCATTTATCGTGTCCCGCGCGGTGAATCCATCGTTTCACCTGGCTCACATTGCCCTTCGTGTGGTCACGCGCTAAAGGCCTGGGAACTTATTCCCATACTAAGCTTTCTGATCCTGAGAGGGCGATGTCGTATCTGTCAGGGACGAATCTCATGGCGTTATCCTGCGATTGAACTTCTTACAGGGATACTCTTCTTCGTTACGGCTTTATTGAGTTTCAATGTTGACCTGCACCCTGCCCGGTTATTCTTAAACCTATCTTTTATAGCTGTGCTTGTTGCTTTATCCTTTATTGATCTGGATACGTTCCGCTTACCAGATGTCCTTACCCTTCCACTTTTAGGCTTTGGTTTACTGGGAGCTTTTCTTGTACCTGGAAACCCAGGCGGATGGGAGAGTGTATTGAGCGCGGCGGGTGCAGGCGGCTTATTTTGGACTATAGCCAAACTTTACCCGCAAGGAATGGGTCTGGGAGATGTAAAGCTAGTTGCTGCAATGGGGGCTTTTTTAGGATTTCCCTCAATATTTCTTGCAGTTTTTGTGGGAAGTTTTGTGGGTGCAATGCTAGGGATTTTCCTTCTCTTTGCTGGACGTAAGCGCTTTGGTCAACAGATTCCGTTTGGGCCCTATCTTGCTTTGGGGGCAATCTTAACTTTATTGTGGGGGACACAATTAATTGATTGGTATTGGGCTTGGATCTAAGTCGTACATCGATGTTTGCTATTCGGCTACGGATCGAGCAGAGTGAACTAGGACTGCGAAGTTCGAATCGAGAACTACGGACTATGAACCACGAATATCGAACCACGTTAAGGGGTGTTCAGATGCGGAAAAGTTCAGTTGTCTTTGAATTAACTGATGGGGAAATCCGAGCCTTTTGCTTTGATGTCCTTCCTTTTTCGAAATCGGGTCATAGTTCTACTGTAGTCAGATTTGACCGCATTCCAATATCGACGGGGGTCTTTGAACAAGGAAACATTCGAGATGAAAACGCTCTAATAAAAATTTTATCTAAGTATCAATTAGAGAATCCGAGTAAAAACCAGAGGGTGTATTTAGCAATCCCACTCCAACAAGGATTCCTTCGGTCGTATACGTTACCTTGGTTTCCTAAGCGAGACAGGAAATCGGCGATCTCTCTGTTGGTCGATGAGGAGATTTCCATCGCGAGATCAGATTTACTTTATGATTTCTTAGTAATCTCAGAGGTAGAGCAGGTCAGCATTCAAGTTTTGCTTGGTGCAACACGACAAAGTTTACTGGAACGATATGTTTTTGTCTTTGGACAAGCGGGATTTAAGGTAACGGGAGTCGACTTCTCCTTTTCTGTCTTAGGACAAGCTTTGGGATTTCAACCGTATGAAGATGTGCTATACCTTCAGGGAGAGTTAGACTCTTTTCAAATGACCTTGTTCCGTGGAGCAGTTCCAGAAATTATCCGAACTTTTCCAGTTCAATCTACAACAAATGAGGGCTGGGAGATAACAAAAAGGCAAATTGGAGCGTGGGGGAATGAAATCCGTCGCTTTCTTTTGTATTACAGAACACAACACACTGATCTCAATCTGAAACGTCTGGTTTGGAATGGAGATCCTATAGCGGAACAGTTGGCTCAAGTGTTACTTGAGTCAAATCAAGTATCATCAATAGAGAAAGCTAAACTCCTGCGCGTCCCTGATGGGTGGCGGGAGGTAATTAAGAAGAATAATGGGTCTTGTACGGTGGCAGTGAGTTACGGTCTATGTATTACAGCACGGCCTCCTAAGTTAAATCTCTGGCGCCAACCAAATGAGATACAGACTGTTGAACAAAGGTACAAGGGGATAGCGATTTTCGCCGTTGCTCTCTTAATGATTGGAACTATGACTTGGGTTGCGCTCTTTCTGGCCGCTTCACCCTTGCAGCATGAGGTTCAGCAGCTTTCGAATAAAGGGGCTAGAATCGTGGCTGAAGTTAAACAACAGAAAGTGCTGGAAGACGCCTGGAAGAAGGTATCGATCAATAACGAGAAAATAGGAACTGGCTTAATTCAGGTGCAAGCTATGTCGAGTACGGAGCTGACGATTGAACAAGTGAGTTATAGGCAGGGGAACCTGTCCATGAGCGGTAGTGCGAAGGGTCCCGATAGTGTTCAAACCTTGATCCGTACTCTGCGAACGTTGGGCTGGGAACACCCCGCCTTGTCAGGATATAAGTTGATGTCATTTAACTATGTGGAGTTCTCTATAATTGCGAAACATGGACAAGTTGGACCAAATCTAAATACAACGGACGACAAAAGCGTATCCTTTGATGAGAGAGGGTAAAAACCATGAGTCTTTCACTGCGATCGATGAAGGGCATAACTGTGGGCTTTCTGTTGGCTACGTGCGTAGGGTTTCTTTTGCTTTGGCAACCCGCTTACCAGCATTTACGCTCATTACAACGTGAGAAAACCTATTGGCAGGAGGTGCTGGAAATGGGAGTGGGGAACAACTTGTCTGCAATGCCCACTATGGACCAGTTGCCAGATAGTATTGAGCAGTGTCGACGGGTGTTTGTTAAAGAAGGTGTCGACGTGGTTTCCTTAAATGTTGAACGCTTTGGAGAGCGCCGAGATACAGGTAATGTAAAAAAGTTAGATTACAGTTTAGTTCGGTTTCATTTGAGTGGTACCTGGAAGGGGATTGTCACAGCCCTTAAAGACCTAGAAGAACAACCAGCCATCAGCATTCACGTTCAGGAGGTCATATTAGAAGCAGATGGGGGAGAAACCCTTCTCCAAATTTATTTCGTCGCCTGTTAAAGGTAAATATTGAACAGGACAGTCTCCTTTTTCCATAGGCTATGGGGAGGAGGGATGTATGGTGGGGAAGGAATACTTCATTCAACCCGGAGACAATTTTCATGCCTTAGCTGAACGCTGGGGAGGAACCTGTGACGATTATTTACAGCTTAACCCATGTGTTGATCCACTTAAACTTCAAGTTGGACAAAAAATAGTGCTACCGGATTTTCAAGGACCTATACAGGGTCAAGCACAATATGCAGATATTCGTGTGGATCGTGGACAAGAATTTACAGGGGAGTATCTTGATCAAGTGGAAATGGAAGTCGAGGGAGTGAGTTTTCGTGTTCGACGAATCGGTGAACCCAAAGTTCCTCATGAGATTCACTTAATTCTTCCACGTGCCGAGATCCGTAAAGTCCAGCCAGCCGGAGACGGCGGACCGTGTGAAGTGCAAATTATGCTTAGTAATATGGATATTGTACTCTCCCCTCGTTTGGTAAGTGGGAATGGTGACTCTGCGGAGCAAGCTAAACCTAAGGGGCAAACGCAATCGCAAAATCAGCTCCAAGACCAAGTGCAGCAGCTGCCCCAACAACAGTTACAAGTTCAAGCAGGGCAAACACCACAAACGTCGCAAATGCAACAATCAGAATTCAATACATCTCCTCAATATGGTCAGGATATGCCGCCCACACAGGAGGCAACTCAAGGAAGTGGAGAGGTTCCGAAACAACCACGATGGCGTATGACGTTTCCATTTAATCAGCGTTGAGAATAAAAGAGCTGACCAAAAATAGAAATGTATCTATTTTTGGTCAGCTCTTTAAGATTGAGAGGGTCTTCAACTGAAAATACTATGCTACACGAAGAAATTGTGATAAGATTTTGGGTATGTGACAAGGAAGTGATAAATTGGCAAGCATTTGGGTATTTCATGGACCAAATCTAAATCTATTAGGACTACGTGAACCAGAACATTACGGGTCTCACACCTTAGCAGAGATTAATCATAAAGTTGTAGCAACAGCAAATCAGGTGGGGATGATTGCGGAATGCAGGCAGACGAATCACGAGGGTGACCTTATAGATTGGATACAAGCTTTAACGTCGGATGATTTTTTAATCCTAAATCCTGCGGCTTGGACGCATACGAGTTATGCAATTCGAGATGCCATTCGTGCAGTAATGGTTCCTACGGTCGAAGTTCATCTTTCCAACATTCATGCGCGTGAAGCATTTCGCGCGAATTCAGTAATTGCTCCGGTTTGTATCGGTCAAGTTTCAGGACTAGGGATAGACGGTTATGTTTTAGCGATGCGGTATGCCATCGACTATCAAGAACGACGCAATAATAGTCTAAAGGGGGATTTATCATGAGTCGGTTAGAACGGATGCGTCAAAAGATGCAGGAAGAGAGTATTGATGCTTATGTGGTTCTTCGCCCAGAAAATGGTCGGTATTTGAGCGGCTTTTCTGGCGGCGAAGCAACCCTATATGTTACAGCAAGAAAAGCAATACTGCTGACTGATTTTCGTTACATAGAGCAGGCCAAAGGCGAAGCTCCTGATTTTGAAATCATTAAGACAGGGCAGGACCACTTTGAAGCGTTAGCTGAACTAGGGCAACAAGCCCAGCGAGTTGGTTTTGAAGGTGACTTTGTCACCTATATAAACTTTGAAAAATTGAAAAAAGGGTTTCCACAGGCGGAACTTCTATCCCTACCTGATCTTGTAAATCATTTGCGTTCAGTTAAGGACCAAACAGAGATTGATACGATTCGTCAAGCAGTAAAAATCGCTGATGACGCTTTTGCCAGTGTATTAAAGACAATTGATATAGGCCAGACAGAAGAAGAGATTGGACTTGATTTAGAATATTCCATGCGCCGGGCTGGTGCCAGTGGAGGTTCTTTTCAATTCATCGTTGCTTCGGGTGTTCGTTCGGCCTTACCTCACGGCTCGGCCAGCTCAAAGAAGATTCAACTAGGGGAGTTCTTGACGATGGATTTCGGAGCGATCTATCAGGGTTACTGCTCAGATATTACACGGACTGTGTTTTTAGGTGAACCGCAAGATAAACACCGAGAAGTGTATCAGGTCGTATTGGCTGCTCAACGTGCAGGAATTGCTGCGGTTGCGCCGGGGCGGACAGGCAAGGAAGTGGATGCTGTAGCTCGTAAAATCATTGAGGACGCTGGCTATGGCGATTACTTTGGACATGGACTAGGGCATTCTGTGGGTCTCGCTATTCATGAAGGTCCAAATCTGAACATGCGAGAAGAGCGCGTGCTTGAGCCGGGAATGGTCATTACGGTCGAACCGGGCATCTATATCCCGGATTGGGGCGGGGTTCGAATTGAAGACATAGTTTTAGTGACTGAAAATGGGTGCGAAGTATTGACACAAGCACCTAAAGAATTCATTATTTTTGAGTGACGTTTTGCGGTCCTTCTAAGTATTTGACATTAGATAGGGACAAGCTAACGATAATAGATTATTTAGGGGGAAGTGGGACAGTTATGATTACTACAAATGATTTCAAAACTGGTGTAACAATACAATTAGACGGGGATGTTTTTTCAGTTGTCGAGTTCCAACACGTCAAACCAGGTAAAGGGGCAGCCTTTGTCCGCACTAAGTTGAAAAACGTGAAAACCGGTGCCGTCGTAGAGCGGAGGTTTAATGCCGGAGAAAAGATGCCGAAGGCCCACGTTGAGCGCCGTGATATGGATTACCTGTATAAAGACGGAGAACACTTCGTGGTCATGGATAAGGAAACATATGAACAAATATCACTTACGGCGGCGCAAATTGGGGACGGGGTCAAATGGGTAAAAGAAAACATGACCTTAGGGGTACTGTTTTTTGATGTCGAGGTTATCGGAGTTGATGTTCCAACGAATGTTCATCTCGCTGTTGCCGCCACTGAACCAGGAGTAAAAGGGGATACGGCGACTGGTGGGACAAAACCCGCAACATTGGAAACCGGTGCAGTGGTACAGGTTCCGTTCTTTGTTAATGAAGGGGATGTACTGATCATAGATACCAGAACAGGTAGTTATGTTCAACGCGCCTAACCTGAGGCTAGAAGTCTGAATCTGAGGATAAAGAAAACTTAATGATTTGAAATGATATCACCTCCTTGGAAGCATGTGTTGAGTTGCTACCATCAGGAGGCGATTTTTTTGTTATGTCATAGGGCAAAAAACAGTGTGCTTCCATTCGGTAGAACTCGCTAGGATTATTATTTAAAATATCCTAAATTTTGAAGGGATTTTAACAAAATTGGAGAATAAAACCTTCAAGGAAGGAGTCTCTGAAAATGGACATTAAATTGAGACAGCATTCAAAGGGACATGATTTCAAGAGAGTGACTCCGCTGCGTATGGTCATCCTCTACGCGCTTATTAGTGCAGCATGGATTCTCTTTTCAGATCATTTATTAGGCGTTATTGTGACAGATGAGCGGTTACTCCTTCAGTTATCGATAGCTAAGGGTTGGCTATATGTTGCGGTGATGGCGGTCTTACTCTATTTTCTGTTCCGATGGGGATATAACTCTCTCCTGCAATCTGAGAAGGTCCTTCAAATAGATCGGGAACACTTGGAACGCTATCGTTTGTTGGCAGAAAATGTTTTAGATATGATTATCTTTATCAGTCCAGATGGACAGATTATTGACGCCAACGAAGCAGCATTGAGGCGTTATGGATATTCTCGAGAGGAATTAACGCATATGCCTGTTAGCGCTTTGCGTTTGCCTGAGGATCAGTCGAGTGTGCCATACTTTCTTCAAATGGCACCGAAAGGGATAGAATTGGAGCTCCATCACGTTTGCAAAGATGGAACTGTTTTTCCTATCGATATCAGCGCTAAAGGTGCTATATCCAATGGAAAACCGATTATTGTAAGTATAATTCGAGATATTACGAAACGTAAGAATGCAGAACTAGCGGTTTGGCAAGAAAAGGAACGGGCTCAAATTACGCTAGAGTCCATCGGAGACGCAGTGATCACAACGGATGTAAGAGCGAATGTAGAGTACCTTAACCCGGTTGCTGAAGCGTTAACCGGTTGGACGAATTCAGAAGCGATTGGACAACCGTTAGAAAAGGTGTTTCATATTATAAATGAAGAGACTGGTCAAGTGGTTGAAAGCCCGGTTACTCGCTGTCTTGTGGAAGGACGTATTGTAGGTTTAGCAACCAATACGGTCTTGATTAATAAGATGGGAACTACGATTGCAATTGAGGACTCGGCTGCTCCTATTCGAGACCGCACTGAAGCAGTCATTGGAGGGGTCTTGGTTTTTCACGATGTTAGTTATAAACGTAATCTCATGAAAGAACTCGCTCATCAAGCTCATCACGATGCCTTGACTGGGCTTCCAAACCGACTACAATTCAATGAGTTTTTAAAGCAGGCTTTAGCAAGGGCAAAACGCAAACAGGGAAAGCTAGCAGTGATGTTTTTAGATTTGGATCGCTTTAAACTGATTAATGACACAATGGGGCATAACCATGGGGATCTACTTCTGAAGGATGTTGCAGAACGGATACATCAAACATTGCGCGAAGGAGATACGATTGCGAGACAGGGCGGTGATGAATTCCTAGTATTACTTCCGGAAATAAGGGATGAACAAGAGGTAGTTTCAGTTTGCGAAAGGATTTTGGGGGTCTTTGTCCATCCAATAATACTTGATGGTGATGAAGTCTATATGAGTACGAGTATTGGAATTAGCATTTTTCCGAATGACGGAATTAAGATGGAATCTTTAGTTAAACAAGCAGATACAGCGATGTATTATGCTAAAGAACAGGGCAGGAATAATTATCAGTTCTTTACTCCTGGTCTTAATATCAAGGCCAACCAAAGACTTTCAACTGAGAATAGCCTTCGTAAGGCCTTAGCGCTTGGAGACTTTATTCTTCATTATCAGCCCCAGATCGACGTCGAAAGTGGATGCATCGTGGGTCTAGAAGCTCTGATTCGATGGAACTCCGCGGAGGGCATCGTCCCACCGTTCTCATTTATTCCCATAGCGGAAGAAACTGGCTTGATTGTACCCATTGGAGAATGGGTTTTGCGGACAGCGTGTGCTCAGAATAAGGCCTGGCAAGTACATGGATATGCAAACTTGCGCATGGCAGTCAATATCTCAGCACGACAATTTCGGGAACCAAATTTTATCGAGATGGTTGAGCAGATTCTAGATGAAACTGGCCTAGATCCACAGTGGCTAGAACTCGAAATTACAGAGAGTATTGCCATGGAAAAAGGGGATGCTTCGGTTGAAATGCTGAGTCGCTTTAAGAATTTAGGTGTGCGAATCTCCATCGATGATTTTGGAACGGGCTTTTCTTCACTCAACTATTTGAAGCGTATGCCGATCGATACCCTGAAGATTGATCAGTCATTTATCAACGATATAAGCACGGGTGAAAATGGAGAAGAAGTGGTTACTGCCATTATCCAGCTCGCTAAAAACCTCCACATAAAAGTGATTGCTGAAGGAGTGGAAACAAACATCCAAAGGACCTTCCTCAAGGATAAGCAATGTAATGAAATGCAGGGGTTCCTCTTTAGCAAGGCAGTTACACCAGAAGAGGTAGAAAAATTATTTCGATCAGTCCTGTAACGCGAGTGCCTTGACATCTTGACATCTTGACATCTTGACATCTT
>JUEG02000041.1_pt1 | contig 17153 bp, 18 predicted proteins | sample 432341 | NCBI WGS metagenome assembly JUEG02 (sample SAMN02953476, study PRJNA257561) | rock porewater metagenome | biome: terrestrial; feature: Opalinus Clay rock; material: porewater; isolation source: Opalinus Clay rock BIC-A1 borehole | place: Switzerland: Mt Terri URL, St-Ursanne ...
ACGAAGCAGCCGTTGTGTGCCTTTTCCACTATTTGCTATCAATGGATATTTATCGGGAGCTTCCGCGATGGATAGCGCGCAGCAAACCTTGGCTGAGGCCTACTACGATGTGCTCAACGCCCTGCCGCAGCACTGGCTTGACCGTAGCAAAACTCAGGATCCGGAATACGCCAAGCTCTCCGGACTATTTCTTCCTGGCACTTCAGCCTCCTACCAGTCAGCACCGCAGAAAATTATGGTGGTCGGGAGAGAAACTCGCCGCTGGGATGTGTTGAGGGGCGATGACAAATTTCAAAGCCTGGAAGATTACATCTGCAAGGCAATGACTACACAGCAGGATCACCTCGCCAAGTTCATACGTAAACCTAGAGACCGAGGGGAAAGCTTTTTCAATCTTCTACGCGACTTGGCCGACGACCACGGGGTTCAGAGTTTAGCTTGGGCAAATTTGTTCAGTTTCGCATGGAACAAAAAGTCACCTATGCGATGGGAGCACTTTCCAACTTTGCTGGAAATCTCGGAACGACTTCTCAAGGCACAAATAGAAGTTCTAAGACCCGACATCATCATCTTTGCAAACGGCGTTAAGAGTGCGAAATTCCGGCAACGTTATTTTCCACATAAGGGTGAAGGAAGTGTGTGTACTGAGTTGGCCGACTTCTGCCAGGAGGGAGTGCCGCGTAATCAACTCTGGCAATTCAGGCTTCATCAGCGAATTAAATGTTTTCGTATACAGCACCCCAGTAGCATCAGCGCATCTTCTCGAGCAGCGCGTCGGTTTTTGCTGGGACATTTACGCGGCGGTGGCGCCGGCGGGTAAATGCTATCAGTTCTCCTGCATTACGGAGCCTAGCTATCAAGCACCGACCGCATCCGGCCAGGAGCAGCCAGTCGCAGGCTGGTGGACAAGTAAATGTTGTCCGCTCTACACAGCTCCAAAGTTCGCGTAGGGTGGAAAACTGCAGAGCGGTTCCCACCAATTTTTATCCAAGCTACCTTGCTGCTAACACTTGTGATCGGGGGGGAATAAACCATGGATGACTACGAAGAGTACGACGAAGAAATTCCTTACCAGAACCCTGAAGAAATTGATCAGATGGCGATTTACTTGGCTCTAAACAGCCTGGTGTTCTTTGCATACAATCTCGACTTCAGCAACCAAGCGATGAATCTCACGATTGTGGATGAGTTCATCATGGATCTTGAGTACGGATACCTTCGTAGTAAATTCGATGAGGCAAACACGCCTTACCAGCCGATTTTCCTGTCTGCGCAGTCACAGATGTGGATTTTCTCTGCTTACGAGCTGATGCGTACATGGCGTGAGAAAATCAGTAAGTACCTCAAAGCAGCAGACAACGGCGGCCTGCCGCTAAAGCTGAAGGAGCTGCAGAAGCCCATAGGCTACGCGAACTACACGATCCAAAGACGCATCGATGAAATCACCCTACTCGTCGAGAATCCAGAGCTCGTCGAGACGATGAGGGATGACCTAAAGCGTACTCAAATGCTGTTCACTCAGATGGAGCTCCTGCGGATGTCGCTAGCAAAGCACCAGATGAGAAAGCGACCCAGCGCTGCTGTCTTGACACCTACCGTTGGGTACATGAATCGCTGGTGTGGCTCCTTGGAATATCAAATTAACAGTGGTCAGGTGATCATCTGCAATCTGAGCCGCAGAGACATTGCGGATGGGATTCGAGCGATACCGATAATGATCGTCCCCTCCGACGAAGACCTCAACTCATTTGAAACTGCCATGCGCGGGCCTAGCGATGATGAGGTCAAGTCAATGTTCCAAGAATAAATACGATCTGCACCACTATTTATGGAGTTTCCCACAGTGAAGCGCATGAAGAGAAACCCCGAGAAGTTTGAAGTAATAGATCTCTACACCACTCTTGGTCGGGAAAACGGCTACAAGCTGTCAGTTGACGAAGACCTAGATAACTTCATTAGTAGAGTTAAGGACTCCCTTAAAGCTTCCTTCGACAATAAAAATCTTCTCCATGGGAAGCGGGTCGAAGCATTGTTCGCCCATGTTGCTGGAGCTCTCGGACAATGCCAACTCATAAAGCAGGAAGACTCTGGCAATCTATTTAGTGATGGAAACGATATCCAGGCACCAGATTATGTTCTTGTTCTTAAAGACGGGCAGCGGATTTTTGTCGAAGTTAAAAACTGTCATTTCAGCAATCCAAAATCTCCCTATCCATTCAGAAAGGACTACGTTGAACGGCTTGAGAAGTATGCAGAGCTGAATGGAGCACCACTCAAATTTGCCATCTACTTCTCCTTTTTCAACAAGTGGCTTCTTGTTTCAAAGGAGTCCCTAATCGAACAACATCGTCGTTATGTGGCAACATTCCTGCATTCAACTGCCATGAACGAGATGGCGATTCTTGGCGATAGAATGATTGGGGTGAAACCCCCGCTATCTGTAGTGCTAGTTGCAGACAGAGACAAGCCTGCCTTCGTCGACGAAAATGCCCAGGCTCAATTCATAATCTCTGACGTAAAACTCTACTGTGACGGCGTGGAAATATTAGACAAGACTGAAAAAGATATAGCGTTCTATCTGGTTAGATTTGGAAATTTTCTCGAATCAGAGTGTAAGGCATTTTACGACGGCGAGGAATTGAGGGGCGTTAAGTTTGACTACGCACCTGAATCCCCATCAGAAGAGCAGATATTTAGCATGATCGGTGATCTAAGCTCAATGGTTAGTAGTTCGTACAGCGATCACACAGTAAATGACAGGAAGCTGGTAGCGCTAGATACTAAGGCAGATCCAGAAATCTTCTCTGTCTATATACCTGACTCTTATCATGGTGAGCATCTTCCACTCTGGCAATTCATTATGCAGCCCAACCCAGATTTCAAAGTAGACGTTTGATAAATTAGAATGGGCACCACAGGATTCTTATGTTTGGTTAGAAAAAAGGGGGCGAAAAAACGCCGAAGGGGAGAAATTTTATTTATTTCGCAAACTTCCCCCTCTTGGCCGATTTCTGTCGACTCTCGACGGCTGCAAAGGGTCGGTAGCTGCCTCTGTCCAAGGGCAGCCATCGGCCAAAAAGGCGCTCCTGTGCCAGCGGCACCATCGTCGTGGACTGGTATACGGTGTGCAACTGGTAGCTATTGATAGCTAGCGTTGGGGCAAGTAGGGCTTAAGTCTTTCAAGCTCTGCTTCGGACATCGAACGCTTGCTCATTTCTGTCAGCCGTTTGATCATTTTGTAGTACTCCCTACGTTCAGCGATAACTTCAGGAGTGCCTTGCAGATAGGGGTCTGAGAGTTCGGCCGCTGGATCGATGATGTAATACTCGGATTCCCTGAATCGTTTAATAGCAGGAATAATCCAGACCGCTGGATAGAAGTGCACGTATCCGTTTCCAGCCTTCTGAACCAATCCAACCCATTCGGTCTGGTTCGGTTTTGGCTGAAGATTTGTGACAATGCCGCCGCTCATTCCATTGAGTTCATCGTGGGTTAGATTTCCCTTAAGTTTTACCGATGGGAAATCACTTTCATAAACGCATATCCCGGGATATATATCCTTCGAGAGACCAACCGTATGTGCAAACGGAGCGTCATCTTCATAGTGATAATTTATATTATTTTTCTGGGCCGGAAATCCAGAGACAATGAGATACATACCCTCGAACATTGATTTTAGCGGAAGTCCTTGCGGTGCGTGGACTGAGTCTAGGTCAATGAATCGGTCTGGATAGCGAAATAAATCTCCCAGCTCGATCAGCACCAGGTCATCATTATCGATGGTTGGTGAATCACCCGTTATGAGCTGACCAATTTTCCAGCCACGGATAGGGAACACGAACTCCTCCATGTCTGAGTTAAAGTTCTTACAAAAAACATGCGAGAAGAAAGGTGATTCGTTTTGAAAATCTAAACCCTGAACATGACTGTCCAGCACATGCTGCGCCGTGAGGATAAAGAATTTTTCTTCGAATTTTATTAAAAGACCAGTGCCTCCCCAGCCCCATACCGTGTCAGCGTAGTAGAAGCCTCGATTTGCAATAGTGCTATTGCTATGAGTAAAAAGCAGTTGTCTTGGCGACTGAATCAGACGCCCCTTCGCCATCCGATCGTAAGCATTTCTTACCCTTTTTGAACTTATTCTTGCCACGAGTGACGTCGTCCACAAAAAAGCTGATTAAACATTAAACTGTGTACGATTTGAAGGCAACTGCCGCGCCGATTGGCTGCACGGAGCATCACAGAGACGCTGGATCAGTAAAAATCGGGTGACGCAGCCCACTGCACTTGCATTCGCTATGCCTAACATGGCCTGCAGAAAAGGCAAAAATGCTGCACGTCAATACGCGCCATGAGAATGGTAGTCGAAGACGACTATTGACCGAGTGCTGCCGCATGAACCGACTGCTTTCGGTCAACAACAATAGCTAGAAGCTTCGATCTAGAATACCCATCCCTCCTTCTCCATAAAGCCTTCGAGACTCAAAAATGGGATTTGAAAGTGCGAGCAGATATTCGGGATCTTCACCGCGTTTGGCTTGAGTCGCTCTAATGTCACTACTGTCCCACCAACGGCGAAGGCTCGGGCAATGAGAAAGGCGTCTGCGTTGCGTCCACCCTTGATCAGTTTTTGCCTTTCGATATTGGCTTGAAAGTGAGGAACAGCGTAGATCCTTGCGACGAATCCTGCTTCCGTGGCATCAGGAGTGGTGAAGAGAGAGGCATTATCCTTTGCCCAGTCGGTATCGGCGCCCGCACCGTCGTGCAGCTCACGATACGCCTCACGCGTTGACGTGATCATGCCACTATCGACCAACATATCGAATTGTTTCCAAAGCGACACGAAGCGCGAGCGATAGTAATTTTTGTGTAGGGCAGAAATGACAGTGGTATCGAGTACGTACATTAGAGGCCGCCCCACGCGAATTTTTCTGCAAAGGTTGGCAGACTCTTCGGCTTGAGGTTTAAGTACTCGGCCAATTGCCCTTGATCAAAGCGGTTCTGGTAGTACCTAGTAAATGCTAGGTCGATATAACGCTGCCCCAGATAAGCGCGATGACTGTTGTAGTAATTGCCAGAAGATGAACTCTTGGTTTTTACCTGTGCAGCCCACGCATCAGCCGCGGCAGAGTATTCACCAGCACTTACCAGTTCTCGATCAAGAAACTTGCGATAGATCACCTCGCGGCTGACGTTGAAGCGTTTGGCAATCTGCTCTGCGATCGCGCGACTGACCTGAACTCCAACAAGCATATTGTCGAGCACATCGTCAGGGACTAAGACGCGAGCGGCCAAGGCGTTGCAGATGACCTCGATTTTTAGATCTTCATCATCCAGATGCTTCAGATACGAGTCATCGAGAATGTCGATGCCACTGGTATGGAAGAGCAGATGCCCCAACTCGTGGAAGAGCGTGAATATTTGCCTTGACTTCGTTGCGCTGTTGTTAATGTAGATGACGGGAAATTCAGCATCGTAAAGGCAGAATCCGAAGTAGTTCGGGGCGTGGAAGGCATCCTTGAAGACATACACCCCAGCGCGCGCTGCAAGTATCTCACGCCAACTATCGAGCGCCTCGTCCACGCTCTTCCAGCTAGCCTGCTCCTCAATGGAGACTCCGAGATAGCTCCTCACTGCGGCTGCGATGTCATCGATGGACGTGTTGGGCGAAAACTTCAAGTCGCGGATTATCAAGTTCTTCGACGGATTGGTGCCCTCATTAAGCTCCGCCAAATTGATCTGCATTGCTTGGCCACGACGCAACAGCAGCCGAATGTTGCGCGGGATCGCGGCGAAATCGTCGGCAGGAAGCGTACGAAAAGATTGCTGGATTGAGGGCAGTGCCGGTGGGGCAGGGAAGAAGAACACGGCGACGGGCGTTTTGAATTTGTCGGCCATATCCTCAAGCTGGGCATAGGATGGCAATGCTTCTCCAGCTTCCCAGGCGGCAATTTTCTTGAAAATCAGGCTGGCATCTTCCAACGAATAGCCGGCACGCTCGCGCGCCCATTGGACGACGGCAGGGGTAATCGGCAGGCCTTCCTTTACGTCTGCCATTTCAGCGGTCTCCACTCATCTTCATGGATAAGGGCACGGGCACGTCGTGTTTTATGAATAGGTCAAGCAACGCTTCGGCCAAGCAATCCTTTACGTTCTTGCCGTTTCTGGATTGAACCAGGCGTAAGCTAGATTGTAGGGGCTAGTGATTCTGACACTTTATTCCGAAGATCCTGAGCCACTCGCGCTGGTGATTCTGACCCAGCCACTCCAGTGGTTGTGACCCACTACGCTGACGATGCTGACCCTCCACCCAAGCGCTAAATCTGCTCCCCCTCACGACAGGTCACCGCAATTAAATGACGAAGGGGCCATCGCCCCTTCGTTATCGATGATTACGTCTTGGCTGCTTGTTTACGCAGTGACTCGCCCTTGAGTCCTATTCGGTGTGACCGGTGGACGATACGATCTAGGATGGCCTCGGCCAGCGTGGCGTCGTTGAACATACTGTGCCAGTGCTCAGTAGGGAATTGGCTAGTGATGATCAGCGATCCGGCCTGCATCCGCTGATCGACAATATCCAGCAAGGTATATCCCACCGTGGGCTCCACCGGTGCCAACCCGAAGTCATCGAGGATAAGCAGGTGAGCTTTGCTCAAGGCTGCTCGGTACTTGGGTAGAGAGCCATCACCAATGGCGATTTGCAGCTCTTCATAGAGTTTCGATGCGTTTTTATAGATCACAGAGTAGCCCTGTCGGCAGGCCTGGCTGCCAAATGCGCAGGCGAGCCAACTCTTACCTGTGCCGGTGGCTCCGGTCAGCAGCAGGTTCTGTTGCTGAGCGATCCAGGAGCATCCCGCCAGACCGGCGATCACTTGCTTATCCAGACCGCGACTGCTGCGGTAATCCAGATCCTCAAGGTGCGCGGCATAACGCAGTTTCGCCTGCTTCAGTAGTCGAGACAGTTTGCGGTTCTCGCGCTCGCTGAGTTCACGATCCACCATCAGGCCGAAGCGATCATCGAAGGGAAGTTCCTGCATGCGCGGCTGCTCAAGCTGATCGCGGTAGGCCTTGGCCATGCCGGACAATTGCAGTTGCTGGAGCTTGCTTTGGGTCTGCTGATTCAGCATGTCGAGCGATCCTTTTCATCAGCAAAGTAGTGGGCACCACGCAGGTTCTCGTGAGCGGGTGTTGAGCTGGGCAGAGCTTTCAGACCAGGACGCTTGTCGGGCTGCTCGCGCAAGATGGATTGCAGGCTTTTCAGGGCGAAGGTATTAATGGTCAGCGCATAGGCACAGGCCTCCTCCAGTCGGGCATCGCCATGTAAACGAGCCTCTTTACGCAAAGCGCTGGCGGCCTTGTACCCGTTGGCCACATCGGTACGTTCGGTCAGGTGATACTGCAAGTGACGTAGCAGCGCAGGCCCGACCCTTTCGCCCCAAGCGAGCAATGCGGCGGGCTCACTCTCAGCGTAATACTGGTGGTTGGGCGGCCTGTGCTCCGGCTGCATGCTGATCCCAGAGACATACTGCCGGGGATGACTACTGACACGCAGATGGTTGTGAAAGACCTCCACGACCTCGCCCGTAGCGCGCACATCCACTTGCTGCTGCACCAATCGGCTCGGTACGGAATAGTGATGGTTGTCGTACTCCACTAGGTAATCACTGCGCACCCGCACCTTGAAGCGCCAATCGGCATGCTCATAGGCGTGGATCGGCAGTGGCTGGAGAGCAGGCTGTTCCACCTCGACGAACAGGCTGTGCCGACTGCAACCAGGCTGTCGCTTGAATGGGCGCTGATTGAATGCCGGTAGCAATTCCAATATGGCCTGATTTAGTTCTGCCAAGCTGAAGAATCGACGGTGACGCAGGGCTGCCAGCAGCCAGCGCTGAATCAGTTTCACTCCGGCCTCCACCTTGCCCTTGTCTTTAGGTTTACGCGGGCGCGCCGGCAAAATGATGGCCTGGTAGTGCTGGGCCAGTTGCTGGTAGATCAGGTTGAGCTGAACCTCATTCTTGCCATGCTTGATCACAGCCGCTTTGAGATTGTCGGGAACAAGCAGGCGGGGTACACCTTCGAAGAAATTGAAAGCCTGCACATGGCAGTGCATCCAGTCTTCAATCCGTTGACTCCAGACTGCGCAGGCGAAGGTGTAGCTGGAGTAGCCCAGCACACCGACAAAGATTTGCGCCATCCGAGGTTCTGATTGACCGTCCAGATAGACCGGCATGGTCTTGCCGGAGAAATCCAAAAAGAGCTTGTCGCCAGGCTGATGCAGCTGACGCATTGCCAATGGCTGCTGCTGTAGGAAGCGGCGATAGCTGGACGTGAACTGCGAATAGGCTATGCCGCCTGGCTCGGTGGCCCGCCATTCACGCCATAGCAGTTCCAAGGTGACGCTGGGGTTGCGCATCTCCGCATGCACCCAATTCCAGTCGGGACAAGCTTTCAAGCGAAAGCCACTGAATGGCTTGATCCCCAAATGATCATAGAGCTGTTCATCACTCCACCCGGCAAGCTGACCCAAGTCGAGATCAATGCGCTCCAAATGGCGTTGTAAGCGCTTGAGGCTGTTGCGCGAAAGCCCAGTGCTATGAGCAATTTCGCGCGTTGATAGACGTGTGCCATAGTGCAAGCGCACGGCTTCGCGCAGGAGGCGCGGTTCAATCCGGACTCTCATCCATACTCCTTCGTACCCCGTGAGTGGGGCGCTGAACGGCAGGCAGTACCTGCCCCTCGGCCTTGACAGCCGATAGAAGGACGCTGAGAATTCACAAGCGTTGAAGGTGCTTATGTCATCTGGAAAAAGGCTCGGAGTTGCTGCTCCGGGCCTTTTTTGCGTCCACAGTTTTTGTTTGCCTGTACGATCTAATCGATAACCTGACTCCCTATGGCTCTGTGAGGCTCAACTGCTATGGTGGCTCGATACTCCAGCCTGGGCTACAAGCCAACGCTCTACCTCCTGCTTGAGAAATAAGCGGCGGCGGCTGACACGGAACGATGGAGACATCGGTAAGCCCATGCTCAGCCGGTTGCGCGCCGTATGCTCAGAAATCCTGAGAATCTGGCTCACCTCCTTGAGTGTCATCGTTTCCACCGTTGTCTCCTTGCGTGGGCAGCAATATCCCGATGCCGCATGCTAGGTACTAGGCGGATGCTTAACTACTAGCCAGATTGGACACTTGATTTGCCTCTCTACATAGATGACGTATTTCTCGACTCTCTCGCCTATGAGGAGGTGGCAGTTGCTCTCTGGGCAATAAGGTTGCACGCCTCTGACGAGGCTGTAACGCCAACCATCGCGCTTCGGCTGATCAGGCAGTATCTGCAACCCCTGATCCCTCCCGAGCACTGCCATTTGCTTTATAAGCAGCGGGTGCCGACGTGGAACGGCATTTGGGGGATTTACGCCTCACTAGGGTTTGCTGTTTGCCAGAGCAACGACCCTCGCCTACTTGAAGTGATGAAGGCAGTGCAACTGATCCATGCCAACACCACATGGCCGCCAAGGGAATACACCTTCCCCACCGTCGTTGAAGTGACGAACTTCCTCAGCATATGCAACCATCTGCAAATCCCGGCTCAGGGTATGATTCGTGCAGAAGACGGATCCCAAATTGACCTTTTCAGCTTTTGCACTTTGTGCTGGCGACAACCACTGACAGGAAGAAAGCTCTGCGCACACCATGCACCGAATGCTCCGCTTCAGGACGAAGTCGGAACGCAGGCAGCTGCCGCGCGATACAAGTCAGGTGTTCGCCAGAGAGAACGGTTCGATAAGGAAGTAAATCGTATTCTGACCAAGGAAGTGACCGAGTTTCATGAAGGGCTCTTCACGCCCGTCGTGCTGTTCCCCGAACAGGATATAGCTATCTGGCTGACCGAACGCCGTCCTCTGCTGTGGCGATTGCTTAGTGAGCGTCAGCAAGAACTCAACGATGGAAACGCAGTTAGCTTGCTGCTTGATCTACTGCACAGCCCTGACGGACTGCCGCCCAAGGCATATCAGATTTACCGACAAATCAATAGGCACCTGCAGGGCCATCCGCTTCTGATTTGGCCAATGCTCATGCGGGCCGAGGGGTGGTACCGATGTCGAGAAAAAGTGCGGGGGCAATGGGGCGGTAAACGCTCTGGTGCAGGGCGTCCCGTGCAGCTAGCCACAGAACCGCCAGCTACCTCCCCAGATGCCGGGACGCAGGTCACGGTTACGCGATTATGAACCCTGATGAAATGCTGGTAGGTCTTCACATCTGATCATCCCTAATGAGCGTTCGCTTTGGGTCTAAATCGCCCCCTCGCGACCGGCAGTAATCGGCCTAGGCTTTGTAAAAACGTTTTCGAGTGCGATAGGTGCGCAGAGCCGGACTGAAAATTGCGCCTATGGGCGAAATGCGTATCTGCTGACGAGCCGATAAATTTCAGATTTCACGTAGACACACGCACTTCAATTTTTGCGAGGCGTTTTTACACACTCTTGGCCTATCGCTGTCTTTCGATGCGTAGGACGCAGGTTCGATCTCCCCGCCCCGGCAATCATTGCTACAGTCGATTGAATGTGGATCTTCTGGTTAATCCGAGCGTGCGCTCTCAGATTTTGCATTCTTGACTTGGTTCAATAACCGTAAAAATTGTTAGCTATTGAGGCAGGCCTTCACAGTGTCATCCAGGATGGCTATCAGCTCGGTGATGATTATTTCCGCGGGCCAAATGAGTTTCTTATCGCCCATGCATTTTTCTAATGATTTTTGCTATGGCAGTCCACTCGGTGTTGGCCAGATCCATCGTAGCATTTTAAGACGTGGCAGCTACATGCTGGCGAAATATCAGATACGTACTCGTACTCACGCCACCGAAAAACCAGTGGCGTGAGCTAGCCTATCAATTATTTGATGTCACGGCTTGGCAACGTGCCAGACTTGGTTGACGCCGTCACCAGTTGTATCGCCTGGCTTGACATCTTTGACCCAGCTGTAAAGTGGCATGCCTTTGTATGCCCATTGTTTTGTGCCATCGTCTCTAGTAACGATAGAGTAATCATGCTCCGCTTTCGCGTCTGCGGATACCGCTAAAGGTGGCCAGTTTGCAGCGCATGGCCCATTGCAGGCCGACTTGCCCGAGGAGTCCTTACCAAAGGTATAAAGAGTCATACCTTTGGCGTCTACGAGTACTTTTCCCTTGTCCGTTTCAGCAACCTTGACTGGCGCATCGGCGAGCGCCAAACCCGACATACAGCAGGCGGTGACAGCGACGGTGAAAATCATCTTTTTTAACATACGTATCCCCTTCTGGTGTTTTTAGCTTTTAGAGACTCACCTGCTATCTGGAGCAGCACGTGATTAAATAGTAGACGCCGTAGAAAAAACGTCCTGATATCATTTTTGCTGGAGTCCTGTTCGCCCCCGGCCCTGTGCTTTCTCGATTGGGCAACGCGCCGCTCACGGTCAAGCATCACTCGCTAATCCCAATGAGTGAAGGCGACTCATCCACCAGAACTCATCACTTTCACTCATTATTATTTATCCAGTCGTGGATTATTAGCAGTCCCCCGATGAAGACCAGGGCTGTCCAGTCAGTCGGCCTCGAGCGTCGAAACCACCTTGTTGCTGGCGAGATCGACTGTGGAGATACTCAAGTCCTCGTTGAGGACATAAGCCTTCGACTTGTCTTTGCTGAATACAATGGCCTGGCGGGGCGCCTTCAAACCGGTCACAGTCGTCGTCACTTTTAGCGTTTTGGTGTCGATCACTGAAAGGCTGTTGTCACCCAGGTTACCAGAGTAGACGTGCCGCCCGTCTGGAGTCAGAGCTGCGCCGTAGGGGTCTTTGCCCACCATGACCGTGGTTGTGATTGCGCGTTTTCGAGTGTCGACAACTGCGATGCTGTTACTGCCACTGTTAGCCGCGTACAGCGTATTACCGTCGGCTGATATGGAGATGGCGCGCAACTTGTTGAAGCCAGTGATCTCACCTTTGATCGTATTAGTTTTGCTGTCGACCAGGGTGATTTTGTCGCCAAGAAAGTTTGTGACATAGACGGTTTTGCCGTCAGGGCTTAATCGGATGCCTTGGCGCGGTTGGGAGAAGCCAGGTACCACAGCGACTGGCCGCTGGTGATCAAGATCAATGACCGACAGCGTGCTGGCCGCTTCATTGTTGACGTAGAGCAAGCCTCCGTCCTTGCTGAGTGTGGTACCAAAAGCACCTGCGCCCAATGGAATATCTGCGATCACTTTTAAAGTCTTGGTGTCAATCTTGCGCACGACCCCCAAACTGCTGTCGGAGAGGTAGAACACATCGCCAGTTGGCGAAAACACAATATTTCGCGGCGTGACGTATCCGTTCAGAACCTGCCGAACCTTGCCGTTTTTCAAATCATAGACCACTACATCTGGACGCTGACTGTACGAGACCACCGCCGTCATTTCATCTGGGCTGACAGCCAGCGAGTTGTTGCGAATATCGCCGTCAAACGTCCATCGATCTTGCGCGGCTAATGCGTTCATCGTTGTGGTCAACGCAACGCCCAGCGTCAGGGCTTTGACGGTTTTATTTATCACATTCATCAGAGCTTCCTCATAAGGGTAAGCAAGGCCTTCAGTCGCGCCTTGGCAAATACAACTCGTTCATTGCTGCAGGACAGTGAGTTGACCTTATGCGTCTTTGATAAATTCCGGAAACGACTTGTTTTTGTAGCGCTTACCTGTTTTTTAAATAGATCAAGCTATTTCTGGCTCGCGAATTGACTGCAGCTTTCCCAGAATCGCTCAAGCCCAGACGAGATATACTTGTCCCGGTGGCGGATCAGAAAAAAACGTCGGGTCAGTGCAGGCAAGGCGTGCGGCAGTTCAACCAGGACTTGGGAGGCAAGTAGATCCCGAACTACCCAGCGGGACAGGCAACTGATGCCGATGCCTTGTGCGAGGGTATGCTTGATAGCCTCTGAACTGCCGATCTGGCGGGTTTCGGCGAGATCGTGCAGATGACGCAGCAGCAATTGTTCGACTTCTTCACGGGTACCAGAACCTGGCTCGCGCAGTAGCCATTCAGCAGTACGAAAGTCATTAAGTGTGACCTGCTGCTTTAGCGCCAATGGGTGCCGTTGGCCTGCGACAATAAGCAGTTCATCAACAAGCCAAGGCTCAGCACGGAGTTCGGGCAGGTGGCAAGGCCCCTCAATCAGGCCCATATCAATGTCGAAATCAGCGACTCTCCTTGCGATAGCCATGCTGTTGGCCATGTCGATATCGACCCTCAAATGTGATGCTGATTGACGTAGCTCACCGAGAATCAATGGCAGAATGTAATTGCCTATAGTGGTACTGCACCCTACCCGCAAGCGTGTCTTCATCCCAGCATGGCCTGGTAAGAAGCCGGCCTCTATCTGTTGTGCGTTCTCAAGCATCCTTCTGGCTTGAGGCAGTAAGGCGTGGCCGTTATCGTTCAGCACTAAACGCTTTCCTACTCGGTCAAACAGCCTCGTATCCAAGGCGTTTTCCAACTCGTTGAGTGCGGCGCTAGTTGCAGATTGGGATAGTGACACTGATACGGCTGCGTTGGTGGTGCTACCGTGTTGTGCAACGGCGCAGAAAATTTGTAGCTGACGCAGGCTTAGCTTCAAAAGATCTACCCTCAAAATCGGTAATGAATACCTATATTATCCGTTTTTACAGCTATTCCCATCACGCTAGGCTTCAGTAATGTCAGATTGAACGCATACTGAGACGGAGCGCGTAAATGAGTGATACACGACTCGCAGCTATTATGGGCGGCCGCCATCCACTGGCGGCTTTGTCCAATCCAAGAGAGGCGATCCGGCAGTTCACACCTAACTGGTTTGCCGCCACGATGGGCACCGGCATTCTGGCCTTGGCCCTAGGGCAGTTGCCGGGTCACAGTGCGCTGCTTGCAGGTGTTGGCGAGGCCCTTTGGCTGTTCAATATCCTGCTGTTTACCGTCTTTACCTTGATGTACGCCGCCCGCTGGGTGTTCTTCTTCGATGAGGCAAAACAGATCTTTGGGCATTCCACGGTTTCGATGTTTTTCGGCACGATACCGATGGGCCTGGCAACCATCATCAACGGGCTGGTTCAGTACGGTCTGCCAAACTGGGGAGAGGGTGTGATTGCCCTGGCCCATGTGCTCTGGTGGCTGGACGTCGCCATGGCACTGGCGTGCGGTGTACTTATCCCATTCATGATGTTCACCCGACAAGAACACAGCATCGATCAGATGACTGCTGTATGGCTGCTTCCTGTGGTAGCGGCGGAAGTAGCAGCGGCGAGCGGCGGTATCATCGCACCGCATCTGGCCGATACCAACGCTCAGTTCACGATGCTGATCACCAGTTACGTCTTGTGGGCCTACTCGGTTCCGGTGGCCTTGAGCATTTTGGTTATTCTGGTACTGCGCCTGGCGCTTCATAAGTTACCGCACGAGAGCATGGCGGCATCGTCTTGGTTATCGCTGGGGCCGATTGGTACCGGTGCGCTGGGCATGTTGGTCATTGGCAACGATGCACCGGCCATCTTTGCCGCCCATGGCATGCCAGGCATAGGTGCGGTAGCTGCTGGCATCGGGGTGGTATCGGGTGTTCTATTTTGGGGGCTTGGCTTGTGGTGGATGCTCTTGGCACTGCTCATTACCGCTCGCTATGCGAAAGGAGGCATCCCTTTCAATCTTGGCTGGTGGGGCTTCACTTTCCCGCTTGGCGTCTATGCGGTAACAACGCTCAAGCTCGGTGTGACGCTGAACTTGGTCTTTTTTGATGTGCTGGGCGTTATCTTGGTGATGATGTTGGCCATCATGTGGCTGGTGGTTGCAACCAAAACCGCCGTCGGTGCATACCGTGGCAATCTGTTTGTATCGCCCTGCATCGCGTCGCTGAACGCCAAGCGCGCCGGTGCCTAACGATCAGACACTTGCCATCAGCGCCGCTCGGGTCAGAGTAGCGACAATGTCTTTAGCGACATCGGGATGCTGACACACCGAAAGAGGGCTCGGGTGGGGCATGGCGAGCAGCCTGACCTCAGGGCGATGATGCTCGATTTCGGGTGCAGCTCTCTGCGCCACGCGCCCAGCCAAGACCACAGCGCGCAGGCACGGGAGCAGATCCATTACCTCTTTCAGCAGAGTGACGCCCTCTGTGATTTTCAAGCGGCTGATGGCTTGGGCAGGACTGCCCAGATCCGGCAGCCATGGATAAATATTCCACAAGATGGTCTGCTCACGCGCGAGACATGCCTGTTCAAGAAAGCGCTTCAGGTTGCGTTGGGAAGGCCCGGTGTTGTCTCGGGAAACGAAGCGTGGCCACGAGCAATCCCTGGCCGGAGACTCCAGCAATATCAGTACAGAGGCATCGACCCCACCATCCATCGGATCAAAGTACGGCAGTCGTCTAGTTCCCAGGCTCCGGGCATCTACCCAGTTGTTTAGAATATCAACAGGCTGGGAGTACAGATGATGTCTGCGGGTATCTTGGATATTCATCTAGTCTCTAGGCGTCGAGGGGAAACCGTGCTCGCGTCAAGGATTGCAAAGCACTATTTACGTGACAATTGCGCGAGTGATATGTTGCTTCCAAGGAGATGGCATTCCTCCTCACAACCGCCCCGTGCTGATGATGCCTACGTGAACCCTGGACAGGGTGCGTAGGTGTGCTCCCTGTCCGCTAATCTAGGACAGGATCTTGACTCAAAATTCCGTATTACCTCTCTATCGCAATCTGCGTTTATCAGCACCTCCTCGGCCCTACCTGCTCAGAGGAGATTTACAGTCATGCTGAAATCACTCTTTGTCATCGCCATCGGCGCATCACTTGGTGCGTGGTTGCGCTGGCTCCTGGGTATAAAGCTCAACGCGCTGTTCCCAACTATTCCCCCAGGCACTTTGGTGGCGAACATGGTCGGGGGGTACATCATCGGCCTAGCCATCGCGTTCTTGGCCGCATCTCCCTCCTTAAGCCCCGAATGGCGCCTGCTGATAATCACGGGCTTTTGCGGGGGACTTACCACCTTTTCCACCTTTTCAGCCGAAACAGTTGCCCTAATCCAAGAAGGAAGATTGCTGTGGGCGCTTGGCTCAATTTCATTGCACGTCGTAGGTTCGTTAGCGATGACCGCTGCCGGACTACTGTCTTACCAAATGATTGGTACTCGCTGAGGAGATCAAAATGAAAGGCTATATGGTCGTTTTCTTCACCCAACAAAACCGTCGTTACCAAGGAAAGATGCTTGGCGAATGGATCGTTGACGTAGCTAAGGAAATGGGGCTGCGCGGTGCCACGCTGTGCACTGGAATCGAAGGTTTTGGACACACTGGAAAACTTCACTCATCGCACTTTTTTGAGCTGGCTGATCAACCCACGGAGATTCGCCTGGCAATCACGGAGGAGGAGTCAGAGCGGTTATTCAACCGACTGGACTGCGAGGAAATATCGGTGTTTTTCACGAAGACGCCAATCGAGATGGGCACGCTTGGAAAAACGCCTCCCAGCGATACCCAGTCCAAAACTTCGGAGCTATGAACATGAGCTATACGGACAGATCTTCGTTGACCGCTTCCTCAGTACACTGATGTTCTACTCGGCCAACTACGGGTTCGTTCCAACTACGCTGAGGGGTAAGCGTTCATTCCACGACGTACTGGACTTACTTTACGTCCCGAAGGGGCCTTAGCAATTCCGGTGAGACCTTGTACTGTTTCGTGCCGTTCTCGGCCAGGACGATCACGCTCTTGCGGTTGATCTTGGTGACGATCCCCATAGTCAAGCCAGTTCGGCTTTCGAAGGTCACCTTCAGCCCCACGTGCAGCCGACTCAGCGCCTGCAGGTTTTCTTGATCTTGCAGTTCATCAATGCGCCGGCAGATCATTCGGTTCAGCTCCAATAGCTGATCGATGCTCATGTCTTCAATGCGCATGGAGGGTGCCCTTTGGCTGTGCGGTCTGTCGATCAGAATGGCGCGGATCGATCAGCGAGCGTAACGGATTATCGGCGAACCGGGTCTTCCAGAGCCGAGGCGTCAGGTCAGCGACCTTGCTGGCCGGGTGCTGACTGATGCGCTGCAGCACGTCCACCAGATAGGTGTACGGGTTGATGTCGTGCAGTTTGCACGTAGTGATCAGGCTCTGGATGATGCCCACGTGTTCCGCGCC
>JUEG02000825.1_pt1 | contig 17151 bp, 12 predicted proteins | sample 432341 | NCBI WGS metagenome assembly JUEG02 (sample SAMN02953476, study PRJNA257561) | rock porewater metagenome | biome: terrestrial; feature: Opalinus Clay rock; material: porewater; isolation source: Opalinus Clay rock BIC-A1 borehole | place: Switzerland: Mt Terri URL, St-Ursanne ...
AACCTTAAAATGTAGTGAACGGTTTGTAACCGTTCATAATGTCGTATCTTTTATATATTAACATATTGAACAAATAATTAAAACGTATCCAAAAAATCATCCAAAATATCAAAACGTCTGTTTTTATGATATCCGGTGAAAGTAACGCCACAAAATCTTCTGGTACGTTCCTCTCCTTTAAAACTTTGAATAGCTTCGATACAATCTCCAATAATGGTTTTGGTAATCTGATTAGCATGAAAATCGTCTCTGATGGTGGTGGGCATAAAAGTAACAGGAATTGTGGTTACAGCATCTATTAAAAAATGATTTTTTGCTGATAAGGCTAATGAAACTGGAGGTATGGCCAGTTCCTTCAATTCAATGGCATCTAATAGTCTCCGGGAAAGTCCATGGGGACCGTGACTAGGAATTGAATAGCCAATTTCTTTATATATTCCGAGCTCGAGGTTAAGTAATTTCCGATAATAGAGATGTAGACTGGCAGTGGAGCTAACCTTTCCTATATTAGGATAACAGTTTGTTAAAGCCATATCAGTACCCTTCTTCAACGCTTGTATGATTTCATCTATCTGCTTAGCGATACCTTTCTGCATATCTCCATCCACAAAAACAACACCCTTCGCATTATCTTTCAATGCCATATGAGCTCCAACTACTCGGGGTATATCTATGCCCAAAGCTTTATTAAAATAGATATATTCTATTCTTTTATTATCATGATCTTTTACTATTTTAAGGGAATCATCCTCACATCCGTTTAAAATCACTATTATCTTGTCGCATAGAGTTGACAAAAGCATATCCAGGGTTTGAGGAATTTGTGAACCTTCATTCTTAACGGGCACAATGGCATGGATCATGGGAAACCTCCAAAAAATTATTGTTATCCCTTGTATATTACGTCGTTTATTAATTAAGGGTGATTATGCACCCCTAGTATTATTGCAACATACACTGTATTACAGTATATTTTATCTGGGAGGATTTTGTAATGGGGAATCTGAGGATAGGTGATTATGTAACCAGAGAATCCTATAAATACGATATTTTATTCAAGGTTGTTGATATTATCAAGCGTCCCAACAAGGCAGACCAACTTATCTTGAAGGGAGTATGCTTAAGAATTCTTGCTGATTCCCCTGAAAATGATTTATATAAAGTACCTCTTACTCAGATCGATGATTTCAAAGGTTCGTTTGATAATAAAATTGAGAATTCTATCAATAAAATAATGGATGAACGGGAGAAAAAAAATATAGGATCTAGTATAATGACAAGATCTCTTCCAGCTCAAAAGCCTGGGGAACTTCCATTTGGTCGGGCGGGAAAAGTACTTCATTTAGATGGAGATGGTGAATATCTTGATGTTTGCTTAAAAACCTATAAAAAGTTGGAGATAGAGGCAGTGGGAAAGCAGATTCCTGAAAGGGAACAGCCTAAGATAATCCAAGATTTGTTAAGAGAATATATGCCAGATATATTGGTTGTTACGGGTCATGATGGTCTTGTACAGGGATTTAAAGATTTTAAAAATATTCATAGCTATAGAAATTCAAGCTATTTTGTAGATACGGTTAAAGCGGCTAGAAAGTATGAGCCGAATATGGATGACCTTGTTATATTTGCAGGTGCATGTCAATCCCACTACGAAGCCATATTACAATCTGGAGCAAACTTTGCCAGTTCACCCCATAGGGTACTGATCCATTGTTTAGATCCTGTATTCATTTGTGAGAAAGTAGCTTATACAGGTGTTGATAAATTTGTATCTATGGAGGAAGCTTTAGAAAATACCATAACAGGAGTTAAAGGAGTAGGAGGACTTCAAACGAGGGGTAAGTACAGAAATGGACTCCCTAAGTCTCCTTACCAATAAAAATATGTATAAGATAAGGACTTACTTGGATAGATCGTGCAGTCGCAAAGAAACAAAAGTAATCCATGTATTAAGACGACCAGGGAGAGATACTTTTGTTTTTGTAAAAGGAGGTTAAGAATTTGGATATTAGTAATAAGCCGATTAATATAAAAATTCATGTGGAAAATCAAGTAGCATCCATACCCATGACAGAGCTCATAAAGGAAATGGTAGCTTCACAAATGCCTATTTTCTTTGAAATGGAGGCGCTGAAGGCTCAAACGATTATAGCAAGAACCTATATCGTGAGAAGGGCTAGGTTGTTTGGGGGAGATGGATGCACTAAATATAAAAATATAGATATATGTAGAGATGGTCACTGTGGAATTTGGTTTACAAGAGAACAAATAGAAGAAAAATGGGGAACTGATTTTGATGATAATTGGAGTAAACTTAGTAGGGCAGTAGAGGAAACAGAAGACATTATAATGACCATGAATAATAAGCCTATAGAACCCAGATATAATTGTACCTGTGGAGGAGCTACAGAAAATTCAGAGAATATTGATGGCAATAAAACCCTTTATTTAAGAAAGGTATTATGTGACTATTGTATCAATTCTCCACTCTTTCGAGAATCAATTGAAATTAGTTTAGAGGAGATTGAAAAAAAACTACGCATAGGAACGGAAAAAGCAGCTCCTATCAAAGGATCGAGCATAGATGGTATCATAGAGGATGTTGTACGAGATGAAGCAGGGAGGATAGCCAGCATAAGACTAGGAGGGAAAACCTTTAAAGGGACGGATGTCATGGAGCGATTGGGCTTGAATTCAACCAGATTTGGATGGAAACCCATTGCGTTTAGGATTGAAATGCAAGGAAAGGGAGACGGGTTGGGCTTATGTCAGTTTGGAGCCAATGCCATGGCTGAGCAGGGAAAAACTGTTGAAGAAATACTAAGATATTATTTTACTGGAATTAAAGTTAAGAAATTTGAAAAACCTAGTATAAATCAGCCACTTAGTGGAAAGATAATTGTATTGGATCCAGGGCACGGTGGAGATAATATGGAGGATGTCAGTGGACCCTCTGGACTTAGAGAGAAAAATGTAAATCTTGCTATATCCTTAGAGCTAGGGAAAATTCTAAGAGAAGCTGGTGCAATAGTCTATGAAACGAGAAAAGAAGACGTATATGTTTCGTTAAGCTCAAGAGTTAATCTAGCAGATCAAGTACGTCCAGACTTTTTTATTAGTATACACCAAAACTTCTTTGCTAATCCAAATATCTCAGGTAGTGAAATCTATTATTATAGAGGAGATCGAGAAGGTGAGACCTTAGCAAATTTCGTACTTGAAGGTCTATCTCAAAAATTAGGCACAGCATCTAGAGGAGCCAAAAATGCAGATTTTTATTTGTTAAGAGAGGTAAGAACCAGTGTCATACAAATTGAAGTAGGATTTATAACCAATCCTAATGAAGAAAAAAAGATGGTAGATGAAGGTTTCGGAAGAAAGGCAGCAGAGGCGATTGCCAGCGGATTAATGAAATACTATAGCTATGATTAGAAGAACGAAAGTTCTTCTGATTTTTAAATAAAGTGGGACAAGACACACTAAAAATAATGTCATAAGAACCGTCCTTATTTACATTTGCAAAACATTTCCTTGTGAATTTTCCAGTCTTTGTTGACAATGAACAGTAATCCATTGTATAATAATTGGTCATACGTTTGACTTTTTTATTAGAATATGGTAATATAATACTGTATACTTTTGAAGGAAGGTGATTAGGTGGCAAACAAGAATACTTTAGCCGAAATCAGAAAAAATGTTGAGTTCTTCGTTGGAGAAAAGGTGCGTTTAAAAGCAAATAAAGGAAGAAAGAAGGTATCGGTGAAGGAAGGTATACTAGAAAAAACTTACCCTAACATCTTTGTAGTTTGTATTGACGGTGGATTTAATACAGTTAGAAGAGTATCATATAGCTATTCCGATATATTAACTGAAACAGTTGAGATAACTATATGCAATAATGAAAAAAGGATTCAAGTAAGCTAAGGATGAACAGTGTAGAATAAGGCAGCAAACCTTTTGGGTGGTTATCTGCCGTATTTTATTTTTTGAACCATATATGCAATCTTAAAGAATAAATATTTATCACTTAATAAAAAATACCTATGTAGCTATTTAGCCATGGGTATTTTTTTTATGTAGGAAATTTAAGACCATAATTACTCATATAGTAAAAGAATACGAAATAATTAATAAAAATACATATAAATGTATTGAAAATCATGCAAAAAAGGTTTAAAATATGATAATAACAAGGTTGAAATTCAATAAGGCCAGTAAAGATATAATAATTATACATTTAACGCGCTTGATTTTAAACTTAAACCTATAATATAAGTAAATATAAGGAGGAAAAATCTATGCCAGCAAATTTAAAGGGCAAACATTTTTTAACACTGAAGGATTTTAAACCAGAAGAAATAAAATATCTCTTAAGTCTTTCCAAGGACTTAAAAAACAAAAAAAGAGGCGGAGGCAAGGAAAAGCTTCTGGAAGGAAAAAACATAGTGCTTTTATTTGAAAAGACCTCTACTAGAACCAGATGTGCCTTTGAAATAGCAGCAAGAGATGAAGGGGCTGGAGTAACATTCTTGGGGTCCTCTGACAGTCAGATTGGCAAAAAGGAATCTATAGAGGATACGGCAAAGGTATTGGGAAGAATGTTTGATGGTATAGAGTTTAGGGGCTATGAGCAGGAGACGGTGGAAATTTTAGCAGCGAATGCTGGGGTGCCTGTTTGGAATGGATTAACCGATATGTATCATCCTACTCAAATATTGGCTGATTTTTTGACGATAGAGGAGCATGTGGATAAGCCTCTAAACAAAGTTAAGTTTGTATACGTGGGAGATGCTAGAAACAACATGGCAAATTCTTTAATGATTGGATCTGCAAAGATGGGTATGAATTTTGTAGCTTTAGCACCTAAAGAACTTTCTCCAGATGAAAATTTACTTAGTGAAATGCTAGAAGTTGCCAAGGAAACGGGGGGAACCATAACGATAACAGAAAATATTGATGATGCAGTGAAGGATGCAGATGTAATCTATACCGATGTATGGGTATCCATGGGGGAAGAAGATCAGTTTGAATCAAGAATAAATCTGCTTAAACCATATCAAGTAAACATGGATATGATAAAAAAGAGTGGAAATTCGGATATTATTTTCATGCATTGTTTACCTGCCTTCCATGATCTTGGTACAAAGGTAGGAAAAGAGACCTATGAAAAATTTGGATTAACAGAGATGGAAGTCACTGATGAAGTGTTTAGAAGTAAGTATTCTGTTGTATTTGATGAATCGGAAAACAGACTGCATACCATAAAAGCCGTGATGGTAGCAACCATCGGTTAAATAGAACAAAAGGATAAGAAGACTACACCAGATCTTCTTATCTTTTTGTTCTGCTTAATTATACTTTTTACCAATGTACTGTGAAATGCTAAATTAAGTGCAAAATAATTTGCTATAATTAAATATATTGATGTAACAGTAGAGATGTAAGCCCCTCACGAAATGCAAAAATATTTGCACAAATGCAAATATTTTTGCATTTCTTTATGTAATGAAGAAGATTTAAGCTCCAAATATGAAAATTTATACAAAGTTAAAGGATAATATCCTCCATAAGAGAATAAATATGCGGTTCCTTGAACCATAAATTGGATTTTTTTTGGCATAAAATTTGCAAAATATTATGACTATTGCCCTTGCAAATCCAAAAGTCATCGTTTCTCAAATACCTTTGTCTAGAATAGGTGACTGGGTAAGTTAATTATACAATAAGTATGAAGGAGGAAGTAGCGTGGAGTACAATTCACCTGAAGGAATAAAAAAAATACTTTACAGATTGGTAGAATGCTCTAGCCTATCGGGCACTATAGAAGAAATTGATATGGCCAAGGAAGTTTATAATATATTCCATGAAATGCCCTATTTTCAAAAAAATCCTCAATATTTACGACTCAACCCCATCCAGTATGATGCTCTTGGAAGAAGTTTTGTCACTGCCCTGGTGAAGGGTAAGGGAGATAAAACGGTTGTGATGATTAACCATATGGACATTGTGGATTATGACGGATTTGGAGCTTATAAGCATTTGGCACTGAACCCAGAAGGTCTAACCAGTGCACTGGATCCAAGTATATTACCTCATGAGGCAAAGGAAGACTTGTTGTCAGGGGAATGGATATTTGGCCGAGGTTTGGCAGATATGAAATGTGGAGGTGCAATGGAGGCAGCTTTGATAGCAGAAGTCAGTGAAGCTCCTGAAAATTTTGATGGAAACCTATTGTTTCTATCTGTCCCCGATGAGGAGAATAATTCAGCAGGTATGATTGGGGCAATTCCATTACTCAATAGCATGAAGGAAGAATTTGGACTGAATTATGTTGCTCTTATCAATAATGAACCTCATCCTGTGGAAAATGAAGAGCATAATCTTTACATTGGAAGTGTGGGAAAAGTACTACCCTTATTTTACTGCATGGGAAAGGAAACCCACGCTGGTCAGATTTTGGAGGGACTTAATGCAGATTTACTTTTAGCTGATATTCAAAGGGAAATGGAATTAAATATGGACCTTGTAGACAAAGCCGATGGTGAATATACTTATCCTCCCACCGCATTAAAGGTAGGGGATAATAAAGATCTATACAATGTATCCACGCCAGCTACGGCCTATGCCTATTATAATGTACTTACATTACAGTATTCTCCAAAGGAAATTATGGACATATTAAAGAACGTTGCCAACAGAGCCTTCGTTAATACCATAGATAAATTTAGAAATACTACTGATAGATACAAGGAATTGGCAGGGGAAGAGTTTACTTGTCCTTGGGAGCCTAAGGTATATACCTATGACGAAATTTATCAGTTGAACTTAGAACGGATAGGGTCTTCCTTTGATGAGCATATGCATAGCTTTATCCAGGAGAACAAGGCAACGGCTGAGGATGAAAGGAATTTTGCAATTAAAGTAATTGGTGAAGTAGTAAGGCTATGTCCAGACAGAGATCCTAAAATTGTTATTGCCTTTGCTCCTCCTTATTATCCCCATGTAAGAAATAAAGGAGAGACAGACATAGAAAAACATATGTTTACAACAGTGGATAAATTAAAGGCTTTTAGTAAAGAAAACTTTAATGTGGATTGGAAGGTAAACAAATTTTATAAGCAGCTATCAGATATGAGCTACTGTGGCGTACAGGATGCCGAGGATATATTGGAAATGTTGAAACCAAATATGCCTAACCTAGGGCATACATACTTCTTGCCCTTGGAGGAAATGGCAAAATTCAATGCTCCAGTATTAAATTTGGGACCATGGGGTAAAGACCTACATAAATTCACAGAAAGATTGCATGGCAATTTTGCATTCGAGGTTGCTCCCAAAATATTAAAGTTTGCAGTAATGGAGCTATTAAAAGGCTAATAAACTCTTAATCGTTTGAATACTCTTAATATAGGCAAAAATTATTTTTTTTAATATTTACGTTAATAAATTAAAGGGAGAAAGGGGTGAAGTATAGAAGAGTATATGGTGTACATTGTATTTTCAAAACTTTATAAAGGGGGAATAACACATGGAAGGTTTTTTAAGCTTAGTTGCATCATTATCGGGATGGATTTGGGGAATGCCCATGCTTATCATCCTCGTGGGTGGAGGTCTTTGGCTTACCATTGCTTTAGGATTTTTTCAGTTTAAATATTTACCCTTCATACTTAAAGAGACTTTTGGTAAGGTTTTCGCAAAATCTGAGGGGGAAGGAACAGTTTCTCCTTTTCAAGCTGCCACGGCAGCCTTGGCCTCCACAATAGGAGCATCAAATATAGTTGGGGTACCGGTGGCAATCGCCTTTGGTGGACCAGGTGCTATATTTTGGATGTGGATTACTGCACTTATAGGTTCGGCCTCTAAATTCGCAGAGGTTATGCTAGGTATGAAATATCGAGAAAAAAATGAAGTGGGAGAATATGTCGGTGGACCGATGTACTACCTGAAAAAGGGATTGAAATCACCTTTCCTTGGGGGTATATTTGCATTTTTCTTAATGATAGAATTGGTGCCATCGATCGCAGCCCAATCGGTATCCGTTGTTCAGTCTGCTGAAACCATAGGAATACCTAAATTGGCAATAGGCTTGGTATTAGTGGGCCTTGTAAGTATCGTAGTATTCGGGGGAATCACAAGAATTGCCAAGGTTACTGAGAAAATGGTACCCTTTATGGCAGGTTTATATCTATTAGGAGCTTTTATAATCGTTATTACGAACATTGGTGAATTACCTACAGCAATCACTTTAATATTCAAGCATGCCTTTACTCCCGCAGCAGCAACCGGAGGATTTATGGGTGCAGGACTTGCACAAGCCATGCGATGGGGTGTTGCTAGAGGTTCCTATTCAAATGAAGCTGGTATGGGTACTGCACCTATGGCCCATGCCTCCGCTGTAACGGATCATCCTGCCCGTCAGGCAATGTGGGGAATTTTCGAAGTTATCGTTGATACACTAATCGTTTGTTCCATGACAGCTTTTGTGGTATTAACCACAGGACTATGGGAAGAAGTTCCTGCTTCAGAAGCGGCATCAATTCCTGCCCGAGCTTTCCAACAACTAATGGGGGACACCATGGGGGGAGGAGTTGTTACAATTAGTATTATGTTGTTTGTACTTTCTACGATTATCGTTATTGTATTTTATGGAGAAAAGCAAGCGGAATATTTATTTGGCTTAAAGGCTGCAAAGGTAATGAGGGTTGTCTATGTATTAGCTATTTTCCTAGGTGTTTATGGTGGCATTGAGTTTTTATATCAGTTCCTAGATATCCTATTGGCTGCTATTATAATACCGAATATGCTTGGCTTGGTGCTTATGACCAAGGAGATCGTTGAATTGAAAGATGATTTCTTCAATAATCCAAAATATTATCCTGGAGCAAAATCAAAGAATAATGCTTAATCTATACAAATAGTTTCTTAAATAGATTAACCCAAAGGGCATTTCCTTTGGGTTAATCCATTTAAGATCAAGGGGGATTGTGAAATGCTAAAATGGCAGGATGAAAAGGGGTTAGAGGCCCTTTCTATAGAACTGGTAAATCAAAATAGTATTTCTGGGACAGCTCAAGAAGGTAGTATGGCTAAAAAAATCTTTGAATTACTCCAGACAATTGAATATTTTCAGAAACATCCCGAAAATCTTTTTATGGAATCCCTACTAAAGGATTCTCTAAATAGATCCTTTGTTTCTGCTTTAGTACAAGGTAAAGGAGATTCCAAGGATACACTGATTCTTTTAGGGCATATGGATACCGTGGATATACAAGATTTTGGAGTTTTACAGAAGTATGCCTTTGATCCCTATGAGTACACTAAGAGATTAGATCCCAAAAGTCTTCCGGAGGATGCCAAAAAGGACTTACTTTCAAATAAGTGGCTATTTGGTAGGGGTATTATGGATATGAAATGTGGGGTAGCCATGCAGATGGCCATACTAGAAGAGTACAGTACTAAGGAGGATTTTAATGGAAATCTTCTGTTTATAGTAGTCCCTGATGAAGAATCGAATTCCACAGGAATATTGGCAGGAATACCCTTTTTAAATAAATTGATATTTGAAAGAAACCTAAACCCCATGACGGTGTTAAATTGCGAACCGAATTTTGGAGCATATCCAGGGGATGATAATAAGTATGTTTATTTGGGAACAGCGGGGAAGCTTTTACCAGGCTTCTATTTTGTGGGCAAAGAATGTCATGTGGGAGAATCCCTAGCAGGGGTTAACGCCAATTTAATTGCCGCAGAATTCATGAGAAGGTTGGATGTAAACACTGAATTATCCGATGCAGTCGATGGAGAGGTTACAGTTCCCCCCACTTGCTTAAAATATAAGGACTTGAAGCTTTTATATTCTGCCCAAACTCCTGTGGCCTCGGTGGCTTACTATAATCTACAGACTTTGAAAATGTCACCTAAACAAGCCTTGGACAAATTTAGAATCTTGGCGGAAGAGGCCATACAAGCAGCCGTAGAAAAGGTAAGGGTAGAAGGCGAAAAGTACAAAGCCATGTCAGGTCTTCCGGTAAAGACTATTCTCTTTAAGCCTAGAGTATTATTTTTTTCAGAGCTTTATGATCTAGCAGTAGAAGCCCATGGAGCAGCATTTGTAAAGCATTTGGAAGATTGTATAAACAAATGGAAAAATGATACATCCATGGATGAACGAGATTTAAATACCCGTATTGTTACGGAGGTTCATGACTTTTGCCCCATAAGGGAGCCCATGATGATCATGTTTTTTTCTCCTCCCTACTACCCCCATGTGGGACTTCGAGGCGAAAGTGCATTTGAGAAACATCTGATCAATGTAACAGATCGATTGATAGAAAAAGCGAGAACGGATTTCGGAGAAAGCATTTATAAACAGAAATATTTTCAAGGTCTATCAGATTTGAGTTATTTTGCCCTTCAGGATGATGAGGAAGTTGTAGACTATTTGAAACCAAATATGCCCTCATGGGGATATCGGTATTCAATTCCGATGGAAGAAATTAAGAAATTAAATCTTCCCGTCCTAAATTTTGGACCTCATGGGAGAGATCCCCATAAGTTTACTGAAAGATTACTAACGGATTACTCCTATAATGTAGCTCCTAAGCTGCTACGGTTTTTAATAAATGAAATATTTAGTTTTAAAGAATAAAACCTTAGGAGAACACTGTTCTTCCCTACAGATGCAAATTTAACTCTGTTCATCACCCAAATTCAAGTTGTAAAAGGTACTAAAATGAATATTTCAAAAATGTAGGGGCGAACAGTGTTCGCCCTAAATTATTTTACCAAATGAATGAAACTTTTTCTTCAGAGTATACGTCTAAACAAATGAAAAGTAACCAAGATAGGACAAATAAAGAAAGAATTTACATAGATTGAAGAAGGAGGGGACTAACGACATATTTTAAACTTAAGAAGAATAGGATACATAGGATAGCAGGATAAATTCTGGATAAAAAAATTAGGAGGGTACTGTATGATTAAGAGAAAAAGCCTTATATTTTTAGTTATCGCTTTATTGATGTCTGGTCTACCAATGTCTGCTTTTGCTGATGAGGCTCAGGCCATACCAATGGGAAAAGTTATGATGGAAGAAAATCAACTTGTTGGAGAAAAACTTCCAGAGCCTAATATCAGTCGTGATAAAGCCCTGGAAATAGCAAAAAAATCCTTAAAAGGCCTATTTAGTATATCTGTTGACGATCCCAAGTTCAACTATAACATTGAAAATCGCAAGGACTGGTCAAATCCTAACCTTTATGTATGGCAGATGAATTGGAATTATAATGATGCTGCAGAATATATATATGCCCATGTACTTTTAGATGCCATGACTGGTAAAATATTAGAAATAAGCAAGGACGGGGGAAATTATGGAGAGCCTATTAATTCCTTAACAACCCTTACCAGAGATGAGGCAGAGAAGAAAGCAGAAGCCTATGTTGAAAAAATCATTCCAGGCTTATTGAAGCAAACAAAACTCAATAATAATGGAGAAGAATATTACAGAATCATGCAGGGTGGGTCTCAACCCATTTTTTACAACTTTAATTATGTACGATTATATGATGGAATAAAATATGATATGAATTACATCAATATTGGTATTGATGGAGCCACAGGTAATATCCGAAACTTCAACTATCGATGGGATGATCTTAAGGATATGCCTTCAAAGGGTGGAGTAATCTCCACTGAGGAAGCAACAAAAATCATGAAGGATACGATCAAAATGGAATTGATTTATCTGCCGATAAGAGATCAATACAAATACGAACCAATACCTAAGAATGTTAAGTTGGCCTATAGGGCAACACAAAATTTTGTAAATTTACTCGATGCAAAAACAGGTACCGTATTGGATTGGAATGGAAAGACTCGAGATCAAAATATGAAATCCGCTAGCCTAACAGAGAAGCAAATCAATGATATATTCAAGGAAGCGAAGCCTATTGTGAAAAAAGAACAAATCACAAAGGAAAGAGCACAGGAGATTGCCCAGCTGATCCTTAAGGACGAAGTGGAAGGTACAGTAAAAATTAACAACATTAATTATGTTGAAGGTGACAGTCATTGGGAAGCAGTAGGAAGAAAGGCATGGAATATAGACTTTACCGTTGTGAAGAAGGAGAAGGAAAGCCAAGATTCTGAGGAAAAAGCAGCGATACTTCCCATGATGAATGGAAGAATAATGATTGATGCATTAACAGAAGAGGTTCTGGCATTTAACAACTGGGATAACTATGGAGTTCCCTATGGTCAAGATTTTGATCCTGCCATGTCCTGGGAAGAGGCTTATACCAAAGCTATTGATATGGTAGCCAAGTATCATCCAGATAAGATAAACCAAATTATAACAGACCAAATATTCTATAATTACAGTGAGGTTGTTGATGGAAAAGAAATACCGCCTATGGAGTATTATTTCAATTTTCCAAGGAAGGTAAATGGAGTAATATATGAAGAAAACTCTATAAATATAAGCTTCAATAATAGAACAGGAAAGATGCAAAATCTTACTTGCCGTTGGCAGGAAGAAGTGAACTTTCCAGCAGTTGGGAAGGCTTTAACAAATGACGAGGCTAAAAATGTTCTGCTTCAATATAATGGGGTGGAAATGGCCTACTACCGTTTTAATCAAAGTACGGATTATCAAAATCCTCAATATGAAACGAAGTTAATATATAGACTATCCCCAGAGAAGCCTCAATTCAATATGTATATGATGATGGATGCCCTATCAGGGAAGCCTATTGATTACAACGGAAAAGAAATACCGGACTATGATATGTCGGACTTTGATGCAGCAATAAAGGATCACTGGGTGGAAAGAAGCGCTAAGCTCCTAGCCCAACAGGGAATACTTGAACCTGCCACATTTAAACCAGAGGAAGCGATTACAAAAATGGATGTCATAAAGATACTGGTTAAGGCAAGGGGAATGGACTATTACTATCCAATGGAGAAGGCCTTAGATAGTAAAAGTGAATTCTCCGATATCAGAGAAGATAGTGATGATTATCGTTATGTTCAAACGGCCATCCGCTATGGTATCATCGATAACAAGGAAGGTGCCTTAAACGGAAGTAACACCGTTACAAGAGAAGAGCTAGCTGTACTAATGGTTAAGACTTTAAAATATGACGCCTTGGCAAAAGCATCAAATATATTCACATTGGATTATGAGGATAAAGATGCTGTATCCCAGGAACTGAAGGGCTATGTTGCTATTACAAAAGGACTTGAGCTTTTCCGTGAGAAAAGCAGCTTTAGACCAAAAGAGAATGCCACCATGGCTGAGGTAGCGAATATGGTCTATCAATCACTGGCTTTTATGAACAGATAGAGGATAATCTATCGACAAACCGTGAAAAATCAATACAAAAGAAGTGGAGAAATTTTATTTTCCACTTCTTTTTTTATTTATTTGTGCATAAATATATAAAGACTAGTTGGCTTGGCTAAAAAAAAATAACATACCATATTTTTGAAGATTTTTTAGCATGAAATGCTTTTATTTAAAATATATAAAGAAATAGAAGGTATAAAAAGGAGGAGGAAAATATATGGCCGTTGAGTTAGTCAGAGACCTATTAACGCTAGATCAAACTATTGGAGAAGGGTCTTCCCAGGTACTTGTCGAGGGAGATATCCTTGTTCCCGATGTAAAACCTGATATATCAAGGATTATATCAGTAGATGGCGTTGTCAATATAACTGAAAAAGAGGCCGTTCAGGATAAAGTCATAATAGACGGCGTAGTAAACTTTAAGATACTTTATGTATCTGACGGAGCTGATTATCCAGTTTATAGCATGGATGCCAGTACAGGCTTCAGCCAAAATATTGATATTCTTAACACCAATGACAATATGAATATTGATGTAGTGGCAGAAGTAGAGCACATTGATCACAATATAATGAATGAAAGAAAAATTTCCGTTAAAACCGTTGTTAATGTAACTGGAAAAACCCATAGAGCCTCAAGGATGGAAGTTCTAAAAGATTTAATGGGAGTTGAAGATGTTCAAGTACTTAAGAAGAAGGTGTCCTATACGGATACCATTGGTGCCAATAAATCAGAAACTATGATAAGGGAAGGATTCGAGCTTGAGGAAAATCTCCCTGACATAGAACAGGTTTTAAAATGTGATGCACTGGCAGTGGCTAAGGAAGCTCAAGTTACCGATGACAAAGTAATTGTCAGTGGTGTAGTTAAAACGAGTACCTTGTATATTGCTGACGATGGTAAAAACACCCTTATGATGCTTAAACATGAAATTCCATTCACTCACTTTGTTGAAGTGATGGGAGCAATGAAGGATATGAATTGTAAGACCATGGTTAAGGCTGATGAGGTTTATACCGATGTAAAGGAAAATATTGAAGGAAATAGAAGGATTCTGGAAATTGAGGCAATGGTAAAAATTGATGCATCTGTGAACGAAATGGAAGAAAAGGAAGTATTGGTAGATGCATACTGTCCCGGAAAGACGTTAAATATTGAGAAGCAAAAAATGACCTTTGGTCAAACGGCTGGAGATAATTCGTCTAATATGGTTGTAAAGGAAACCGTAGAGCTCCCTAAGGCAGAGCCTGAGATTGCTAAGGTGTTTAATGTAAACTGTAAACCTTTGGTTACGGATGTAAGTATCACTGATGAAAAATGTATTATTGAAGGAATTATTGAGGCCCATGTACTCTATTTATCCCATGATGAAATGAAACCGGTTAGTGGCTTTAGCCAGGAAATACCATTCAGACATTTTATTGAAGTTCCAGGATGTAATGAAGCCATGCATGTTGATGTGGAGATTCATGTCAATGATGTGGATTATAACGTAGTAAATACTGAGCAAATGGAATTAAAAGTCAATATTGGAGCCCACTGTGTAGTGACAAAGCAGCAGCAGATGGATGTTGTGGTAAACATAACGGAGTCTGAGGATGAGGTGGATATAAGCAAGAGACCAAGTATTACCATATACTACGTACAGCCTGGTGATACTCTGTGGAAAATTGCAAAAAGATATCATACCACAGTAAAAGAATTAGTGGAGACTAATGACATACTAAATCCAGACATGATTATGCCGGGAGATCAAATTATTATTCAAAAGAAGCTAAATCATAAGTTTTAATTCAAAGTCCGGGTGCCCCCGGACTTTTTTATGTGTGCGCTGCTAAAAATAATATATAAAAACACCACATAATCCGGTTCGTGAATCCCCTGCATGATCGAAAATATTGGAGGATCCAAGAATTGCCTAACAGAGAAGATTGGTAGGGGCGACCTGTGGTCGTCCGTTCATTGTATATTGTCGTATTATTCTTCATATATAAAAACAGGATCTAAATAATTCTCCTTTTATTCCCTATTAGGAGGAATTTAGAACTATAATATATAATAGTATATATTGCATACATGAAATATTTATAGAATGTTAAACTAGAATAAGAGTTATACAAGGAGTGAATCTTGTGGATGAAATAAAAATCCAGGCTAGAGCCAAGATTAACATTGCTTTAGATGTACTAGGAAAAAGAGGAGATGGATATCATGAGGTAAGCATGATTATGCATCAGGTTGATCTATATGATCTGGTTAGTATAAAAAGGATCAAGGGAGGAATTAATCTAAGAACGAACTGCGGCTATTTACCCGTTGATGAAGGAAACATTGCCTACAAAGCGGCTAAGCTTATGATTGAGACCTATGGAATAACAGAAGGGGTAGAAATTAACATTGAAAAGAATATTCCTGTGGCAGCTGGCCTGGCGGGAGGCAGTACAGATGCCGCTGCAGTTTTAAATGGAATGAATCAGCTTTGGGAATTGGATATTAAGAGGAAAGAATTAATGACTATAAGCAAACCCTTGGGAGCAGATGTACCATTTTGTGTACTAGGGGGTGCGGCCCTAGCAGAGGGTATCGGTGAAAGACTGACTCCCATTACTGGGTTAGAATATGCCTGGGTAGTCCTGGCAAAGCCTAATCTCTGCGTTTCCACAGCAGATGTGTATAAAAATTTGGACTTAAGTAGTATTAAGGAACGCCCCAAAATGGATTTACTACTTAAAGCTATGAAGGAAAATGATCTACAGATAGTTTCCCAAAACCTATGCAATGTTTTGGAATCTGTGACTGAAAGAATGTACCCTATAATAAAGGATATAAAAAGAAAGCTCTACGAGTATCAAGCCCTAGGAAGCTTGATGAGTGGTAGTGGACCAACGGTATTTGGTTTTTACAAGGACTATCAAAAAGCGAAAAGTGCCTATGAAAATTTTAAGAAGGTATATAAACAAACCTATGTTGTCAAAACTTATAAAGGGGGAGGAGATTTATGACGATTAATGGATTGACTGGATTGAAGCTAGAAAATTATCAACCACTTAGAGATGTGGTTTTTACCCATTTAAGAAATTCTATTTTAAATGGGGACTTAAAACCGGGAGAACGGTTGATGGAGGTTCAGTTGGCAGAACAACTGGGGGTAAGCAGAACACCAGTTAGAGAAGCCATTAGAAAGCTAGAGCTAGAGGGTCTTGTGGTAATGGTTGCTCGTAAGGGTGCATATGTGGCAGATGTATCTGTGAAGGATATTTTGGACGTTATGGAGGTACGAAGTGTATTAGAGGGTCTGGCTGCTTCTTTAGCGGCTGAGAGGATTACCGATGAAGAATTGGAAGAATTAGAGTTTATTTCATATCATTTTAAACGTCACTTAGAAAATGACAACACAGAAGGAATGATTGAGATGGATAAAGAATTTCATGATCGTATTATCCAAGCCACTCGTAACCTAAAGCTCATTCAAATAACACAAGGCTTGCAGGAGCAGGTACATAGATTTAGAATAACCTATTTTTCAGAGCTTGGTAAGTCCAGGGATATTCTTGCAGAGCATCAGTCTATACTGGAAGCCATAGTCAATAGAGATGCTAACGCAGCTCAAAAAGTGGCTCAGCAACATATTGACACCCTCGAACAAACGATTGTAAATTTTGCAGACAAAGCATAGGAGGAAAATAAATGATTAAAGCTGTGATTTTAGCGGGATACAATGACAAAGCTAATGGGCTTCATAATAAAGCCACCTGTATGATAGGTAGTAAAATGATGGTGGAGTACGTCATTGAAGCTTTGGA
>JUEG02000340.1_pt1 | contig 17145 bp, 15 predicted proteins | sample 432341 | NCBI WGS metagenome assembly JUEG02 (sample SAMN02953476, study PRJNA257561) | rock porewater metagenome | biome: terrestrial; feature: Opalinus Clay rock; material: porewater; isolation source: Opalinus Clay rock BIC-A1 borehole | place: Switzerland: Mt Terri URL, St-Ursanne ...
TGCTGCAATTTGCGCATTCTCAAATATTTGTTCAGCTGCAATCGTTGCGAAGGTGTCCTCTCTTTTTCGAGCTTCATCCAAACGTTTGATCATTTGATGCGAGACGTTAATTTCCAGAACACTTGCTCCTACGTTATTTATGTCTTTATTCATCAGTTGCATCATCCGCTGCATGCTATTTGTACCATACGGGCTGAGAACAACTGCAGGACTGTCAACCAATCGTTTTGATTCTCTTACTTCTGTCACTTTACTTCCTAAGACCTCTTTGAGCCAGTCCGTCAGAACTTTCACTTCTTCTTCAGACATGGCAATTTCACTTCTATCTTTCTGTTCATTTCCTAGATCCAAATCAGATTGATCAGCAGAAATCAGCTTCTTACCATCATGTTCTCCGATAGCACCAAAGATGTAGTCGTCGATTGCAGCGTAGGTATAGATCACTTCATACCCTTTGTCCCGAAATACTTCCAGATAGGGACCGGACTCTATCCCCTCTCGCGTTGGACCGTTGACATAATAGATTGCCGTTTGATCTTCTTTCATACGTCCTACATAATCTGCTAATGAAATCGCTTCTCCCGACAAAGTATTAGACGATTCAAACCGCAAAAGTTTGACGAGCTCTTTGCGATGTGTGAAATCATTTGCTGCTCCCTCTTTTATGAAGAAGTTAAATTTTTCCCAGAACTCTTTATACTTCTCAGGTTCAGAAGTCGCTTGTCCATCTAGGAATTTAAGAAAACGGCTTGTGACAACTTTGTTAAGCTTGCTTACTAAAGCACTGTCCTGCATGGTCTCCCTAGAAATATTAAGTGGAAGCTCCTCACTGTCCATAACGCCTCTTAGAAAGCGTAACCACTCAGGGAGTACAATCGGGGATTTTTCTTGAATCAATACTTTTTTACAATAAAGGTTTACACCTGGCTCTGTTCGTCCAAAACCAAACTGTTCAAGGTTCTCCTTCGGAACATATAACAAGGTATTAATGTTAATTGGAGCATCTGACGAGAAATGCAGGCGGAAAAGTGGTTCATCATGAGCATTGGCAATGAACTTATAAAATTCATTATACTCTTCATCCGTAATTTCATTTTTGTTTTTAATCCAAAGGGCATCTACGGTGTTTACTTTCTGGTCATTGACAATGATTGGGTAAGGCACAAAACTAGAATATTGCTTAATTACTCGTTGGACAGTTTCTTCCTTGGCAAAATCGTAAGCATCCTCTTTTAAATGAAGAACCATCTTCGTGCCCCTACTAAGATCTTCGCCTTCACTAATCGTATAACTACCTACGCCGTCTGATTCCCAGACGAAGCATTCACCATCCATCTGATAGGAACGGGTATGCAACGTCACTTTATCCGCGACCATAAAGGCTGAATAAAACCCAACTCCAAATTGCCCGATCAGGTTTAAATCCTTTTGATCTCCTTTGGCGCTTAAGTGTTTGATGAATTCTTTGGAGCCCGAATGAGCGATGGTCCCAATATTTTCAACCAACTCTTCTTTAGTCATTCCTAAACCCGTATCTGTGATGGTCAAAGTATGTGCAGTATCATCTGTATCGATATGAATCTCTAACGGTAAATCCTTGTCTTTAACCTCTGGACCCGTAAGTTGCATATAACGTAGTTTCTCCATTGCATCTGCTGCGTTAGAGATAAGCTCTCGTAAGAATATTTCTCGCTCAGTATAGAGAGAATGAATGACAATGTCCAGCAATTGTCGAATCTCGGTTTGAAATTCCTTTGTTTCTACTACCGTACTCATTATTAACCTCCATCGTTCATCTTAATATTTGTTGTGGACAACGCAATAGACGTATTCCACAATCCTTATTTTAATCAATTTTAGCAAAAGTGCAATGTCTTTTACTCCAAGTTTTACTTCTCCTGGCGCAGTTATCTACCATAGTTATCTTGAGAGTATAGCCTGCAGACAGACTTCAAACTTCCGATCATCTTCTGCAATTCTTTTCTTCGGTCCTTTTGTTCTGCCACCACCACGGCGAAACTTTGCTTTGGCCTCTCGCTCCTCGAGCAGAAATTCAATGTTATCCGAGATAAACTCTCGTCCATCTGGATTTACACACCTAACTCCTTTTCCCAACAACATAGCTGCCAGACCCCAATCCTGAGTCACTGCCACATCTCCTGAAAGAGCCAGATTCATTACCCGAATATCCGCCTCTTGCGAAGCGTTTCCTACCACCACATGATGGTCAGACTCGATATTATGGTTAAAACTAGCTACTGTCCATACAGGTATGCCATGCTCGAAGGCCACTCTAATACAAATCTGCAACACAGCCTTCGGGCAAGCGTCTGCATCCACAATTATCTTCAAATTCACACCTCTTTTCACGTGGTGATCACTAGTCTACTGCAAGCCTGCTTAATTAGGTCCTTCCTCCCCATTCGCAGTCCCCTTTAATCCGCCGTCAACTTGAACCACTTTTTTCTCTTTTAGCAGTTTGCCCAGTGCTCTTTTAAAGGCGGCTTTACTCATATGTAAGCGACTTTGGATTTCTAAAGGGCTACTTTTATCATTGAGTGCTAGGAATCCTTCGTGGTTCTTTATTCCTTGAAGAATTTCCAATGTGTCCTTATCCATTTGGATATAGGAAAGATCTCGCGGTGATAAATCAAGTTTACCATCATCTCTTACCTTGATCACTCGTGCTTCAACTTGGTCGCCCTCGGCCAACTCACTAAAAAACTCATTGACAGGTATGAGACCCATGTACTTATTATCAACGGCAACGAAAACTCCAATCTCTGGATTCACTGAATAAACCGTTCCAGTAACCTTGTCATTCTTCTGATAGGGAGTCTCTGCTTTGAGATACTCATAAATTTCGGTCGTGGCGCTTAACCTCTGACTCTTATCCAAATAGACCTTTACTAGATACCCTTTACCCAACTGAATGGGAAATTTCTGTTCGTGAAATGGTAATAACAAGCCTCTCTCCAAACCTATATCTAAAAAGGCCCCAATCTGAGTCTTTGCTGTGACTTTTAAATAGGCTAAGTCCCCTAATTCAGCCAATGGTTTTTTCCTCGTGGAAATTAACCGTTCTTGGGAATCTCGGTAGACAAATACCTCTAACTCGTCCCCCTCTTTAGCACCTTCCGGTAGTTGCTTCACTGGCAAGAGGATATTGTCATGTCGACTACCTGTCCCAGCATCTAAATAAGCACCAATAGAGGCGAAATTAGCAATTTTAAGTTTTTGAACTTTCCCGATTTCAATCATATAAAGAACCCCTTTCTCAATTGTCCATACTTGTAGAGTTGCCATTGGATACTAAATCCATGCTTATACTGTTTTATATTATATACGTGAGTAAGCCTATGGCAAACAATTACGCAGTGATTACGATATAACTTAAATAAAACCGCCCTATATAGGATGGCGGTTTGCATAATGCCCTTTATCGGTTTTAAAGACCCCTACCTTTATAAGTAGGGGGGAGTCCTTGGGACACCTTAATACTTACCTAACTAATAGAATATAGTATACGACATATAACCAACTAAATAATCCGTGAATTAGTGCCCATAGAATGGAGTGATTTACAGACCATGATATGACGATTGCAATAATATTTCCGATACCAATACCTGCTCCAATATTCGATTTTCTGCTCATATAATCTACTCCTTTTCTCTGACTATTATAGTAATACTTACCGACACGAATAAGGGATCAGCAAGCTAATCCCTGACATCCGTATTAACATCTAATTATAGCACTATTATAAACAGATTATCATAGTTATTTTCTGAGCCAACGATCCAGAGCAAACTTGTTCGTTTCACGATTGAGATCAGCAAGGCTTGTCGTCAAAGGAATATCCTTCGGACAAGCACGAACACAGTTTTGAGAATTACCACAATCTGAAATCCCACCTTCTTCGAGTAAGGGCGCTAACCGTTCGTGTTTGTTCATATTGCCGGTCGGATGGGCATTGAAGAGACGGACTTGATTTATCGCGGAAGGCCCAATGAATTTGGAGCGTGAGTTCACTTGCGGGCAAGCTTCCATACAGCATCCGCAGGTCATACACTTCGATAATTCGTAAGCCCACTGGCGCGTTACTTCTGGCATACGCGGCCCTGATCCCAAATTATAAGTCCCATCAATCGGAATCCAAGCATGGACTGTTTTTAGGTGATCGAACATGATTTGCCGCTCGACCATAAGATCTCGTACCAATGGGAATTTTGTCAGCGGCTCTAGGACAATCGGTTGGGTTAGTTGGTCGATGAGCGCTGAGCATGCTTGTTTTCCTTGTCCATTAATATTCATAGTACACGCTCCGCAAACTTCCTCAAGGCAATTACATTCCCACACGACGGGTGTCGTTTTTTGTCCTGAGGCAGTGACCGGGTTTTTCTGTATTTCCATTAAACAGGATATGACATTCAATTTTTCTCGGTAGGGAACGTCAAATTCTTCCCAACGACTTGGTTTATCTGGGCCGTCTTGACGGCGAATTTTAAAGTGTATTGTTTTTTGTTCAGCCATTCTTTCTTACACCTCCTACTTACTCGTTTAATAATGGCGCGGACGCGGCGGAATCAAGGATACGTCAACCTCTTCATAACTGAGCTCTGGCCCGCTAGGGGTCCAATTCGCTATGGTTGTTTTTAGGAAATTCTCATCATCACGCTCCGGATACTCCGGTTTATAGTGTCCACCACGGCTCTCGTTGCGGCGTAAGGCCCCTAAGGTAACGACCCTTGCCAGTTCCAACATGTTCCACACTTGTCGGATGAACGTGCCTTCCTGAGTCCCCCATTCAACGTTATCGCTTCGCCCAATGTTCTGCCAGCGTTTCATTAGGTCCTGAAGTACGACGTCAGTTTCCGCCAGTTTATCGTTGTAGCGTATGACGGTCACATTCAACGTCATAATATCGCCGAGTTCTTTGTGCAGATGGTAGACGTTTTCTTGCCCTTGCATAGCCAGGATCTTCTTCCACTGCTCGTCTTGAAGTTTCTGCTCCTTCATAAACACTGGCTCAGTGCCACTGGGGGTTTGAAGTTTGTTCTTCTTAATGTACTCCATCACTTTTGGTCCAGCGACCATTCCTCCATAGATTGCCGAAAGCAACGAGTTCGCTCCCAGACGGTTTGCTCCATGGTATTGGTATTCACATTCCCCTGCTGCAAATAGGCCTGGTATATTCGTCATCTGATCGTAATCGACCCACAGTCCACCCATGGAATAGTGCACCGATGGGAATATCCGCATCGGGACTTTCTTCGGATCATCTCCGACGAACTTTTCATAGATTTCTATGATTCCACCCAGTTTACGTTGTAACACCTCCGGATCAATATGCGACAGATCGAGGTAAACCATGTTTTCTCCATTTAGACCTAGACCTTGGTCAAAGACCACTTCATATATTGCACGAGTTGCAATATCGCGAGGAACGAGATTTCCATAGTCCGGAAACATTTCTTCAAGGAAATACCATGGTTTCCCGTCTTTATAGGTCCAGATTCGCCCGCCTTCTCCGCGAGCGGATTCAGACATCAGTCTGAGCTTGTCATCGCCCGGTATGGCTGTGGGGTGGATCTGGATAAACTCCCCGTTAGCATATTTAACCCCTTGTTGATATAACGCGGAGACCGCGCTCCCGGTACAAATGGTCGAGTTGGTACTTTTGCCAAAGACTGCGCCGGGTCCACCCGTCGCGATAATCACGGCATCCGCTGCAAACGATTGAATGCCCATGTTCCGCAGGTCTTGGGCGACAATCCCTTTACACGTTCCTTCATCAAGGACAGTCGAGAGCAATTCCCACTGCTCATATTTCTGAACCAGGCCTTCGACTTCATAACGCCGAACCTGCTCGTCCAGGGCATAGAGTAGTTGCTGGCCCGTTGTGGCCCCTGCAAAGGCAGTCCTGCAAAACTTGGTTCCACCAAATCGACGGAAATCGAGTAACCCTTCCGGCGTTCGGCTAAACATGACGCCCATTCGATCCATCAAGTGTATGATCCCTGGTGCTTCATCACACATGGCTTTGACTGGCGGTTGATTCGCTAGAAAATCGCCACCGTACACCGTATCATCAAAGTGAAGCCACGGTGAGTCTCCTTCTCCTTTGGTATTAACTGCTCCGTTAATGCCTCCCTGAGCGCAGACCGAGTGTGAACGTTTTACTGGTACTAAAGAAAATAAGTCGACGTGCGTACCGGCTTCGGCCATCTTGATCGTTGCCATTAGCCCTGCAAGTCCGCCTCCTACTACGATGACTTTACTCATCCCCTTGACCCTCCTAAACTCTTTGTTCTTCATTTGATTGACCATTTGTTTTTGTTTTTCACTTCATCGAATCGTGAGACTCCTACTTCTCGTAAGCCGCTCTCTAAGTCTCCTTCTACTTTAAGAAGGCCGAAATATCTGCTAAACCGATCACCGATAGAAGGATGAAAACTGCGCTTAAAGCATACATCAACATTTTTTGGGAGTGTGGCCCCACTGTGATACCCCAGGTGATCGCAAAGGCCCATAAGCCGTTGACGAAATGGAAAATCGCAAACAATACACCTAATGTATAGAAGACCAATCCCATAGGTGTGCTTAGAAATTCTGAAAGTGCTGTAAAATTTGCCTCGTGGCTTATACGCATCATGTATACGTGAATCACGATAAAGAACACGGTATACAGACCGGATACTCGTTGAATGATATAAAACCAATTCCGGGCGTACTGGTACCTCAAAACATTACTTTGCCCGGTATAGACCACCCAGGTTCCATAGACGGCATGAATCGCAATGGGAATAAAAATAACAACGACTTCAATAATAAAAATTCCGGGGAAATCTTGCATAGTACTAATTACTTTGTCATACAATCCCCCCCCACCAAGGGCGGTTAAATTAAGAAACAGGTGAAACATCAAAAATAGGCCGATGGGCACAAGTCCTAATAACGAATGGACTCTACGAATCAAAAAGTGATATGGTTTTTGTGTCGTACTCATAAATCTCGGGTCCTCTCCTCTCAACCTCTTTTGATTATGGATTTACTGTCTTTCAGTCGAAAACAATCTCTTCTTGGGGTCTTATATTAAGAATACGCAAGCTGTGTGCCAACTTAGATTAAATAGAGTGAAAAATTAAATATTTATTTTCATCCAGAAGGATAAACCCCTTATACTCTCGTTTTTTGCGATGATAATAAAAGTAAAAAAAGTAAGTCGCAATGAAATATTGCGTCCTTACTCTCTTTAAAAGCTCGATATTATTCTAATTTCTAGAATGTGATTACGAATTATTTCTAATATTAAGAATGTTAAGCATTACTCAAGATGGGCATTGCAGCCTATAATCAGTCTGCCCTTTGTTGCAGTAGATTTTAAGGTATTAGAAGGCGTAATAGTTGTCTTTTAAAATCTAAGGCCACACTAGAAAGCAGCATTTCATCTGGATCACGTGGGTGGGGAAATGGGATTATAAACTCATGAATAACACGTGCGGGACGTTGACTTAGCACAACTACTTTGTCAGAAAGAAGAATAGCTTCATCTATATCGTGTGTGATCAATAAAATGGTATGCCGCGTGCGATTCCAAATACTCATAAGCCAGCGTTGCATTTCCTTTCTGGTTAATGCATCCAGTGCGCCAAAGGGCTCGTCAAGAAGCAACGTTTTTTTGCCAAAGAGAATCGTTCGAAGTAAAGCCCCGCGTTGTCGCATGCCACCGGATAACTGGTGTGGGTAGTACTCAGAAAATGGAGCGAGACCAAATTGATTTAACCATTCTCTAGCCTCAACCTGCGCTTTAGTTTTGTCTTTATGCAGTATTTCACATCCTAAGAGCACGTTTTCTAGCAAGGTACGCCAGGGTAGCAGCAAATCCTTTTGAGGCATATAGCCAACGTTTCCTAGCGTCCCTTGGATCTGTCCACCATCCAAGATGATTTCTCCTGTATCTGGAATCTCAATTCCAGCCACGAGGTTGCAAATTGTACTCTTGCCACATCCCGAAGGTCCGATCAGGGAAACAAAGGAGCCCGTCTCAACCTCTAAATCCAGAGGATGCAAAACCTCCATGAATTGCTTCTTTTGTGGGTCGGAATAAACTTTGGATAGCCCTTTAAGTGATAATCCCATGAGTGGCCCTCCTTATTTAGGCAAGAAATCATTCGTGTAGGCCTTGGAGGAATCAATCATCTTCGGTAAAAGGTCGCGCTCGACAAGCCATTTTGCATAACGTTCCCAAACATCTGCCTTCTGTATTCCCCACTGTGGCGCATCAGCTTGATATTGGGGGCTAAGCCAGATCTGGCTTCCGCGGATTAAGTCTGCGTTTGCTTCGGGTGCATTCTTGATTAATATCTCTGCTGATTCTGTCGGATTCTGGATCGCAAATTGATAACCTTCACTAACTGCTTGCATAAACTGACGAATGAGTTCTGGCTGAGATTGTGTAAGTTGTTCGCTGGTAATCAAGACGGGGGTATAAAAATCAAGCGCTGGGTCGACATCTTTAAGCCAAATCATATTTAGGGTCTGTTTACGCAGCTCTGCCTCTATGCCAGTCCAACCATAAAAGATCCAAGTTAAATCAATATCTTTCGTGATAGAAATTAGTTGATCCGCTTCTCCAATATTGATCATTTTAAGCTTAGAGAAATCAGCGTTTTCCTTTTGCATGAGTGCTTTGAGAATAGCATCTTCTGAAGGTAAACCCCAACCGCCGTAAGTCTTCCCTTCAAAATCTTTAGCATTTAAAATATTCTTAGAAGTTGGTGAAGCAAATCCAGAAGTGTTATGTTGTAAAATAGCGGCTAATGAAAGAATAGGAACCTCGTTAGCGCGTGCCGTAGTCACCTGCTCCTGATGACTCACACCAAAGTCAGATTTCCCGGTCGCTACAAGTTGCTCGACACTTCCCGAGTTTGAAGGTTGAATGAATTGAACGTCTAAACCCGCCTTAGAGAAATACCCCTTTTCTTTGGCAACGAAGAGACCCGTGTGATTCGTATTCGGAGTCCAGTCCAGCATTAAGGTTACGCTGGTCAGTGGTTTAGTCGCGGAAGGCGTGGGGGGAACAGGTGCTGTAGCTCCGGCCCCGCAACCTGACAATAAAAGGATCGTGATAATTAATAAAGCAAGTAACTTTTTCATACAATGATCTCCCTTATAATTTAGTAAATGGAGTCTTTATTTTTGCTATGAATCCAAGGTAAGGCAAGTCTTGCCAGGATGGTAATAAGGACGTAGTAAAGAAAACTCAAAGTAGTAATCGTAAAGATCGCTGCAAAAACGCGGTCTGTCAAAAAAGAGTGGGAAGAACGCGTCAGATAAACTCCTAACCCCGAGCTAGAACCCAACCACTCCCCAATCACGGCTCCCATTACACTATATGTTGCGGCGATTTTCAGTCCCGCAAAAAAAGAGGGCAGTGCGTGAGGCCAGCGTACGATATAAAACATTTGCCAACGGGAAGCTCCCATACTTCTTAATAAATTAAGGAGATCAGGATCAGTTAATTCGAGCCCTTCGATTAGGCTGATGGTGACCGGGAAATAACACACAATAATGACGATCACTATTTTAGGCAATAAGCCATAACCTAACCAAAGGATTAATAGAGGTGCAATGGCTATCAGTGGAACCGTCTGAGAAATGATTAAAAACGGATATAATAGGCGTTTTATCCACGGGGATAGGACCATAGCACCGGCAGTGAGCAAACTGAATAAGACGGCCAATGTAAAGCCAACCGTAGTTTCAACGAGCGTTGTGAGAGTATGCATCCAGATAAGCTGGCGAGTCTCCCAAAGGGCACTGATGATTTGAATGGGGGTAGGGAGAAGCCACAAGGGCACTTGAGCAACCGTAATTACCATTTGCCATATGCTTAGAATAATGAGAAAGAACAGTAGAGATGGGGTCCCTTTCCACTTTAACCAACCCATTATCTATTACGATATTTGTCAATTTTTTCGCCGATTGTTGACCCTGTTGGGACATAATCCATTTTGATGTAGCTCATCACTCTAGAGGCACCTGCACGAATGCAAGCTTCCTGGGCTTCTTTAATGATCACCCAAAGTTGATCTGGTTCACCCTCCATCGTTGTCTCCATAGGTCCCACTTCATAGGGTACTCCACTGGCTGCTATAACCTTAATCGCCTCGTCCACAACCTCGTAAATACGAGATTCTTCGACTTTAGGAATTACCTGTAAGGCCATAATGATTTTTGCCATTGTCCATCGCCTTCTTCCTTCTAGTTTTTAGTAAGAGCCTGTAGGGTCACTCAGAGCATAAAAAAACGCCGCATGTAATGCGGCGTACCTATTCTCTAATTCTCCCTACGCTGGCATTACCCAGATCAGGTTAAGGGTCGGGCACACTGCCCCTCTCAGCCAGAAAATTCCAGCTCCCCTGTTACCATATTGAATTTTATGTTATTCTAACATAATGATAGTTCCTGTGCAATCTAATTATTCGTGTCGCCTTATTTCGACTTCAGTAGGTTGTGAGATTTTAAATAGTCTAAAACTTCTTGCTTTTCACTTGCTTCGACATGAATAATGGGTTGCGGTTTTTGGGCTCTAACTCCAGCCCATTTAGTAAAAATGGTTTGTGTATATAATTTGCCGGAGATTGGATTAGAATAACTAAGACATATAACAATAAAGTGCGGATTAATGTCGGGTTTAATTAAATCATTACTCATTATATTAAGCAGTAGACTTGTGGTGGTATCTCTGGGAATATCGTTGACTACCGTATAATCATCAACAAGTACAGGCTTTTGTAACATTTTTTCATCGAAGACGATGGTTTTACTGGTAAGGTTCGTTGCTGGATGAGTTCCTACATTATTAAACTTAAACTCGAAACTAAGTCCGTCGTTAAGATGAATAACTGGAGACTCTTTGAATGTAAAATACGGGCGTGCTGCCTCTCGCTGTGTCTGCCAGGTGGTAACCGAGATAAACACTGATACAAGCGAGACAAAAGCAAAGATTGCCGTTGATATCGTAACAACGGTTCCTGACCAATTACGTTTTCTTATGTCCCAAGACATAGCTTCCCCCTATTCCAAGACGTTCTGTTTGACTATATATATTTATTAATTAGTTAAAACATTCATCTTGACCGTGACAAATAATCGGAAGCTAAATATATAAGTATTTCCTTAAAGAATCAGCATAAAGGAGATTGGATTATGAATTATTTAGATATCGAACCTTCAGAAGAGAACCTGCTTATTCAATTAAGTATCATGGCGGAAAAAAGCGGCAAGATCGAACCGGAATTATATCGAAAATATGAAGTTAAAAGAGGTCTTCGTGATTTAGATGGGAAAGGGGTACTCGTTGGCTTAACCGAGATTGGCGAGGTCCATTCCTATATTCTAGATGAAGGTGAAATTGTACCAGTTCCAGGTCGATTAATTTATCGAGGTATGGATATTAGGGATATTGTAAATGGCTTTATTAGCGATGGTCGCTATGGATTTGAGGAGACTGCTTATTTACTGCTTTTTGGAAATCTCCCAGATCAAAATGCTCAGAAGGAGTTTAAGGACCTTCTTTCCCTTTATCAAAGGATACCAGAAGGTTTTACTCGCGACCTGATCTTAAAAGCTCCGAGCAAAGATATCATGAATACTCTAGCAAGAAGTGTATTAGCCTTGTACTCTTTTGATAATAACCCTGATGACACTTCTATGCAGAATGTCCTAAAACAATGTCTTCGCTTAATTGCCTGTTTTCCATCTTTAGCCGTTTATGGTTTTCAAGCGTTCTCTCATTACCATGGAAACCAAAGCTTGTATCTTCACAGTCCACGTGCTGATTTGAGTATTGCTGAGAACATTCTCTCCATGCTCAGACCAGATAGTAACTATACCCAGTTAGAGGCGACGCTTCTTGATCTGGCACTTGTCCTTCATGCTGAACATGGAGGGGGTAACAATTCCTCCTTTGTGACTCACGTCGTAACCTCTACCGGTACGGATACCTACTCTGCAATGGCTGCGGCTATCGGTGCACTCAAAGGGCCGCGACACGGTGGAGCGAATATTAAGGTCGTCGAGATGTTTGACGATATCAAAGCCAATTTGATGGATCGGAATGATGATGAAGAGATTGAGCACTACCTTACCAGGATTCTTGCCAAGGATGCCTTTGATAGGTCTGGATTAATCTATGGAATTGGACATGCAGTATACTCAATTTCAGATCCAAGGGCAGTCATTCTCAAGGATTATGCTGCCCAACTTGCTCAAGAAAAGGGACTGGAAAACGAATTTGCGCTCTATTCAAAGATTGAAAGCATCGCCCCGAAAGTAATTGCCAGGTCAAATACTATGTACAAAGCAGTCAGTGCTAATGTCGATTTCTACTCAGGCTTTGTTTATAAAATGCTCAACATCCCAGTGGAAATGTTTACACCGATTTTCGCCATTTCCAGAATCGTAGGTTGGAGTGCTCACCGTATGGAGGAAATCGCCAATGCGGGTAAAATTATTAGACCGGCCTATAAAAGTGTGGCCCCTCGAAGAAAGTACGTTAGCATGAATGAGAGACTGAAATAGTACTACTACAAACAGCGAGCCCCTCATCTAACGTTTGAAGGGCTCGCTGTTTGTAGTATAATAAATAAGTTTTAGATATTCTGATGGCTCCCGGTTCCTACCTCTATTAGGTTTGACTTTCTGTCACTTAGATTAATTACGAAGATGGCTAGAATAACTAGTACGACTCCAAAAACTTGGTTAACAAACAATTGCTCTCCTAAAATAATGACGCTTAATATGACGCCTTCTATCGGTTCAAACGTGCTAATGATAGAAGCTTTGGCCGCACCAATCATTTTAACGCCCGCTGAAAGCGCGATAACTGCAATAACAGTTGAAACCAGTGCAATAAATACGATACCCAACCAAGCAACTGGATTAATATTTAAGTTCATATCACCGTTAGCAAAGCAATATACAATAAATGTTAAGGCACTAAATGACGTTGTATACGCAGCAGTGACGATTGAATTTACATTTTTAATTTTCTCTAAGCCCAGTGCCAGTACGTATGTACCATTACAAATTGCAGCTAAAAAAGATAACACAAGTCCGATCATTGCAATATTTGAGTTCAAGTCCGTCAGTATCAGTAAAATACCACCAAATGCTGCAAAAAGGGCTAGGATTTGTTTAATTGACATCCTCTCTTTTAAAAATACAACTGCGAAGATATTGACCATAAAAGGGTATGTGTAAAAAATCATCACATGCAATGATACTGGTATATAACTGATCGCATTGAAGTAGAAATTGGTTGTTAAAAAATAAAGCACTCCACCAAGTAAAAACATTACAAACAATTGCCCAATGCTAAGTCTATAGTCTATTTCTTTTCTTTTTAGAAATATATATCCCCATAAAAAAATAGCGGCAATAGCAAATCTAGCTGCTAACATAAAAATAGGGGTTATATTATACGAAAAGAGGATTTTCGCCACTGGTGCCGCCGCTCCAAAACCAACTGCTGCAATTAAAGTGAATATGGTGCCTTTAAGCATTTGTGAATTTTTCATTTTTCTTCCCCACAAATTACATTTCTCCCGATTTTGAAGAGCCCCCTACTTCTATAAGCAGGGGATCTCTGCGTGTTTAGGTGTTAGACGGGTTCACTTAGCTTCTTCAAATAACGCCTTAAAATACGGCAACGCTTTCTCAATTTTATAATAAGCGACACAATATGCAATTCTAACATAACCAGGGCAGCCAAATACAGTACCAGGAACAAGGAGAATGTTCTTCATCTTGGCAAGTTTACAGAATTCAACATCATTTTCAATAGGAGTTTTAACAAACATATAAAATGCACCTTCAGGTTTAATGCATTGGTAACCATAGGATGTAAGCCCTTTATATAGGAGTTCACGATTCCTGTTATAGGTATCAAGATCCACCTTCGCATTTAAACACTTGGCAACGACGCGCTGGAATAACGACGGAGCATTAACAAAGCCTAAAATGCGATTAGCAATATTTGCTGCTGAAATGATATTCTCATAATCAGCCGCCTGATCCGGAATCACTAAATAGCCTATTCTTTCACCAGGTAGTGAAAGAGATTTACTATAAGAGTATCCAATTATCGTATTCTCATAATATTTCGATAGGTAAGGAACTACAGCATTATCATAAGCAAGTTCTCGATACGGTTCATCAGAGACGAGATAAATATCTGTGCCAAATTCACGTTGTTTAGCTCTCAGTATTTCTGCGAGCTTGATGATGGTTGTTTCTGAATAGATGACACCTGTTGGATTATTAGGGGAATTGATGATAACAGCTTTAGTCTTAGGGGTAATTTTCTCTTCGAATTCTACGAGATTCGGTTGGAAATCAATCGTATTAGGGGATACTATAACCAATTCACCTTCATAATTTTTCACATAGTTTCTGTATTCTCCAAAAAAGGGCGCGAAAGTAATAACCTCATCCTTTGGGTTAAGTAATGTTTTGAAAATGACGTTTAAACCACCTGCTGCGCCAACGGTCATAAGAATGTTATTCTGTGTAAAAGCAGTTGAGAATTTATCATTGATTGACTTTGCAATTGCAGCCCTTACATCTTCATATCCAGAGTTATTCATATACCCATGAATGCCCATAGCATTTCCTGTGTTTATTACCTCTAAAATCGCCGTTTTCACTTCCTTAGGTGGCTCAACATTGGGGTTCCCAAGGCTAAAATCAAAAACATTTTCCACTCCGTGAATCCCTGCCAGTCTTTTGCCTTCCTCAAACATAGCTCGAATAACAGAACTGTTTTGTACCTGTTCCTGCATTTTATCTGATATCATGGTGCTTCAACCTTTCTTCTATCAACTTTATGTTCGCCCAAACATGAATCTTCATAAGAGACGAGTCCATCATAACTTGTATCTAAAGTTTAATATTTTCTCAGCTTATGTCAACAAAAGAATTTTCCCTATAGCAACGAGATAAAACCGGCGGAAAGGAATCAATTACCCTATCATCATACTCCCCCATCAAGCAAATCTGTAGCCAATTTCGCTTCAGCAAATAGGCGCTTCGATAACTTAGAAGATATCCCTCATCTTCCAATCTCTTTCCCACCACTTCAGAGCTTAGATGCCCGGGAAACTCAAACGTTATAACATTAGGGGCGGCGCATTCATCCGCTGCTACAACTTTAATGCTAAGCGCTCTCAAACTACCCCTCAATCTCGCTGCAAACTTCGAATTAATGAATAGGTCCTTAGATAATGTCAAACGCAACGCTTCCTGCAAGGCATAGATAAAATTAGATGAATGGGTAAAGGGCACTCCCTCTGACTTACTATATAAATTTAAATCCATATAACGAGGTAACCCTTGGTCACTTAAAACATGGTTATAAAAAACAAAGCTCAACCCTGGATATGAACATAGAGCCTTACCACTTACACCCGACGCCAAAAAAACTCCTTTTAAATCAAAAGGCAACGCTCCAATAGAGCTAACACAATCCATGCAGAGTAGAATGTTTCGACTACTGCAGATCGTTTTCAGTTGAGCTAAATCATTAAGAACACCTGTAGAAGTCTCCAGGTGAACTGCCCATAGCCACTTTATGGATTGTTTTTGATCAAGGATACTCTCTAGACGATCATAGTCAAAGGCATCTCCCCATGTAGTCTTGTACTCTTTAAAATCAAGCCTTGCTCTTTGGGCATGGTCAATTAACCGATCACCAAATTCTCCATTGCTTATAACTAGGCCCTGACCTTTCGCAATTGAGAGATTGGCCGCTACAACATCATTAGCGAGGGTCCCTGACCCTAATAAGATCTGAACGCTTTTCGAGTTAACTAATTGAGAGAGCATACCTTGGATTTGAGCAATATCTTTTAGAAAGCTATCGGAGCGGTGAGAAACTGGGGTTTTAACAAAAGCCTCCTGAATTGAATTACAAATTTCTACAGGCCCAGGGAGAAAATTAACAATGTTTTTTACTGCCGACATTACCATAGGCTGTTCTGAAAAGCTATTTATATTTTGAACTATTATTTCTCGTGTAAGGTACATGGGTTGAAACAAAGCCTCTTTATTACCGACAAGTGGTCCGAAGGGTACAAAGCCAAGATGCTTGTATAATTTCAATTGTTTAACCGTTCCTGATATTACCGCTAAATCATACCCCTGTTCGTTGCAATGCTTAAAGAGCAGGTTCATTAAGCCTACGAGGATTCGACCGCCTCTAACCTCTTTTTCTATGGAAAGGAGACGAATCTCACATAATGCGTCATGAGGAGGCAAGTATGTATCCAAATCAACGAGTTTAGTGTCTAACGAAAATGGGCGTTCACTCCGACAGGCTAGCATCCCTAATAACTTCTGATCACGTAGACAAATACAATACGTATTATCTGCATGGAACTTATCAATAAGCTTCCTCCCCTGACTAACGCTATGTTGTGGGATCTCTTGCACAAATGTTTTATAATTTAGAGCGTGAATTTGTTCAAACTCCCAGTCTTCATTGGCAATTTTAAAGGTTAATCCCGGACTCATCCTAAACCCTCCTATTTGTAGCCTCTGTCACCATTCTAGAAATATTCCCCTTATGAGCAATTAGTAATACCAACGTTAAGCCAATTATTCCCATAATCTGATTTGTTGAACGTGACATAAAGAAAGCTATGATGGGAGATCCCAGAATAACTAAAAGTCCACTTAACGTGAACTTCCTCGTTATTGCTATTAACCCCATTGTTATTACAAACAATACCAGAGCAAGCTGGGGATCAATAACTAATAATCCTCCAAAGGCAGTAGCAACCCCCTTCCCTCCTCTAAATCCAAGTTGTAGTGGCCAAATATGGCCAACTACAACCGCAATTAAACCTAGAATCACAGTTTTCTCTGAGAGTTCTAGATAAATTGCAAGACTGGGAATAAGAAAGCCTTTAAAAGCATCTCCGAGAGACGTTAACAAAAACCCTTTAGCTCCCAACACCCGCCCAACATTGGTCGCTCCAGTGGCACCTGAACCATATTTCCTAACATCTCCGTGGTTAAAGAATCTGACAAGGTAATAACCGGTTGAGATTCCACCAAGAAGGTAACCTATGACAA
>JUEG02001232.1_pt1 | contig 17127 bp, 23 predicted proteins | sample 432341 | NCBI WGS metagenome assembly JUEG02 (sample SAMN02953476, study PRJNA257561) | rock porewater metagenome | biome: terrestrial; feature: Opalinus Clay rock; material: porewater; isolation source: Opalinus Clay rock BIC-A1 borehole | place: Switzerland: Mt Terri URL, St-Ursanne ...
TTAAGATCCTTCAGTCGTACCTCCCTCAGGATGACATAGCACAATCAGTTGCTTTCGTAGCAATGACTAAAGACCCGAATCCAGTTCGCTTACAAAATGCGTTTAGGACTTCGGGTCTTTATAATTGACCGAAAATGTTTCTTACCTCCAAATTCAGAGAAGAATAATAACTAAGTTGACTGCAAACAATATTCTTGTTATGAAAATTAAGGAGGTAATGTTTATGGATAAACAGCGGGCGAAGGAAATATCTACTTCTCCAGTAATGGCAAATGTAACCTTTAACGGAACTCAAATTTATATTAATAACGTAGATGAAAAGAATGATACTGCAACAATTTATCCCCTTGAGCAGCCAGAAAATAAACAAAAGGTTTCTATTGATAATCTAGTAGAACATTAATTATTAATTACGCCTCGGGTTTTTGTTCCCGAGGCGTTTGTTTGAATTTCTTTAGCTTTTTTGTCTCTTGCTCCGGCTTTAAAAGCCTCAAACGAAATGTTTGCGGCTTTTTACAATTTATAAGATTTTTTTAAATTTATAAGTGAATAGAGTTCTAGGATGATATTTTCATAAATACTAATAAAATATAAGTAAAATTTCATGTAGGGTAATATTTTTCAAGGAGGATTAAAAGTGTCAAGTTTGGGCAAAAGGATCCGCAAAATGCGGCGTGAACTGAATATAACAATGTCTAAATTGGCCGATAAAACAGGCTATTCGCAAAGCTATTTAAGTCAGGTAGAGCGGGATATAATACAGCCATCCATAGGAGCGTTACAAAAAATTTCTAGAGCATTGAACTTGCCGGTTGCCATCTTTTTTGAAAATACGGATGCTGCCAATCTTGCTCCTTCATCTAGTGTAGCTAGTGCAGCCGTAGTTCGCAGCAACCAGCGAAAAGGGTTTACTCAACCTGGTTCTGAGGTCGTATACCAATTGCTTTCGCCAAACCTTCAGGGGGAATTGGAGTTATTATATATTACAGCAGAACCGGGTGCTTCCAGCGGTGCGGACTGTTTTATACACAATGGGCATGAAGGCGGAGTCGTGATTTCAGGGGTATTAGAATATCAGGTGGCTGATCAAATATATACTCTTTATCCGGGGGACTCTATATATTTTGACTCTTCTTTACCTCATTGTTGGAAAAGCATAGGGGAAGAACCCTTGATATCGTTTTGGGCAATAACGCCGCCTTCTTTCTAAAAAGTTAGCTTATGTATTGGGGCAGTGATAAAAATATATAAAAAATAAAAAAGGAGTGATGCATAATGTTATTAGAAAATTTGACGTGGGAAGATGCTCGAGATTTAGTTAAGAAGGATCCGGTGGTTATTGTTCCCCTGGGTGCTATTGAACAACATGGGCCGCACCTACCGCTTAAAGTGGATATCGCTTCTGCCGACTATATCGCCCGGAAGGTGGGAGAAAAAACCGATGCTCTTGTTGTTCCTCCTTTGAATTTTGGCTATTCCGAATTATGGCATACCTATCCCGGTACTGTTAGTTTCAGTGCAGAAACTTTCCGTATGGCTCTCCATGATATTTGCTACAGTTTGATTCGCTGCGGCTTCAAAAAAATCCTTTTGTTAAACGGACATAATCCTAATCTGATTTTGATGCAGGCGGCAGCTTATGAACTTGTGGATAAGTATGAAAATGAAGGAATTTCCATTGCCGCCGCTACCTATATTTTTATGGCTGATAAAAAATGTGACGCTATTGGAGAGAACTTTAAAGACGGTACTCACGCCAATGAAATGGAAACTTCCATTTTTATGTATCTCTTCAGTGATAAAGTGAAAGCAGATAAAGCCAAGGAAGTAGCGGATAACTATAAAATGAGGAAATGTATTTCCTTTGACGGCGGAGCCTGTATTGTAAACCGTTGGCCCGATAGCAAGACTTATTGTGGGGCCTATGGAAATCCAGAAACGGCTACGAAAGAAAAAGGGAGATTATATCTAGAAGCATTGATTGAAGATATTTCACAGTTCGTATATGACTTCGGTGCAGGTAATTTTGATCCTATTGGAAAAGACGGGATTCCACAGGATAGGATTTAACAAAAAAGGAGGATGAATAGATGAGTAGAGTTGAATTGACAACCGGCTTGGACTTTATTATGTTACCTAGACCCGTTGTTTTAGCCACTTGTATTGATGCGAAGGGAAAACCGAATATTATTCCATTAGGGTGGGCTACACCGGTATCACATAAGCCTTTGGTGGTGGCTATAGCGGTATCTCCTAAACGCTATTCTCATGATTTAATTGAAAATAGTGGTGAATTTGTGGTTAATTTTCCGGATATCACCATGGGTGAGATGTCCAATTGGTGTGGACGCAAGTCGGGTCGTCGTTATGATAAATTTGATAAAACGGGCTGGACAGCTGAACCATCAGTTCATATCAAAACCCCTCGTATAGCCGAATGTTATGCTGCTTTGGAATGTAAGGTCATCGACCAGGTGAAAGTCGGAGATCATACCACTTTCTTTGGCCAAGTAGTAGGCGCATTTGTGGATGAAAATACCTTTGCTCAAGTAAAGCAGGGCGGTCCACCTGATAAATATTTTGACCCTCGAATTGTTAAAACCTTGCAGCATCTGGGCGGAGATATGTACCTTACTAATACAGAAAATTCGGAAGAATATCAAGTTTCAGGCCAAATAGATGTTTGAAGTATAAAAGAAAGAAGGAGTATTAAATGAGTAAATTAAGTGTTGAAACTACCTCTACTAACTGGGGCTCTTGTATTAAATTGCTAGAAAAAGAACAAATTGAAGGCAATGTTGAAATTGGCATTTTTACCTGTGAGCTCGGAAAAGCACTAGAACGACACGGACATGACGACGCAGCCGAATGGTGTTATATTCTAAGCGGTGAAGCTGATTTTGATTGCGATGGAGAAATCACCCATGCTAAGCAGGGAGATTTAATTTATCTTCCCGCCCACAGCAATCACACCTCTTACCCCACCGGGGATATTGCTTTTTCTAGTGTCTATATTGTTTGCAAAGACAGCTAAAACTACGGAAAGGGAGTTCATTGATGCGTATTTTGTTCCATAATGAAAAGTGTGATATATGCGGAAAGTGCATAGAGGCCTGCCAAAATATACACGGAGCGCCCAGACTAAAGGTAGAACAAGATGGTGCAGGAGTAATTCAGTGTTATCAATGTAAACAATGTGCAAAACCGGCCTGTGCATATGCTTGCACATACGAATTGATCTATCGTAACAAAGAAACAGGAGCCATAGAAATTTATTCTGATGAATGCCAAGCGTGTCATGCTTGCGTTAGAGCTTGTCCTTTCCAATCAGTTTTTGTTCATCCTGAATCCGATGTTGCCTTGATTTGTGACTTATGTCATGGAGAGCCTAATTGTGTATCTGTTTGTCCAACCGGTGCTCTGGTAATTAAGAAAAAGGAAAAGTAGTTTTCTGAAGCCACAAATTAGTATATAAGGGGGAAAGAAAATGTTAAAAGTCAAAAAAAATTTAGTATTTGCAATTTGTCTTGTTGCTATTCTAGCACTGACAGCTTGCGGAACTTCTACTCCAAGTGGTTCTGAGACCACGCCAAAGGCTGCGGATGCAAATGCCGACAGAAAAGTAATAATTGGCATGCCTATTTCCTTGAGCGGTAACTATGTAGGTCATGGTGAAGATGTTTTCCGTGGCGCAACAATTGCCATGGAAGAAATCAACGCGGCTGGTGGTATCATGGGCCATAAGATAGAATTAGTGACCGGTGATATCGAAAACCAGGAGCCCTCCACTGTCACTACCATTATAAACCGCCTCATCAACAGAGACAAGGCGGACGTTATCACAGGTGGTATGATCAATCCATCATTGGTTGAGATTGATATTATTGAAGAGAACAAAATTCCCTATATTGCCAGTTCATATGCTCAAGCACAGGAGAGGCTATTTAAGAGCAAGCCGGATGGATATAATTTTGTTCATAATTCCGTGCCTTCCTATGCTAAGTATCAGACAGAGTTCCCGGAAATGATTCAGAAGCAGATTGATTCAGGTAAATTTGTGCCAATAAACAAGAAGGTGGCAGTTGTCATGTCCCAGAACGAATATTCTCTTTTCTGTGGAGAAGGCATGCGCGATACCTTTAAGAAAATGGGCTGGGAAATTGTTGTAGAAGAGATCATCCCATTTCAACGTTTTACCGAGTATGAGCCTATTTTAGCTAAGATTCGAAAAGAAGTTCCTTCGATTATTCTCTACACTGACCACACGGCTACCAACGCGGCTACTTTCTTTACTAGTTTCCTTCAGGATCCTACACCATCTTTAGTATTTCTTCAAGCCACTCCATCCTATGCGGAGTTCAGGGAAATTATGGCCGGTAAACAGGATGGCGTTTTTTGGGATTACGCTTCTTCTCTTGTAGGGAAAAAAGCAGAGGAATATATTATTAAGTACAATAAGAGATGGGGATCTCCTCCAAACCCGTATGGCGGTTATCTGTATGACTGCGTCTACATGATTGCTGACGCTATGACAAAAGCTGGCGATCCTTTCGATAAAATTAAAGTCAACGATGTGTTAAATAAACCCGATTATTCCTTTGATGGCATAATTGGAAAATATCAGTTCGATAAAAATCATCTAGCTATCAGTGGTGATGAGAATATTCCATTTTGTATCTTTCAGGAGGAGAATGACAAACACAGAGTCGTTTCTCCAGCCTCCCTTGTAAAGGATGATGGTTTTAGACTTCCCAATTGGTATGAAGCTGCTCTTAAGAAATATCCAAAATAAATAAGTAAGTGTAGCCGGTTCCTAACCGGGAGCCGGCTTCCATGACTAAATTCATAAACTAAGAGGTGAGGTCCAAATGATTTCGTTGCTCTTTCGGGGATTGATACTAGGATCTATTTACGCGTTGGCATCTATTGGACTTAGTCTGCAATGGGGTGTTTTGCGCAATCTTAACTTCTCCCATGGTGCATGTATTACTATTGGTGCATATGTCATGTGGGCAAGTTTGAATCTAGGGGAAATGCCTTTTGTGTTAGCATTATTAATCATGATTCTTGCTACATTTGCTCTTGGAGTTGGCATTGAGTGGTTGACGGTGCGACCCTTCTTTGCAAAAAATGATACCAATATATTTTTTGCAACTGTGGCTTTATCTACCATTTTAGCTCAGGTATGTTTGATAATCTTTGGTGGACGTGAAAAGGTGCTGCGGCCTTTGTTTGATGGTCTTTTTGAAGCAGGCCCGTTCCGTGCTACCTATCATGAAATATTTAGTTTGTTAGTAACTTTTATAACCTTAATAATACTTTGGTTCATACTTACAAAAACCAAAAATGGTATGTCTATCCGTGCTGTATCTCAAGATCAGACTGGTGCAATCCTTAACGGAATAAATACCCGCAAAGTCTATGCTATTACAATGGGTGTGGCAACAATACTGGCTGGTATTGCCGGTATGCTTCTGGGACCCATCTACTTCGTAAACCCAATGATGGGTGATTCTCCTATGACCAAAGCGTTTATTGTTGTAATTTTGGGCGGTTTGGGGAGCTTACAAGGCACGGTGGCTGCAGCCTTTATCGTAGCTTTAGTTGAGGTGCTTGTTGGCATGTATATCGGTGTAACCTGGGCACCTATTTGCCTTTTCACTATAATGGTAGTCATTCTAATCTTCAAACCTGATGGCCTCTTTGGCTCGAAAGTACGGCAAGCGTAGAAAGGAGTTACAACATGAAATTGAACAAAAAGTTAATTCCTGTAGTTGTTGCCATCCTGTTTTCTTTGTTAGTTCCAGTTATTGTAAAAGATAATTATATTTTGCACCTAATAATCATGGCATGTATCTGGGGTGTTGTTGCTACAAATTGGAACTTAACGCTTGGCTATGGAGGCATGTTCCATATTGCGCAAATGTCTTTCTTTGCGGTAGGTGGCTATATGATAGGTATCTCTACTAGTGTATTGGGTATCAGTCCTTACTTTGGGGCGATTATAGGTGGTATATTTGCTGCTTTGGTTGGCTTGATAATAGGTTTGCCTTCTCTCCGAGTGAAGGGCGTCTATCTGATTTTATTAACATATTCATTCCATTTTGCCTTAAAAGAGCTGACAGATCATTTCCGTGATTTTACAGGCGGTACTATGGGCATGATAATCCTCCCATTGAAAGCAGGTGGGAAAATCCTTACAATTAACCAATATTATTATGTAATATTGGCATTGCTAGTATGTACTATTCTTGTTAACTTGGTTGTGATTCGCTCTTATATTGGCAAAGCATTAATGGCAATCCGTGACTCTGAAGTATTAGCAAAATCTAGCGGTATTAATCCTTACAAGTACAAGCTAATCACATTTGTGTTATCAGCTTTTATCACCGGTATAGCAGGCGCCTTCTATGCGAGCTACCTCCGTGTTATCGGTACAGAGATTTTCTCTTTCCATTTAATTGTTAACGTAATGGGCATGATTATTATCGGTGGAATTGGTACTCTATTTGGGCCTTTAGCGGGTAGCGTTATTGTTATTTTATTTATGGAGATTTTCAGTAGTATGGAGACACTAAGACCGATTCTAGTGAGTGTTGTAACAATTCTTGTGCTGCTTTTTGCACCACATGGTTTGGTTCATCAGGGTAAGGTTATATGGGAAAAATATGTAAGTAAGGCATTTAGCAAAGTATCAATGAAGGGGGTGAGTGGCCATAAGTGAGAAGAAAACCCTATTGTTGGTGGATAATGTTTCCCGCCATTTTGGAAGTTTGGCAGCAGTAGATCAGTTATCGTTTGAAGTAAAAGCAGGAGATGTTTTTGGAATTGCAGGCCCTAATGGATCTGGAAAAACAACCCTAATGAACATTATAACCCAAGTAATTCCTCCGACAGGAGGTCGAATCTTTTTTAAAGGGATTCCCATTTATAAGAAGAGCGCTTCAGAAATTTGCCACTTAGGTATAGCGCGTACCTTTCAAAAGCCTACCGTTTTTGAAACCATGACTGTACTGGACAATCTTAGAATCGGTGCAACCTTTGGTAGAGGGCATGGACGTATTAAAATTAATATTGAAGAAATTCAGGCTATACTGGATTTTGTAGGCTACACCTTACCCATGGACCGAATAGCGGGGAGTCTAATTATAAATGATCGCAAGAAGATTATGATGGCCATTGCTCTTAGCGCCAAACCGCTACTGCTGATTTTAGATGAGCCCTGTGCAGGGTTAAATACCCTTGAATACAAGGAAACCATTTCATTAATTCATCAGATTGCTGATAAAGGTACAACTGTTATGCTCATCGAGCATAATATGAAGGTTTTGATGAATATTTCAGACAAGGTTTTGATTATGGATCATGGTACAAAACTTTGTCTAGGGTCTCCAGATGAAGTCTGCAGCAATAAACAGGTTATTGAGAAATACTTGGGCAACGCTGGGGCAAAAAGGGGTGAGGTGTCATGTTAGAGGTAAAAAACATTAAGGTTCAAATTGATAATATGAAGATTCTCAAAGATATCTCACTTGTTGTTAAGCCAGGAGAGCGAGTTGGTATTATCGGTCCGAATGGACACGGTAAAAGTGTAACAATGTCAACTATCTCTGGGCTTTTTAAGCCTTATGAAGGAGAGATTAGCTTCTATGGGAAGGCGATTGCTAGCATAAATCCACAAAAAATCGTAGAAGAAGGGGTCATCCTTGTACCGGAAGGCGGACATCTTTTTTCAGATATGACTGTCAAAGAGAATCTGCTTATGGGTGCTTATGCAAAGAGGGCGGCTAAAGAAATGAATAATAGTATGGAGCTTGTTCTCTCACTCTTCCCCAAGCTAGAGATTCTTAGCAAGAGCAAAGCCAATGCGTTATCTGGCGGCGAACTCCGTATGCTGAGTGTTGGTCGAGGGCTAATGAGTAAACCCCGGTTATTGATGTTGGATGAGCCAACCTTGGGTTTAGCACCTAATCTTGTGGAAGAAATGGGTATGACGCTCAATAAGATCGGACAGTTGGGAACTAGTGTTATACTTGCTGATGAGAATGTAGATATAATCCGCGCTTTTGCTCAGAGAGTTTACTTTATTGAGGATGGCGAGATCAAGCTGGAAGGACCAACCGAAGAAGTGTTGAACAACGATTATGTTCGCAATACTTATTTGGGAATTGAGGGATGAAGGGGGAATGCAAATGTTTTTTCCTGAGGCACGGATTTTATGGGTTGACCTAACAAATAAGAAGTTTAGTACTGAAAAGTTACCAGGGGAAATTTACCGTCTTTATCCCGGCGGTTCGGCCCTAGGAGTCTATTTGATTTTAAGGGAGATGCCGGTAGGAGTTGATCCTTTAGGACCTGATAATATGCTGGTGTTCAGCGTCTCACCCTTTACTGGCTTACCTATTAGCGGACAAAGCAGGCTTATGACTACTGCTAAAAGCCCATTAACAGGAACTATTGGCGATAGCCAAGGTGGGGGTTTTTTTCCAGCTTATTTGAAGTCCAACGGTTGGGATGCTGTAGTTTTCAAAGGTCGCTCTGACCGACCGGTATATTTACACATTGATGGGGAAAAGGTTGAGCTCCGACCAGCAGAGCATTTATGGGGTAAAGTTACCGGCGAAGCTGAAAAATTGGTAAAGGAAGAGTTAGGCTCAGATAAAATTGAAGTAGCTCAGATAGGACCGGCTGGAGAAAATATGGTGCGTTTCGCCTGTATTCTTAGTAGGAGCACTAGGGCCAATGGCCGTAATGGAATGGGCGCCGTAATGGGGTCCAAAAATCTAAAGGCTATAGCGGTTAGACATGCTAAAAATAGTACCACCCCTTATAATCAAGAGCAATTTAAGGAACTAGCTAAGAGTGTTAAGCAAAGACTAAAGGATAATATGTCAGTTGCTGGTTTGAATGAACATGGAACTGATGGTGATTTAGAAGCTTTTAGTGACGAAGGGTTTCTGCCCACCAAAAACTGGACTACCGGATATTTCCCTGAAGGGGCCAAAAATATTACTGGCACGACTATGACGGAGAATATTCTGAAAGGCCGTGATACTTGTTATGCTTGCTCTGTACGGTGTAAGAGAGTAGTAGAGATTCCAGGCAAGGTTAATCCAATTTATGGAGGACCTGAGTATGAAACTTGTGCAGCTTTAGGATCATACTGCGGAGTAACTAGCTTGGAGGATATTGCTTTAGCTAACCAACTCTGTAATATGTATGGATTAGACACCATCTCCTGTGGTGGTACTATTTCTTTTGCCATGGAATGCTACGAGCATAATCTGCTGAGTAAAGAGGATACCAGTGGTCTGGAATTGAATTTCGGCAATGTCGAGGCTATGCTGAAATTAATTGAGATGATTGCTTACCGTAAGGATTTAGGTGACTTCCTGGCAGAAGGAAGCAAACGCGCAGCGGAAAAACTGGGTGGGGAAGCACTCAAGTTTACTATTTCTGTTAAAGGGCAAGAGCTTCCAGCTCATATGCCTCAATATAAACCCTCCGTTGGTCTAATTTACGCTGTCAACCCCTTTGGCGCAGATCATCAGTCCAGTGAACATGATCCATTTTTAATGTCCCCTCCCGATAGCCAAGAACGTCGTTGGCTGGGAAAGCTGGGAGTCTGGAAAGGCTATGACAATCCTTTCGAAATGGATGATGAAAAAATACGTTATGCCTTTGATACCCAGTGCTACTTTTCCATCTTGGATACCTTGGGCTTATGCCAGTTTGTCTGGGGTCCTTCTTGGGAACTCTTTGGACCCGATGACATGGTCAACTTATGTAAATATGGCATCGGTTGGGATACCTCTCTCTTCGAACTAATGCGGGTTGGAGAAAGAAGGATTAATATGATGAGGCATTTCAATGCTAGGGAAGGCTTTACTAGAGAAGACGACTATTTACCTGAGAGAATGTTTGAACCTTTACCCGACGGGCAATCCAAAGGTATCGCAGTAGATAGGGGAGAATTCTTAAAGGGTCTGGAAACATACTATCAGTTTGCCGGCTGGGACGTGAAGACTGGTAATCCCAGCGAGGCTATTTTGCGAAAGTTGTCTTTAGGCTGGCTATTGGGATAGGTAGCCTAAAGGTAACAGGATCTTATTGAGGTGAATAGGATGATTGTCTGTGTAAATAATCAGCAGGTAATTTTGCCTGAAATTTTTACCATAAGAAATTTGCTTGAGAAGATGGGTTACAGAGGAACTGTGGCGGTTTGGGTTAACGGACAGCAGATCCTGCAAAGGGATTATCCTTCACGCCAAATGCATGAGGGCGATAAAGTAAGGATAATCAGACCTCTGGGAGGAGGTTAAGATTAAATAAAAACTTATATTCTGAAGTTGAATTGAACATCCTTCGGGATAGAAGGGTCAATGAAGTTTATGGAAGGAAACACTTCAGCGTAAATTTCACTGCGAAGGCCTAAACGGTAATCGAAAAATGCACTGGCTAGATGATTAGTAAGCGTTATCCGCCCAATCTTCAAGACTAAGGATTCCAAAGTCCATCTGCCTATGCCGTTCAATTGACTCCATAATATGTTCTTGGGAATAAAAAAATCAGCTTTTTCGCTGATTACGATATTACAGATCTTAAATTTTGGAAACTTAACTAACATTATAAGTCCCTCCCATTAATATATTAAAGTTATGAAACAATCTAACTTAACGTTCTTGCATCGAACCCACAATAGTTACAGATATTATTAGCACATGGTAATTCGATATGACATTTTGGACAATAATGGGGTTTCGCGGCTGGTTTAGAGTTGATTCTTTTTCTGAAGTTTTTTGATTGTTTTGTTGGTTGTTTGGTAGATAAGCTATAGTTGCAGTTATGGAATATCCATTCACCAGTGTTAATTTCAGCGATCCAAGATTCAAAGGGTTTAAATTTACCGTAGGAATATTTCATATAAATCTTTCTAGAACAGAATTTGTATGTTGTCAAATACCCTTTAGAATCACGTCCATACCCATTAAAATTTACCACCTTACAATCACGAGTTTTCATAAATAATCCTCCTGTATTATTTTAATGAAAAAGCCGCAAACCAATGTTTGCGGCTTTTTCAATATATAAGACTTTTTTCAGGTATTTTTGTACACGTTTTTGTTTTTCATATGGTAAATGGGCGACTACCCATAAACATCCATATGGGAAAAACATACCATCCCAGAGAAGCAGCGAACTCTTTGCCTCCATTACAGAAGACGCTAAGGAAAAATTCTTTACATTGCAGGGGAAACGACGTGTAGAGCAGGTATATCTTGCCTACGACACGACATCCATATCCTCTTACTCGAAGTCATTGAAGCAGGTAAGGTTTATTAATTCACTCACTGATATAATTATAAAAGATGCAAATTAGAGACTGGTTTTAGTAAATAATTCTTTAGTTACTTAACAAATTGGTACAAGCATTGTAAATTATAAGGAAGTGTTGAATTTTAGAATAATTTTTACTAGAATGTAAACCTTAAATATAAGTATTTTTATTACTATGGAGGTTATAAAAATGAAGGTGCAATTTTGTAAAAATAATAGTTTTAGCAATGAGGTTGTGGAGTTATTAAAGCAAAATCATCCTGAATATCAAACTGAGGTTAGACAATGTCTAGGCTACTGTAATGTATGTGAAAAGCAAGCTATTGCAAAAATCGGTGATGATTACTTTAAAGCAGAAGATGGATCAGAACTCTTCCAAAGAATTGTTGATCACTTTTTCAGAATCCCTAGTTCCTTTATAGGTTAAAAAAAAGTCGGCTACCCGACTTTTTTTTATACTTTAACGTATTTCTTTCCTACCATTAAGAATAATCCCAAGGCTCCAACGGCCATTGCGGCTCCAATAGGATAAGCAATGGAGGTAGCCATCTTAAAGCCTTCTGGAGCAACTAGTATATAGGTTGCAGAAACGGCTGTCATGAAGGTGGCAGGTAAGGTAGCAATCCAATGGTTTCTCCCATTTATTAATAAATACATTGCCGCCGCCCATAATACAATCATGGCCAAGGTCTGATTGGACCAAGCAAAATAACGCCACACAACATCAAAGTTTATTTTCGTTAAAATAAAGCCAACAATAAATAAGGGAACACTTATTGCTAATCGATTTACAATGGGACCTTGTTTATAACTAAGGAAGTCTGCAATAATCAGCCTTGCACTTCTAAAGGCCGTATCACCAGAGGTAACAGGAGCTACTACAACCCCTAAAATAGCCAATACTCCACCAATCTTACCTAACAAAGTATTAGAAACTATATTTACAACATAAGCAGCACCGCCTTTTGCTGCCATAGCTTCCCCTAGTTGAGCGGTTCCACCAAAGAAAGACATAGCAGCAGCAGCCCAAATTAAAGCTACGACACCTTCAGCTATCATAGCACCATAGAATATGGAACGACCTTGCCTTTCATTAGTTATACAACGAGCCATCAAGGGAGACTGGGTGGAATGGAAGCCTGATATAGCACCACAAGCGATAGATACAAATAGTAAGGGCCATATAGGCAACTGCTTTGGGTGCATATTGGTTAGAGTAATTTCAGGTATATTGTAGCCTTCCAAAAGAATACCTCCACTTACTCCAATAGCCATAAAAAGTAAGGCTAAACCAAAGATAGGATAAATCCTACCAATCAATTGGTCAATAGGTACCATAGTAGCAATTATATAGTAAATAAATATTGCATAAATCCAAAACTGTTTATCAAGGGATTCGGGAGTTAAACCCGCAATTAATCCTGCAGGACCGATAATAAACACCACACCTACTAACATAAGAACAACTATTGAAAAGACCCTCATAAAGGTTTTAAATCCACTACCCAAGTATTTTCCTACAACCTCAGGAATACTAGCTCCATCATGTCTAACTGAAAGCATTCCTGAAAAATAATCATGAACTCCACCAGCCAGTAAAGAACCTAAAACTATCCACAGAAAAGCCACTGGTCCCCAGAGGGCTCCAGCGATGGCTCCAAATATTGGTCCCAATCCAGCGATATTTAAAAACTGAATCAAGAATATTTTCCAAGCTGGTAGAGGAATATAATCCACACCATCCTTAAGGCGAATAGCTGGGGTCTCTAAATTCTCATCCACACCAAAGGCATTTTCAACCACCTTACTATAAATAAAATATCCCAAAACCAATGCGATTATAGAAGCAAAAAATGATATCATACTAAATCTCCTTTGTTAGTATATTATTATTTATTTTGCTTCTTATGTTCAAATTTCATACAAATATAGTAGGATAAATAATTAACTATTACTCTTAAAACCGTACATGTCGTTTTCCCCAGTTGATTTTTTCGTTGATCCATTAGAGAGTAGTTTCTTAATAGTAGCATAGGGATTTTAAACTTTGTATGCTATGAATGTACTGGTTCACGTTAGTTTAGGCTAAAAGATTTTTTTCTAATTAAGACAATGCCTTATTAAAATCCACATCTTTAGATTCTTAAGGCGCCGTTGACATAGAATAAAGCTTTATCATGGAGGATACATTTAATTATTTAAAGTCCAAAACCTGGAATGCTTACTGGAAGGATTAAGAAGTATTTTTGAACATATCAATCGCCTATTCTGAGCACTGGCACTTAGCACAATTAAACTTACCTTTCTAGAAACTCTCCTTCCGTAGGCAGTTCAACATCCTTTAAAGCCTTTTGACCCTTTATAATTCTTTCTTCACGGGTTCCTATCTTTTGAATAACCAGGGGTTCACAAACAGCATCCAGTACATTTAAGCGGTGGGTGATACAATCCTGAGGATTTTGAAAAATCATTTGTACCTTTTGATAAAAGCTTTTATCCCATTTTAATATTTTTTCTTCTTGAAAAAAAACACTGCCAGAGTCAACTTTTTCGAACCCCATTAAAGAACGTCCAAGTGTTGTTTTACCAGAGCCGCTTTCACCCACTACAGCAACAGTCTCGCCCTCATCTTTATCTATTGAAATACCTTTGAGAGCAGTGACTCTCGAAAACCTTTTTACCAGATTAACCGCTGTTAATAAAGATACAACTCCCCCCTGTAAGCAGGCAATTTCCCTATCTCCAGTTTTTATCAACTTCGGTATTATTTTTTGACAGGCAGATATTTTTTGGGTACACCTGTTAAAAAATACACAACCTATACTACTTTATAACAAATACATATTTTAGTTTTACTTTGGAAAAATTAGTAAATGTATTTTTCCTTATTTTCTTATGGAAGTGATTGTTGGAGATTAGCCAAATATCAAATAATATTAAAAATTAGTTAAGGGAGGTTACACTAATTAATACCGTCTTGTCAACAATAACACCTTCAATTATACGTACCTTACTTTTACCATTACATTGTATACATGGGGCTAGCCTTACCCACGCTTTTTGTAATTGTCAAGCAATAGAGATTTTATTAAACGATAACCATAAACGAGAAGCAGATTTTTTTACATATTATCTACCACAATTAGATAAAGGAGTTAACTGGGCCGATAAAGGTTTCGGTAGTTTTTATCATTTTTACGATATTGAAACTGGTACGGGAAAATGGTACTGGCCCAATGCTACTGCTACGTGTGAGATGTACTTTAATAAAGCACTTAATTTGTGGAGAATTAAATCTTATGATATTGCTATGTTTTATCTTGGAGCAGCTACTCACCTTGTACAGGACATGTGTGTTCCACACCACGCGCGCTGTACATTAACAGATGGACATGTCAACTTTGAAAAATGGACTAAAAAACACCGGAAAGACTATTGTGTTTACGAAGATGGATTATATCTAGAGATGGAATCACCCGGAGATTGGGTTCATTTAAACGCTACCTTTTCTGCAAAGTATTTTCCATTGGTTCAGACTAACAGTTCGGAAGAAGAATATCATTTAGCTACCAGCGTACTACTTCCTAGAACCCAGCGTAGTACTAGCGGTTTCTGGTTATGGTTCTATAAATTAATCATGAACTAACCACTAATGGTTGTGCTTTGTATCTAACCAATCGAACAAAATCCTTCTCAAATAATAAGAGACTTAACCGTAAAAAAGCATATATAATAAAGGTCCAAAAGCTAATCCCTTAAGTTCGGCATAGTCTATGCCAGTCTTTTTTAGTACCAGATACATAAGCACACCAAAAAAAGCAGCCATGGTAAAGTCTACTATTAAACCGGTGGCAAAAGAAACAGGATTTCGATAAATTTTGCTGATACAAAATATCCCGCGGCTATGTCTATAAAAGTATATCTTAACAAGCCCATTAGGTAAATATTGAATTAGCTATAAGTTTAAATTGAGCTTCTGAGATTTATATGGTATAATTTTACAAAATATTCTATGGTGCATAAGAGGGAGGGGGCAAAGAATGAGTACAAAAGCCGAAAAATTATCTGCATATTATATACAAAAATATCCTTTAACTTTTACGGAAGATATTTCTCAAACGGATACATCTTTATCTATAATGTCCCCATAGAACTGGACAGGAAATTGCTGAATCTAAATGAACTTGATAGAATACGGGTAAGAAATTACCCGAAGAAAGAAGGTTCAAATAGATATGAAAAAACGACAGTTTACAGCAGAGTTTAAAACGAAGGTGGTTCTGGAACTTCTTAGAGAAGAAAAGCAGCTTGGAGAACTGGCATCAGAGCACGACATATCACCAAACCAGCTACGTAATTGGAAGAAGGAGTTTCTGGAAAATGCAACCCGTGTATTCGATGAGAATCGTCGGGAAAAGGGTTTGAGAGCGCGGGAAAAAGAAATAGAAGATGAACATAATGCCTTGATGGCAAAAGTTGGTCAGCTCACTATAGAGAATGACTGGCTTAAAAAAAAATCCGCTCAAGTGTTTGGACCTGACTACGAGAAAAAATTTAATAAGTCCAAATTCTAAACTTTCGATAAAGCAGCAATGTGATCTGCTGGAGATTAACCGCAGTAGCGTTTATTATACACCTACTATTGCTGATATGGAGCGTGATGAACTGATCAAAAGCAGGCTTGATTATTGGCACACAAAAATGTGTTACCTGGGAGTGAGGCGACTCAAGGCAAAGCTGGCAGAGGATGGCATCCATGTGGGACGTAAGCTGATCAAGCGACAAATGGAGGAAATGGGGATTTATTGCATTTATCCAAAACCCAATCTGTCCAAGCCGCAACATGGCCCACAAAATACATCCATACTTACTTCGGAATATTAGTATCACCCTGCCGAATCAAGTATGGGCAGTGGATATAACCTACATCAAGATGGGTAGAAGCCATATGTACCTCACCGCTATCATCGACTGGTATAGCCGGTATATTGTGGGTTGGGCCTTATCTGATACACTTGAGACAGCTCCAGTTTTAGAAGCTGTCAGTAGTGCTATCGCTAAATATGGCAAACCGAGCATCATAAATTCTGACCAGGGTAGCCAATTCACCAGTGCAGAGTATACAGAATTTATTAAAAAAGAAGAAATTCGACAGAGCATGGATGGTAAGGCCCGTTGGGTTGACAACGTAATTATCGAACGCTGGTTTCGCTCTCTTAAATGTGATTACATCTATATCAATGAATACGAAACCCCAAAAGAACTACGGCAGGCATCTCCGGCTATATTTCAGAATACAACACCATAAGGCCTCATCAAACATTTAAATATTTAACACCCATGACCGTTTATACGAGTAAACAAGCGGCCTAATAACAACCCATAATTGTAATTATCTGGTTCACTTAGAAATAACAAATTCGTGTCTTGACAAAGGGGACACTATAATTATATGAAGTTAAAGAAATTATGGAGCAAGTAAAGCTGGCAGGTTATCAAGAAAAATTGATTAATAAATTGGTTAATGATATAGAAGAAGTAGAGTGTTTTTTGCCAAGTAAAGTTGTAGGAATGATAGGCGGAATGGGGCTTAGTAATATTTATGAAGCTTTAAAAGATGCAAAATGGGATGAGACTGTGGGTATAAAAATAGTAAAGTTGACTGGAAATGACAGCTTTGCCTTTTATGCCGCGGAGATTGATGCATATAAAAGGGTTGGAGCTCACTATCATACAGAGGGTATTGAGGTATACCAAGTAATTGAAGGAAAAGGAAATATTTATATTGGT
>JUEG02000325.1_pt1 | contig 17063 bp, 12 predicted proteins | sample 432341 | NCBI WGS metagenome assembly JUEG02 (sample SAMN02953476, study PRJNA257561) | rock porewater metagenome | biome: terrestrial; feature: Opalinus Clay rock; material: porewater; isolation source: Opalinus Clay rock BIC-A1 borehole | place: Switzerland: Mt Terri URL, St-Ursanne ...
ACAATGTCTTCACTAATATGACGAGAGTCCGTGCGAGGATAGGTCACTATTTTATGATTTTCATAAAGTTGCTGCATGACTGAGGATGTCATTTTAGCGGAGAAGCCATATTTACGATTTGCATCCCGTTGTAACTCAGTGAGATCGTAGGCCAATGGAGGGAGTTCCTTTTTGGCCTCTTTTTTAACCTCCAACACTTCCCCTGTTTGTCCAGTGACTTTGGCCACCAATTGATCTGCTTTCAATTTATCGAATAGTCGAGTTTGACCTGTTTTGTCCTGCCAACGAAATGTTACTCCAGTCGCTAAGACATTAATGGACCAATAGTCTTTGGGGACAAACCGTTTGATTTCATTTTCCCGTTCCACAACCATAGCTAGCGTGGGCGTTTGAACTCTGCCTGCAGAAAGTTGGGCATTATACTTACACGTCAACGCTCTGGTGACGTTTAGTCCGATTAACCAGTCTGCTTCTGCACGGCATTCTGCGGCAGCATAAAGGGTTTCGTACTCCTTGCCAGGTTTTAAGTTGTTAAACCCGTCCTTAATGGCTCGTTCAGTAAGAGAAGAGATCCACAATCGTTTAACAGGTTTCCGCCAACCCGCCTTTTTCATAATCCAGCGTGCCACCAGTTCTCCCTCTCGCCCCGCATCGGTCGCAATAATAAGGTCATCAATTTCTGGACTCTTCATCAGATTTTTAACTACCCCAAATTGTTTTGAAGTTTCTTTCATTACCACTAGGTCCATCTTGGCGGGCAGCATAGGCAGGTCTTCCATCTTCCAGGTTTTATATTTTTCATCATATAATTCTGGATCTGCAAGGGTTACTAAGTGGCCTAGGGCCCAAACCACAATATATCTACTTCCTACAAAACACCCATTACCCTTTTGATTGCAATGCAAGATCTTTGCCACCTCACGTCCTACGGAGGGTTTTTCAGTTAATACTAATGTTTTTCCCATGTCATACTCCCATCTTTTCGCAGTCTATATTCACAGAATACTCTATATACCTAGTCGCTAAATTTCTTTTTAGACAACTGAGAATCATTGAACTTTGCTCCTCAATACTAAATTTAATACTATTACGCACCCTATTCCTTCATTTCAATAACGCTGGCTATAGTCCGTTCATAAATAAGCGCCTGTGGTACGGCAAATTTCTTAGCCACTAACATACCAAATATCCCACCTGTAAATTGTCCCATTAAGATTGGCAGCATTAAGGTTGGTTGAAAATTTGTCGAATATGCTAAATAATCTCCCAGTAAATAACCTGCACAAACACTGTAGGCGATACACATTACTTTATCTGAAGCTCTCATATCCTTGATCATCATAAACATAGCTAATACATTTGCAGAAGCCGCCAATAAGCCAGCACTGCCAACTGGAGATAGCCCAATAATTGTTCCCATTTTCATTAAAGGTTTCCTTAAATATCTTTGCATCAGGTAAACCATTGGAAAAGCTCCCGCCAACATCATACCAATAGTACCTAGAAGCTCTATTGCTCGAAATTTTTCGTTGTCATCAGCTAATAGCGGGCTGAACCCCCAACCTCCGAACGTATTACTAAAAAACCCTGTGTAATATTCGACGATAGAAAATGCAACAATAAGTTTCAATGCAGACATCAGAAATTTACCATAATACAGAAAGCCTTTAATCATTTTATCTGGAATATACCTAAGACCGAGCGCAAGGAGCAGACAAAAACCTGTTAAGGGCACTAAGTTAACAAAAATACTCGTCAAATCGAAGGCAAGGATATAAGTAGCTGGACCGGTAGTTGAAAAAGCAGTTCTAATGGAGGGGCTCGTCAAGTATAGTATGATGCAAGTTGTTAAAACTCCTATAGGAATTGCTATAATCCCGGACATTGCTCCTAAGGCTAAATAACGATGATCTTTCTTATCTAGCATTGCCAAACCGACCGGAATATTAAAGGATATAACTGGTGCAGCCATATACCCTACAACCATTGCCATAATCCAGTTCTCAGGGGTTTGGGCAATTTGTTGAGCTACCAAATAGCCACCCACATCACTTGGAATAAAAGTTGTTGCCGCAAGAGCGGGATCCGCTCCTATTTTTTGATACAACGTGCCAAACGTCTTCTGAGCAAATATCGTAATGTAAGGTACAGAGACCATCAGTCCAGCTAAAGGCATGAAAAGAGCTCCTACGGTTTGCAACCCTTCTTCAAAGGCTTTACCGAGCCCAGATTCTTCTTTCAAAACTGAAGCGATTGCTCCCGCTACGCAACACGACATAATAATATATACCATGATCTTTCCAGTGATCTCCATTAAATCATTCCTTTTGTAACTCTAATGTCACTCATTCAGAGACCATGTGTATTTGAACTGTGAACCATAAACCATGAATATCGAATATATAATATCTAATATCAGATATCGAAACCCTAATAGGGTCCTTCCCGAAGTAGCTCCTCTTTAGGGACTGGTCTGTGGTAGTTCACCACGATCACCCCTAAAGCCACAAGCGCTAAGGCCATAAACATATTAACTGTCAAGCGTTCACCAGGAATGAACAAGACCGACAACATGGTTCCAGAGACGGGGGTCATGAATTTATAGACACTTATTTCTCCCGCTTTATTGTATTTCAAAATAGCGTACCAAAGAGAAAAAGCGATTGCCGAGAGAAAAGCCGAATATAAAAGGAGCAGTAAGGCTTTGTTCGTAAAAATCATTGCCTGAGGCTTTAAGCCTGGTAGCCCCACAGCGATCAAGAGTAGTGATCCTAACAACATTTGCCACGCTGTCAGAACAAAGGGATGAACCTCTTTGGAAATACGTTTCGCTAAAACTGTCCCAAACGCACTAACCAGACCTGAGAGTATCATGAAGCCTTCGCCCTGCCATGAAAAGTCGAACGTGAAGTTCTTCCCGGAATTTATTAAGACAATCCCCGTAAAGCCTGCTATTAATCCAATAAACTTCCGCCAATCTAACCGATCATTGGCATAAACAAAATGAGCCAACACAACAACAAAAAAGATACTCGCAGAGGATAAAACGGCCCCTTTCATACCAGAGGTATGAGCTAATCCTATATAAAAAAGAAAATACATCAAACTAATTTGCAATATTCCCAGTAAGAGGAGCTTGGGAAGTAAGGCGAACCTCACCTTTGGCGATTGGCGAATCCCAATTACTATTAAAGCGAAAATGAGTAATGAAGCAATGAAAAATCGTATTCCAGCAAGAACAATAATCGCGTAACGATCATCTGGTGCTATCCCAAGCTCAGCATAGCTTACTTTCAAAACTGGAAAAGCGCTGCCCCATAAAACAGCACAAAATAATGCAATGACAATAACCCAATATTTGTTGGTTAAGATGTGTCTATAACCGCGTTCTTTTTTTTGAAAACCCAAGTCAAATGCAATCCCTTCCGAAGATAGTTTTTCTTTTTACATATTCATAAATAATAGTCCTTATTTGGGAGATGGTCAAATGGTGCGGAACAAAACGGAGAAAAAATGAGAACCAGTGTTAGGTTCTCATTTTTTTAAATTCATGGTTTCTACTGCCCAATAATCAAATTTCCCAAGGTAATCATCCTGGGTTTCATAGGAATTGATGAAAAAGTCATCACCCAATTCGTGTTTTAGTTCAAGAAAGACATCTACAACCAATGGATCAAAGTATGTTCCTCGACAGCGAATCAATTCAGCAACAGCTTTATCGATTGGCCACCCTTGTTTATAGGTACGAGTCGAGAGCATCGTATCTAAGGCGTCACACAACGCAATAATTCGGGCTTCGATCAAGATCTCTTCCTCGCTGAGCTGGTTAGGATATCCTTTCCCACTGTATTGCTCATGATGCTGTAATACGATAACAGCTACCTTTTTCATTCCCTTAATATTTCCAAGAATTTTTTTTCCTATATAAGGATGGCGTTTAATAAGTTTAAATTCTTCCTCTGTCAGCTTTCCTGGCTTGAGTAATATAGCTTCACTAATTCCTAACTTTCCTATATCATGCAGCATGGAACCCCGTTTCAAATCATACATTTGTTCCTCTGTAAAATTAAGTCTCCCAGCTATGGCGGTAGCATATTTGGCAACAGTAACCGAGTGCCCAAGCAAGCTGTTTTCTCTAGCATCAATGATTTGTGATAAAGTTAATATAAGTTGTTCGTTATTATCTTTTAACAGCTCGTTAAAATCTTGCAATTGGGCAACTTGAATTTCTTTGTCTTTAGCAAAAAGAGCCATATTATACCGCATCAGCAGTAATGGAAGAACGAAACCAAGTAACCCATACAGTTTATAATTGTTATACACTACTGCCAGTATCCAACCCACAAAAGCGACAAGCGCATAACTTACAACGACCCATTCCAATGAGTCTTTCCATATAGTAAGTAGCTTAATTTTGGAAGCAATAGAAACTATGATAGAAACAGCCGATAGATCGAGTAGAACAAAAATGAAAATCGTTGCAAGAACAGGTAAAATATTTTCCGTGCTTAATAATACGTCATTACGCAGAAAGTTCCATACCAAAAAAGTTATATAAGTAACATTGATCGTTTCTGAAATATTGAAAATAATTTTAGAAGGCGTGAGTATTTTAGGGTAGATTACTATTGAAAGTCCATAAAAGAATGAAAATAAAATCAGTTCCAAAGGATTGAATAGCATAACTGCCGCAAGAATAATTGCTGACCCAGCTGAAATGTTTAGATCCTGCCCATTAACACTAAATGCACTCAAACGAAATAATTCGAACATGATCCCAAAAATAATAAAGGGAATTACTCTTGGTAATTCTATAGTGTATGTAACGTGTAATAGCACATTAGAAAAAATGAAACAGGTAAGAAGAACATGAAAGGCTATATAATATTTGGCCCCTAACGTTAATTTATTCAGCTCATTCTCCCCCCTAAAACATTAGTAAAAAGCAGTCTCTCAGACTGCTTTTTATCGCTACTAATAATATTCTAATTGCTTAGCAAGCTATTCCACAGCGCCGTCCATGATACTTTTGTCCATGATACTTTTGTCCATGACACTTTAGTCCATGACACCTTTTCCCAATCAACCGTCGCACTGGAGTCTGACATATAGGAAGAAAGAGGCCAATCATTATCGTATTTAGGTAGTTGCGCTAACTTCCTCTTATCTTTGGCTATATCTACAGCCTTTCTAGCATTAATCACCCCAGCGGTATCCTTCATATTTTTGTATGGAACGTCAGTAGCGAGCAGAATAGATTTAATCTCGTCAGGAGTTAAGGAAGGATTAGCCTCCAACATAAGGGCAATCGTACCGCTAACCATCGGAGCGGCCATAGACGTACCACTCATTTGAAAATAGTTTCGGTTAATCACTGCCTCAGGATGCTCATTCGCTAGAACTGAGTCATCCCCAGGAAGAAGTGAAATAATGTCGCCCCCTGGTGCAGTTACCTCAGGTTTGAGAACTCCTTGTTCGGTAAACCCATGCTTAGACCACGACGCTAGTTCAGAATCTCTAGCCAGTTCTTGCCCCTTGCCATCAACCGCGCCTACAGTAATGATATGTGGTTCGTTTGCCGGAGCATAATCAATATCCGAGGGATTTATCCGATTGTTCCCTGCTGCAGCTACGACCGTAACACCATTGAACCAAAGCTGTTCAACCGCTGCACTCAAGGGACTATCCATATAGGACCCAGCAGTATCCGAGGATACTGAGAGGTTAACAATCTTGATATCATAGTCGTCTTTGAAATCATACACCCATTGTAGCCCTAACAAGAGGTCAATTTCAGTTAAATTCCCTTGATCGTCTCCAAGTTTAACATTAATTAGTTTGGCCTCAGGAGCGATCCCCGTAGTCTCTTTGGTTCCTTTGCCATTGATGATGCCCGCCACATGAGTTCCGTGGCCATACAGATCATCCAGAGTTGTCGCATCGGGATTAATGGCTATCGACCGAACTACATTAAGGTTAGATTTACTAAAGGGATTCCCACCGACTCCACTGTCCAATACAGCGATGGTTACACCAGATCCTTTTTCCCTAACAGCATCTGCTTCCACAAGTTGTCTATAGTCGTTATCTAACTTTTCAGGACGCTTAAATCGGTTTCCTTCACCTATTTTTATCTTTCTCCCAAGGTCTCCTGTTAAGCTAACGGAATGACTGATGGAATAGCGTAACACACCCTCTTGTTGTCCAAACTTAATTAAGGAGTCTGCTGGAACCTTAGCCACAAATCCGTTAATGATTGGGGTTTCTGCAACAAGCGTCCCTCCAACCGACTGAAGTAAGGGCAGGGAGTCACTACCTTGGCGCTTTTGCACAATAATTTCTATTGTTTTAGACTCAGAATATTGACTCTCCGAAGCGAGTTCCTTGTTGTGGAGGAGGTTTGGATAACCTATGAGGGTCGCTAATAAGAAACAACCTATACCTGCTATCACTATTCTTCTATGTTTCAAAGCACTCACTCCTTTAAATTTTGAATATTTTGTTATTTTAATTTTTAAGTACAATGCTAGTACTAATATATTACTATGGCAGCACTAGCATTGTATAGATACTTAAAAAAATAGGGACATTCGGAACCCCCTATGGGTATGATTGCCCCTATTTTTTAAGTATCTACCAGCTAGCAAAGGCATTGTCAACACCCGATCAAACTAATTCGGACTGGATGACGTCTACCCACTGCCCTTGAGTCAGTTCATATAAATCGGTAATACTCAACTTGATTGCAGTATTTGGTGCACCTGCTGCTGGAAAAACATTAATGTAGGATTGTAACGAATAATCCAGATAAATAGGTATGGTTTGTTTTAAACCAAATGGACATACCCCACCCACTGGATGCCCCGTCACAAATACGACCTCTTCTGCCTCTGGCATTTTGGCCTTAGAATTAAAGATCTCTTTAAACTTCCGATTATCTATACGCTTATCTCCAGCCATGAGAATCATGACAAAGCCATCTTTAGTTTTAAACAACAAGGATTTGGCAATTTCCCCATGGGTTACTCTTAAAGCCTCTGCCGCTTTGGCGACCGTGCTGGTATCCCCAAACGATAATATTGCAATGTCTTTATTGTTTTCCTTCAAAAAAGCTTCTACCATTTCTACTGACATACTTAAGCCTTCCTCCTAGTTAAAACTATTAATGTCTGCCAGACACAAGTCTTCGTTCAAAGCTATTATTGCCTTTTTATACATATCTCGATCTATGACAAATTGCATATTCACCTGGCGCAGTGACTGAGAAACACATTTAATGTTGATATTATTTTTAGCTAAAGCATTCGCTGCTCTGGCTAGAATCTTTGGCATGGCAATATTTGATCCAATCACACAAACGATCGACGCTTCCTCAACTGTAACCGTTTGATATTCAGCCTTCAGGTCCGGTATTAGTTGATCATTAAGGTCTGCTTCCCAAATAACGAGCGAAATACTATTTGCATTCGTTGCTTTCATAATGTAACTAATATTATGACTCATAAACGTCTTCATGATTTCTAAGTCAAAACCTGTTTCTCCAACCATTGATGAATCATGGATTTCTAAGACAATAATTTTATCGGAACCTGCGATTATTTCGATCTTCGCTTGGGGACCAATATAATCATTAGAAATAACTGTACCAGGATGATCGGGTTCAAAAGTATTTTTGATGCGAAGATTTATCCCCGCCATTTCTAGGGGTTTCGACGCATTAGGATGAATCGCTTCCATACCAATATCCGCAAGTTGGTCAGCAACGTCGTAGTTTGTCCTACCTACTACAATCGCTTTATCCACACCCACAATTTTAGGATCTGCCGAAGATAAGTGAAACTCTTTGTGGATGATTGCTTCATCTGCTTCAAGATGGGTGGCAATTTTCGAAAAGGTTATATCTGAGTATCCCCTTTGATATTCACGCATAATTCCTTCTATCCCTTTTGTATAACCAGTGGCAACCAGGATTGCCTCCTGAGAATTTACATATCTAAAGGATTTCTCTATACGTTCGCTGATCGAAAGTTGTTTTGGATCTCGAAAACCCGTTAGATCCACCAATTCAGAGAGAATACCGTTGTTACGAAGTATATTTACAGTATTATAGGCTGAATGAGCCTCACCAATCGACGCTAGTAACTCTCGAGCGGCGGAGAATATACTGTCCCGCCCAACATATCCAGAGGCGATGATATCTTCCATACTACTTAGATAAGCCTTTGTTTGCATGACTCGTTCCATTAGAAATTCACGACATACTAGTCGATCTAGACCGATGTCCCTAAAGGACTCATTAATTTTCAAGGCTTCACTTACCAAGCGATCGATAGCTGTTTCGTAATCTTCACCTTTAATAAAATGCTGATAGATCCCAGGAGCTTTTGTTTTTTTATCTTCAAGGAGCATATTCGTTACCCCTGCATAGGCAGAGACCACAAAGACTCTCCCATAACGGAATCCGACTGAACTCGGGTATCCAATAATATCTTTGAGCACATTCTGAAATTGATACATTGACGTTCCACCGATTTTCTCAACAGTAAGCATAATATAATCTGTACCCCTCTTCACGTATTTTTCCCTAGACACTAATATTCGGTGAAATTCACCAAATTCCTTCATTTCTATGGAACTTCACAAGAACCATAATCGAAACACAACACAACACAACACGACCCGTCCACTTGATTGGTTTAATTTTACTTTGTTTAGTACATCCTAAAGAGAACCCTGAGCAACTGGAGCGAAGTTGAGGTGATTATCTGTGGATCCATTGTTGTTGAAAAATTGTTTATTCAGCCAGTTTGATAAAGAACCAGAAAAAATCAGCGACATCCTTATCGAAAACCAGAAAATCAGCCAAATATCTCACACTATTGAAGATCTTCCCCCACTATGCCGAATTTATGATGTTGGAGAACGATACGTGCTGCCGGGATTTATTGATTGCCATACTCATTTAGGAATCATCGAAGAAGCCACCGGAAAAATCGGAGTAGATAATAATGAGACGTCTGATTCCGTGACTCCGCATTTAAGAGGGATGGATGCCATCAATCCACAGGACATTGCTTTTATTGACGCAATAAGAGCAGGTGTAACAACAGTCATGACCGGTCCAGGCAGTAATAATGCGGTAGGGGGATTAAACCTTGTTATAAAAACCCATGGTCACATTCTTGACCAGATGATTCTAAGGAGTCCAGCTGGCCTCAAAATCTCTCTTGGTGAGAACCCTTTAAGTACTTATGGATCCCAAGGCAAGTGTCCAGTGACTAGAATGGGAATTACCGGCTTGATCCGCGAGTTATTTATGAGGACTCAGGATTATATGGAATTAAAAAACGCGGGTAAGCTAAAACAAAGGGATATACGTTTAGAAGCTGTTATCCCCTTACTAACGGGCGAAATATCTCTACGCGCTCACGCTCATAGAGCGGATGATATCATAACCGCCATCAGAATTGCCGAAGAGTTTAATATCAAGAAATTAGTAATTGAACATGGAACTGAGGCTCATTTAGTTGCTGATTACCTGGTGGAGAGGAAAATCCCTGTGGCCTTTGGCCCTATGTTAACCCCCCGAATCAAGATGGAACTTAAAGGCAGAAATTACAGTTCCGTCTTAAAGTTGACCGAGGCCGGAGTTAAAGTGTCCTTAATATCCGATCACCCGTATAATTCCATTGACCAACTCAGAACAGTAGCCGCATTAGCAATCTCCGAAGGTTTACCAGAACATGAAGCCTTAAGATGTTTGACCGTTCACCCCGCAGAAATATTAGGATGTGAGAACCGGATCGGAAAGCTTCACAAGGGATTTGATGCAGATATTTCAGTATTTACAGGAAATCCTTTTAACTCAATGTCTAAAGTTCTTATGACCATCATTGATGGCCAAATTGTATATCATAAGGATTAATAAAAATACTTAATGCCCGATGAAGGACATTAAGTATTTTTAATCTCCGAGCCTATTATTCCTTACTGTAAGAGCGACTTGAATTAGCTAACATAAACAGAGGTTTCTGTATATATTCAATTGGATAAAGATCATCTCTAGCTGAGATGAGTGCCATAATCTTACCTACCTGGGATAATGGATCAATGTATATTATCACAAAAGCGTCCTTTTCTGAGGTTAATGGATAAATAATATTATTCTTATTGAGAACATCATGATAGGCGTCCAAGGTCAAGACTCTGAAATCCCGGTTACGCCAGCGTACATCATAAAGCTTGAAGGCTTGATGTGCTACTAGGGGTAAGAGTAACTCTTCCGTCAAATAGAGTTCGATTCCGATCATATAGCCATCACTATCTAAATCATTCCAATATTCACAATGAAAGGCATTATCGACAGCCTCTCGGTACGTCTTTGTCGCCAAACGCATTTGGCTCAAACTATGACCCATACTAAGCCATTTAATCCTTGGGATACTAAGGCTATTGATATCATAATATAGTCCGATATCACTTTTCTCGAGAGTATACTCAGCGGTCGTCTCATTAGGCATTAGATAAATATAGCCCATTTGCATGTTGTTATCGCAGGTAATAAGCACGGAACGTCCCCTCCTAAGCTTTTATCCAATTTTCAAGACTCCCACTTCTGTAAATGGGGGCTCTTTGGTGGGTTCAGCGGTCCTAACTCTGGCATAACGTACAAAGGTTTCTGAACTTTTGCTTCCTGTTGATTCCTAGTGACATCCACGTCCATGACTGCTGCTACCTCCCCATAAAGTATTTTTAATATTTCTTCTATTAACGTAATATATCTTCTACATATATATGCAGTTTTCCTGCTATCCTCAGTTAATACAATCTTACACCGCTTTAAACAATAAGTATATGCACCCTCAAATGTGTGAAATAGACTAGTAACCCTCAACTATGATATTCTTAGTGAACTACCCCCTCTTACATTAAACAATATTAAAATTACCGAACTGCCGACTCTATTATATTCCAACATTTGGAAGACTGCAAACTTGATAGAATAAATTCCCCCAAAAGGAGTATTTTCATGCCTGCCTTTAACATTTCTGAGCAACAAATTCTCGATCTTGCCGATAATGAACTCGTATATAAGAAGGGCTTTTCCTATTACACTGCAGGAAGGGTCAGAAATTTCGTCTTTTCTCCTGATAAAGGCCTGGTGAACGCTAATGTCATCGGCGGTTTACGTTATGCCGTCCAGCTAGCTTTTGAAAGAGATAGCGCAATACGATCTTACCGCTGTACTTGCCCAAGCTTTACAGACTTTCCTGGAGCCTGTAAGCATGTCATCGCCGTATTAAAAGCAGCTCAGCAAAAATTACCCACGGCTTGGACTGATCCAATAGTCCCTAACCGAGTTGTGGAAGATCTTTTAGAGGCATTCTCTAATCATGACCAGGACTTCCCCCAAGAAGAGGTAACCCTCGCTGTAGAACTCCAAATCATCAAGGGCCACCGGGTTTCTGCCCAAATGCAACTCAAACTTGGTCTCCAGCGACTCTATGTAGTCAAAGACCTTGAACAACTCATCTCCTCTATCAAAACAGGGCAAGCAATCGAATTCGGCAAACAGTTTACCTTTGAACCTTCGCGCCAATCCTTCAAGTTGGAAGATCAAGCACTCATGTCAATGCTCCAAGAAATGGTTGAACAGCATACAGCATTAACAGAAATGCAAGGACCCTTCTATACTACAAGCCTCCTATGTCAAAAGTCGTTGCCACTAAGTGGGTATTACCTGACTAAATTTCTGGACGCCTTAAAGGACAAGGTGTTTCTTTGTGGCATCAGCTCCGCGAACCTAATTCCCACCCAAGTCGTCCGTCAAGGACTACCTATAGAGTTTTCCTTACAGGCCCAAGGTCAAGATCTCACCTTAGCACTCGAAAGCGATGAAGTGCCTCTTCAACTAACAAACGATGGTAGTTACTACTCCTACCAACATACTATTTATCAGGCTTCCTCTACTCAAAAGGACCTACTCCCTCCAATTCTACGGGCACTTCGCAAAGGGTCCTCAACTAATCTACTTATTCCAGCAGCACAGAAAGGGTTTTTCGCTTCAGAAGCTCTGCCCATGCTAGGAAAACTGGGTCAGGTGTCTATAGCACCCAGCCTAGAAGATAAATTCAACCAAGAACCCTTACAAGCAAGTATCTATTTTGATCGCGCTAAGGATTTGGGAATCTCAGCTCGGTTGGAATTTCACTATGGTGATACTGTCATTAACCCATTTGCTTCGAACCGCGAAATTTCCAACCCTACGCTTGATAGCACAATGATCCTCATTCGATCTGTAGACCAAGAGCGTAAAATCCTAAACATCCTGGAGCAGGCAGATTTTTTCGTTTCTAAAGGACAGATCCATCTTGAAGACGACGATAAAATCTTCGACTTTACAGTGACCTGGCTGCCACACCTTAGACCCCTAGCGGAACTATATTATTCCGATCAATTTAAAGTTAAAATCCGAACCTCCACCACATTCTCCAGTCAGGTACGCCTTGACGAAACTCTAAACGTCTTAGAAGTTTCCTTCCAATTCAATGATATTGAACAAGACGAATTGTCGGATATTTTTCACTCCTTACAATTAAAGAAAAAATACCATCGCCTGCGAGATGGCTCTTTCCTTGATTTAAACCAGAACGAATTAACTTCTGTAGCAGATTTTTTAGAATACTTGGACCTTGATGCCGATGATCTGAACACCAAACTACTCAATCTGCCTAAATACCGTGCCTTGTATATAGACAGCTTTTTGCGTCAGGCGAATCTACCGGGAGTGCATCGCAATAAAGCCTTTAAGGAATTAGTCCAAAGTATCCTCGAACCCCAAGACGGTGAGTTTGAAATACCTTCTGAATTACAGCATATCTTAAGGGATTACCAGAAGACAGGTTTTAAATGGCTCAAAACTTTAGCTTCATATGGGTTAGGTGGAATTCTGGCAGATGACATGGGATTAGGTAAAACCCTACAAGTCCTCTCCTTTATACTATCAGAAAAAGCTAACGCCGTCGGACCAGCGTTGGTTATTGCTCCTACGTCATTGATCTATAACTGGCAAGAAGAAGCTAAGAAATTCACCCCCACCCTTCAAGTTTTAGTTGTGGAAGGCACGCCCCAAGAACGACATACACAATTGTCTGATATGGAAGAACAATGGGACCTAGTCGTCACTTCCTACCCCATTCTGCGGCGAGACATTGACATATTTGCTAAGTTTAAGTTTTCCTACTGTTTCTTAGACGAGGCTCAACACACCAAAAATCCACAAACCCTCAACGCAAAATCCGTCCAGCAAATTCAAGCCAAAGGATATTTTGCCCTGACTGGAACGCCGATCGAAAACTCGCTTTCTGAACTTTGGTCGCTCTTTAATTTCATTATGCCAGGCTATCTCCTCTCCCACCAGGAGTTCCGCAAGAAGTACGAAATACCGATTATCAAAGGAGAAGACTCTAAACCTCTCGCGGAATTAAGTCGCCATGTCAACCCCTTCATTTTGCGTCGACTAAAGAAAGATGTCCTAAAAGAACTACCTGACAAAATCGAAACGTTACTAAGTGCACCCTTGACAGAAGACCAAAAGAAGTTATATTTAGCATATCTACAGGAGGCTAAAGGGAAAATAGCCCAAGAAATTGTGACCGTAGGTTATAACAGAAGCCACATGAAAATCCTAGCCGCCTTGACTAGACTTCGCCAAATCTGTTGTCATCCAGCCATGTTCTTAGAAAATTACGCAGGCGAGAGCGGTAAAATGCTACTTCTACAAGAAATCCTTACAGACGCGCTCGATAGTGGTCACCGAGTTCTGCTTTTCTCCCAGTTTACGACAATGCTTGACATCATCCAACGTCATCTAATCTCAGAGGGTATTGAGCATTTTTATCTTTCAGGTCTGACAAAAGCTTCAGACCGGCTAAGAATGGCTAACTCCTTTAATGCTGGTCTTGGTAAGGTCTTTCTAATTTCTTTAAGGGCCGGTGGCACAGGCCTAAATTTAACTGGTGCGGATATGGTCATTCACTACGATCCTTGGTGGAACCCCGCTGTCGAAGAACAAGCCACTGACCGGGCGCACCGCATCGGCCAAAAAAATGCCGTCCAAGTAATCAAACTTATTACCCAAGGAACGGTTGAAGAAAAGATTAACGCTTTACAAGCTAAGAAAAAAACTCTGATCGATACTGTTATTCAGCCAGGAGAAACCATGCTCTCTAAGTTGTCCGAACAAGAGCTGAGGGAAATTTTTGATTTAAATGAGTGAAGTATAGGAATGATAGTCCATCACAATTGAACTCGTTTGCCTGAGGATTAAAAAGAAGGCTGTAACAAACCTTGTTCCCAAGTTTGTTACAGCCTTTTCTTGTCCCATTTTAGAACCCTCTACTTTTATAAGTGAGGATTCTGAAATTTAGAGATACAGCTTATTGAAAAGTTGGTTGTTGGTTTGACCAACCCGTCTTCTGTTGATTTTGTTGATTCATCCCTTGCTGATTTTGTTGACCCATACTCTGCTGCCTTTGTTGACCCTGACCTTGTTGCATTTGTTCTTGTTGACTCATATTCTGAAGCTGTTGTTGAGCTTGTTCGATAAAATTATTCATTTGATTAAGCACCTGAGTGGATTGAATATATTGATCTGCTTGGTTTAAAGCTTGAATACCTTGTTGAATGGATTGTTGTAACTGATTAAAGGCCTGCTGTTGCTGTTGTTGCGATTGGGCTTTGAATTGAGTCATGTGTTGTACTAATTGATTTAATTGTTGTTGCCCTTGAGCTTGACCCTGAGCTTGTGTTTGTTGAGGTTGATTCTGAGAAGACTGTTGATTTTGGGTCTGTTGGTTGTTCTTGAAGCTGGAAAAGGTTTGCTCCATCTGGTGTAATTGGTTTTTCAGTTGAGTTAATTCAGTGGCTACCTCCATATCAATACCCATGTCTTGGGATGCGATGGTTTTAATCTCTTTAATTCCTGCTTCCATTTTGTCTTTAGCGTTGCTCATTTAAAAACCTCCCATAAGTTTTTTATTGCCTTGCTTAGTATTAACTAATTAATAAAAACAAATGTTTGGTATTTATAGTTAATATCTATTTTGGTCAAAGCTTAAATTTCGCAACAGCACTCATAAGGTTTTCTCCAAGTTTAGCCAAGTTTTCTGCCGATTGGTTTACCAAAACCATTGTAGCAGCCTGTTCCTCTGAAGCAGCAGAAACTTCTTCAGCACTCGCAGCTGTTTGTTCCGCTATGAGACCAATATTCTCCACTGATTTTACGGTTTGGGTAGTTCCCCTGGCCATTTGTTGTGAAGCTTCTGTGACCTGTCGGATTTGCTCAACGACAGTGTTAACCTCTAGTACAATGGTTCGGAAGGAATTACCGGCGATATTAACCGCTTCAACCCCTGCGGCCACTTCAACCTTGCCTATCTCCATCACTGAGACGGCAAGATCTGTCTCTTGTATAATATTATTAATTAAGAAGGCGATCTGGGTTGCAGACGACGATGATTGTTCTGCCAGCTTGCGAACCTCTTCTGCGACAACCGCAAAGCCTCGTCCCTGCTCACCCGCGCGAGCAGCCTCAATTGCTGCATTTAAAGCCAACAAGTTGGTTTGGTCAGCGATTCCTTTAATGACATCAACGATTTGCCCAATTTGTAAGGATTGGTCTCCCAACTTAAACACGACTTCAGCCGTTTGGATCGAAACATCTCGAATTTGTTCAATTTTCCTCACCGCATTATCTGCTTGAATAGCCCCTAATTCAGCTGCCCGAGCTGCCTTCTCGCTACTTTGACTTACTATTTCTGAGTTGTCAGCTACTTGTTGGGCACTAGCCGACAATTGTTCAATTACAACACTAGTATCTCTTACAGATGTTGCTTGATCCGATGCACCGGCCGCAAGTAGAGCTAAAGTTTCAGACACTTGTTCACTACTGGTGGTCGCCTCTCCAGATGCCGCCGACAACTCTTGACTGGTTGCCGCCACACTCTTTGACTGAGTTAATACTTCTCCAATAACCCCTCGAAGAGAAAGTACCATTTCACTAACAGCTCTGGATAAAATGCCAATTTCGTCTCTGTTTTTAATAATTGGCATTTCAACGTTTAACTCCCCTTCAGCAACGGACTGAGCAACTTTAGTTACAGCTGCAAGGGGCTTGCTAATATGTCGAGCCAAGCTTATCGCTAACACAGCGCCTACAATCACGGCTATGGTCACGAAAATGAGTAGAAGTCTCGTAACAGAACTATGAGTAGCCATAGCAGCTGATACAGCCTTGCTCCCTCCGACAGCCATAAATGCCATTTGATCTTCCATATTTTTAAGAAGCATATCGAAACTTGATTTGTTTAATAATGGTTGGGCAGCAGCATCCTTACCTTCTTCTAGCAATTTCCAAACCTGCTCTGCATCCAACATGTAGGCCTCAAATAATTTTCGCATGGCTTGGTTTCTTGCGATTCCCTCAGTAGTCGTTACTAATTTTTCATATGTAGTAAAATCATTCTCCCATTTAATTTTAATGCTCCTGAAATTCGTTTTTAGATTCTGGTATTGAATGGTGTCATCATGCATCGTAAATCCTAATAAAAGAGTTCGTTGAGTGTCTTCTGTATTTTTGACCACTTGTGCTAAGGCAGTCGTAGACTTCAACCAATGTCCACCGAGATCTTCCGCATTTTGGTTGACCTTATAAACGCCATAATAACCGACACTCCCTACAAGGATCGTCAAGAGCAGGATTACCATGAAACCCAATTGTAATTTAATACGTATCCCATAGTTTATCCTGGACTTTGAAACATTCATTTTACTCATTCACTTGCCCTCCTCAATTCTCACACAGTGAATGATTCGACATAGTTTCTATCAATCCTCTTTAATTTCGTACTTCACTACGCTTTCTGCGAAATCTCTTCTTTATCAAGCAAGATTTATGATTATTTGAATAACGATCCTGAAATGACTTAAGAAACGTCTCCTTCTTCGCTTAACTCAAGGCAACCAAAAAGGGGCTGTAACAAAACTTAGCCCAAAAAGTCGCC
>JUEG02000768.1_pt1 | contig 17063 bp, 18 predicted proteins | sample 432341 | NCBI WGS metagenome assembly JUEG02 (sample SAMN02953476, study PRJNA257561) | rock porewater metagenome | biome: terrestrial; feature: Opalinus Clay rock; material: porewater; isolation source: Opalinus Clay rock BIC-A1 borehole | place: Switzerland: Mt Terri URL, St-Ursanne ...
CCAGTGTAGGAGGAGGTTCTGCCATCAATCGTTACGAAAATTATTTCTTCCTTATCCTTGGAGATACCTATAGCAGTACGGGGGTGATTCCCAGTAATCTCATGGGTAAAGGTGGAAGGCACAACACCATTGTTTACTATTTTAGCACCGCCCCCTAAGGTTAAGGCTATTTCATTGAAGTCTGGAGTACTGGCGACAGTGAGCTCCACCTCATCCCCCACCACAAAATACTGCTGAAGATGGGCTGCAAAGGAACCTGTTGCCAATATGACATAACCATCCTTTGGAATAATGCTTCCTTCCTTGGAGGATACCATACCTGTTATTATATTGTTCTCTACGATAACATCGATAGCATTGGCAGCGTTCTTGGGAGGTACTGGAGATCTTTCACCCCAGGCACTGTTAAACAATACCGCTGTGTCAGTATTACCAGAGTTTTTATTTATGGCCATGAAGGTAAACATGGCAGGTCTTGTTTTGTTCGTTAGGTCGAGCTGTGGTGTTGTCCAATATGAAATAAAGGGATCTCCCTCGTTAGACATATTGAAGGTAGCCATTCTTTCAGGTAAGTAAAAGGGTGTAGAAACCAGTTTTCCATCTTTGACTACAGGTCCTAGAGTTTCTGAAGAGCTCATATTGAAAAAGTCTCCATTAATAGCTCCTACAATGTTTTCATTTTGCTTTGCTAACTCCGATAGTTTACCCTTGGTTCCTATTCCATTATTATGAGTTAATACCTGTAGGGAATTGTCTCGCTCCCTTAGATCTGCTCTTAATACATTAAGGTTGAGCCATCCTTGATCCGTGAATTTAAGTATATTTTCATGTTTAACTCCATTTGCTATGTATTCGGATGTATTTTTTTCATAGGCTACATTTTTCCAGTCCGCATGAACAAAGGACTGAGAGCCTATAGTAACTATGCTACATGCTATAACCATTGATGCAATCCATTTTTGTGTTTTTTTCATGATGTTTGCTCCTTTCATACCAGCGCTAAATGTTGTAGGTTGAATATTAGAAGTTAAAGTATAACTTAATGTGTTTACGTTAAGTTAATTCTCTCTCAAAGACAAGATTATGTCAACTGTTTTGGATTATGTAACCTGAATAGAGTGAAGGGTCTTCAATTCGTAAGATCCTTCACTCTGTTCAGGATGACAATTAAGGTACTGATTTTAACTTTCATGTCTATTATATATTAGACGATAAATCAATGAAAAAGTTGCAGGATAAAACTTCCTAAATTTAAATTTATAAGGCATGCTTCTACCTATTTCATTATATAAGAGAATTGGAGAAGGAGATATTAAGTTCTTATTACAAACATTAAGGTGTGTATATGGACTAAAAGACCACCGGTATACAATAAATATTTCTTCATAAAGTTCGTTATGTACTATATAATGGTTATAGGTGAAATATATACTCAATCGAAGTAAAGGGGACAGTTATGAATCAGTTATTTGATTTTATATCGAAAGAGATTATGGTTATTTTGGTGGCTGCTATGCCGGTGGCAGAGCTAAGGGCGGCCATTCCCCTAGGGGTATCCTTAGGGATGAGTCCTATTCATGCCATGGTTTTAGGACTTATTGGCAGTATGATACCGGTTCCTTTTTTGTTGTTTTTTCTGAAGCCTTTTTTTGCTTTTCTAAGAAAAAGCCCATATTGGAGAAGGTTTGTTGACTGGATTACAAATAGAACAATGAAAAAATCTACTAAGATAAGAAAATATAGTGCCCTAGGGTTGATGTTATTTGTGGCAGTTCCACTACCATCGACTGGAGTGTGGACGGGTTCCTTTGCAGCATTGTTATTGAACATACGAATAAAGCACGCCTTTCTTGCTATATTTGCAGGAAATTTTATTGCTGCTCTGATAATAATGGGTATAAGCCATGTGGCGGTAAGTTGGTAAAGAGCTGGTTACCGGATAGCCGTTAGCGGTAAAAATATTTTAAAGTTTTGGTCTAACTACGAACTTTTAAATCTTTTCCTTAAGCCATGAGCCATGTTTAGAATTTACTGCTACGGCTAACGAACTATGAACATTTTTATTGACAATAAAAACTGACTATGATAACATAAATTCTGTTGAAAAATTTAATAGAAAATCTTGATTGCCTTATCAAGAGTGGTGGAGGGACTAGGCCCGAGGAAACCCGGCAACCGGTATTTTAATACGGTGCTAAATCCTGCAGAATTTTGATTCTGAAAGATGAGGACTATATTTTATAATGACCTCTTCTCGTGATGAAGAGGTTTTTTTGGTTTGTTTTAGGGTAAAATACAATAATAACTATGTAATTAAGGAGGGAAACAAATGACAAGAAGACTATTTACTTCAGAGTCGGTTACAGAAGGTCATCCAGATAAAATCTGCGATCAAATTTCAGATGCTATACTTGATGCTATATTCACAGAAGATCCAAAAGCCCGTGTTGCTGCAGAAACATCGGTTACAACAGGTCTTGTATTAGTAGCAGGAGAAATCACAACCCAATGCTATGTTGATATTCCCAAAGTAGTAAGAAGAACCATTGAGGAGATCGGGTATACCAGAGCAAAATATGGCTTTGACGCCGATACCTGTGCAGTACTTACTGCCATCGATGAGCAGTCCACTGATATTGCCATGGGAGTTAATGAAGCCCTTGAGAGCAAGCAAGGAAATATGAGAGATGAAATCGAAGCAATAGGTGCTGGAGACCAGGGTATCATGTTTGGTTTTGCATGCAATGAAACACCTGAATTGATGCCTATGCCCATATCCTTAGCTCACAAGCTTGCTCGAAAATTATCAGAAGTAAGAAAGAATGGAACCTTAGAATACCTTCGTCCCGATGGAAAGACTCAGGTAACTGTAGAATATGTGGATGATAAGCCAGTAAGAGTTGATACGATTGTAATATCATCACAACACAGTCCAGAAGTATCCCATGATCAAATTGAAAAGGATATCATTGAGCATGTTATTCGAAAGATCGTACCAAACAATCTTTTGGATGACAAAACAAAGTATTACATAAACCCAACAGGTAGATTCGTTATAGGCGGACCTCATGGTGATGCTGGATTAACGGGAAGGAAAATTATTGTTGATACATATGGCGGTTATTCAAGACACGGTGGTGGAGCCTTCTCCGGTAAAGATCCAACGAAGGTTGACCGTTCAGCAGCCTATGCAGCAAGATACGTGGCTAAGAATATCGTTGCAGCAGGCTTGGCGGATAAGTGTGAGATAGAGCTTGCCTATGCAATAGGGGTTGCTCAGCCAGTATCAATACTTGTTGAGACCTTTGGAACAGGAAAAATTGATGAAGAAAAAATGGTTGAGCTTGTTCAGAAACACTTTGATTTAAGACCAGCCGCCATAATTAGGGATCTGGACTTGAGAAGACCAATATATCGTCAGGTTGCGGCTTATGGACATTTTGGACGAACAGACATTGATCTTTCATGGGAAAAAACAGACAAGGCTGAAATACTTAGAAAAGAAGCTTTAGGGGAGTAAGCGGGATACAAAGACTGTTAGCCGTTAGCGGCAAAACCTTAAAGTACTGGGCTACTAGCCACTAGCTGCTGGCTTATAGGAAAAGATTTTATGGCAGCAGTCGTTGTTTGTAGTTCGTAGCTAATAACCAGGAATGTTTGTACAATGCTTTAAGGCTTCGATCTTTTCTATAGATCTTAACCTTCAACCTTTAAACATAGAAGTAAGGAGAGAAAATATTCATTCTCTCCTTTTTTTATTTTTTGAACAACTGAGATGGATAGGGCATATGCTAGGAGAGAGGGGGGAGTTCAATGAATTATGTGGGTGCCTTTTTCCTGTGGATTTTTTTCATTTTTGGAGTGCTAGAATTTTTCAAAAAAGTTATTTATGAAATCAATATAAAAGCGAAACAAAAGGATTATGGTGAGGTATTACTCATTGTAAAAAATAATGAGCAGGTAATTGAGCCGATTTTAAGAACTTTAAATTATTACGGTGTTAATGTAGAGGTAATGGATAGAGGCTCCACAGATTGTACTAGAGAGATTATAAAAAGGATTCAAAGGATTTGAATATCATCAATTAGTTAACTGGAAATAATAATAATTGAACTGCTTTTAAAAACCCAATAAGAGAGTGTGTAACATCTACCCATTTGTAACAGTAAATTCATTGGATAAAATCAATGATATAGGAGAACGAATTCTCCTCTACAGGGAGAGGGCAGCACTCAGCCATTTCCAGATTACTGCGACTAGTACCAGTCGTTTTTGTTTTTTTCCATCGTCATAGAATATTCATAAACCATGGTATTTTGGAGAACCGGTTCTCCCATTAATTTGGGAGGAAAATATGGAATATCAAATGAAGGATTTAGTTTACAGATGCAAAAAAGAGGATTTATTAGCTAAGGAAGAGTTGCTTAGTAGACTTAAACCTCTGGTTGTAGCTTCAATTAAGAAGTTTTATTATGGAAATGAAGATATGGAGGACATGGTACAAGAAGGATATTTGAAAATACTCTGTGTGCTTAAAAGCTTTGATACAGAAAGAGGAATACCTTTTTTAGGTTATTTGAAGCTTCAACTAAAGTATTTCTTTATGGAGAAGGGAAAGAAGGATTTATTCTTGGATTCCAAAATTTATCGAGGAAATACAGAAGCACAGGGGACGTTGATTGATCTTTTGGCTGGTGATGATGACATAGAGGAAGAGTTTTTAAAGAGTGAGGAGCTTCGCTACTTGGGACAAGCCATTGAGGATTTGACCTATAGACAGAAACAGATAATAACCCTTTATTTTACCAGGGGAATGAATATGAGGCTAATAGCTAGACAATTAAAGATACATTACCAAACAGTGGTGAAAACCAAAGAGAGGGCAGTAAAAATATTAAGAAAAAGCTATACTAAACTTTTCTGAAAACCTCTATCTATATAAATGAAAGGAGGTGATCAGTATGCCGGTAAGTGTAAATCCAAAGGATTCTAAACTAAAGATTACCTATAGTATTGGAGTGGATGGTACAGGAAAAGATATCACCAGCTCCAAAACCTATCTAAATATTAAGCCAGCCGCCACAGATGAAGATGTTTTTATGGTGGCCTCAACATTAATTGACCTGCAGAAGAATACTGCAATGAACGTGGAAAGGCTTGATCAGAAGGAAATCGTAGAAATAGTTTAACAGGGAGTAGTTTAGTTAAAATCAGTCTAAACAGGTAGATAGTAGAAAAGGGGGGAGACGGAATGCCGACTAAGAGGTTAGAAATGGTATTTAAGAATGCACTGGGGCGAACTAATAAGATCACGGTAGATAATGTACTGGATAATTTAACTGAAATAGAGGTACAAGCTGCCATGCAAAGTATCATAGATGCTAATATTTTTGATGGCAGTGGTGGAGAGTTGGTTGGAATAGAGTCTGCGAGAGTCGTAGCCACAGATATTGAAGAAGTAATAGCGTAAAAGCGTCATGGATAGCCGTTAGCAGTTAGCGGTAAAACCATAAAATTATAGGCATATGGAGAGTTTCTAATACAGGCCAGAATCAGCTTGAGAGTGAATTTGAACCTACCTTGACTGTAGTAGTGAGTTCATTCGCTGCCCAATAAAGGGAGGAAGAAAAATGGAGGAGCTTATTGCAAATGTGGCTAACCTTGGATTTCCCATTGCAGTTTCTGTATATTTGTTGGTGAGAATTGAAGGGAAACTGGAAAATCTAAGCTTGAGTATCCATGAACTTTCAAGGGTGATTGCCAGTTTGAAGTAAATCATCCTATGGGTTAACATATCAATGTAAATGTTAACCCATTTTTTTTTTGGAGGATTGAGTAAAAGTTATTTATAGACTTTTTTGGAAATAATATATATAATGAAACAAAACAAACATGTGTTCCGTAGAGAGAAAGTGGAAGAATTTGAGGAATTTGATGAGACTATTGAGGAAGGGATAGGAAGAAAGATAATAAGGATTTGTTCCGGAACGGTTACAAACCGTTCACTACATATATTTTGAGGGTGCAATTGAGTTGTAGTTGTAGTTTCCGTCACCGTCTTCATCTTTTCCCATGAGCTATGAGCTCAATATGCTATAATATACCTATCAAATTCAAGGAGAGTTCAGCATGTCCGTTGAAATACAAGGTATTTTGTCAGAATTTATATTTAAGAACGAGTCTAATGGTTACACTGTTGCCATCGTTGAAACTGAAGACGAGGAGATTACTGTGGTTGGTTATATGCCCATAGCCAATCAAGGGGAGACTATTGCCTTTATTGGTAATTGGATCGTTCATCCTGCCTATGGACGACAGCTGGAAATCCTATCCTACAGACAGGTTACTCCCAATACTCTGGAAGGGATTGAAAATTATCTTGCTTCTGGAATTATCAAGGGTATAGGACCAAAGACGGCAAAAAAAATGGTGGAGAAGTTTGGAAAGGATACCCTGGATGTTATTCAATATAACTCCAGTCTTTTGGTGCAGGTGGAAGGTATAGGAGAGGCTAAGGCCAACACCATAGTTCAAGCATTTGAGGAACAGCGGGAGATTAGGGAGATCATGCTATTTTTACAGCAGTACGGAGTCTCAACGAATTATGCTCTTAAAATATATAAAAAGTATGGTCAACATACAATACAGCTGATTCAGGAAAATCCATATAGACTGGCGGAGGATATCTTTGGTATAGGCTTCAAAATAGCAGATACCATAGCCAAGAGGATGGGAGTGGACCCTAGCTCACCCTATCGTATTATGTGCGGTATCAAATATATGCTGGGACAACATAATCTAGAAGGACATACCTATACACCTAAAGAAGAGTTAGTTAGTTCCACTGGAGAAGTACTGGGGGTAAAGAATGACCTGGTGGAAGAAGCTCTGATGCAGCTGGCGTTAGTTAATGAGGTGCAGCTAGAAAATCTCGATGGTCAGATCGTTGTTTTTATCATGCCATTTTATTATGCAGAGTCCTATGTTTGCAAAAAGCTGGTTGATCTTGCTAGAGTGGTTGTTGAATCGGTTTCTGAAAATATGGAAAATGAAATAGAAGATATTGAAAATCAGGAGAATATCAGACTGGCAGAAAATCAAAAATATGCCATAAGAGAGGCTTCCATAAACGGGATATTAGTCATTACAGGGGGTCCAGGTACTGGAAAAACAACTGCTATTAATAGCATTATAAAAATGTTCGAAACGCACAATCATACCATTGCCCTAGCTGCACCCACAGGTAGGGCTGCCAAAAGAATGAGTGAAGCAACGGGAAGAGAAGCTAAAACCATCCACAGAATGTTGGAGTACTCATTCATGGATGGCGAAGGTGGTATGAGTTTTGGAAAGAATGAAGATGAGCCCTTGGCCTATGATGTGATGATTATTGACGAGATGTCAATGGTGGATATTTTGTTGATGAAGGGTCTATTAAAAGCTATACTCCCTGGAACAAGACTAATCTTGGTAGGAGATGTTGACCAACTACCTTCTGTGGGACCTGGAAATGTTCTTAGGGATATCATAGACAGCAATCTAATAAAGGTGGTGAAGCTGGATCAGATATTTAGACAAGCCCAGGAGAGCATGATTATTGTCAACGCCCACAGGATTAATAAGGGAGAGTACCCTCATATTAACCGAAGGGAAAAGGATTTTTACTTTATTTCCAAAAGAAAGCATGAAAGCATAGCAGAAACCATTAGGGAATTATGTAAGGATAGGCTACCAAAATTTAATAATTGTGATCCTGTAAAGGATATCCAGGTTCTTACTCCTATGAAAAAAGGAACTCTAGGAATGATACAACTAAATCGAGAACTTCAGTCCATCTTGAATCCCTCAGCTCCATACAAAGACGAAAAGAATATAAATGAACGGATTTTTCGGGTGGGTGACAAGATAATGCAGATGAAGAATAACTACAATTTAAAATGGAAAAAGGAAACCGAGGGCTCCCAGGGGGAGGGCGTTTTCAATGGTGATTTTGGTTATATACAGAAGATTGATGAGGAAGAAAGGGAAATGAAGGTATTATTTGATGAAGAAAAGATTGTGACCTATGATTTTTCGCAGATGGACGAGCTTGAGCTGGCTTATTCCATTACCATACATAAAAGTCAGGGCTCTGAATTTCCCATCGTTATAATACCTATATCCTATGGTCCTCCAATGCTCTTTACAAGGAATCTCTTATATACGGCAGTGACCAGGGCAAAAAATCTGGTGGTAATGGTGGGTATGGAGGCAGGGTTAAAAAGCATGGTGGACAATCATCGGATTATCAAGCGATACTCAGGGCTAAAAGTTAGGTTAAAGAGGCTACTCGAAGAGGATTTTGTCGAGATATAGAGTCAAAGTACACTCTGATACGTAGTATCTTAGAAGAATCTGACTACATATCAGGGTGTTGTATTTAAATCCTATATGGCTAATTCTTGTAAGAATGAATTATTGTTTACTTGATGATATAAAAAAACCTACTTAAGTAGGTTTTTTTATATCATCATTTAGCAGATGGCCGTTCTATTTTTTTATTATTATTCACATCTTGCCATATGGCATTGGTTGGGCACTTCTCTGCACATATTCCACAATTGGTGCATTTGTCATAATCAATTATTGCCAAATTATTTTCAACATGTATAGCGTCAGAGGGACATGCCTTCTCACATATTCTACACCCTATACAACCCACTCCGCAGTTTAATTTAACACTCTTACCAAAGTCTTTACTACTGCAATCAACGATTACTTTTTGATTATAGGGTACTAAACTTATAACAAACTTTGGACAAATAGCGATACATTTCCTACAAGCAGTACACTTGTCAGGATTTATTTTTGCAATACCATCTATGATTTCTAGTGCTCCAAATTGGCAGACGTCTAAACATGTGCCAAAGCCAAGGCAACCATAATCACAGCTTTTATTACCACTACCTAGTTTGGCTGCGGCCCTACAATCCTTTATACCTTCATAGTGATATTTTACACTGGTATGGCAAGCTTTACCTTGACAGATTACTCTGGCAACTTGTCTTTCACCGCTTTCAACAGCATCTACTCCCATTATAGAAGCTACCTTTCCGGCAACTACAGCTCCTCCTACGGGACATCCATTAGTAGGTGCTTCTCCCTTCACGACTGCCGTTGCAAAACCATCACATCCTGGATATCCACATGCTCCGCAATTTGCACCAGGTAACACCCTATTTATTTCTTCTATTTTTGGGTCTACTTCCACCACGAATTTTTTTGAGGCATATGACAGTCCCAGGGCAAATATTGCTCCCATGGTTCCCATGCTCACAACGGAAATTATTATAATGTTCATTTCATCACCTCCGATAAGCTTTAACTACATTGCTATTAGTCCTGAAAAACCTAAGAATACCATTGAAAGAATACCTGCAATTAGCAAGGTTATACCTGCACCCTCAAGGGCTTCAGGAACATCAGCAAACTCCAACTCTTCCCGTATTCCTGCCATTATAACTAAAGCTAGTGTAAATCCTACTCCGGCTCCTAAACCAAAGATTGTGCTTTCTATAAGATTATAATCTTTGATTGGTATATAAAGAGCCAACCCTAAGATAGCACAGTTCGTTGTTATTAGTGGTAAGAATACGCCTAAGGCATCGTATAGAGAAGGACTAACCTTTTTTAGCACTATTTCAACTAGCTGCACCAATGATGCAATCACTAAAATAAAAGATACATACTGTAGAAACCTTGACAATCCAAAGGGATCTAAAATATAGTTCTGAATAAACCAAGCGGCAATAGCTGAAAGAGTCATAACAAATGTAGTAGCTGCTCCCATTCCTCCAGCAACCTCCACTTTTTTAGATACACCTAAAAATGGACAAATTCCTAAAAATCGTACAAGTACAAAATTATTAACTAATGCAGTTCCAATAAAGAGCAAAATTAAATCTATCATCTTTTCACCTTCCTTTAATGACAGCTTGCTTCGCTAGTTTTTTTCTTGCTAAATGTGTTTATAATCCCCAAAAGAATTCCCAGAGTTATGAAAGCTCCCGGGGGTAAGATAAATATTATCCATGGAGTAAAGTTAGCTCCCATTATTCCTACGCCAAAAATTGATCCCATACCTAATACCTCTCTGATTATTCCTAAAAGGGTTAATGCCCAAGTGAATCCAAGGCCCATACCCAATGCATCCATCAATGCATACTTTACTGGATTTTTTGAAGCAAAGCCTTCTGCTCTACCTAGGATTAAGCAATTAACAACGATCAGAGGGATAAATAACCCTAATACCCTTTGTATATCAGGGAAAAAGGCCGCCATAAACAAGTCTGCTATAGTTACAAAGGTTGCTATAATAACTATAAATGAGGGTATTCTTACCTTATCTGGTATATAGTTCTTAACTAAGGCAACAATCACACTGGAACACACTAATACGAAGAAGGTTGCCAATCCCATTGCTAAACCATTAATAGCTGCATTTGTAACCGCTAATGTGGGACACATACCCATCAGTTGGCGAAACACAGCGTTTTCCTTCCATAAGCCCTTAATAAACTCCTTCCACATCCTCATTACTTATCACCTCCTGAATTGTACTCTTCTAACACTCTAGGAATAGTGTTTTTTAGAATGTTTGAAATTGCATTTGAGGATATTGTAGCACCGGTTATCGCATCGATATCCTCTTTAGCAATAAAATTATCGGAAATGGGTTTATCGTTAAATTGCTCTTTAAACCAAGCTTCTTCGATTCTTGCACCCAGACCAGGAGTTTCAAGATGACTTAGAACAGTCATGCCTGTTAATTTTTCATCTTTTATATCCATTCCTACCATCAGCCTAATGTCTCCTTGAAATCCTCCACCTTCAGCTATAAAGGCTATCCCAACCTCATTCCCATTTGAATCATATCCAATAAATATCTGGTCACTATTTTTCATCTCTCCATATGCTGTCGCCTCAGGAAGTACTTCTAAAATAGCAATCTTTTGGTTTTCCTCTGCTATTGCATTGATCATGGGCTCAGTCCATATAAAGGTTAAAGCTAATACCAGACCGGAAATTATTCCAACAAGCAAAAGTGTTTTTACCATCCGAGATGTACTGTTCATTATTTAGCCACCTCCCCAAATATTCTACCTCTTGTATATCTATTGATTAGAGGGGTTAGTGCGTTCATGAATAATATGGAGTAAAGCACCCCTTCAGGATAGCCACCATATACTCTGATGACAACCAGAATTATACCTGCACCAATACCAAAAACCCATTTTCCTTTCTTCGTTATAGGCGTTGTAACCATGTCTGTAGCCATAAAGAAGGCTCCTAACATTAATCCACCCGATAAAAGGTGAAATACTGGATCTTGACCTATTAGAAATGTCATAACAAAAACGGTACCTAGATAGCTTGCAGGAATCCTCCAGTCAATACATTTTTTGTAAAGTAAATATAATCCGCCTAGAAAAATTAAAATTACAGATGTCTCACCAAGGGAGCCTCCAACATTTCCTAGTAATAAATCATAATAGCTAGTTTTGACACCTTCCATTTTCAATAGATTAAGTGGTGTAGCTCCACTTAAACCATCCAGTGGGTTAAGCCATTCTGTCATTTTTACTGGGAAGGTGATTAATAGAAAGGCTCTGCCTACTAGAGCAGGATTAAAAAGATTTTGACCAAGTCCTCCAAAAACCATTTTTCCTAATCCTATAGAAACCACACCACCAACCAAGGCCATCCAAATTGGTATACTAGGAGGTAAGGTGAGACCTAGTAACAAACCAGTGACTAAACCGCTGCCATCTCTAAGGGCTATTGGTTTTTTTCTTACTTTTTGAAATATTACCTCTGTTATTAATGCAGAAGTAATCGTGGTTAATAATATTACTAAGGAATTCATTCCAAAGAAATATATTGTTCCCAATATTGCTGGTACCAGTGCTACAACCACATTGAGCATAATTTTTGTAATGTTATCATTATCCTTAATATGAGGTGAAGAACTTACGATTAACTTATCTTTCGGCATTTTTAGATCCTCCTTTACTTATTTCCCTTTTTTGCTAAAATTTCACCCTTTGCTAATCTAATCCTCTGAACTAGGGATCTTTTTGCAGGACATATATATGAGCAAGAACCACATTCAATACAATATAGAGCATTGTATGCCTTAGCTTCATCCCATTTTGAGTTCTGGGAATAGTTGGAAATTTTTATAGGAAGTAGACCAACTGGACATACGTCAACACACCTAGCACATTTTATACATGGTTGTTCCACTAGATAATATGATTCTTTCTTCTTTAAAACTAAAATCCCTGAAGTACCCTTTACAACGGGGACCTCATCAGTAAATTGAGCAAATCCCATCATAGGACCACCACTTATAATCTTACTGGGTTCATCAACATAACCACCACACTGAGCAATAATTTCTTTGAACTGTGTTCCAATCTTAATAATGTAGTTGCCAGGCTTTAGTAGACCACTACCCGTAACCGTGACAATTCGTTGAATTAAAGGCATACCTGTCTGTATTGCATCTGCAATAGCAGCTGCTGTACCCACATTATTAACAACAACACCAACATCCATGGGTAATGCCCCTGGTGGGACCTTTCTTCCAGTGATCGCATCGATGAGTCTTTTTTCTCCACCTTGGGGATATTTTGTCTTAAGTACCGCTAATTCAATATTGGACTCTCTAATAATAACTTCTTGGATTTTTTTTATAGCATCCGGTTTATTATCTTCAATTCCAATAAATCCTTTGTTTACATTGACTGCCTTCATTATTGCTTTAAGACCAAAAACCACCTTTTCTGGGTGTTCTAGCATAAGTCTATGGTCAGAGGTTAAATATGGCTCGCATTCTGCCCCGTTTAATATAACAGTATCGAGTTTTTTTTCTGGAGGAGGAGAAAGCTTTACATGGGTAGGAAAAGTAGCTCCTCCCATACCAGTAATCCCTGCATTCTTAATTATGTCAATAATTTCTTTTCCGGTTAAACTGGTAAGTTCACCCTTTGGTCTCACACTCTCATGAACTTCGTTACTCCCATCGGACTCAATAATCACAGTCATTACCTTTGAGCCTAAAGAAGTAATCATAGGAGTTATTTTTTTCACTATACCTGCTATGCTTGAATGAACAGGAACTGAGACAAATGCCTTTGATTCTCCAATTTTTTGTCCAATCTTTACTTTGTCTCCAACCTTTACTAGAGGGTCACAGGGAGCCCCTATGTGTTGCTGTAAAGGGATATAGACTATGGTAGGTTCAATGGCATACTCTAAGGACTTAGACATAGTCAGCTCCTTCGAATAAAGTGGATGAATTCCACCTTTGAAGGTTAAATTTTTATTACTCATTTTTTTCACCCCTTAAAAATAAATTGAATTATAAATAGTAATCATTGCATACTGTATACAGTATAACATTTTTACAAAAAATACTCTAATAAAATCTCAATATTGTTATTAGATGCAAATACCATACCAATTTAAAATTATAAGAATTAATCCCTAATTACGTGGGAGAACTACTACTTTTTTGCAGCAAATGACTCAAAGGGTGTAGGATATACAACTTTTTTGTGTGAGAAAATTATATCCATTTATCCTATTCATAAAATAGGTGTAGGATATTTTTAATGCTTGACATATACCCCCCAGGGGTATTATAATGCATATATAGTAATTCTAAAAACTTATGAGGATTATATAATCAGAAAAGGAAAGGAGATTCTAAAAATGGCAAAAGGAAAAGAAGTGCAAAAAGTTGGATTCAAAGTCCAGGGTATGTCCTGTAGTAGCTGTGCTAATAACATTGAAAAAAAATTAAATTCTTTGGGGGGTATTATTAGCTCAAATATAAATATAGCTACTGAAAAGGGCCAAGTAGAATATGATGAAACTAAAATTCAGGTAAAGGCTATTTTAAAGGCCGTAGAGGATGTAGGCTACGGTGCAATGTTAGAATCTGATGAAAAAGCTGAAAAAGTTACTTTGAAAATTAAAGGAATGACCTGTACAGCTTGCGCTAACAAAGTAGAAAAAACCTTAAGTAAAATTGAAGGAATTACATCAGCAAATGTGAATTTTCCAGCAGAAAAGGTAACCATTGAATATGATCCTAAAAAAGTCAGACTAATAGAAATGCAGAAAAAAGTTTCCGGTCTAGGATATGAGTTGAATCTTGATGAAGAAGATGATGATGGTGTAGATGAAGATGAAATAAAAATGCAAAAGGCAAAGAAAAAAATGATGATATCTGTTGTATTAGAAAGTATTATTATGATCTTAATGATAATACACATGTTTGTTATACGGATTCCAGGGTATCTGGCTATAGTTGCAATATTAGCTTTTCCGATTGTTTTAGGTACAGGATTGTATGTTCATATAGCTGCTTTCAAATCATTTAAGAACAAGAGTCTTAATATGGATACCTTGGTAATGTTAGGCTCCTTACCTCCATATTTAATTGGTTTTTTAGGCTTTTTTATGCCACTTACAACTTTCATTGAAATGGCTGCAGCCATTATGACTTTCCACTTAATCGGAAAATATCTAGAGATTCGTGCTAAGGGCAGAGCTTCTCAAGCTATTAAAAAGCTGCTTCAAATGGGAGCAAAGACAGCAAAGATTATTGTTGATGGAGAAGAAATAGAAATTCCAGTAAAGGATTTACAAACAGGAGATATCATGGTGATACGTCCTGGAGAAAAGGTTCCTACTGATGGTGTCGTTGTTGACGGCAACAGCTTACTAGATGAATCTATGGCCACAGGAGAGTCCATGCCTGTAAAACGTCAGAAGGGTGATGAAGTAATTGGTGCAACCATTAATAAACAAGGATTATTAAAAGTTAAAGTAACAAAAGTAGGTAAGGATACCTTCCTATCTCAAGTTGTTAAAATGATGGAGGAGTGTCAAGGCTCTAAGGTGCCAATACAGGAGTTTGCCGACCGAATTACTGGATATTTCGTGCCAGCAATAATCATTATAACAATCGGTACTTTTATTTCCTTTAATGTTTTTCCGGAGTTTCACTTAGGTATTATAAGATGGGGAGCAGCCTTCTTGCCATGGGTAAATCCTGATCTCACACCACTTACTTTAGCCTTTATTACAGCTACTGCTGTTTTAGTTATCTCTTGCCCTTGCGCATTGGGCTTGGGAACACCAACAGCTTTAATGGTGGGTAGTGGAATGGGAGCGGAAAAGGGAATTTTGATTCGAAATGGTGAAGCAATACAAACCTTTAAGGAAGTAAAAGCCATTGCCTTTGATAAAACGGGTACCATCACAAAGGGAAAACCAGAGGTAACTGATTTAGTTACAGCAAACGGTGTAGAGGAAAAAGAATTTCTTTACTATGCTGGTACCATAGAAAATGGATCTGAGCATCCTCTAGCCCATGCTATTGTAGAAAAGGCAAAGAATGAAAAGATTAAGTTAGGAGAAGTAATTGACTTTAATGCGGTTGTTGGTATGGGTGTTATAGGAACGATAGATGGAGAAAAGGTGCTTGTAGGAAATAGAAGATTAATGAAAGAAAATAAAGTTCCATATGAGGCCTATGAAAAAGAATTAATTAGATTAGAGGAAGAAGCAAAAACTGCTATGCTGCTTGCTAAAGGGAATCAACTGTTAGGTATAGTAGCTGTAGCAGATCCAATAAAGGAAGAATCTGCACAAGCTATAGCAATGTTAGAGAGTATGGGTATTAAAACAGCCATGATTACAGGAGATAACAAAAGAACCGCTGCTGCTATAGGTAAAAAAGTAGGAATTGGTCATGTTATTGCAGAGGTATTACCAGATGGGAAAGTAGAAGAAGTTGTAAGACTACAGAAACAATATGGCACAGTGGCTATGGTAGGAGATGGTATTAATGATGCACCTGCATTGAAACAAGCCAATGTAGGAATCGCCATTGGAACTGGAACAGATATTGCCATCGAAGCTGCTGATGTTACCCTGGTAAGGGGAGACCTAACTGCTATCATATCAGCTGTTAAATTATCTAAAGGCATCTTTAGAAAAATTAAAGAAAATTATTTCTGGGCATGGATCTATAATGCCGTGTTCATTCCAATGGCTGTAGTTGGATTATTACATCCACTAATCGGGGCGGCTGCCATGGCCACCAGCTCCTTAAATGTTGTTTATAACTCATTAAGATTGAAAAAAGTCAATATTGATCCAAGTTTTAATAAGTAATAATTACTATGAGCTGTATATAAAAAATATTGCACTGGAAGCTACAATAATAGAATAGTGTGTTAGACATATTGGTATACTAATATTGATTAGTAGAGAAGGAGGTGGAATTATGGCAAACAAACAGCAAATTCAGCAATGTATTATGGATTGTACCAATTCAGCTAATATGCTTCGTACGGCAGCTAACTCTGTTCCAAAGGCAAGTATCCGTGAAATGCTTACTCAAGGAGCAGGTCATATTGAAATGTGTATTCGTCAATGTGAAAATGCAAATATGCAGCTATAAAAAAGTAATTTTACTAAAACTTCTTAATGAAAAGGAGGATGTGATCATATGACAACAACAAATCCTGCTAACGATATTCAGCAGTGCATCCAGAAATGTCAACAGACAGCACAGCAGCTTGAAGGTATGTCAACTCAAGAGACAAATATTCAAGTAAAGTCGATGCTCAAGGAAGCTGCTCATCACCTTGATCTGTGCATAGAAGAATGTCAGTTCTCTGTAGAAGCTGTTCAAAACCCTAGCATGTAATATAAAAAAGCCTGTGAGTTCATTCATCACACGGCTTTTCTATTTTTTATCTTAAAATTTTCCTACCCTCAACATATTCTTAAATTTTTGCTGTAATTGTGAAAGGTTTTGACGATACCGGCTGCTACCAAATAGTTATGACCAGATAAGATACCTACCAAAATTGCGAAAATAAAAGTAAAAGAAATGGATTTGTAACCGTTTCATGAACGTTAATATACTGATAAACAAGGAAGGGTCACAGACCCTTCACTACAAAGATCTGTAGATAAACCTACAACCTTAAAATGTA
>JUEG02001251.1_pt1 | contig 16936 bp, 13 predicted proteins | sample 432341 | NCBI WGS metagenome assembly JUEG02 (sample SAMN02953476, study PRJNA257561) | rock porewater metagenome | biome: terrestrial; feature: Opalinus Clay rock; material: porewater; isolation source: Opalinus Clay rock BIC-A1 borehole | place: Switzerland: Mt Terri URL, St-Ursanne ...
TGCGGATTGGTAATGGTCGAGAATATCTTGAAGGAATCCCCATTTTATATGTTGGCATATGTATATCTTTAATTCTGGCTTCCTATAACCTTGTCCGAACATTGCTGACAGATAAAAGGAATATTACGCCGGCTGCCGCAACAATGACAGTGGGAGTCATATTTCTGATGTTACTATTGTTGCCGAACACCATTACCTTTAGCAATCCGATCACTGATGAAGCTACCAAGTTCTGGGTAGTACACTTGTGGGAAGAAATGGCCTTCGAACTAACATCCGCCGGCTTCATTGCCACGTATTTCATTGTCTCAGGTCTGGCTCCTCGTACAGAGGTTGAAAAATGGCTTTATCTAGAGGCCGTTTTAGCGGTCGTCGGAGGCTTGTACGGTACCGGACATCACTATTACTGGATTGGTTTTCCCGCTGTTTGGTTAGTTCTCGGTTCGTTGGTCAGCTTGGTAGAGGTCATTCCCGTGGGTATGTTGGTTCGCATGACCTATAAAGGACTGAAATCCACTAAAATTAGGAGTAATCGGGAAAAACTCACCTTGTGGTTGCTTCTCAGCAGTGTATTTCATCATATAATTGGTGCTTCCCTCTTAGGCCTATTTCTTACCGTGCCTTGGATTAATCTTTACACCCATGGGACGTATATTACTTCCGGGCATGCCCATTTAGCCTTATTTGGAAGCCTGGGTTTTGCGGTTTTGGCTGGGTGTTATTACATCCTGAGTCAGGGCAGCCAGCCTACACTCAAAGGGTATAAGGGTGGAGTTCTGGCAGTAATTTTACTTAACAGCGGACTGATCATTATGTCCTCAGCCCTGCTGGTTGCCGGTTTCATGGAGACTTATTTTTGGAGAATCCTCGGTATGGACTTTATGCAAGTACGTTTCATCCTTAACCCATATTTAATTATACGGGCACTGGGCGGAGCGATATTCACTCTCGGGGACCTATTGCTTTCTTGGCGTATTTTTAAGGCCTGGCAGGCAACGAGGTTACAGGTAGCCAAGGACTGAAACTCTCTGAGCGCGGAAGTTACCGGAGTGAAGCGCATCTTATAATTTCATTTGCGACATTGATGGTGTTAATACTTTCTTTCCCTAAACGGAAATAGACCGCCCCTGCCAAAAGGTTTGCGGTCTATCCGTTGCCCTAAGCCCTCCGCCCTTTAAGCGGCTGTTACACAAGGAGTCGTGTTTGCAGCATGGCTCCTTGCTGTTACGATACGCAACTTCTGTCTTTAGTATACCATAATTATTTAATTTCAACATAAGCTGAAAGATAATTAGGTTATCACTAAGCCTCCGTCGACATATATGGTTTGCCCTGTCATAAAGCGACTCCAGTCAGAGGCTAAAAACAGGACCGGCCCGGCTACATCCTCTGGAGAAGCAATTCTTCGCAGCGGAGTTTGGGCGAGAATCATTTCTTTTACTTCTTCTTTGGTCTGCCGACTGGCATCTGTTGGATAGACTAAGCCAGGCGCAACACAATTGACGCGAATGCCGAACTGTCCCAGTTCTGCCGCTAGGTTACGACTGTAACCAACGAGTGCCGTTTTAGCTGTGGTGTATTCATGATAAGGAATAATCGGTCTGGCCACTAGATTACTTACCATATTAATAATACTTCCTTGATTCCTTTTTCTCATGTTCTGAAGAACAGCCTGGCATACATTATGTGTCGACCTTAAAGAACCATCTATATGCGCCTGATAATCCTCCCAGGTTAGTTCCCATACAAGCTTTCGTTTGTCCGGGTCAAATATATAGGGTTTAAAAGCATTATTGACCACAACATCAATCTTTCCTGCTTCCAACAGAATCTCCTCAACCATGCCTCTGACGGCACCTTCAGACGTGACATCCGCTTTAATCGACCATGCATCCCCACTCGAATTTTTACAGGCAGTAACAACTTTTTCCGCAGCTTCTTCGCTTTGAAGGTAATTAACAACAACTAAGGCTCCTTCTTTAGCGAAAGACTGCGCTATTTCAGCCCCTATGCCACGGCTGGATCCTGTAACTAAGATGACTTTATCTTTGAAGTCCACTTTCTCCCCCCTCTACTTTTTAGGAATGAGGTCTTGAATTACGACTTGTGACATATCTAATTTATTCTCGATCAAACCGAGACCTTGATAAATATCCGCTCCTTTTTGCAATACCTCCGGATCAAGGGCTCCAAGTGTCTTATCTTTCGGATCAGAAGAAAGACTGGAACTATTTCTCAAGTCTATGATTTTTAAATTACTATTTACATCCTTTCCGTCGATTGCAAGTTTAACGGCTAAAGAAGCAGCTTCCTGAAAATTATCGATCATCCACTGGGCACTTTGTTGATATCCCTTTAAAAAGCTTATTAAGAGATCCTTTTTTTCTTGATAGGTTTTTTCCGTTACTACAAAAACATCACTGGGTAAGTTTAAGTAATCTTTGACTTCTATGACATTTACATCACTTAACCCTTTTTGTTTACCAGTTTCTAACCCCGTATCTGTGGCTGCAGTTGCATCCACTTGGCCTTGCATTAAAGGCGCAAAATTTAAAAGGCCGGTTTCTACGATGGTTACATCCTTTTCGGAAAGGCCTGCCTGATGTAAAAGCAAGAGCAAATTCTGACGAGTTCCGCTTGAAAGACTATAAACACCGATCTTTTTCCCCTTTAGGTCTTCAGGCTTAGTGATGTTCTTTTCTGTTAAGGAAACAACATTAAAAACATTTTGGGGATAAATATTGTAAATAACTCTTAACTTTTCTCCTTTATCGAGTGCGAAATAGAATGAACCTGGATCTGTAAAGGCTATATCTGCTGCGCCTGTAAGAATATTTTTGATGGCATCCCCGCCGCCTGCTCCCGGAATAAAGTTAACTTTTATTCCATTCTCCTTATAGAAACTCTTTTCTTCCCCAGCTAACAGATTAGTTTGTTCCGTAATAGGCTGGCTCCAACTGGCTACCTTAACCTCTTCAATTTGTTTTGAACCTGCTGCGTCCTTGTCCTTAGCAGCACAACCGCTCAAAAGAACGCCGAAGGCTAATAAGCCGATTCCCAGTAAATACTTAATCTTCATTTGTTTCTTCCTTTCATATAGGTTTTTAAAAATAATCCTTCAATAAGGTTTACACCTAGATAAAGAAGCATTCCCATAAGGGTGAGCAGGATCAAAACTGCAAACATGAGCGGGGTATCCATCATTCCTTGTGAGGCTATGATCAGTGCTCCCAATCCTTCGCTTCCTCCTATGAACTCACCGACAACCGCGCCCACAACGGCCAAGACGACTGAAACCCGAAATCCCGCCAAAATTGCCGGCAAGCCAGCAGGTATTTTTAAATGGATAAGGGTTTGCAGGCGTGTGGCACCCAGTATATAAAATAAATCCTTCTTATTGGGGTCAGTATATTGAATAGCTGTTAAGGTATTTTCTAGAAGGGGAAAAAAACAAATCAAGGCTGTAATAACGACTTTAGACGTCATCCCAAAGCCAAACCATAAAATGAAGAGCGGAGCTAAGGCTAATTTGGGCACTGCTTGACTAGCGATGACATAAGGAAACAAAAGCTTTCGCAAAAAATCTATTTCTCCCATTAATACGCCAAGGATAAACCCCATTGTACAACCAATCGATAAGCCTAACACTATTTCTGTAATCGTCCTAAAGATATGCGGCAGAAAATAGCCACTGCTTACACCATTCCATAACTCGATAAAAACAACCGCAGGGGCCGGCAAAACGAGCTCTGACATTGGTCTCGCTATCAATTCCCACCCTATTAACATAAGTAACAAGAGCAACATAGAATAGTATTCAACCTTTTTCATGATGAAACCCCACTGAATGACTGGCGAATTTTTAAGCAGAGCTCATTGAAATAAGAGTCATACCTCATCTCGAAACCGCGTTTTTTCGGAAGATTTACTTTATAATCATGGACAATTTGACCTCCCGACATAATGGCTACATGATCGGATAAATAAACCGCTTCGGTAATATCATGGGTAATAAAAATAACCGTTGTTTTCTGGAGCTGGCAGAGTTTTAATAGATCATCCTGCAGTTCTTCCCGGGTAATAGCATCAACTGCTGCAAACGGTTCATCTAAAAATAACATGCTGGGTCTTTGAATGAGAGAACGAGCAATCGCGACCCTGCTTTGCTGTCCACCGGACAACTCTGTTGGATATTTATCCTTCTGCGAAATAATCCCCATTAACTCAAGTAAGGTTTCTCCGTAATCAAGCTCCCTGCTGTTAGGTTTCCTTTTAAGTGAAATCGGTAAGAGAATATTATCAAAGACCGTTTTCCATTCTAGGAGCGTCGGTGACTGAAAGACATACCCAACTTGAGAAGAAGGCTTTGATACCTCTACCTCTTGCCAGTAAACCTTGCCCTTATCGGGTTTCAAAAGACCTGCGGCAAGTTTCAGTAAAGTGGTTTTACCACATCCGCTTTTCCCTAGTAAACAGTGGAATTCTCCTTCCTCTATTTGCCAGGTGACATCTTTGACTGTCGAGCCCTGTCCTGGATAACTGTAATATATATGATCTAAGGTCAGAAAACCCAAGCGCTCACCCCCTAATCAACGTATGGAGCAAATTTTTCCGCATACTCCTCTGCAGAACATTCAATGTCTACCATATTAATAAGGTCTAATAAATTAAAACGACCATCATGGTGCCAACCGGCTTCGGGGGAAGTCATGCTTCCAAGTCCCGTAAGACGTGTAACTCCTGCTCTTCCCAATAAATCCGAAATATCGAACAGTTCCTTAGGAGTCGAGGCAATCCCCACTGTTTGAAGCAAGGAGCGATAAGGCTTAATATAGTCAATGACTTGTTCCAATTGATCAACTGCAATTACTTTGACGGCCCTATTTAAACAACTGGGATTAATTTCTTGACCCGCTTCCTCGTAGACAACTGTCCAGTTATTCGAGGTCGTTCCAAGAACCTCTTTAGAGGAATTAGAAAAAATATTCAGCTCTTCTTTATGTCTCCAAGCCGCATTAGCCGTTATTTCCTCCAGCGATAGCCCTCGACGCGGATACCTTTTTTCAAAACACTCGAGTTCATGGGCCATATATCTCGCAAACTCTCGCGGAGAAACACTCCCTCCCCTTTGAACATAGAAACAATGAGGGGAATAGCACCCTTGTTGATCATACCGAACAACATCAAGAGCCGCGCTATGTGCGGTCTGCCAGGCCTTGCGTGAGTCTAGACTTGCCTGGGAAATTATACCAAAGCTGATTTTATGTCCGAAGGGAAGGTAACGGGTTGTGAGCGGAATTTTAGTGCCGAGAGAAGCTAAAGACGTGTTACTGCCATAACCTACTACTACATCCGCCTTATTAAGTAAGCAAGATTCACGCTCCTCATCCCCTCCTTTCCACCAAACAATAGCTAGACAATCAGCCAATTTAGGTTCAATCTCTACCAATACTTGAGCGAACAATCCTGCAAACAAAGGCTCTCCGCTTGAAACCTTGCCGATGTTCCCCGCTTTTATCAAAAATCCGGATATTAGGCTCCAGATTGGAAGAGCGGGGACATTTCCAGCCCAAACATGAGCCACTAACTCCGGTCCCATTGCCTTGGAAAATCCCCCTTTAGGACGAGGTTGAAAGTCATCTAAAAGCAAGGGATTTCCCAAATCCTCTACCAGAAACCGCTGAAGCTGCGGCTTGCGAAAACCCTTTAAGTAAGAGGTAAGACCTAGCCGAATTATTTCTTCATCGTACCCTGTAATAATTGGCAACAGTATTTCTGCCTTTTGCCGGTACGTTGAGCTGCGATCGAGGAATATGGCGATCGCTTTGTCAATGATGCTAACAATTTCGTTGATCGTAAAGGATTTTAAAATAAATCGGCTGCTTCTTTTTACTATCTCTGTCAAAGCATCCATCTGTTCACAAGTAAGAAGAGGGATCTGAATTTCCACAGTATCCTGATTCCTTTGGAAACTAAGGGTTTTATATTCAAGTTCCCCTTCTAGGCATGGTGGCAAATAGCCTCCGACTTCTTTCATAAGGAAGTTCCTTTCTTAGCTCGAATAAACTCTTCTAACGCAAGTGAACACCCTTTGGCTTCCGCTCCCTGGGCCCTTCCTTTAAGAAGAAAACCCGACTCAACCTCGATCCCAATATCTTCAGTAAGGATGGTCGTCACTGAATTAAAGTTTGCCAGATCACAGTGGACAAGCACACCTTGCTCGCCTTTAGGTACCGTTTGTCCTGTCAGAGGATTAATAACTCGTGTGCGAATCCAATGTGGTCCGGACTTAACGGAAGGAATTTCCGCATTACCCTGGTCATAAAACTGAGTGCTCAGCTCAGTCATACCATACATGTTGATACAATCCTTCCTGGCTACTCCTAAGCGAGCTGAAAGACGGTCATAAAAATCATCCAGCTCCAAGTGCCTTGAGTTGTTTTTAAATCCACCTGTATCAAGAATGTTGCTCCCCTTTGGCAGGGAGAAAACTCTTCCCATTTTTTCTAATTCATCTAACATATGTACAAAGCTATAGGATGCACCTAGCAAAGCGTAAGGTTCCCCAGTCCTTTGAGCTTGTTCCAGTTCAGTAATCAAACTTTCTATCTCTAAACCGCGCTCACTTATAAAATAGGAACTATCCTCTGTTCCGAATTCCTTAATGGCAAGGGCTAAGTAATGTGCCAGCGAAGAATTAGGCATCTCTTCTTCCGTCGGGAACAGAATACCCATGCGAATCTTTTCTGAGTTTTTCATGAAGCGTTTCTTAAAATTTACTGTCATGGATTGATCATACACCTGCAAAGCCGGATGATAATGTTTTCCCTGAATCCCTTGTGTGGTGCCGCTTGTCATAAAAATTCTTTCGGCTTCGTTCGGATTATTACTGCTTAGAGTAACCTCCTTGAAAGCGTTAATAGGTACAGAAGGAATTTGGCTCCACATTTTAACAGTCCTTGGCGTTCTCCCTTGTTGCAAACAGTAAGCTTGATAGGGAAGATTATTTTTGTATTGGTAAGCGAACAACTGCAAAGCCAGATCGTTGAAACCCTCTTCAGCGCTTTGATCCCGCTTAATGAATTGACAGATAGAACCCATTATTTCTTGCTGTCTCATTTTTCTCAAATCCCTTTTTCCAAAATAAAAAACACTTTGCCTAGGCAAAGTGCTATTGACTAAAATAACATTCCCTACGCTGGCATTACCCAACAGGTTCAATCGGTCTACGACTTTAGTCGTACTCTCAGCCTGTTCATCAAGCTCCCGATATTTAATACTATATGCATGCTTAAGTATACTTCTTACTGGGGAGAATTTCAATTCTTCCAGATGAACCGAAGTTCGGAACTTATCATCCGCAGTTTAAAGTAATATTCGCACAAGGTTAAACAAACCTGCGACTATGCCGATACCAGTACAAATTATACCGACAGTCTTTTTACCTTTTGATTGATTCTTTTTCAAAAGGATTGCTCCAGCTGCGACAAGTGCCAAGCCCAGAAATAAATTAACATACACAAACATAGGATTGCCAAATATATTTTCAAGAAAATTATCAATCTTTACTTCCATAGCATTACACCTCCATAAACCTCTGGGACACTTGTAATATCATACTATAATTTGAGCTGGTTACCTTTCTTCCATTTTTTTATTTCTCTAGAAACTTACGATTGCTCTTATATTAACCTAAAAAAATCATCTGTCAAGAAGCATCAATGATACCCGTCTTTTATCTTCTTTGCCAGGATTTGTTGATGCCTGGATCTTCTCCGTCTCTATCTGGTACATTAATGATATACTTGATGTGCTAATAAATAACAAAATGGTTAACAAATATACTTCTTAATCAAGAATTAGGACTTGCACAAAAGGAAAAGCTTTGGCAAACTTAAAATAGGAATAAAAGGCTAATGAACTCACAAGTGAAAAAGAGCACATCAAGGAAGGAATGGAACCTAGCATGTCAAACAGTATCTTGTGGCATCTGACTCTTAATATCGGTCTGTTAGTGTTCATTGCCAGTCTTTTAACGAAGAATAAGATAGTACGGCGGATCCTCCTTGAAAAAAGGGGCAACTTATGGAGCCAGGCGATTCTTGCCATTTTTTTTGGCCTTTTTTGTATCCTCTCCACCTATACGGGCATTCAATTAGAGGGCGTCATTGTAAACACCCGAGTTATCGGAGCATTAGCCGGAGGTATAATAGGCGGTCCGGTCGTCGGAATCGGGGCGGGGCTCATAGGAGGAATCCACCGCTACTTTTACGATATTAACGCTTTTACCACAGTGGCCTGTGCTCTTTCAACTGTGTTCGCCGGTGTAATAGGTGCTTTACTTTACCCCCATTTCCAGCGGGGAAAATGGGATGAGACCGGCCTTTTTGCGATTACCGCCTTTTCAGAAGTCTTACATATGGCCATGATTTTACTGCTCTGTCGCCCCTTTGATATTGCCTTGAGTATGGTAAAAACCATTGCCCTGCCTATGATCTTTTTAAATTCTATTGGAATGCTGATCTTTATTGCAACCTTTAAAAACGTATTTATTGAAAAGGACCAAGAATCCGCAAGCAAGATGAGCCTCGCCCTGTCCATTGCAGAGCAATGTCTGCCCTATCTGAGAAAAGGTTTTTCCAGTAGAGAGGATCTAAAAAGCGCTGTATCCATCATTCTTTCCTCCGGCATATGCTCCAGTGTCATTATAACTGATCGCCAAGAGGTCCTTGCCTGGGGACAGACGGATAGCAACCTTGATATCGATGATTTTAAGGAGCTTCCATTGCCTGCAAAACAAGCAATGGAAGACAATCAGTTTGTTACCTTGACTGAGACCAAGAATAATACAAGTTTAAAAGGAATTCTTCGCTACCACACGATCATTGCAGCACCTCTCACTAAGATGGATCAGCCAGTGGGATGCCTTATGGTATTTGTAAGGCGGCGCTGGATTAACCTGGAAGCAGATATCAGCTTTGTTAAAGGCCTTGCCACTCTGTTTTCAACTCAATTAGAGCTCTCTGAGATCGACTATCAAAAAAACCTGCGCCAACGGGCGGAGTTCTCTGCTCTTCAATCACAAATAAATCCACATTTTTTGTTTAACTCTTTAAACACCTTGTCCTGTATCTGCAGAGAAAATCCATCTCGGGCCAGAGAACTTCTTATGACGATGGCCACTTATTTCCGACAAACCTTGGACTCAAACTCCTGTATGATAAGTCTTAAAGAAGAAATGGCTCATGTAAATAACTATCTGGTTTTAGAAAAGGCACGGTTCGAGGACAAGTTGGAGGTTACAATCGACATTCCTGAAAATGTGGATTGTCTGGTCCCCACCCTAATACTCCAACCAATCGTTGAAAACGCAGTTAAATACGGAGTCGACTCTTGCGGTCGCCGCCGAATTAGAATCGTTGTTGTCCAGGAGGTTTCAGACAGCTTCTCTGTCATTGTCTCAGACTGCGGACCCGGTTTCCCTCCTGAAGTATTAGAGGATCTTCACAACGGTGCCTCAAGTGGCCATCACATTGGCCTTTCCAATGTACAAAGGCGGTTAAAAAGTATTTATGGGGAAGAAAACAATCTTCACATCACGTGTACTCCTGAGGGCTCTCAAGTGGAGTTTATGATAACAGATGCCAAGGAAGATGCCTATAGAAGCGACCGGAAGGAGCCTGCCTAATGAGAATCGCAGTCGTTGACGATGAGCGTCCAGCCAGAAGTGAATTAATCCACCAGCTTCTTGATATAGTTCCCAAAGCCATAATATCCGAAGCAGACAGCGGTGCTGCCGCTCTTGAAATGATAAGCAGAAATATTTTCGATCTGGTGTTTATAGATATAAATTTGGGTGATATTGAGGGGACGGTTTTGGCCTCCACTGTGAAACAGATAATGCCCAAGGCCCATATCATCTTCGCCACTGCATATTCCCAATATGCTGTTCGTGCCTTTGAGATTGGGGTATCAAACTATATACTAAAGCCTTTCGATAAGCATCGCCTTGAAAGTGTCGTAGACAACTGCCGCAAGGACCTGGAGGCCTCTTGCTCAAAGCCTCTTCCGAACAGGTTGCCGGTTAACTGCAATCGCAGAATAGTATTAGTGGATATAGAGGCAATAGTTTTTATAGAAACAGATAACCGCAGTTGTATAATACACACTAAAAACGGGGATCTTACGGAAAACCTTTCAATAGGAGAATACGAAAAGAGACTCTCCGGACATCGTTTTTTTCGTATCCACAAAAGTTATCTGGTCAACTTAGAGCATGTACAGGAGATCTTCCCGTGGCATAATAACAGTTTTGCTTTAAAGATGTCGGGCTATGAAAATGAGATCCTGCCAGTGGGCCGAGAAAAGATTAAGGACCTTAGACAAATACTAAAGATCTAATTTATACAGACTCTGATCCTCAGCCGGTACATCTAACGATATGTATCGGCTGCTTTTCTGTAGAAGCACCGACCGTTTAATACATTTTTTTCGTTGATTAAGCGTAAATATTCTCATTTAAAACAGGAGTTATTTTATGTAGCTGATTAGGATGATAAAATTCTATAAAATTCAAAGAATTAAGGCACACTCTATTATTCAAAGAATTGAGCATACTCTATCTCGTTGCTCAAGTATGTTTTTTCTAATCCTATTATTATCATTCATTTCAAATATCCTAAGATGAAGGGGGGAAATAGTTTCTTAGAAACCTGTACTTATAAATTTTAAATTATTAGGAGGAGGTTGAATTATGGAAGCTGGTTTAGGGTCATTATTCGTGATGCTCATTGCCCTTATAGTACTTGTTGTAGGAATAATAAAGCTCAAAGTTCACCCGGTCTTTGCTCTCATCATTGTGGCTATCGGTTCGGCCATTGGCTTTGGAATACCTCTGAAAGATGTGATCACAACCGTTACAGGGGGCTTCGGAGGTACCATAGGAAATATAGGTATCGTCATCATTCTCGGTTGTACTATGGGCGTAATCCTAGAACAAACGAGCGGTGCCCTGGTACTTGCCAACACCATATTAAAAATAGTCGGGAAAAAGCGTTCAAGCCTGGCCATGGCCATTTCCGGTTATCTGGTGTCCATCCCGGTATTCAGTGACTCTGCTATCGTCATTCTCTCGCCTGTCGCCCGTGCGCTTTCCGCCCGCGGTGGTGTTCCTCTCTTTGGTTTGCTGGGTGCTCTGAACGCCGGCATCTTGGCAACGCACACCATGGTTCCTCCAACCCCGGGCCCTCTTGCCGCTGCCGGCACTTTGGGAGCGGATGTTGGACTGGTTATCGCTTTGGGCCTCATCTCTGCTTTCACCTATACTTTTGCGGCAACTATATATTGTAATTCTAATTATTGTAAGAAGAAATATCCTCATGTCTCCAAAATGACTAATGTTGATGCAGTTGTGGGAGAGGACTTCACAATACAAACTGACAAAAAGCTTCCCAGTGCTGCTCTAACCTTTGCTGTCATTTTAGTTCCTGTCATTCTTATCTGCACAAATTCCTTCGCTGTCATGGCTCTTCCCAAAGATGCGGCCATCCTTCCTTACCTTGGGTTCATCGGTAACCCTGTCCCCGCTTTGTCGATCGGCGTAATCCTCGCTCTGTTCTTGGATACCAGCATCTTCAGCAAGGATCAGGTCTATTCATGGTTTGACAGGGCTGTTGAAAGCTCAGGATTTATTATTCTAGCTACCGGGGCGGCAGGAGCCTTCGGTGCAGTTCTCAAGGCCTCCGGCGTAGGGACGTATCTGGGCACTCTGATCGCTGCCACTTCCCTGCCAGCTGTGTTCGTGCCATTCTTAGTCGCCTTGCTCCTTTCCGTTTCAAACGGCTCAGCTACAGTTTCTCTCTTGACCGGTTCTGCAATTATCTTGCCGTTGCTTCCATCATTGGGAATCCATCCCGTTATCGGAACTCTTGCCATAGCAGCAGGTTCCTCCTTCTTCTATCATGCTAACGCCAGTCACTTCTGGGTCGTTGTCAAGTCCAATGATCTCTCTATGAAAGAAGGTTATTCGCTGGTCTCAGTCGGTTCCGCAATAGGAAGTGTGGCCGCAATAATTGCAGTTTGGATCATGTCACTCTTCCTGACTGTATAATAAACGACCTTCACACCATAACAGCTCTGCCGGACGCAGGTTGAGTACAGCACCTCGTATCTTTTAGATATGTGTTTATCATATCCGATTGATGCGAGGTATTCATTTTCTATATACAAAAAAGCCTTGAGATCTACATCAATATGTACCTCAAGGTGTTTTTAAGGATTTATATTATTTTCCGAAAATTCCCGTGTTATTTGGGGAACGCGAGGCGCACTTATCTAAGCCTACAAAAGAAGCAGCAGGTCTTTCCAAAAACGATCTTAGAAAAGTAATTCTCCGTCTATCTTTTTGACTGCTCCATCCTGCTTGTCTTTAAAAATCTAAATATATCACCTGCCTCCCTGTAGAATTGTGAAATCCTTATTAATAAAGATTGCTCTCGATACGGCCTATTTGTTTCTTGTAAAGTATTATCAAAAGCGGTTTCTAATTTAGCAGCAGTTGCTTCCATTCGAAAGGTATTTACTAAATTGTCTGCATCTAAGTCAAGGAAACGAGCATAAGAACGCAAAAATCCTACCGTGTAAACCCCGCCGGGAAGAACACTGTAGTCCCCATCTTCCAATGCTTGCAGGTATTTAGTGCGAATCTTAGTAATTTCCTCGACCTCTTTCAACTCCAGTCCTTTAGCTTCCCTGGCTGTACGTAACTGATGGACAACTTCATTCATATTCAAACCCCCCTTGTAAGATCAGTGATTAAATACAGTCAACATTATCCAAACCTAATTTAAAGAAGAGAAAACAAAAAGAACTCCACACCAGAGAACTTAGTCCCGGCTGGGGTTCTAATTTCTTCTCCGGCAACCTGGCAATCATGGCAGTAATTGTACTGCTGTAGACCCATGGCTTTGCGTCACACCTTTTCAGATGCTTTGCCTTTATCAGAACGATTTTCCTCTAAATAAAATAGCTAATATATGGGTATTTTATTTAGAAAGACAAAACCGTGTTAAATGATGTCGTATTTTGTTAAAAAACCTCTCGTGAGGTATTTTAACATATTTACCAATAATTTTAAATGTTTTTTTACTTTATTTTGAAGCTTCTTTATAATGAAAAAAGCCTTGAGTGCATATCATTATGGGATATTTGCACTTCAAGGCTTTCGTCATTGATGTTGACGCACGATTATATTTTAAATCTCTTGATATCTTCTTGTAATTTATTAGCACTTTCTTTAGCTCTCAGGATCTGTTCCTTAACCTCATAAGATTTAATATTTACCTCAGTTGCCCGATTTGCAATATCTGTCGTTCCACTTGCACCTTGATTGGCTGCTTGGGCTACCCCATCAATGGCATGTGATATGTTTTGAATCGACATCAGAAGTTGTTCAGATGTGGCACTAAAATCAGCTACAAGCCCATCTACGAAGTTCGCATCCTCGCTGTATTTTTCTGCTACCTCCAACATAACCTGATAATCATTATTTACATCGACAGTTACAAAAGACAGTAACCCATTCGAATTTCGGGAGAGATTATCGACTGCGCTTGTTACTTTTGTCGTAACTTCCTGTATTTGCATTACCGCTCCCTTTGATTGCTCTGCAAGTTTTCGTATTTCTTCTGAAACAACCGAGAACCCTCTCCCTGCTTCACCTGCTCTTGCAGCCTCAATTGCAGCATTTAAGGCTAATAGGTTAGTTTGTTCGGTGATTTGCATAATGGCTTCCGTTAATAAATTGATTTGACTGACGACCTGTGATTCTATAATCGCCTTCTCCAGTTTTTCTCGAGTATCGACAAATATATCTTCGGCTTTCTTTCGAGCGATATTGACGTTCTTTTTAGTATCTTCCGCTCGCTTAGTGATTTCCCTTGACGAGGTTGCACCTTGCTGAGACTTTTCCGAGATTAATTGAACCGCTTTTTCTATTTCCTGAGTCGTTGCTGACATTTCTTCAGAAGTGGCCGAAGTTTCTTCCATACTTGCAGCCAGTTCTTCAGTTGTAGCAGAGATCTCTTCCAAGCTCGAGGTTAGAGTAATTACGTTGTCCATGGCATCGTGTACTTCCTCTTCGATCGCTGTCGATTCATTCTTAATATTATTAACCAACTGTTTAATCGAATTTTTCATATCATTGATGGCGTTCGTAATTGACCCTATCTCATCTTTTCGGGCCAGGAATTTAGGGTTGATCTCTTGTGAGAAGTCCCCACCGGCAACAAGCATTAAGTATTGAGAGGATTGAATGATCGGTGTCGTGATTTTCTTTGTCGTTATCGTAATGAATAAAATTGTAATCAGAAGCATGATGACAGAAACAACCAAAACCATATAGGATATACTTCTTGCACCTTCAGTCAATTCGTTCTCAGACATAAAGGATGCTAAAATCCAGTCCGTTCCCGATACTTTATAGGGATTAACTATGTAGTTTTGTCCTTCAATAGTTACATTGAAGGACTGTAAATCTTCAGACACTAGCTTCTCTAGTCCCGCTATCTGAATTTCTTCCAGTTTTTTAAAGTTATTTTCGGGGTTGTTTCCATCCGCTAAAACAACTCCTGTATTATGGACGATCATCGAAAATCCTGTTTCCCCGGTCTTCATGGAGTTCAACATATCACTGATGACAGACTGCTCCACATCGATTCCAATTGTGCCCAACAGATTTCCATTCGTGTCTACAAAAGACCTTACATTGCTCGTAATCATAGCATTAGAAATTCCATCAACGTAGGGCTCTGTTCTCACAATTGACCCGCTTCCGCTTAAGCCAATTTTATACCATCCTTTTTCAGGTGGATTGAAATTCGCAGGCAGTTCGGTTTCAGGCCACTGTAGGTAAGTCCCATTTTCCGTGCCAAAATAAACGTACATCGTGCCTGGATGATTTTTTGCATAGTGATCAAAAATGTCATAAATCTCTTGCTCTAATCCACCATTTTGCGAAGGGGTCATTTTGACTTTTTCAGTATTGTTGGCATAGGACGTGATGCCGTTGCTTGCTCCCATAACCAATGGATTTGAAGCCATCATGTTAATGTCTTTATCAATCTGATCATAAAAGATTTTGATTGATTTTTCGGCAATTTTCATTTGTTCGTTCGAATTACTAAAATAATCATTTTTAGCCTGTTGGCTAATATAATAACTCGCAATACCGTCAACAGCTGTTAGAGAAATTATAACAATTATTATCGAAATCGCTAAAAACTGAGTTCGAATGCTTTTAAATTTCATCCATATATCCCCTCCACATAAGTCCGACGTAACCACAAACTAATACACGTTTATGTCACATAATATAACAAGTTTGCACTCTTCAGGATCTTCACTGAATTACGCACTCGTGTATATTATTAATTTGATCAGATTACTGTCGGCACTCCTTCTTACTTCCAAGAAATAGAGGCTAGAATAATTGAGATTTAAGCTGCTCTTTATCCATACTGCAGTCCAGACGTTTGATTTCTTCCCCTTTATCTAATACAACAACTGCGGGTACCTTTTCTATTTGATATTTTCCAGCAAGACTCTTCTTTGTTGCCATATCAACTTTGAATATTTTATATTCATCACCATTTTCACTAATGAGCCCTTCCAATAAGGTGCTGAATTCTAAGCTTTCATTAACTAAGACATTGAAAAATAATAATAATATCTTTTTATCGCTTCGGATAATATTGGAATTAAAATAATTGAGTTCTTCAATGTAACGTTCAGCTGCTACAGCTGCAGTCGCACCATCCCCTGCTGCGGAGACAACTTGTCTTAAATATTTTACTCGATTGTCACCAACGGCATAAATCCCTTCAAGGTTCGTTTCCATACCTTCATTGACGGGAATATACCCTCTCTTGTCCGTTTCAAGTCCGCTATCTTTGAGAAAATGCGTTGATGGAATCATACCGACGAAGAAGAATACACCCTGACAGGTAAGTTCAGATGAACCGCCCGTTTTTAGATTCTTAATTTTTACCCCTTCGACATTTTCTTCCCCAAGAACTGCTTCAATTGTTGAGTTCCAGATAAACTCCATTTTTTCATTATTAAAGGCTCTTTCCGCACTTACTTTATTACAATCAAGAACTCCTTCATCATGTAAAACAATCACGGTCACTTTTCGGGCAAACTTGGTGATGTACATACCTTCTTCAATGGCCTGGTCACCACTTCCAACGACAACAACATCTTCCCCTTCAAAAAACTCCGCATCACAGGTCGCACAGTACGCTACTCCACTCCCTCGGAGTGTTTTTTCTCCTGGGATATTTAAAATTCTCGGTTCACTGCCACAGGCAAGAATAACGGCTTTAGCAGATAGTTCTTTGCCTTTCTTCGTTTTAATTATTTTTTCTTCTTGAGAAAAATCTACACTGATAACCTCTTCTTTTAAAAATTCAACGTTAAAATGCTCAGCATGTTTCTTGAAATCTTTCATGAGATCCGGTCCACTGACTTGGATATATCCAGGATAATTAACGATTTCCCTAGTTGTATCCACTAAACCGCCGATTGTCCCTTTATTGATTACTAAGGTCTTAAGCTTAGCCCTGCCGCCATAAATAGCTGCGGAAAGTCCAGCAGGACCACCTCCAATAATAATCAAATCATAACTATTAGCCATGTCTTCTATCCCCTTTAAATTTGATTACACTCCAAGGACTTCTGTGATTTTCTCTTCCACGCTTTCTTCCTCAACTTTACCGGCAAGTTTTCCTTGATACTCGCCGTTATTGAAAAAGAGGAGCTGCGGAACACCTTTTAAGGAAAACCGTTGGAATAATTCCTTATCTTCTTCAACATCAACATAATAGAAGCCAAATTTTCCATCATATTGAGGTTTTAATTCTTCTAACATTGGAACGAC
>JUEG02000986.1_pt1 | contig 16930 bp, 17 predicted proteins | sample 432341 | NCBI WGS metagenome assembly JUEG02 (sample SAMN02953476, study PRJNA257561) | rock porewater metagenome | biome: terrestrial; feature: Opalinus Clay rock; material: porewater; isolation source: Opalinus Clay rock BIC-A1 borehole | place: Switzerland: Mt Terri URL, St-Ursanne ...
GGAACGGGCCCACCTGCGACGCAGGCTGGACGCGGTCGAACCGTCCGACCAGGACGACGCATGACGGCCCAGCGCCCAGCACCTGTCGCCGTCGCCGTCGCCGTCCCGTTTGCCGAAGCGGCAACAAGGCTCGCCACTCCCGCGCCGCTCCCCGCATGATCGGGGCACGCAACTCGGCCCATGGCAGATCGAGCCCGGGAGAATTCATGTCGCAGAAGACCGCGGACGTCACGCACCGGCTGGTCCCCTCACCGGCGGGCCGGATCCACTTGGTCGAGCAGGGCACCGGGCCGCTGGTGCTGCTCGTGCACGGCTTTCCGGAATCCTGGTACTCCTGGCGCCACCAGCTGCCGGTCCTGGCGGCGGCCGGATACCGCGCGGTCGCCATCGACGTCCGCGGTTACGGCCGTTCCTCCCGGCCCGCGAGCCCGGACGCGTACCGGATGCTGGAGCTGGTGGCGGACAACGCCGCGGTGGTGCACGCCCTGGGCGAGCAGTCAGCAGTGATCGTCGGCCACGACTGGGGGGCGACCATCGCCGCCGACTCCGCTCTGCTCAGGCCGGATGTCTTCCGCGCCGTGGGGCTGCTCAGTGTTCCGTACGCCCCGCGCGGCGGACCGAGGCCCAGCGAGGTCTTCGCACAGATGGGCGAGGAGGAGGAGGAGGAGTTCTACGTCTCCTACTTCCAGGAGCCCGGCCGCGCCGAGGCCGAGATCGAACCCGACGTGCGCGGCTGGCTCGCGGGCTTCTACGCCGCCCTGTCCGCGGACCCCATGCCCGCGCCCGGAGTGCCCGGCCCGCACTTCGTCAGCCGGGGCGGGACGCTGCGCGAACGCTTTCCCACCGGCCCGCGGCCCGGCTGGCTCAGCGAGGACGATCTCGACTTCTACGCCGGGGAGTTCGAGCGGACCGGCATGAGCGGGGCCCTGGGCCGCTACCGGAACATGGACCGGGACTGGGAAGACCTCGCCGGCTTCGACGGCGCACCCATCACCCAGCCGTCCCTGTTCATCGGCGGCGCCCTGGACGCCTCCACCACCTGGATGGCCGATGCGATCAAGGCGTACCCCACCACGCTGCCCGGCCTGGTCTCCTCCCGGATCCTCGACGGCTGCGGCCACTGGATCCAGCAGGAGCGCCCCTCCGAGACCGGCCGGCTCCTGACCGGCTGGCTCGCCTCGCTGCCGGCCGGCGCTCACCCCTGCTGAGCCGGACCGGCTTCGGCTCCGCCTGCGGGACGACCGGCCCGGCCGAGTGCTTCCGCGAGTCCCCGCAGGTCCGGGGCCGTGTACGTCGGGGCGAGCATGACGTCCGGATACGCCGCCGCGCCCCGTCGCAGCCATGCGCCGCCGAGTCCGGCCCGCTGCGCACCGTCGATGTCCCACGGGTGGACGGCGACCAGCACCGCCCGGTCCGGTCGCACACCGGTCCGTTCCACGGCGTACCGGTAGGCCGCCGGGGCGGGCTTCCAGCACTGCGGCCCGCTCACGTCCAGCAGCACCTCGAAGCAGTGCAGAAGTCCGGCTCGCGCGAGGAGCCGCTCGGTGAGGGAGGAGCGGCCGTTGGTCATCGTCACCAGCCGGAATCCCGCCTGGTGCAGAGCCCGTACGCCGTCGGGGACATCGGGATGCACCTCCAGTTCCGCGAAGCCGTCCAGGACATGCCGCGCCGCTGCCTCGGCGTCCCCCGTCCATCCCTCGATGCCCGGCAGCAGCGCCCGGAGGCCGTCCCGGGCCACGGCGGAGAATTCCGCGAAGGCCCCGGCAGCCGTGAGCGCGAATCCGTCGCGCAGCACGCCGGCGAACCAGACGGGGAGCAGATGTGGCGGAGCGCCGACTTCTTCGAGGCGGGTCCGCAGTGAGCTCATGTCGCTGAGTGTCTCGTTGACGTCGAAAACGAGCACCTGAGGGCTTCGGTCGCTCACGGTCTCCTCCAGAGGCGCGGGGCACGCGGGTTGCCGGAGTCGGGGTGGGGGTCGGGGTGGGGGTGGGGGTGGGGCCACCGTATTCCAGCCGGGTCCGCGCTTGGGACCGCGCCGCGCTGTACCCGCCTGCCGCGGGGTCCGAGGCCGGTGACCGGCCGTGCCGCACAGCCTGGACACCCTCTGGTGAGCGCAGGACACTCCTCACAGAACCGCCCGGACCGGCCCCTCGAACGTTGTCCAGGCTTGCCTCTTGTTCGCTGAGGCAGACCGTGGGCAGTGTGTGGGCGTGATCCTTCCTTTTGTTCACGAGGGTGTGGCGGGAACCGTGACGGTGTCCGTCGAACGCGTCGATGAGCCCGAGGCGGTCGGCAAATTTCCAGGAGCCCGCGGTTTCCCATGCTGCAGTGCCGTTGTCGACCATCCCGGCCGGGGCTATCGCGCGATGTTCGGTTGGGTACAACTGGTTCAGTCGACGGACAGTGCCTCCCGCGGGAAGGCCTTCGAGATGGACCCGTTCTTCCTGTTCGAGGACGCACCTTCCCCTTACGCCTTCTTCGGCATCAAACCCACGCTGTTCGACGCCCCCTCGCGGGACGAGCGCGAGCCGCTGGTGTGGCTCGCCCACAGCTTCCTGGCCCGGACTCCGCTCGAGCAGGCTGAACGGCATGTCGTGCCGTTGGCCGGCTTCTCCTGGGGATTCGAGATCGACGAGGCCGGCCAGATCGCGCCGCACCGGGTGCGGGCACTGGCCGCCGGTGACTGGGACGCACACCGTCCGTATCTGAGTGCCTGTCACCCCGGCTGGTCCTTCGAACAGTGGTAGCCATGACCGGCAGCACGAACACCCCGCTCCCGATCACGCAAGCCGGGGCCAGGGATCTCATTCGGTCAGACCGGACTCGGCCGAATGGCGGCACTCCCGGCTGAACGTGGTCCGGTCCTCGTCGGTCCGGAGTGGGCAGCACAGCAACGCCTCTGCCCCTTGCGAGGTGTCGACCACGACGCGGCACACGTACTCAAGGGGCTGCACGGAGCCGCCGGGGTGAGTCGGGGCCGGGTCCCGCGGGCGGCGACACGTAGCATCCGTACCGACGCGCCACCATGGGGACCTGACTCCATGGTCGCGCAGCCGAGCTGCGGCCGGCCCGCCCGCCGCCCGCGAGCACCCGACCCGCAAGAGAAGGCTTGTCGATGGACGCGGACCTCGTCGCACTGGTCGCCATCGTGGTGGTCGCCTTGACCTTCGACTTCACGAACGGCTTCCACGACGCCGCCAACGCCATCGCAACATCCGTCTCCACCCGCGCGCTGACACCGCGAGCAGCTCTCGCCCTCGCGGCGGTCATGAACCTGGTGGGTGCCTTCCTGGGGACGGGCGTGGCCAAAACGGTCGGAGCCGACATCATCGCCACCCCGGCCGGCGCCCACGGCCTCACCGTGGTCGGGGCGGCGCTCGCCGGTGCGATCCTCTGGAACATCTTCACCTGGCGGCTCGGGCTGCCGACCTCCTCCTCTCATGCCCTGATCGGTGGCCTGGTCGGGGCGGCCCTGGCTGCGACCAGCGGTGTCCTCTGGAACGGTGTGGTGGCGAAAGTGGTCCTCCCCATGCTGCTGTCACCCATTCTCGGCATCGCGCTCGGCTACTCGGTCCACGTGGCCATTCTGTGGATCTTCCGGCGCTCCAGTCCCAGCAGAACCGGCCGAGGGTTCCGTATCGCCCAGTCGGTCTCCGCCGCGGCCATGGGACTGGGCCACGGGCTGCAGGACGCGCAGAAGACCATGGGCGTGATCGTCCTCGCCCTGGTCACCGCGGGTCATCAGGAGGGCTTCGAGGTTCCGCTGTGGGTCATCTTCGCCGTGGCCGCCGCGCTGGCGGCCGGCACCTACGCGGGCGGCTGGCGCATCATCCGGACCCTGGGGCGACGGATCGTCGACCTCGATCCGCCACGCGGTTTCGCGGCAGAGAGCGCAGCCGCGACCGTGCTCTACGCCACCGCGTTCATCTGGCATGCCCCGGTCTCCACCACCCACACCATCACCTCGGCGATCCTCGGCGCCGGGTCCACCCGCCGGCTGTCGGCCGTCCGCTGGGGCGTCGCCCGCAACATCGGAGTGGCGTGGGTCTGCACGATGCCCGGTGCCGCCGTCATCGCGGCCATCACCTACTGGCTCCTCCACCTGCTGTTGGGCAGCTGACGCCACTCTTCTGAAAATCCCGGAGGTGAACCCCATGACCGGTCAGCAGCGGCACCCCGCCGGCCTGCGCCCGTATGCGCACCTGTCCCCGGAGAGCGGCATGTGCTTGATGGAGTACGTGTCCACGCTCGCCGGTGCCCCGTTCAGTGACAACCCGGCGGGCGTCCACCCGCTGCTGGCTTCGCTGGCGCGTGCGGTGAATGACGCGACGAGCGACAGGGCGCGGTCCGGCCTGCTCGACCTGGCCCCGGCCTTGCTCGCCGCCTCATCGACCGCACCCGGCGCCGATGCCGGCATCGAACTGCACTGCTTGGACGCCATCTGCGGGACGTCCACGGCGGGCCGTCACACGAAGTGGTGGGCCCGGCGGCGAAGGCGTGCGGTGATGCGGCGTCCCGCTCCGAACCCGGCGGAAGCCGGGACGGTGAGCCGATGGGTACGGCTGCACGGGCCCGGGCGCCGCTCCACCGAGGCCGCGGTGCGGGCCCTCTCCGGGCTCTCCACGGCAGAAGCCGATCGCGCCCTGTACCGGCTCCTGGCCGACTGCGCCGAGGCCGCGGGTGCGGAATCCCCGCCCGCTGGGGGCCTGCGTCGGCCTGCGGACTCTACGGCCGCACTCGCCACCGACGGCACGACTCCGTAGCCCTCACCCGGACCTCAGCGAGGCAGGACCTCCACCGGGGCGGAGGCGCGGGCCTCCTGGCGCAGCCGGACCCTGGCCGCCGGCACCCCGACAGGGCAGGCCCGCCAGAACGGGTGTCCCCGGATCCGGACCGAGAGCCGCAGCAGGTCACGGCGCAGCGCGGTGTGGCTCTGCGAGCGGGTAGCGGCGAGTGCCTGGTACGTGGCGTTCCAGTCGCGTTGGGCCTGGACCAGGTCGTGGGGAAAGGCGGTGACGTCCATACTTGCATTAGATCGTGTGTTCGATTTCTGTGTCACGTCAGAACACGCCGAGGAGACGGGGCCGACCTCGGTAAGCATCCACTTACGCTTGACCCGCCCGCTTCGGTAAGCACAGACTTACAGACATGGCTTCTGCTGGGACTGTGCTCGACGCTCTGGGTGACGCCTCCCGGCGCCACATCCTCGAGCGGCTCGCCGACGGACCACTGCCCGTGGGCGTGCTCGCCGAGCAGCTGCCCATCTCCCGGCCGGCGGTCTCGCAGCATCTGCGGGCACTCAAGCAGGCCGAACTGGTCGTCGAGTCGACGGCGGGCACCCGTCGTCTCTACCGGATCCACCCCGCCGGGCTGGAGGCGTTGCGCGGCTATCTCGACGGCTTGTGGTCCACGACGCTGAACAATCTCGCCGCACTTGCCGAGGCGGAAGCGGCCTCGGACGCGGCTTCCGGGAAAGGAGATCCGACATGTCATCGGAACCGACCACCGAGGTCGTCGTCCGCCGCTCCGTGAGCGTGCCGATCGACCCGGCAAAGGCGTTCGAGTTGTTCACCGAGAGGATGACGGAGTTCTGGCCGTCGGAGCACTCGATCGGCACGACGGATCTCGCGGAGGTCGTCATCGAGCCGCGGGAGGGCGGCCGCTGGTTCGAGCGCGGCGTCGACGGGAGCGAATGCCCGTGGGGGCGGGTCGCACAGTGGACGCCTCCCGGGCGCCTGGTGCTGATGTGGCAGATCACCGCCGCATGGCAGTACGACCCCTCGTTCCTGACGGAGGTCGAGGTCGACTTCATCGACGAGGGGGCGGGCCGTACCCGGGTGGAGCTCGCCCACCGCCATCTGGAGCGGTACGGCGAGCATGCCGACATGATGCGCCAGGCCTTCGACTCCCCCGGCGGATGGACCGGGACGCTGAACGGGTTCGCCGCGCTGGCCGGCTGAGCTGCGCAGGGGCCCTGATGCAACTTGGTGGACTGTTGCGGCAACAGGACGATCTTTCGACGTCCGGGGAGTCGCCCCGGACGTCGGCAGCACATCGCCTAATCTGCCAGAACCAGCATTTCATCATGAAAAGGAATCATCATGCCTTCTCGTCTCAACCCGTACATCAGCTTCGACGGCGACGCCCGGCAGGCCATGGAGTTCTACCAAAGAGTCTTCGGCGGGACCCTGAAGGTGAACACATTCGGCGACTTCGGCGAGAAGGAGGCCGGAGCCGCCGCCGACAAGATCATGCACAGCATGCTCGAGACCGACAGTGGCTTCATGCTCATGGCTGCCGACACTCCGCCGGGGATGGAGTACAGACCCGGAACCAACATTTCGGTGAGCGTGAGCGGGGAGAACGCGGACGAGCTGCGCGGCTACTGGGACAAGCTCTCCGCCGACGGCACTGTCTCGGTCCCGCTGGAGAAGCAGATGTGGGGCGACGTCTTCGGCATGTGCACGGACCGCTTCGGCGTCATCTGGCTGATCAACATCAACCAGCAGCCGGCCTGAACAGCGCGCCCTTGGGCGACGGCAGGCGGCGCTGACGCGGCGCCGGAGCCAGGGGGCCGGTTCTCGTCCGTCCTTATTCGATCGCCCCTCGTCGGTGATCAGGCTAAGTTGGCGCGATGTCCGAGCTGCGAACCGATCGTCTTGTGCTCCGCGAGTGGCGGGAGCCCGACCTGGCGCCCTGGGCGGCGTTGAACGCCGATCCCGAGGTCCGTGAGTACTTTCCGGGGGTGCTCACGCGTGCTCAGAGCGAGGAATCCGCGGCTCGTTTCCAGACCGATCTCGATCAGCGGGGCTGGGGCTGGTGGGCCGTCGAGGTGACGGCCACCGGCGAGTTCATCGGGTTCACCGGACTGGATCCGGTGGACGAGGACATGCCTTTTACGGGAGTGGAGGCCGGCTGGCGGCTGGCCCGTTCGGCCTGGGGGCGCGGCTATGCCACCGAGGCCGCACTGGCCGCTGTGACGTTCGGATTCACCACGCTCGCCCTGCCGGAAATCCTTGCCGTGACGGCGGCCACCAACCTCCGTTCACAGGCGGTGATGCGCCGCATCGGTATGACCCACGACCCCGCCGAGGACTTCGACGACCCGAGCGTGCCCGACGGGCCGCTCCGCGCCAGCGTGGTGTACCGGCTCCCGGGCGGAGCCCAGCGGCCCACCGCGTAGGCCCGGCCCCGTGATCGAACTCGCTGCCGGCTCTCCGGACCCAGGCCACCGACACCGGCTGGCGGCGGTGGTCGACGGACGGCACACAGGATCGACCTGCGTGCGGGCCCGCGGGCCGGCCCGCCCGGGACTACCGTCCTCCAGCCGCCAGTTCGATCAGCTTCTCCATGCCGATGGGCGCCTCGGCCGTCCAGGGCAGAACGGCGGTGCGCTCGGCGTGCTCGGTGACGACCTCGGCCAGGTAGCGGCGCTCGGCCCCGGCCTTGGCGGCCAGCAGAGGGTCGACGGGCGAGGCGGCGGCGAGGCTCTGGTTGACCACCCAGGCGAAGGGCTTGATGCCGGCCCGGGTCAGGTCGGCCTGCAACCCCGCGGCCTCGTGCACCGGAGTCGCCTCCGGCAGCGTCACCAGCAGAATCCGGGTGTAGTCGGGGTCGGTCAGCCGGTTCAGCAGTTCCACGGCCTCGGCCGGCGGCGTCTGTCCCGTCTGCCGCGAGAGTTGGCGCTGATAGTTCCTGGAGGCGTCGAGCAGCAGCAGCGTGTGCCCGGTGGGCGCGGTGTCGACCACGACGAACCGGTCGGCGGCCTCGGCCACGGTGCGGGCGAAGGCGAAGAAGACCGCGAGCTCCTCCGTGCACGGCGACTCCAGGTCCTCCGCCATCAGCCTGCGCGCGTCCGAATCCAGGGCGGCACCGGCCTCCGCCAGTACAGCGGCGGTGTACGCCGCGGTCTCGGCGGCCGGGTCGATACGGGTTATCCGCAGATTCGCGGCCCCGGCCGAAGCCCCGGCGCCGGCTCCGGCGACCGAGTCCACGTGCGCCGCGGGGTCGGTGGTGGTCAGCGTGACCGGGTGCCCCCGGCGGGCGAGGTCGGCGGCGATCGCCGCGGCCACGGTGGTCTTCCCGACGCCGCCCTTCCCCATCGCCATCACCAGGCCGCGGCCGCCGGCGGCGATCTCGTCCACCACTGATCCCAGCCCCGTGCCCTTGTCCCCGAGCAGATCACCGGAGGCCGCCGTGGCTGCTTCGGGCGCCGGCTGCCTGACGGGCGCGCCGAGCATGGAGCGCAGCGCGGGGAGCCCGATCGGCGGTACGGGCAGCAGCGGTACCCGGTCGACCTCGGTGATGCCGGCCAGGTCGGCGGGCAAGTGGTCGAGAGCCTCTTCGGCGCGCCGCTGCCAGGCGACGGCGAGCGGGTCGTCCCGACGCTCAGCGGTGAACACGCCGTTGACGATCAACCGCTGCCGGCTGATGCCGAGAGCGCCGAGCTCCGCGGCCGTGCGGCCGGCCTCGCCCAGTGGGCCGGTATCCGGGCGGGTGACCAGGGCGACCGTGGTACGCGCCGGATCGGCGAGCGCCTCCATCGCCTGTGCGTACCGCTGCTGCTGGCCGCCCAGCTCGGACAGCGGCCCGATGCAGGAGGCGCCGCCGGGGTTGGTGATCAGGAAGTCCGACCACGCGGCCGGCAGGCTGAGCAGCCGCAGCGTGTGCCCGGTCGGGGCCGTGTCGAACACGACGTGGTCGAAGCGCGCCGTGATCTCCGGGTCGGTGAGCAGCGCGACGAACTCGTTGAAGGCGGCGATCTCAACGGTGCAGGCACCGGACAGCTGCTCTTCGATCTGGCTGACCGCCGAGGCCGGCAGAGCGGCCCGGTAGGGACCGATGACCTTCTCGCGGTACTGCGCCGCGGCGGCGGCCGGATCGATGTTCATCGCGTGCAACCCCGGCGCCCCGGGGACGGGCGTCGGGTTCTGTCCCGCGGGTGCGCCCAGGACTTCGTCGAGGTTGGAGGCCGGGTCGGTGCTGACGAGGAGTACCTGCCGGCCGGCGTCGGCCAGCCCCACGGCAGTCGCGGACGCGGTCGACGTCTTGCCGACTCCGCCCTTGCCGGTGAAGAACAGATACGGCGTCGCGGCAGCGCGCAGACCACCAAGGACATCGGACGGTGCCCCGAGCGTCATGTCAGCAGCCCTCGGGGCCGCAGCCGCAACCGCCGCCGGCACCGGTGTCCTCGGCCATCGGCAGACCGGGGCGCTCGGTGGGGACCTCGGTCCATTCGGCGAGTTCCACACGGGTGGGGTACCGCCCGGAGCAGCGCAGCACTCCGCCGACCAGCACGGCGGGCAGTGCGTCGTCGCCCTTCTCCTGAAGCAGGGCCTTCACCTGGGTGTCCTCGACGAACTTGCCGGGCTCGGTGGACAGCCCGAACCGGTTCACCTCGATCCCGGCAGTGCCGAGCCATTCGACGTCGGCGGCGAACTGCGTCAGCGCCGGGTCGACCGAAGGCCCGCAGACACCGGTCGAACAGCACATCGCCGGGTCGTACACCTCGACAGCAGACATTCAGGACCCCTTCCAGGAACAGGCCGTCCCCGGATTCTCAGGGACCAACCGCTGCGACGTTACATCAGCCAAGTCTGATACATCAATCCACGCTGATACGCACTGCCGGTGCGCAACTCGGCCACGGGGCCACTGCCCCGCGGCTGATACCTCACCTCATAGGCCCGATGAAGCCCCGTCTCCCCACCTCCCCGATTTCACCGCCCGGCAGATGGATCCGTGCGCCTGAACGGCACTACCTGAAGCCGTACTTCCGGTTCCACCGGACACGGTCATAAACGTGGGGAGTGGTAAGAGCGTCCGATGTGGTGATGCGAACTCAGTATTTGGCTCTGCACTGAATTCCTGGCCTAGCCTCCTGAGCGAGCGCTGCAGACCTCGACTCCCGCTGTCCGGGAACCGGGGATTTCGCGTATGCCCGAACCATCGAGCACGTCACCGAAGGAGATCGGACGATGTCGGTAGCAGCAGGCAATGAAGCACAGCCTCAGCACTGCGGCCGCGCGCAATCTGGCCACCACTACCAAATCCGTTCCCCAGATGCAGGGGATCACTTCGCGCTGGCTGCTCAAGGTGCTGCCCTGGGTGCAGACGGAGGGCGGTGTCTACCGGGTCAACCGACGCCTGGCCTACACCGTCGGGGACGGACGCGTGGAATTCGTCAAGACCGGCTCGCGGGTTCAGGTCATTCCGCGTGAACTCGGTGAGCTCGCCGTACTACGCGGCTTCGACGACGTGGAGACGCTGACCACCCTCGCCCGCCGTTTCGCCCAGCGCGACTTCGAAGCCGGGGAGGTGCTCGTCGAGGAGGGCACCCCGGTCGACCACGTCCATCTGCTCGCGCACGGCAAGGTGCAGAAGACCGGCAGCGGCGCGTACGGCGAGCCCACCCGGTTGGGGATGATCGGCGACGGCGACCATGTCGGCGAGCAGGGTCTGCTCAGCGACGACGCGACCTGGGAGTACACCCTCAAGGCCGTCACCGGTGGCACGCTGCTGAGCCTGCCGAAGCGGGAGTTCGTCTCGCTGCTGGCCGGCTCACCGGCCTTGCAGGCCCACGTGACAGCGTTCGCCTCCCTACCCCGGCAGCGGCAGAACGGCCGCGGTGAGGCCGAGATCAGCGTGGCGTCCAGCCACTCCGGCGAGGCCGAGCTGCCGGGCGCCTTCGTCGACTACGAACTCAATCCGCGCGAGTACGAGCTGAGCGTCGCCCAGACCGTGCTGCGGGTGCACAGCCGGGTGGCCGACCTCTACAACAAGCCGATGAACCAGACCGAGCAGCAACTGCGGCTCACCGTCGAGGCGCTGCGCGAGCGGCAGGAACACGAGCTGGTCAACAATCCCGAGTTCGGCCTGTTGCACAACGCCGAGTACAACCAGCGGATCCAGACCCACTCCGGCCCGCCCACTCCCGACGACCTCGACGAGCTGCTGAGCCGCCGCCGGGGCTCCAGGTTCTTCCTCGCCCACCCGCGCACCATCGCCGCCATCGGCCGCGAGCTGAACTCCCGCGGTCTCTATCCGGACCACGTGGACCTGATGGGCCACCACGTCCCGGCCTGGCGCGGGGTGCCCATCCTGCCCTGCAACAAGATCCCCATCACGAAGGAGCGCACCAGTTCCGTCATCGTCATGCGTACCGGGGAGGAGGAGCAAGGCGTCATCGGCCTGCACCAGACGGGCATCCCCGACGAGTACGAGCCGGGACTGTCCGTGCGGTTCATGAGCATCGACGAGAAGGCGGTCATCTCCTACCTCGCCACCACCTACTACTCCGCCGCCGTCCTCGTGCCCGACGCGCTCGGCGTTCTGGAGAACGTCGAGATCTCCTCCGGACGGGACTAGCGGCGGCACCGCGACACGAGGAAAGGGGAGACCCGGATGTCACAGCCCTTCGAACTGCCGGCCTTCTACGAGCCGTACCCGGCGCGGCTGAACCCCGGACTGGAGGCGGCCCGGGCCCACTCCAAGCAGTGGGCCCGGGACATGGGGATGATCGAGGGATCGGGGATCTGGGGCGAAGAGGACTTCGATTCCCACGACTACGCCCTGCTCTGCGCCCACACCCATCCCGACGCGCCGGCCGCACGACTGGCCACGGTCACCGACTGGTACGTCTGGGTCTTCTTCTTCGACGACCACTTCCTGGAGAGCTTCAAACGCGGCCGGGACACGGCCGGCGCCAGGGCCTACCTCGACCGGCTGCGGGCCTTCATGCCGCTGCATCCGGCCGGGACACCCGCCGCCGCGCCGGAGAACGCCGTGGAACGGGGGCTGGCCGACCTGTGGGCACACACGGTCTCGGCCATGTCGGACGGCTGGTGCCGCCGGTTCGCCGAGGCCACCCGGCACCTGCTTGAGGAAAGCATGTGGGAGCTGGCCAACATCAGCGCGGGGCGGGTCGCCAACCCGCTGGAGTACATCGAGATGCGCCGCAAGGTCGGCGGTGCGCCCTGGTCCGCCGGCCTGGTGGAGTTCGCCACGGGCGCCGAGGTCCCCGAGAGCATCGCGGCGAGCCGGCCGATGCGGGTGCTCAGGGACGCCTTCGCCGATGCGGTGCATCTGCGCAACGACCTCTTCTCCTACCAGCGCGAGGTCGAGGACGAGGGCGAGCTGTCCAACGGGGTCCTGGTCTTCGAGCGGTTTCTCGGCTGCGACACCCAGCAGGCCGCCGAGGCCGTCAACGACCTGATCACCTCCCGGCTGCATCAGTTCGAGCACACCACCTGCACGGAACTGCCGCCGCTGTTCGCCGAACACCACCTGGACCCGAAGTCCTGCGCGGACGTCCTGATGTACGTCAAGGGGCTGCAGGACTGGCAGTCGGGCGGCCACGAGTGGCACACCCGCTCCAGCCGCTACATGAACGGCGGACCGGGCGCCCGCACCGGCCCGCCGGCGGGGGCGGGATTCTCCGCGGGCCCCACCGGCCCGGGCACGTCCGCGGCCCGGATCGCCGCCTCGCTGGCAGCCACCGCACCGGCCCGGCTCAAGCGCCATCTGCACGTGCCGTACCAAAAGGTCGGGCCGGTCCGAATCCCGGATCTCCGTATGCCCTACACGACTCGGCTCAGCCCGCACCTGGACACCTCCCGCGAGCGGATCGTGGAGTGGGCGCGCCGAACGGGGATGGTGGGCGCGCCACCCGGCAGTCCCGATGCCGGGATCTGGGACGAGCACAAGCTCCGGGCCTTCGATCTGGCCCTCTGTTCGGCCGGCATCCATCCCGAGGCCTCGCTGGAACAGCTCGACGTGACCACGGGCTGGCTCACCTGGGGCACGTACGGGGACGACTACTACCCGGTCGTCTTCGGGCGCACCCTCGACCTGCCCGGGGCCAAAGCGTGCACCGCGCGGCTGTCGGACTTCATGCCGGTGGAGCACGAGCCCGCCACGCCCGCTGTTCCGGTGAACGCTCTGGAGAGGGGCCTGGCCGACCTCTGGGCCCGTACCGCGGGCCCGATGACCGTGAGCGCACGCCGTACCTTCCGCAGCACCATCGAGGAGATGACCGCCAGTTGGCTGTGGGAGCTGGCCAACCAGGCGGAGAACCGCATCCCCGACCCGGTCGACTACATCGAGATGCGCCGCAAGACCTTCGGCGCCGACTTCACCATGACACTCTCCAGGCTGTCCCACGGCAGGACTGTGCCGGCCGAGGTCTACCGAACCCGGCCGGTACAGGCGCTGGAGAACGCTGCGGGGGACTACGCGGGCCTTCTCAACGACCTGTTCTCGTATCAGAAGGAGATCGAATTCGAGGGGGAGATCCACAACTGCGTGCTCGTCGTCCAGAATTTTTTCGACTGCGGCACCACCGAAGCCTTGGACATCGTCGGCGATCTGGTCAATTCCCGCATGCGTGAGTTCGAGCGCATCGTCTCCATCGAACTACCGCAACTGTTCGATGACCTGAACCTCGACACCACGATTCGCTCCGCGCTCACGGACCATGCGGGCGGGCTGCAGAGCTGGATGGCCGGTATTCTCATCTGGCACCAGGGGTGCCGCCGCTACACGGAATCCGAACTGCACCGCCCGGTGGAAATCCTGCCGTACACGTCCTACGGCCCCATCGGATTCGGCACCGCGGCAGCCCGGATCGCAGCCGTACTCGGCCGGACCGGATGACCAATCGGTACGGAATCGGCGCTCGACGGCCCGGGGCACTCCGGTCGGTTCGTGCGCATCGGTCGTCATGCACGGCCGTGGCCTGCGGGGTCGGTCTCCGCTCGAAAGCAACGGGGCCGACCCCGCCGTCAACCCATCCCGGGCCCGAACCGGCGCTTGTACGACGACGGAGTAATGCCGGTTTCGCGCCGCATCAGCGTACGCAAATGGGCAGCGGTACCGAGCCCGCTGCGCCGCGCGACCACGTCGAGGCCGGACTCCCCCGTTCGATCAACCGGCAGGCCAGAGCGAGCCGTTCTCCTGCCAGCCACATCAGCGGCGTGGTGCCCAGTTGGGCCCGGAAGCGGCGGTGCAACGTCGCCGGACCGACCGCCGCACACGCCGCGAGACCGGACACCGTGAGCGGTGCGTCCAGCCGCTCCGGACGGAACGGCCCAGGATGGCTCCATGAGCGACGAACCCATTTCCCTCGGCAAGGCCCTGGCCTCCTTCGACGCCCTGTGGAGCCCCCGCATCGTCACCCGCGTCAACGACTACGACGTCCGCGTCGCCAAGGTCGAGGGCGAACACCTGTGGCACGTCCACGACGACACCGACGAGTTCTTCCTGGTGCTCGACGGAGAGCTGCACATCTCCTTGCGCGAGCCCGCCGGGGAGCGCACGGTCCTGCTTCCGCAGGGTTCGGTCTTCACCGTCCCCCGGGGTACGGAGCACAAGCCGTACGCTCCGTCCGGCGCGGCCATCCTGATGTTCGAGCCGGCCGGGACGCCGACCGTCGGCGATCGCCACGGCGCGATCCCCGACCATGTTGACGCAACGACCGGGCACGCGCTCGGCACCTGAGCCGACGACGCGGTGGGGGAGATCGGACGGAGACGTCTCCCCCGCCCGCTCGGTCCGCTCCTGAGCGGCCGGCTCGGTGCTAAGCACCTGTCCGGCCGTCGACCAACTCCCGGACGATGTCGAGATGGCCGTTGTGGCGGGCGGTCTCCTCGATCAGATGCAGCACCACCCAGCGGAGGCCGGCGCGCCGACCGTCGCGGATCGGGCGCTGAGCCGGTGCGTCCAGATCGTGGGCGGCGACCAGTTCCCGGTAGCGGGCGCACTGCTCGTCGTACTCCGCCAGTAGGTCCGCCAGCGGCACATCGACCGCGATGCGCATCTCCCGGTCGGGGTCCTCCTCCGTCCACGGCCCTGCGTCCTCTGCGCCGAGAAACACCACTTCGAACCAGTAGTACTCGACCCAGCGGAGGTGGTCGATCAGTCCGCACAGCGTCATCAGAGGAGATCCCGGCAGAGGCGCCTTGCGGGCATCGTCCGGCGAGACGCCCTCGCACTTCATGCGGGCGGTGTCCCGCACGTAGTCGAGGAAGGTGGTCAGCGAGGCACGTTCGTCCCACGTGGGTGGCGTGTCGGTTCTTGTCATCGGGGCGCATGCTCCTCGACCACCCGCCCCGATGTCGAACGATCAACCGACGTCAGCACCGGCGCGCGCGCACTCCGAGCTGTGACAGCCGAAGCCACGCTGCCCTCTTCGCCGGCCCGCCACGACTGACGCACTCCGACTCGCCATCGGAATCGGCCGGACAGGCACCTCGCCGCCTAGACGTGCAGGGTGCCGTCCAGAATCGTGACGGCGTTCCCGGTGAGGTGGACGCGGTCGCCGTGCACGGCGGTCCGGACCATGCCAGGACGCGCGGAAGCCTGAAGGCCGGTGAGTCCGTCGCGGCCGAGTCGCGCCGACCAGTAAGGGGCGAGCGCGGTGTGGGCGCTGCCCGTGACCGGGTCCTCGAGAATGCCCTCGGCCGGTGAGAAGAAGCGGGAGACGAAGTCGTACCCCAGGCCGGTCCCGACTGCCGGGGCCGTGATGATGACACCGCGCAGGCCCTCACGGCGCGTCAGGGCGGCCACCGCGTCCAGGTCGGGAGCCACGGCCCGGACGGTGGCCTCGTCGGGCAGCACCGTCAGCAGATCGCCGAGCGCGCCGGTACGGAAGGTGGCCTCGGGCTCGACCGCGAGCGCTTGGGCCAGCCCTTCCGGTACGGGGACTTCATCGCCGGGCGCTGCCGGAAAGTCCAGCGTGATGCTGCCCTTCTCGTCGGCGTGCGTGACGAGGATGCCGCTCTGCCGGCTGCTGAACCGCACGGTACCCAGGAGTCCCAGTTCCGAGCGCACCACGTGCGCCGTGGCCAATGTGGCATGGCCGCACAGATTTGTCTCGGCGAGCGGGGTGAACCAACGGATCGCCCAGTCGGCCTCGGTCTCACCCCCGGCCTCGACGGGCAGCGGGAGCGCGAAGGCAGTTTCCGAGTACTTCATTTCGGCAGCAACCCGCTGCATCCAGGACTCTTCCGGCCACTCCCCGGCGGGCAGGAGACACACACTGCGGGGTTCCCGGCGAACGGGCGATCAGTGAACGCGTTGACCACGTGAATTCGCATGCCGGGACGGTAGCAATGCCATTGAGAGCCACAACGAGTCCAATCGGCGATAAGTGGACCGACTACGGCAGTGAACGTCTGCCGGGTGCACAGTCCACTGACGCCGTGTAGCGGGCAGGCCGCCCTTCGCTCTGAGCAGGTTCTATGACGATGAGCCGTCCATGACGATGAGCGGCTGACCGGACCGAGCCGTCGCAGGCAGCAGGAGTCCGCGCCGAGCGCCCGCACACCGTCGCCCGGTACACCCCGCCGCACCCCGCTGCCGCAGCCGGAAATGCCCGCCGTACGCGCCGGCCCCGGCCACCGACGCGGACAGGCCCGCTCCGGGGCCGGGATCCAACACAGGCCCGTTCCCGGCGGATTCGGTCGGGGTGCCGGTGCACCGGGTGCGGGTGTGGGGGATGATGAGAGCGCACCCGCTCCACGGCCGAACCCGACCGAGACGTGGCGGGTCCGGGGTGACGGGGGGCCTTCCGGGTGTATGCGACACCGGACGAGCGGGGGAAGGCTGCCCGGCCGCTGGGCTCGTTCGAAGAGGAAACCCTGATGTCCCAGCCACCCGGTCACCCCCCACAGGACGGGTTCGGCCCGCCGCCGCAGACCCCGAACGGACCGCCCGTGCAGGGCACACCTCCGCAGGGGGCGCCTCCGCATGGCACGCCTCCCCCGGGGCCGCCCGCACAGGGCCCGCCTCCGCAGGGGCAGCCGGCACAAGGCCCGCCCCCGCAAGGCCCCGTGCCGCCGCAGGGCCCGACACCGCCGCAGGCACCGCCGGCCGCCGGGGCGCCGCAATTTCCCGGTGGTCAGCCGCGTTACGCCTATCCGCCGCCGCAGCA
>JUEG02000922.1_pt1 | contig 16802 bp, 10 predicted proteins | sample 432341 | NCBI WGS metagenome assembly JUEG02 (sample SAMN02953476, study PRJNA257561) | rock porewater metagenome | biome: terrestrial; feature: Opalinus Clay rock; material: porewater; isolation source: Opalinus Clay rock BIC-A1 borehole | place: Switzerland: Mt Terri URL, St-Ursanne ...
CCCCCGCCGTATCCCCTGCTCCCCGTGGTGCCGGCGCCCGCGGTGCCGCCGGAGCCCGGCGTGGCGGCCCAGGGCAGAATGGGGCCGGACTAACGAAGGAGTTCACCTGTGGCCATTCGTGTCCTACTGGTCGACGACCAGCCGCTGTTGCGCACGGGCTTCCGGATGATCCTGGAGGCCGAGCAGGAGATCGCCGTCGTCGGGGAGGCCGGTGACGGGCTGCAGGCCCTGGACCAGGTGCGGGCGCTGCAGCCCGATGTGGTGCTGATGGACATCCGGATGCCCCGGATGGACGGCGTCGAGGCCACCCGGCAGATCACCGGCCCGGGGCGGGACGGGCCGGCGAAGGTCCTGGTGCTGACCACGTTCGACCTCGACGAGTACGTCGTGGAGGCGCTGCGGGCAGGGGCCAGCGGCTTTCTCCTCAAGGACGCCCCGGCCAATGAACTCGTCCAGGCCATCCGGGTGGTCGCGTCCGGCGAGGCGATGCTCGCCCCGAGCATCACCCGGCGGCTGCTCGACAAGTACGCCGGCAAGCTGCCGTCCGGTGAGGACCCGCTGCCGGACACGCTGCACACGCTGACCGACCGCGAGGTCGAGGTGCTGAAGCTGGTCGCGAAGGGGCTGTCCAACGCGGAGATCGCGGCGGATCTGTTCGTCAGCGAGACGACGGTCAAGACCCATGTGGGGCATGTGCTGACCAAGCTCGGCCGGCGGGACCGCGTGCAGGCCGCTGTCTACGCCTACGAGAGCGGCCTGGTGCAGCCCGGGGCCCCGTGAGCGCGGGGCCTCGGGGGCGGAGCACCGGCCGCCCCGGATGCCGGTAGGGGGCCGGTCCACTCGGGCCGGCCCCCTACCGTTTTTCCGTGTCCGGCCGTCAGGTCTTGCCGATCTCCCAGAAGCGGAAGACCGTCGACGCGTCCAGCGTCCACTCCAGGCCGGAGATGTTGTCACGCGCCACCGCGTACTGCTTGCCCTGCCACAGCGGGATCACCGGCAGCTCGTCGGCGACGATGTCCTGGAGCTCGCCGAACCCCCCCGCGGTGGCCGCGCGGTTCGCCTCGGCGGCCGTGGAAGGGATCAGCTGCTCGACGATGCGCTTGGACTCGTAGCCGTTGGCCAGGACGTTCCCCTCGCCGAAGAACGGCGCGGTGAAGTTGTCCGGGTCCGGGTAGTCGGGCACCCAGCCCTTGACGTAGACCCCGTAGTCGCCGGCCTCGATGCCCTTCTCGTACTCGTCCAGCGGGACGCTGCGCACATCGGCGTCGAACAGGCCGCTGGCGTTCAGCTGCTGGGCCAGCTCCTCGAAGCCGGAAACGGTACCGGGGCCGTAGCGGGTGGGGGTCGCCCAGAGGGTGATCTTGAGCTTGCCGGTGATGCCCTCGTCGCGGAGCGCCGCCTCGGCCTTGTCGCGCTGCGGCCGGTCGCCGTAGGTGTCGAAGAAGGCCGTGTTGTGGCCGGTGATGCCCGCCGGGATGATCGAGTACAGCGGCTTCGCGGTGTACTTGTACACGTCGCGGACCAGTGCACTGCGGTCGACGAGGAGCGCGATCGCCTTCCGCACGCCCTCCTTGCGGGTGACCGGGTGGTCGAGGTTGAGGACCAGGTGCTGGACCTCGGCACTGGTGCCCTCTATGACCTCCAGGCCGCCCTTCTCGTCGGTCGAGGCGGCCTCCAGCTCGCTGATGTCCTTCATGGCGAGTCCGCGGTAGGCGAGATCGACGTCGCCCTCCCTGAGAGCGCTCTTGAGCGCCTGCTGGTCGCCTGCGTAGAACTTCATCGTCATGCCGGAGTTCTGAACCTTGGCGGGACCCTGGTAGCGCGGGTTGACCGAGAACTCGGCCTTCTTCTTCGCGTTGTACGAGTCCAGCTTGTAGACGCCCGAGCCGATGGCCTTGCCGTCGGTGCGGAGCTTGTTCATCGAGTACTCGCGGTGGTCCACGATGGAGCCCGCGCCGGAGGCGATCTTCATGGGGAAGGTCGCGTCCGGGTACTTGAGGTTGAAGACGACCGTCTTGTCGTCCGGGGTCTCGATGCCGTCGATCGACGTCAGCATCACGGCCGGGCCGTTGCCGTCGTCGATCTTCAGGGTCCGGCGGAACGAGTGCGCGACGTCCTCGGAGGTCAGGCTGTTGCCGTTGGTGAAGGTGAGGCCGTCCTTGAGGACGCAGCGGTAGACCTTGCTGTCGTCGTCCTCGAAGCCGCAGCGCTCCGCGGCTTCCGGCTGGGGCGTGGTGCCGCCGCGCGGGAAGCTCATCAACGACTGGAAGACATTGTTGAACAGGAGCCAGGAGGCCGGGTCGTATCCTGAAGCCGGGTCGGTGGCCACGATCTCGTCCGTCATCCCCATGACGATCGGCTCACCCGTACCGGCCTCGTCGGCATCACTGCCGCATCCGGCAAGGAGCCCGGCCGCCAAGCCCGCCGCGACGGGGATTGCGAGCAGGCGGTGACGTTTCCTCACGCGTACTGTCCTCACACTTATCTCGATTGCCTACCGGCCCCCGCCCGGCCGTGCGCCTCGTCAGCCGACCGAACGGCCGAGCTCCCAGAGCTGGAGCACCGACGAGGAGTTGAGCGCCCATTCCACACCTGTGACACCGTCGCGGGAAGCCACATACTGCTTCCCTTGCCACAGCGGGAGCACCGGCACCTCCTCAGCCACGATGTCCTGGACCCGCTCGAAGCTCTTCGCGGCTGCGGTCCGCTCCGCCTGCTGCCGGGTGTCGGGTATCAGCTGGGCGCTGATCTCCTTGTTCCGGTACGGCGTGTTGAGGAAGTTGTCCTTGGCGAAGAACGGGGCGGTGAAGTTGTCCGGGTCGGGGAAGTCCGGGAACCAGCCCATGCCGTAGGCCGCGTACTGGCGCTCGGTCGCGGCCGGGCGGAAGGTACTCCACTCCACCCCCTTCACCGTTACGTCGAACAGACCGCTGCTGTTCAGCTGCTTCTGGAGCATCTCGAACTCCGGGGCAGTGGCCGAGCCGTAGTGGTCCGTGGTGTAGGTCAGCTCGAACTTCACCGGTGTTTCGATGCCGGCCGAGGCCAGCGTCTCACGGGCCGCGCCGGCATCGGGCTCGCCGTACTCGTTGAAGAAGGAGTTGACGTGCGAGCCGACGCTCTTGGGCACCATCGAGTAGAGCGGCTCGGTCGTGCGCTTGTAGACGTCCCGGGTGAGCGTCTGGCGGTCGACGACCTGCGCGATCGCCTGGCGGACGGCCTTCTTGCCGGTCACCGGGTCATCGGTGTTGAAGGCGAGGTAGCGGATCTCCTGGCCGGGCATCTCGACGAGCTCGATCGTCTCGTCGTCGCCCTTGTCCAGGCGGGCGATCTGCTGCGGGGTCATGCTGCGGGTCATCAGGTCGATGCTGCCCGTCCGGAGGGCCTTCTCCATCGCCTTCGAGTCGGTGAGCACCCGCATCTCGACCTCGTTGTTCTTGAGGTCGATCTCCCCCTCGTAGTTCTTGTTCCGGGTGAAGACGAAGGACTCGACCGCGCCGCCCTTCTCCTCCACCTCCAGGGTGTACGGCCCGGAGCCGTCCACCTCGAAGCCGTCGCGGAGCGCGTCCGGCTCGTAGGACTCGGCGTCGAGGATCGCGGCGGCCGGCGTCGCCAGCTTGTGCGGGAAGGTGGCGTCGGGCGTCTTGAGGTGGAAGACGACCTCGGTGTCGGAGGGGGTCTCGACCTTGTCGATGTTGGAGATCAGCGACACCGGGCCGTTGGGATTCTTGATCCGCAGCGTCCGGTCGATCGAGAACTTCACGTCCTGCGCGGTGAGGTCGTTCCCGTTGGCGAACTTCATACCGCTGCGCAGCGTGCAGCGGTATTGCTCGTTCTGCCGGTCGGAGAACCCGCACTCGGTGGCCGCCTCCGGCACCGGGTCACTGCCGGAGCGGGGCAGCGCCATCAGGGTCTGGAAGGTGTTCCGCAGGATGTTCCAGGACGCGGCCTCGTAGGCCAGCGCCGGGTCGAAAGGGGCCGGGTTGTCCTCCGTGAGCAGGAACCGGTCCGTCGTTCCGACGACGATGGCGTCGCCGTCGCCACCGGAGCCATCCGACCCGCCACAGGCAGCCAGGACCGGAACCAGCAGGCCGAGTACGGCCGACAGCGCCATGGTCTTGCGATTCATCGTCGGAGATCTCCTGCATTGCTATCGATCCCGCGGACCATACCTACGTTGGTGCACTGGTCACAGGGGCTGCGGCAAAGTTCTCGCGAAACATTAGTCGGCGGTGCCAGCGATGCTGGAACGGGACGAAGTTGGAGCCTTATAACGCACTGATAACAGCAACCCCTTGTCCGCTATTCGGACGTCGGCACGATTCGTACGGCCGTTCACCAATACGGACAGAAGGGCACGCGGCCCGACCGTGAGAGGCGGCGCGGACCAGAAGTTTCACCGGCTGTCGACAGTCGGACGTGTGACAAACGTCACTTGTTCAACTGTCGTCATGATCAACGCGAACTACCCCTCCCTATTCGTCACGGAAAATCACCGGACCACTGCCCAGAGTTCCACCGCTTTCCGCAGCACACGCACCGTATCCGGACTAGTGCATTCGCGTGATGAGTCCGCGGAGAAAGCGCAGGTCGACTTCCCTGAGCGAGTGCACGACCGTACGGCCCGGAGCGGCCTCGATCGGCACGACCGAGGGCACCGCCACCACCTGGCAGCCGGCCGCCTCCGCCGCCGCCACACCGGTCGCCGTGTCCTCGATCACCGCGCACCGCGCCGGGTCCACGCCCAGCTTCGCCGCCGCCAGCAGATACGGGTCCGGGTGCGGCTTCGTACGCGCCGACTCGTCGCCGCCGAGGGTCAGCGTGAAGTGCCCGGCACCGATCGACTCCAGGATCCGGTCGATGACACGCCGGTGCGAGGCGGAGACCAGCGCGGTGGGCACCCCGTGGGCGGCGAGCTCGGCCAGCAGCCTTGCCGCCCCCGGCATCAACGGCACGCCCCGGCCCACCAGCTCCTCGAACCGCTCGTTGAGGAGCCCGGAGAGCTCGGGAAGGGTGATGTCGGCGCCGGTGACCTCGATGAGGTAGGCGGCGCTCCGCGACATCGGGCCGCCGACCACCACTTCGCGGTGGTCGTCGTGCAGCGTGTGGCCGAGCCGGGCGAAGATGTCGACTTCGGCGTCCCACCAGAAGCCCTCGGTGTCCACGAGGGTGCCGTCCATGTCCAGCAGTACGGCCTGCAGGGCGGAGCCCTCGGCCGTCCGGGTGCCGAGTGCGGGGATGGTACTGGTCATCCTTGCCCCTTTCGTGGCGGACGTCGGCCGGCCGGGCCGTGAGGCCAGGGCGGCCGGTCACCATCCCGCGAGGGACGGTGACCGGCCTTGCCGGACCGACCAGTGTACGTCGGCCGACTACCGAGCGTTGTCAGCCGCGATCCGCGCGCTGTCGCGTGCGGTCCGCACCGGTGCCGGTGCCGGCGCACCGGCCCGGCACCGCCCGCGCCGCCGGGCTCACCGGGCTCACCGGGCTCACCGGGCGTTGAAGTACTTCGCCTCGGGGTGGTGGATGACGATGGCGTCGGTGGACTGCTCGGGGTGGAGCTGGAACTCCTCGGAGAGCTCGACGCCGATGCGCTCGGGCCGGAGGAGTTCGGCGATCTTGGCGCGGTCCTCCAGGTTCGGGCAGGCTCCGTAGCCCAGCGAGAACCGGGCGCCCCGGTACTTCAGGGCGAACATGTCCTCCACGCCCGCCGGGTCCTCCCCGGCGAAGCCGAGCTCCGCCCGGATCCGGGCGTGCCAGTACTCGGCGAGGGCCTCGGCCAGCTGGACGGAGAGGCCGTGCAGCTCCAGGTAGTCGCGGTAGGAGTTGGCGGCGAACAGCTTCGCCGTCTCCCCGCCGATCTTCGACCCGACCGTGACGACCTGGAGGCCGACGACGTCCGTCTCGCCCGACTCCTCCGGGCGGAAGAAGTCCGCCAGGCACAGCCGGCGACCCCGGCGCTGGCGGGGGAAGGTGAAGCGGGACAGCTCGGAGCCGTCCTCGTTCAGCAGGATCAGGTCGTCGCCCTTGGAGTGGCAGGGAAAGTAGCCGTGGACGACCGCGGCCTCCAGGAGGTTCTCCGTCTGGAGCTTGTCCAGCCAGCCGCGCAGCCGGGGCCGGCCCTCGGTCTCGACCAGCTCCTCGTACGAGGGACCGCTGCCGCTGCGGGCCTGCTTGAGCCCCCACTGGCCCTTGAACAGGGCGCCCTCGTCCAGCCAGGAGGCGTACTCCTTGAGCTGAATGCCCTTGACGACCCGGGTGCCCCAGAACGGCGGCTCGGGGACGGGGTTGTCGACCGCCACGTCGGAGCGGACGCCCTCCTCCGGCTCCGGCTCCTCCAGCTCCAAGTCCCGCTTGGGGACGCGGCGCTGCTTCAGCTCCGGCAGCGTCGCGCCGGGCACCCCGCGCTTGACCGCGATGAGGGCGTCCATCAGGCGCAGGCCCTCGAAGGCGTCGCGGGCGTAGCGCACCTCGCCCTCGTAGATCTCGTGGAGGTCCTGTTCGACGTAGGCGCGGGTGAGGGCGGCGCCGCCGAGGATGACGGGGAAGTCGGCGGCCAGCTTGCGGTGGTTGAGCTCCTCCAGGTTCTCCTTCATGATCACGGTCGACTTGACCAGGAGCCCGGACATGCCGATGACATCGGCCTTGTGCTCCCCGGCGGCGTCCAGGATCGCGGAGACCGGCTGCTTGATGCCGAGGTTGACGACGTTGTAGCCGTTGTTGGACAGGATGATGTCAACGAGGTTCTTGCCGATGTCATGGACGTCGCCGCGGACGGTGGCGAGCACGATCGTGCCCTTGCCCTCGGTGTCGGTCTTCTCCATGTGCGGCTCCAGATAGGCCACCGCGCCCTTCATGACCTCGGCGGACTGCAGGACGAACGGCAGCTGCATCTGGCCGGAGCCGAACAGCTCGCCGACCACCTTCATGCCCTCCAGCAGCGTGTCGTTGACGATGTCCAGCGCCGGGCGGCCGGTGAGGGCCTCGGCGAGGTCGTCCTCCAGGCCGTTCTTCTCGCCGTCGATGATCCGGCGCCGCAGCCGCTCCTCCAGCGGCAGGCCGAGCAGTTCCTGGGCCTTGTCGGCCTTCATCGACTGAGCGTCCACGCCCTCGAAGAGTTCCAGGAACCGCTGGAGCGGGTCGTAGCCCGCCCGGCGCCGGTCGTAGATCAGGTCGAGCGCGACCTCGCGCTGCTGCTCGTCCAGCCGGGCGATGGGCAGGATCTTGGAGGCGTGGACGATGGCCGAGTCCAGGCCGGCCTTGACGCACTCGTCGAGGAAGACCGAGTTGAGCACCATCCGGGCGGCCGGGTTCAGGCCGAAGGAGATGTTCGACAGGCCCAGGGTGGTCTGGACCTCGGGGTGGCGGCGCTTGAGCTCCCGGATCGCCTCGATGGTGGCCACACCGTCCTTGCGGGACTCCTCCTGCCCCGTGGCGATGGTGAACGTCAGGCAGTCGATGAGGAGGTCCGACTCGTGCATCCCCCAGTTGGTGGTCAGGTCCGTGATCAGCCGCTCCGCGATCTCGACCTTGTGCTCGGGGGTACGGGCCTGGCCGTCCTCGTCGATCGTCAGCGCGATCAGCGCGGCGCCATGCTCCGCGGCCAGCTTCGTGATCTTCGTGAACCGGGACTCGGGGCCATCGCCGTCCTCGTAGTTGACGGAGTTGATCACCGCCCGGCCGCCGAGCTTCTCCAGGCCCGCCTTCAGCACGGCCGGCTCGGTGGAGTCCAGCACCAGCGGCAGCGTCGAGGCGGTGGCGAACCGGCCCGCGATCTCCGCCATGTCCGCCGCGCCGTCCCGGCCGACGTAGTCCACGCAGACGTCCAGCAGGTGGGCACCCTCGCGGATCTGGCCGCGGGCCACCTCCACGCAGTCGTCCCAGCGGCCCTCCAGCATGGCCTCCCGGAACTTCCGCGACCCGTTGGCGTTCGTCCGCTCCCCGATCGCCAGGTACGCGGTGTCCTGCCGGAACGGCACGCTCTGGTAGAGCGAGGCGGCCCCCGGCTCGGGGCGCGGCTCGCGCACCGTCGGCGTCAGGCCGCCGACCCGCTCCACGACCTGCCGCAGGTGCTCCGGCGTCGTACCGCAGCAGCCGCCGACCAGGGACAGCCCGTACTCGCGTACGAACGTCTCCTGGGCATCCGCCAGCTCCTCCGGGGAGAGCGGGTAGTGCGCGCCGTTCTTGCCGAGCACGGGCAGGCCGGCGTTCGGCATGCAGGACAGCGGGACCCGCGAGTGCCGGGCGAGATGACGCAGGTGCTCGCTCATCTCCGCCGGGCCGGTGGCGCAGTTCAGCCCGATCATGTCGATTCCCAGCGGCTCCAGGGCCGTGAGGGCCGCGCCGATCTCGGAGCCGAGCAGCATGGTGCCGGTCGTCTCCACCGTCACGGACACGATCACCGGCAGGTCCGTACCCGTGACCTCCAGGGCACGCCGGGCGCCGAGCACCGAGGCCTTCGTCTGCAGCAGGTCCTGGGTGGTCTCCACCAGCAGCGCGTCCGCGCCGCTGGCGATCATGCCCTCGGCGTTCTGCTGGTAGGCGTCGCGCAGCACGGCGTACGGGGCGTGGCCCAGCGTCGGCAGCTTCGTGCCCGGGCCCATCGAGCCCAGCACCCAGCGCTGCTGGCCGTCCTGGGCGGCGAACTCGTCCGCGACCTCGCGGGCGATCCGTACCCCGGCCTCCGACAGCTCGAAGACCCGGTCCGCGATGTCGTACTCCGCCAGTGCCGCGAAGTTCGCGCCGAAGGTGTTCGTCTCCACGCAGTCCACGCCGACCGCGAAGTAGGCCTCGTGCACGCCGCGGATGATGTCGGGGCGGGTGATGTTGAGAACCTCGTTGCAGCCCTCCAGCTGCTGGAAGTCCGCCATGCTGGGCTCCGCCGCCTGGAGCATGGTCCCCATCGCCCCGTCAGCCACCACCACACGGGTGGCGAGGGCCTCGCGCAGAGCGGAGACCCGGTCGGTGCTGGTGATCGATGGCGCGAACGAGGCCATGGAGCTGCTCCCTACGTGCGACGGCTGTCGGCTTTGCGCCCTTCCTGTGGAGGGTGCACCTGGTCAGGGTAGCCCTGATGGGACTCGCACCCCGGAGTGTTCCACTCTGCGGACATCTGTCCGGTTGGACGTCCCGGGAGACACTCCCCGGGCGGCCCGCAGACCTCGCCCGCTGCGCCGCCGGGACGGTCCGCGGGCGAGCGCGGAGGCGGCCCGCGGGCGGTCAGGTGCTTGCCGGTACCTCAGGTCGGCATCGACCGATAGTGTTCAGCATTGTCGAACCCGTGATGATGGAGGTTGCCCGATGGCCCGGACGATCCAGTCCCTGGAGCGGGCCGCCGCGATGCTGCGGCTCCTCGCCGGCGGCGAACGGCGGCTCGGACTGTCCGAGGTGGCCGCCGCACTGGGGCTCGCCAAGGGCACCGCGCACGGCATCCTGCGCACGCTCCAGCAGGAGGGCTTCGTCGAGCAGGAGCCGGCCTCGGGCCGCTACCAGCTGGGCGCCGAGATGCTCCGGCTGGGCCAGAGCTACCTGGACGTCAACGAACTGCGGGCGCGGGCCCTCGTGTGGACCGACGACCTGGCCCGGTCCAGCGGGCAGAGTGTCTACCTGGGCGTCCTGCACCAGGGGGGCGTACTGGTGGTGCACCACGTCTTCCGGCCCGACGACAGCCGGCAGGTGCTGGAGGTCGGCGCCATGCAGCCACTGCACAGCACGGCGCTGGGCAAGGTGCTGTCGGCGTACGACCCGGTGGCGCACAGCGAGGCCGCGGAGGGCGGGCGCGAGGCGTTCACCGACCGCACCGTCACCGCGCTGGAGGACTTCGAGGGCCTGCTCGACCTCACCAGGGCCCGGGGCTGGGCCGCCGATGTCGAGGAGACCTGGACGGGCGTCGCCTCGGTCGCCGCCCCCATCCACAATCGCCGGCGGATGCCGGTCGGCGCGGTCGGGGTCACCGGCGCGGTCGAACGCGTCTGCGAGGACGGCGAGTTGCGCTCGAGCCTGGTCGCGGCCGTACGCGACTGCGCCCGCGCGGTGTCCCGTGATCTCGGTGCCGGGCGGTTCTGACGCCCGTCGTCACGCTGGGTGCGCGCCCGTGCTGAACAGTCGTTTTTTCGACACAGACTCTTGACGCCCTGTTGCCGGTGAAGAAAACTGCCGTTCACCGGTCGGCATTGTCGAACACCTGACGACAATATTCGTTATGGTGTCGTCAGCCGCGGACCGGTCATCGCCCTCACCGAGGGCGCGGGCCATCGGGTGACCCCGTGGCCCGCCTTCCCCTGGACGAAGGACAAGGAGTCGCGGGTGTCCAGCTCCGACATCTTCATCGGCGAGACCATCGGTACCGCCGTGCTCATCCTGCTCGGTGGCGGTGTGGTCGCCGCCGTCACCCTCAAGCGGTCGAAAGCCCTCAACGCCGGCTGGCTCGCCATCACCTTCGGGTGGGGCTTCGCCGTGCTCACCGGCGCCTACATAGCCGTCGGAGTGTCCGGCGCACACCTCAACCCGGCGGTCACCGTCGGCCTGGCCATCGAGGGCACCACGAGTTGGGCGGACGTGCCCCTCTACTTCGCCTCCCAGCTGTTCGGCGCGATGATCGGCGCCACCCTGGTCTGGCTCTCGTACTACGGCCACTTCCACGCCCACCTCACCGATCCCGAGGTGCTCGCGAAGGCGGAGACCGGACAGGAGGGCCTGGTCGACCAGGACAGCGCCCCGGCCGCCGGCCCGGTGCTCGGCATATTCTCCACCGGCCCGGAGGTCCGCAACGCGGTGCAGAACCTCGCCACCGAGACCATCGCCACGGCCGTGCTCGTCCTCGCGATCCTCACCCAGGGCCTCACCGAGGGACTCGGCGTCTCCGGCACCGGTGTGCTCATGACCGCCCTGGTCGTCGTCGGACTCGGCCTGTCACTCGGTGGGCCCACCGGCTACGCCATCAACCCGGCGCGCGACCTCGGTCCCCGTATCGTGCACGCACTGCTGCCGCTGCCGAACAAGGGCGGATCCGACTGGGGCTACGCGTGGATCCCGGTCGCCGGCCCGCTGCTCGGCGGTGCCATCGCGGGCGGGATACACCAGCTCGGGTTCGCCTGAGCAACGCCCCGCCCTCCACCCACGAGACCGAGACTCCAGGAGCACACCGTGACCGACGCGCACACCGCCGGCCCGTTCATCGCCGCGATCGACCAGGGCACCACGTCCAGCCGCTGCATCGTCTTCGACACCGACGGCCGGATCGTCTCCGTCGACCAGAAGGAGCACGAGCAGATCCTCCCGAAGCCGGGCTGGGTCGAACATGACGCCGCCGAGATCTGGACCAACGTCCAGGAAGTCGTCGACAGCGCCGTGGAGAAGGCCGGCATCACCTCCGCCGACGTCAAGGCGATCGGCATCACGAACCAGCGCGAGACCACACTGCTGTGGGACAAGGCCACCGGCGAGCCGGTGCACAACGCCATCGTCTGGCAGGACACCCGGACCGACACCCTCTGCCGCGAGCTCGGCCGCAACGTCGGCAAGGACCGCTTCCGCCGCGAGACCGGCCTCCCGCTCGCCTCCTACTTCGCCGGCCCCAAGATCCGCTGGCTGCTCGACAACGTCGACGGTCTGCGGGAGCGCGCCGAGGCCGGCGAGCTCCTCTTCGGCACCATGGACTCCTGGGTCATCTGGAACCTGACCGGCGGCCCGGACGGCGGCGTGCACGTCACCGACGTCACCAACGCCTCCCGCACCATGCTGATGAATCTCCGCACCCTGGACTGGGACCCGAAGATCCTCACGTCCATGGGCATCCCCGCCGCCCTGCTGCCGGAGATCCGCTCCTCGGCAGAGGTCTACGGAGAGGCGAAGAGCGGCGCCCTCGCCGGCATCCCGGTCGCCTCGGCGCTCGGCGACCAGCAGGCGGCGCTGTTCGGCCAGACCTGCTTCGCCAAGGGCGAGGCCAAGTCGACGTACGGCACCGGCACCTTCCTGCTGATGAACACCGGCGACGAGCCGGTCAACTCGTACAACGGCCTGATCACCACCGTCGGCTACCGCATCGGCGACCAGGACCCGGTCTACGCCCTGGAGGGCTCGATCGCGGTCACCGGCTCGCTCGTCCAGTGGATGCGCGACCAGATGGGCCTGATCAACAGCGCCGCCGAGATCGAGACCCTCGCCAGCTCCGTCGAGGACAACGGCGGCGCCTACTTCGTGCCCGCCTTCTCCGGCCTCTTCGCCCCCTACTGGCGGGACGACGCGCGCGGCGTCATCGCCGGTCTCACCCGGTACGTCACCAAGGCCCACATCGCCCGTGCCGTGCTGGAGGCCACCGCCTGGCAGACCCGCGAGATCACCGACGCCATGAGCAAGGACTCCGGCGTCGAGCTGGCCGCGCTCAAGGTCGACGGCGGCATGACCTCCAACAACCTGCTGATGCAGACGCTCTCCGACTTCCTCGACGCGCCCGTGGTGCGCCCGATGGTCGCGGAGACCACCTGCCTCGGCGCCGCCTACGCCGCCGGCCTGGCCGTCGGCTACTGGCCCGACACCGACGCGCTGCGCGCCAACTGGCGGCGCGCGGCCGAGTGGACCCCCCGGATGGACGCGGCCGAACGCGACCGCGAGTACAAGAGCTGGCTCAAGGCCGTACAGCGGACCATGGGCTGGGTCGAAGAAGAACAGGAGCACTGAGACACATGACTTCCCCGCAGAGCGTTCCGACTCTGGGAACCTCCCCGACTGCGCCGCTCCACGGCGACCGCCGCGCCGAGACCCGGGAGCGGCTGGCCGGCGCGACGTACGACCTCCTGGTGATCGGCGGCGGCATCCTGGGCACCTCGGTCGCCTGGCACGCGTCGCAGTCCGGGCTGCGGGTGGCGATGGTGGACGCCGGCGACTTCGCCGGCGCCACCTCGTCCGCCTCCTCCAAGCTCGTCCACGGCGGCCTGCGCTACCTCCAGACCGGGGCCGTCAAGCTGGTGGCGGAGAACCATCACGAGCGGCGGGTGCTGGCCAAGGACGTGGCCCCGCACCTGGTCAACCCGCTCACCTTCTACCTGCCGGTCTACAAGGGCGGCCCGCACGGCGCCGCCAAGCTCGGCGCGGGCGTCTTCGCCTACTCCGCGCTCTCCGCGTTCGGCGACGGCGTCGGCCGGGTCATCTCCCCCGCGAAGGCCGCCGCCGGCAACCCGGCGATGCGCACCGAGGGCCTCAAGGCGGTCGCGGTCTACGGCGACCACCAGATGAACGACTCGCGCGTCGCCGTCATGACCGTACGGGCGGCCGTCGAGTCCGGGGCCACCGTCCTCAACCACGCCGCGGTCACCGGGCTGCGCTTCACCGACGGCCGGGTCACCGGCGCCGAGCTGACGGACCGGCTCGACGGCGCGGAGTTCGGCGTCGACGCCCGGCTGGTGCTCAACGCCACCGGCCCGTGGGTGGACCACCTGCGCCGGATGGAGGACAAGCACTCCGCGCCGAGCATCCGGCTCTCCAAGGGCGCGCACATCGTCCTCAAGCGCAAGGTCCCGTGGAAGGCCGCCACGGCCACCCCGATAGACAAGTACCGCATCACCTTCGCCCTGCCGTGGGAGGACCAGCTGCTGCTGGGCACCACCGACGAGAAGTACGAGGGCGACCCCGCGGACGTGCGTGCCACCGAGAGCGACATCCAGCAGATCCTGGACGAGGCCGCCCACTCGGTGCGCGACGAGCACCTCTCCGCCGACCTGATCAGCTACGCCTTCGCGGGCCTGCGGGTGCTGCCCGGCGGGCCGGGCAGCGTCGAGTCGGCCAAGCGGGAGACGGTCGTCACCGAGGGCCGGGCCGGGATGCTGTCCGTCGCGGGCGGCAAGTGGACGACGTACCGGCACATCGGCCGTACGGTCATCAACAAGCTGGCCGCGCTCCCCGGCGGCTCGCTCGGCGCGGACATGGAGCCGCTCTCCCAGCTGCCGCGCCGGGTGCCGCTGCCGGGCGTCGCCAACCCCAACGCCGTCGCCCACCGGCTGCTGGTCGGCCAGGAGCCCGGCGTGCGGATGGACCCGCTGACCGCCCGCCAGCTGGCCACCCACTACGGCTCGCTGTCGTACGACATCGCCCGGCTCGTCCGGGAGGACCCGTCGCTCGGCGAGCGCATCCACCCGGACGGGCCGGAGATCTGGGCACAGGTCGCCTACGCCCGCGACCACGAGTGGGCCGAGACGGCGGAGGACGTGCTGCGCCGCCGTACCACCCTGACGGTCCGCGGCCTGGACACGCCGGACGTACGGGCCGGGGTGGAGAAGATGCTGAGCCGCGAGGGCTGACGGCCCTGCCCCGTACGGCTGCCCGGTGCGGCCGTACGGAACGGCCGACCCACATACCGGGGGGAGGGGAGTCACCGCACGCCGCGGTGCCTCCCCTCCGGCGTTCCCGCCGGGGCGGCGGGGCGCGTCGGGGCGTTCGGCGGGCGGCGGTGGGCGGTACGCATCCGCCCCTCGGACCGGGCGCCGGGCCGGGCTCGCCGGCTCCGTCTCCCGATGCCGCCCCCGGAGGCAGCGGCCGGCTCACGCTCCCGTCGATGGAGGCAGCGGTACGTCGCCGTCGAGCAGCCCCTGTTCCACCAGGGCGGGCCACAGGGCGTCCGGGATGTCGTGCCGGAACCACTGGGCGTTCTGCCGGGCCTCCCGCGCGGAGTGCGCGCCGACGACCGCGGAGACCACCGAGGGGTGGCCGAAGGGGAAGCGCAGCGCCGCCGCGGGCAGCGGCACCCCGAACTCCCCGCAGACCTCGGCCATCCGCCGGGCCCGGCCGAGTACCTCCGGCGGCGCGGCCCGGTAGTTGTAGAGGGCGCCCGGCACGGGGTCGGCGAGCAGACCCGAGTTGTAGACGCCGCCGACGACCACGGAGGTGCCGCGGCGTTCGCACACCGGCAGCAGCTCGTCGTGGCCCGAGCGCTCCAGCAGGGTCCACCGGCCAGCGCACAGCACCACGTCCACATCGAGATCGGCGACGAGGCGGGCGAGGACTCCGCTGACGTTCATGCCGAAGCCGATGGCGCGGACGAGCTTCTGGTCGCGCAGCTCGGCGAGGGCCGGGAAGCCGGTCTCGTACGTCTGGCGGAGGTGGTTCTCGACGTCGTGCAGATAGACGATGTCGACGGCGTCGGTGCCCAGCCGCTCCAGGGATGCCCCCAGGGTGGCGCGGATGCCGTCCCGGCTGAAGTCCCACTCGCAGGCCCGCGCCGGTGCTCCGACGAAGCCGGCCGGGTCGGCGCTCTCGCCCGGCGCGAGCGGCCGGAGTCTGCGCCCCACCTTGGTGGACAGGATGTACGAGGCGCGGTCGCGGCCGGCGAGGGCCCGTCCCAGCCGCTCCTCCGAGAGCCCGGCCCCGTAGTACGGAGCGGTGTCCAGATAGCTGCTGCCGCTGTCGAGGGCGGCCCGGACGATGTCCTGAGCGTCGTCCTCGGGGAGCGCGCGGTGGAGGTTTCCGACCGGCGCGCAGCCGAGGCCGAGCGCCGGCAGGCGAAGCCCCGTGCGCCCCACCTCGCGCGGCCCGGGTGGTGTCTGCGACATGGCGGTTCCTCTCCGTCCTCCGGCCGTCCCCCGGACTGTGCCACGCGACACCGGCGCGCGGCCCGCGATTCCGGTTCCGCCGCCGGCGGCCGGTGCGGGTTCCGGCCATTCCCGCGTGGCCGGTTCTCTGGATGGGATATACACCGGATCCTCCGCACACCTCCGATGTGTAAGCCCTGAGAGGAAGATCGCGCACCGTTCGCCGCCCGGACAAGTCCCGGATCTCCCAGGGTTGCTGGGCCGACAGCTCGGACGATTCAGGCTGCGGCGGAGCAAGGGTCTGCTGACGGACGCCGCAGAAGCCGTACGCTTGGTGCCGCACGTAAAGGGAACAGCAGCCGAGGCGGTCAAGGATGACCCCGCCCGGCGGAAGGAGGCACTGGGTGATCGAGCTCGAGGGGGTTCCCGAGCTGGTCGACCCGGTCATGGTGGCCGCGTTCGAAGGCTGGAACGACGCGGGTGACGCCGCTTCGGCCGCGGTCGGTCATCTGGACCGGGAGTGGAAGGGCGAGGTCTTCGCGGCGCTCGACGCCGAGGACTACTACGACTTCCAGGTGAACCGGCCCACGGTCTTCCTCGACGGCGGAGAACGAAAGGTCACCTGGCCCACCACCCGGCTGTCGGTGGTGCGCGTCGGCGGCGAGAAGCCGCGCGACCTGGTGCTGGTGCGCGGCATCGAGCCGAGCATGCGCTGGCGCTCCTTCTGCAACGAGATCCTCGCCTTCGCCCACGAGCTGGGGGTGGAGATGGTGGTGATCCTCGGTGCCCTGCTCGGCGACACCCCGCACACCCGGCCGGTCCCGGTCAACGGCGTGACCTCCGACCCCCAGCTGGCGCGCACGATGGACCTGGAGGAGACCCGCTACGAGGGCCCCACGGGCATCGTCGGCATCCTCCAGGAGGCGTGCACGCACGCGGGCGTACCCGCCGTCAGCCTCTGGGCCGCCGTACCGCACTACGTGTCGCAGCCGCCCAACCCCAAGGCCACCCTCGCGCTGCTGAACCGGCTGGAGGACCTGATCGGGGCGCGCATTCCGCTGGGCGAGCTCGCGGAGGACGCCCGGGCCTGGCAGTTGGGCGTGGACCAGCTGGCGGCCGAGGACAGCGAGGTCTCCGAGTACGTGCAGTCGCTGGAGGAGGCGCGGGACACCGCCGAGCTCCCGGAGGCGACGGGCGAGGCCATCGCGCTCGAGTTCGAACGCTATTTGCGGCGGCGTGACGGCCATCCCGGCCCCGGCCAGCCGGGAGGCCACGCGACCGGGACCG
>JUEG02000716.1_pt1 | contig 16631 bp, 25 predicted proteins | sample 432341 | NCBI WGS metagenome assembly JUEG02 (sample SAMN02953476, study PRJNA257561) | rock porewater metagenome | biome: terrestrial; feature: Opalinus Clay rock; material: porewater; isolation source: Opalinus Clay rock BIC-A1 borehole | place: Switzerland: Mt Terri URL, St-Ursanne ...
AATAAAGATGAGCTTATAAAACAGGTTCAGGATGTTATCAAAGATTTAGGGGATAAAAATAATGAGAATATTTAGTGCAAGAAGTATTTGGAGAACGGAAAATGACCCTGGATAAATATAAAGAGGAACAATATTAAGAATATTTAAAAGAGCTATATGGTGTGTTAATAAACTTATATGGAGAGTTGAAATGACAAAGGATTATTATCTCGCGGAAAAATCGAAAGAAGAGTTAACAGAGTTAATAAATAAACTTCTTAATAGATTGCCGGATAAAGAACGTATAGAATTCATATCACAATGGATTAGCCCTCAAGCTGCACTTAGTGATGCGTGTGCAGGAGATAGTAATAATTTTATAATGAGGGTTGAAAGGTTTTGTAAGGATTGTTTGGATAAAAAATACTATGTAGAGCCAGATTATGAAGATTATTATTATAATAATTATGCAGATTATGATGACACGGTAGATTATGCTTCGAGTAAATGGGCAGAAGAGTTTGAACAGCTTTATAAATTGACGGTAATGTTTTCGACAAACAGTGAGTTTGAGGTATCACTTAAGACCTTTGACATGCTTTTTGATTGTCTGCAAGAGTCTGAGAGTGATGAGGAGATTCTTGGTACAACAGATCCGATGGTATATATAGATGTAAATTGGGATTTAGTATTTGGGGAATACTACAGGACCATTGCAGGCTATTTTACAGATAAAAGGCAGTCAGTATTCAAAGCTGTTGAAGTATGGATGGGTGGTGGGAATCAACATTCCGAAAGTATATTCAACTGCTTTACAGATTTAAAGCTTATTGAGGAGGCTATCAGATATAATATAAATGAATGCTCAGAATGTTGGACAATGCAGCATGAATTATATGAGCTTCTAAAAAGCTTTTATATAAAACAGAATAAAGTGTTTGATGAAATAGTGATGCCGGAAAGTATGCTATGCTATAGTAAGAATTTTACATATGATGTAGTGCAGGGCTATATAAGTCATCAAAAATGGAGCACTGCAGTTGGAATTATTTTGTCTGCTTTAAAGATTATCGACAATGAACGCATATTGGACGCACTTAATGTTAGTCTGATAGACTGCTATGATGAGTTAAAGCAATATGACAAGGGGTTAGAGGTTGCAACTGCTCTTTTTAAGAAGCACCCTAATAAACATGATTATTACTTGAAGGCCAGGAATCTTGCCAGTAAGATAAAACGGCTGGATTATTTTATTAAGGATATGACTACATTTGCTAAGACTTGCGATGGATACTACTCCACTGAAATTCTCTTAAGAATACTCTCCTCTGAAGGATTTATAAACGACATGATTAATGTTGCTTTAAAAGCTGATGGCTATAGGCGGCATGATTATCTGAAATATACCTTTAAGTCTCTGCTCTACAGAGCGCTTAAGGACAAATATAGAAAAAATATTTCTGAAGAGCTAAAGGAGCTGATAGGTGGATTAGAGCACAATAAAACTCCTGGAATAGCAGATATGGTGGAGTGCTCTCAGAGCTTAGAAAATGAAAAATTTTTATTGCAAAGTGCGATTAATATTCTAAAGGATATAATACAGTTCCATATAGATGCCGCCAAGAGGACAAGGTATGCAAGAGCGGCTTATTACTGCTCACTGGTACAGGGGATTTATATATACATGAATGAGAAGGATGAGTTTGAGTATTATTATGGCACTATATTGGGAGGAAATACTAGAATGCCTGCTTTAAGAGATGAGATGAGGAAGGTGCTTTCACTATAGCAGCTGCACAGGTGGGCCATTGAAAGGAATCAGAAACATGATGGTAACTAAAAATTTAACTATAAAGGATTGAGAAAAAAATGTCAGGTAATGCTTCAACAAAAGTTAATTGGGAAGGAAAAATTGTGTCTATTCAACCTAGAACAAGGGTTTGGAGATATCTTACAGATAATCGAACGCATTATCACCTAGGTTACAATTTGTTTATTGAAGGATGTAGCAGCGATGGTAAAAAGGAATTTGTAGTTGCAATTTCTGAAAAACAATTGCTCAAGGGGTTGTTTCGGATCGGTGATGTAATTAAAGGAACAGCATGGACAAAACAATATGAAGAAAGGGAATTTGCAGACTATTATAGAGCTGGTTTGTTAAAGCTGCTTAATAGAGCAGATGATAAACTTGAAATAGCTGCACCACCATGGATAATGATGCCTCCACCAATGCAAGTTTATGAAGAAAGAGGTGCTAGGTTATTAAGTAAAAGTCTCTGGGAAACAAAATGTTTTAAATGTATTTGGGCAAACATGGCTAATGTTGAAATTCAGTGGGACTTTGATAAAGAGATAAAAAAATATAGGTTTGAATCTTTTTGCTATGGACCGAAATCATGCAAATTTTATAAAATGGGTAGAGGACGTTCGGTTCCTTATAAAAATAGAGGATCAGCTATTGATGATGGATATTTAGATGAACTCTGTACTGAAGGTAGAGGTGATGATGAATAAGAATAATTTTTTGGAGGACAAGAAAATGGGTTTAAGTAAAATTTATAGTAGTAAGTACATTGGGAGAGCTCCTGATGAGGTTAATAAAAAATATTTAAGGCTAGATGCTAAAATGCAGCTTGGTAATAAATATTTAAGTGAAAAGAATGAATCAGAAGCAGTCATAACATGCATTGAAGTGTGGAATGAACTAATGGATGCAATGAAAAGGGACAGAATTAAGACTTTCAAAGAGTTCGACAAGGTATTTAATGGACATCAATTTGTGAGTAACTGGATAACCGACTTTGATAATTGCTTATGGGAAATAGTATCAAATAATAGTTCACCCGAAATACTTGAAAGTTATGGTGCAACGAGAATATTTATTAATGAACAGCTTCAGGATTACCTTGAACCAGATGAAATACTTGCTTGGGAAAATGTCAGAAGAGCAGTTGCTGAAACTCATTTTTATATGGGTAACATAGAGAAGGGCAAAGAACTATTTAGTCGTTATCTGAATGAAAATCCTAAATGGGGTTGGGGTTGGATTGGTTGGTCAGATCAATACTGGTTATGCAAACATGAAAAAGCTGATTTTAAGCGAGGGGAAGAAATATTACTAAAAGCTCTTGAAGTTACAGCCTTAGAAGATAGATGGGATGTTGAGGATCGACTTCGTGAACTATATAGTGAATCCGAACAGGAAGACAAATTGAGGATTTTTGAAGAAAAATTAGACAAAGAGGATAAGAAAACGAAAAAAAACTAGTAATCCTCAATATTTTGAAATGTATAAGGGGATAGATAATACTTTGAAACAGCAAACAGTAGCTCATAAAACAGGTAGAAATGACCCTTGTCATTGCAATATTTTTGCGTTACAGATACAGAGGATTTATCAAAACTAAAGTGGAGTAGATCAGGCTATGATATCAAAGAATTGGAGAATGTGTATACCTCTAGTAAAATTAGAAGTCAACAAATTATAAACAGCCTGTATAAATATGTGACGGATATAGATAAGGTTAAAGGACTTGGGTTTTGTGTTAGTATCGAACATGCGAAATATATGGAAAGCTTTTTTAATAAGGCAGGTGTACCTTCCGGGGCTCTGTATGCTGACACGGATAAAGAAGTTCGAAATACCGTAAAAAGAAAGCTAGTTCAAGGTGCTATTAAATTTATATTTGCTGTTGACCTTTATAATGAAGGGGTAGATATACCGGAAATTAATACAGTGTTATTTTTAAGACCAACAGAGAGCTTGACGGTCTTTGTGCAGCAACTGGGTAGGGGCTTGCGTTTGTGGGAGGATAAGGAATGCCTTACAGTTTTGGATTTTGTGGGACAAGCTCATAAAAACTATAACTATGAAGAAAGATTCAATTCCTTGGTAGGGAAAACAAAACATTCTATAGGGTATTATGTAGATAATGGTTTTTTTAATCTACCTAAGGGTTGTTTTATATACCTAGAAAAACAAGCGAAGGAATATATATTAAGAAATATAAAGGAAAGTTCAAATACAAAAAATAATCTTATTCATAAGATGAAATGATTTAAGCATGACACGGGATTAGAGCTAGCATTAAGAAATTTTTTGATCGTCCATCACTTAACCTTAGTTGATTTTTATGGACAATAACGAGCGAGAACCTTTAGGAAAATGATGGTTGAAGCAGGGCTCGTTACCGCCATTATCTCTCCTAATGAAAATTTAATTACTAAGAGGCTGCCGAATCTCTTTCATATCAATTCAAGAAAACTAATAAAGTTTTGGATTGATTATATAGAAGATAGACCCCAAATAACCGATGAAGAAGAAAAATATATGCTTTGCATGCTGTATTATTCATTTTATCAGGCTGAACCTAAGAAAGAAGGTTTTAAAACTATAGTAGAAGGCATTAATGATATAATTCAAAGCAATGAAACTAAGGAAGAGATTTTAGAAATATTACAATTCAATTATAATAAAATCGATCATATCGAAACAGAAAATGAATTTTCATTCCCATGCCCCTTGAGTGTCCATAGTAGATACTCCACAGCACAGAGATACATTCATCACAGAGAAAAGGGTAATAAAATTGCCCTGTTCGTAAGAGAATATCGAAAAGAAAATGGCTATACAGCTCCCTTTGTATATCTTGGAACATGTGAGTATGTAAGCCACTCGGGTTATAAACCCATGAGTTTCATATGGAGACTAAAGGAAGAAATGCCACCCCAATTTTTCCATAAAGCAAATAAGAGTATACTCTAGAAATCTAGGAAGTACATAATACTGGGGTAGATCAGCCGTCTACATTTTACTTGATCCGTTGTTACTTGAGGAATACCCCTACATATGTTATTCTATCTGTAAAGATGTATCGAAGGTTAAGGTGAAAAGATATGAACAATGGGTTATTCACTAAGGGCATGAATGCTTAGAGTTAGATAAACTAGCTCTTATTTTTATACAAAAATCTTAGGAGGGAGATCATGGCCAGGATTGTTAAACCGGCACGCTTCATTATTAGTTTCAGCCTGGTTATCCTTATACTTGTTTTTGGAGGATACAAGCTTTTTCAAGTTGGAAAGATTTATTTTGGTTATGGAAATTCTACCTTTGAAAAAGTATCTACTATTTCAGTTAAAAAAAATAATGATGAAACCAATCAGAAGATAAGCATCCCATTTAGAGAAAATATAATACTATACTATAATAACAACCTAAAAGCGTATACCATAAATGGTGAAGAAAGCTGGAGCTTAGGGCAAAAAGTAGGAAAACCTGCTCTGTATAGGAGCGAAAGTTTATTGTATTTAGTGGACAAGAGCACAGGCTATATCAATGCAATAGACGGGGAAGGCGCTGTTAAGTGGACAGTGGATCTGGGTAAAGCTATTCAAGGATTTACAGTAAATACAGCCAGTATATCTACCATCGTCCTAGAAAAGGAAACTGGAGGAATAGAGGTCTTAGTTTTTGATATAGCTGGTCAAGATATAGGAAGGATTGACATTAGCAAAGGGAGTATAATGGAGGTTGCCATATCCGAGGATGGTGAAATAATTGCTTTGTCTATACTTACCACTGAAAAGGATGTATTAGAGACGAATATTGTACTGTATTCTAAAGAAGGGAAACTTTTAGGTGGAAACAAGTATGATGATGAGATAATAGGCAGTATGTTTTTCAGCAAGGACAAAAGTCTGATAAGTATAGGAGTCGACAATATAGTATGCTTTAGTAAGGAAAAAGGATTATTGTGGACTAAGAATGTTCCTCATTCGATAAATAAGCTGGCTTGGAATAGAGAAGATTTGCTGGCATTAAATTTTGTTAATAAAAAGAAGTCGATTCTAGATACTAAGTCACAGAACCATATTACCATAATAGACGTATTAGGAGAAAATCTACTGGATATCCCCATAAAAGATACAGTTATAGATATGGATTTCATGGGAGATAATGTGGTAGCCGCTGGGAATAGAACCTTATACTTCATAAACAAACAGTCAAAAGAGCTTATCGAAAAAAAGATTAATAAAGATATAAAAGGAATTCATTTTATTAATAAAAATCAACTGGCCGTTCTAATGGAAGGTAAAATAGAAATCTTTAACTTAGATTAAGAATTAAACAGGAGGAATAATATGGGCTGGATGGATGTAACTGTGGCAGTGCTCTTTATAATTAATTGTATAAAGGGATGGACAAGAGGATTCATACTGTCCATATTGCATATGGTAGGCTTTATAGTGGCGTGGATTATTGCTAAAGCCTACTACCCAATGGTATCTGAATACATAATAGAAAATACAAATATTCTTGTTAAAATACAAGACGTAATAAGCACAAGATTAAAGACCGGAGCCCATGAAGAGGCCTTTACTGGGGGAGCTGTTACGGACTATAATATATTCGAGGTTTTAAAGCTTCCTAAAACATTAGAGCAATTGATGAAGAGTGACAACATGTTAAAGGATTATAGTATGAAGGCCGTGGAGGGAGTCTATCAGTATATGGCAGAGATGTTTGCTCGTATGTTTATAGATCTAGTCAGCATTTTTATTTTGTTTTTTGCAGTTAAGCTCCTTATGACCATCCTAGCCCATGTATTAAACGGAGTAGCAAGCCTACCTGTGCTTCGAGAGTTTAATCGTTTAGGAGGAGTAATTATTGGTGGACTAAAAGGACTGTTGATTGTTTTTATCATTCTTGCCATATTAACACCCTTTGCTGCCATGACAGATAACCAAATTATAATGCAAGGTCTCGATAAGTCCAAGTTAGCTAAATATCTATATGATCACAATCCAATAATCAGTCTGTTACAAGGGACAGCAATACCCGAAACTTCAGATATATAGAGAAAATCTATATGTACCCTTAGATCTATTAACAAAATTTATAGGATGAGAACTGTGAATACCGATATAATAAAACAAAGAGAAATGTTTAATGGAGGGAAGAACATGGAAAAACGAGTGGATGCCAGAGGACTAAGTTGTCCAAGACCGGTTATAGAAACAAAAAAAGTATTGGAACAATTGAAGGGAGGAAGCGTTACAACGATCGTTGATAACGAAATAGCCGTTGAAAATGTAACTAAATTGGCTATGAGCATGGCATATGATGTACATGTCGATAAAATAGAAGGAAATTATTATATTAATATTAATAAGGGTATGGAAAGCAACGAAGTCCTATCTGTAAGTAATACTAAGAAGGACATGGCTATAATGATTGGATCAGACACCATGGGCGAAGGTTCAAAGGAATTGGGACATGTGCTGATGAAAGGATTTATGTATACCTTAACAGAAAACAAACCCTATCCTAAGGCTCTTTTATTTATAAATAATGGAGTTAAGCTTACTACAGAAGGATCAGAAGTAATAGAGTATCTTAGAGCCCTTGAAAGGGAAGGTGTTGAAATTCTCTCCTGTGGAACTTGTTTGGATTACTATAATTTGAAAAACAAGCTTTTAGTAGGGGGAGTATCAAATATGTACACAATTGTGGAAAAAATGAGTGGGGTAAAAAATACTATTCGAATATAGAAAGGGATTAAAATGTTTGAAAAGGAATTCTATGTAATTGTATTTGATTCTACTCATCATGCAATTCAAGCGGAAAAGAGATTGAAGGAGAAATTCCAAATTGAAACGATTCCCACTCCAAGGGAAATCACTGCCAGTTGCGGACTATCAATTAAATTTTCAACAGCTCAACTTGTTCCTATGATTGAAGAGCTAAAGCGTGATGAAGAAGATCAATTTAAAGTTTTTAAGATAGAAAAACAGGATAACGGTAAAAAGATAGTGCAAGTAATGTGATGGAGGAATAGATACAATGGAGAGTTTTTATGGTATAAGTGAAAAGACTAAAGAAACATTTTTGCTATATACGGACCCTAAACAGTTGGCGGTATATTCTGGCAATATAATAAAAATTATTCTGATACTAATTATCACGACAGTAGCTGTACGATTTACTAATATGCTGGTTGATAAGTTTTTTGCGAATAGAGATAAGTTTAAAATGGTTGGAGAAGAGAAGCGTTATAGTACTTTAAGGGGTGTTATACAGAGCATTGCAAGATACACCATCTACTTTATTGGGCTTACTCCAATTCTAGAGACCTTAGGAATAAATGTATCATCTCTTTTAGCAGCAGCAGGAATAGGTGGCTTGGCCATTGGTTTTGGTGCACAAAACCTTGTGAAGGATGTTATTACAGGCTTCTTCATACTCTTGGAGAGTCAATTTCAAGTAGGAGATTATATTGAAACGGCGGGGAAATCAGGCATCGTTGAAGAAATGACCTTAAGGGTAACAAAAGTTAGAGATTTCAACGGCGACATACATATAGTACCCAACGGTTCTGTAGATAGAGTAACGAATAAGAGTGTAGGAAACATGAGGGCTTGGGTAGATATTAGCATTGCCTATGAAGAGAATATAGATAATGCCATGGAGGTTCTAGTCCAGGTATGTCAAGAAATTGCTCAAGATTGTGACAAAATCGTTGAAGGACCCACACCCTTGGGAGTTACTAAATTAGGAGATTCAGATATTGTACTATCCATAGTTGCTAGAACTGTGCCAATGGAGCAGTGGGCCGTTGAAAGATTGATAAGAAAAAGGATTAAAGAAGTATTTGATGAAAAGGGAATAGAAATACCATATCCCCGTAGAGTTGTTATACAAAAGTAGACTTGGGTCTTTTCGAAGGAGAGTGAAGTATATGCCCATGGACTTGCAATTAGGAGATGTAGTAGAGGTAAAGAAGAACCATCCCTGCGGTAGTAATAAATTTGAAGTTATGAGGACAGGGATGGATTTTCGTATTCGTTGTCTTGGTTGTGACAAACAAGTGTGGATTCCAAGAGTAAAATTTGAAAAACGCATTCGAAAGATTGTGGAGAGAAAAGAACAAAATCAGTAGCTCGTACTCAACAAATTATTGTTCACAATATTATTGTAAGGCTTCAAAAAAATTTAACAACCCTAGCAAAATTCCAACGATTAATGATATAATAGAATTGGTTGGGCAAACCTTGTAATAATTAATCTTGGAGGTGCTTTGTATTATGGCAATTAAATACGCAAAACGTATGGAGACTATTAAAGCGTCCGAAATACGTGAAATTTTAAAGTTAACAGCTAGACCAGATATAATTTCCTTTGCGGGAGGACTACCTGCACCTGAGCTATTTCCTATAGAGGAAATGAAAAAGGTAACAATGAAGGTATTAGAAGAGAATGGGCAGCAGGCACTTCAATACAGTACGACAGAAGGTTTTACTCCGTTAAGAGAAAAGATTGTTTATCGAATGTCTAAGGTTGGTATTCGTGAGAAGGTTGATAATATCTTGGTCACAAACGGATCACAACAGGGATTGGATTTTAGTGGAAAAATATTTCTTAATCCTGATGATGTTGTTATATGTGAAAGTCCAAGCTACTTAGGAGCGATCAATGCTTTTCAAGCTTATCAATGTAAATTTGCAGAAGTTCCAACAGATGATGATGGAATGATTATAGAAGAACTCGAAAAAATATTGTCAACTACAGAAAATGTTAAATTCATATACGTTATACCGGACTTCCAAAATCCAACAGGAAAGACCTGGTCCATAGAAAGAAGGAAAAAGCTTCTTGAAACTGCGGTTAAATTTGATTTGCCAATCATTGAAGATAATCCCTATGGAGAACTGAGATTTGAGGGTGAAATTCCTCCAGCCATTAAATCCTATGATACGGATGGAAGAGTTATATTCCTAGGAACTTTCTCTAAAACCTTTACTCCAGGATTGAGATTAGGATGGGTATGTGCATCGGATGAGATTTTAAATAAATACATATTAGTAAAGCAGGGGGCTGATCTACAGTCCAGTACCATCTCCCAGATGGAGCTAAATACTTTCTTGGAAATGTATGACTTGGATGCCCATGTGGAGAAGATAAAAGCTGTTTACAAAAAACGTAGGGACTTAATGCTAGAAACAATTAAGGCAACCTTCCCACCAGAAGCTAAATTTACTTATCCTGAGGGCGGATTATTTACTTGGGTAGAGCTACCAGAATACATAGATACAAAAGAGCTTATGATTAAGGCTGTGGAGAAAAAGGTGGCATTTGTACCAGGTGGATCCTTCTATGCTAATGGAGGACATGAAAATACCATGAGATTAAATTATTCAAACATGCCTGATGAAAAAATAGTAGAAGGTATTAAAAGACTGGCAGAGGTTATAAAGGAAGCATTATAATAACTAGCAAGCACTATAGAAAATTAGGGCGAACATTGTTCGCCCTAATTTTCTATAGTGCTTGCATAAATTTTACATAACTGTTATAATACTATGATGTGAGAATTTACTCTCTGCCCTGTTAAGAAGCAGGGCCGAATTAGTCCGTAGGGAGGTGGAAAACATGAGAAAATATGAAGTAATGTTCATATTAAGACCAAATCTTGAAGAAGAAAAGAGAAATGAACTAATCGAGAAATTCAAGTCTATCGTCACAGCAGACGGAGAAGTTGAAAAGGTTGAAGAATGGGGCAACAGAAAGTTGGCCTATGAAATCAATAAGATAAACGACGGTTATTACATTTTGATGCACTTCAAGGCTGGCGTCGATGTTCCGAAAGAGTTAGACAGAAATTTCAAAATTTCTGATGACGTAATCAGACATCTAATTGTAAATCTTGAAGAGAAATAAATTTTTAGAGTAGGGTGGTGTTTTAATGAACCAGGTAGTATTAATCGGAAGATTGGCAAAAGACCCCGAGCTTCGATTTACCGCAGGTAGCGGAAAAGCCGTAGCCACCTTTACAATAGCAGTCGATAGAGGATTCGGAAAAGATAAACAAGCAGACTTTTTCAGAGTAGTTGTTTGGGATAAATTAGGTGAGCTTTGTGCAAATTATCTATCCAAGGGAAGACTTGTTGCTGTCCAGGGTAGACTACAGAATAACAACTATGAAACCCAAGCCGGAGAAAAAAGATTTTCAACGGAAATTGTAGCTACAAATGTTCAATTCCTTGATCGGGGTGACCGAAACGAACAAGGTGGAGCTAATCGAGAGTCAAATATGAATCCAGAAGGCTTCCAACCTATAGATGAGGATGACCCAGATATTCCATTCTAAAAGAAGGAGGGATAATGAGAAATGATAAAGAAAAGACGTGGACGTAAAAAAAGGGTATGTAATTTCTGTGTTGATAAGGTTAAAAATATAGATTACAAGGATATCAGAAAACTTGGAAAATATATAACCGAAAGAGGGAAAATACTTCCAAGAAGAGTTACTGGTACTTGTGCAACGCATCAAAGAGCTTTAACATCAGCAATAAAAAGATCAAGAATTATAGCATTATTACCATATTCAGCAGACTAATTTAGGGAGAAGTGAGAAATCACTTCTCTTTATTACTTATATAGGCAGGAAAAACGCGACTTTTTCAGTGGTCTCTGCCTGTCCCCTTGTCCCGTAAATATAAAGAAAAGAATTATAACCATTACTGATTAAAGAGAAGTGAGTGATCACTTCTCTTTTCAATTGACTTGAAAGTAATATCTTAATTTATACTTTAAATATACATACCATACATGGTAAAATATTAATGAAAAGTAAAATAAAGGATGTATAAATGAGAGACTCAGCAAGAGCTGTTTGGGATGGGCGGATATAATTTGGCTTTGCTGTATTATATTTAGTATCTTTTAATTTAAAAAGGCGGTGTTTGTAATGTTAAAGAAATATCTATTTTTCTTAGCGATGGTGTTGTTAATAGTTTTTATTTTTACAGGTTGCTCAAGTTCTAATAACTCAACTATTAATACAGATTATATTAAGCTTCTTTATCCTGATGCAAATGTAGAATATTGGTTAATAGAAGAAAAAGAATTAGTTGTTGATCCAGCCGTTGTTGTAAATGAATTAATAAAAAATAAGAAAAACTTGATCCCTACTGAAACCAGACTATTAGATCTAAGGGTTGAAAACAAAAATGCTTATGTTAATTTAAGTAAAGAGTTTGAAAAATTATCCCTTGGAGATACAGCAATATGGATAAATATACATACAATAGTAAATACATTAACTCTCAATAAAAATCTAAATATTGATTATGTACAATTAATATTAGAAGGGGAAATACGAGAATTTATAGGGGATACAATTGCCGATAAACCAAAAGCTCCAAGTGCAGGATTAATGAAATTATATTAATTTTAAAAGGGGAGCATTAGATGTAAAATCAAACCAAACGCGCCCCTTTTAAAATTAACCAAATTTAAATCGACTGGAGAATTGCATTAGCAATAGCTTTGCCTAAATTTTCACCTCCTACAGTATTGTAGGCATCACAATCGGTTTGGTTGTCTACAAAAAACGGCTCTAGAATTACTGCTGGCATGTTGGTATAGTTCAGCTCTCCCTTGTCGGTTGGATGTTTTAAACCTCTATTACTTATTTCAAGCAAATTTGAAACAGACGAATTTACATTATTACCAATTGTTTTTCCTAAAGAATCATTTTGACGACATAAAACTTCTGTTCCTGTGCCTCCTGATGCATTAGCATGACAACTTACAAATAAGTCTGCTCCACATGCGTTAGCCTCATTAATACCCCCATTTAACTCAGCATTACAATTAGGATAATCTTCATAGAAAGTATCAGGATTGAACGTTCTAACTTCATGCCCAGCATAATAAAGAATCTGCGCTACCCATGGTGCATATTGTCTTATTACTGATACTTCATTCAAATAACCAGATGCACCTTGACACTTATTGCTATGTCCAAATCTAACAAATATTTTCATTAAAACTCCTCCTCTTTTCCACTTTTTTTATTTTGGTAAGATGTCTACTCTCTGGCCAGTTCGTTTTGTCTTACACTATATAAAAGGGTTTAATAGGCATAAAAGTCAGCCACTTTTAAAAAAATCTGAGAAACTTTTTTATCGGAGAAATCGTTTCTTGATATTATAGTGAGATTAAATTTTAGATGATAAGGATATGTTTTTTTACCAACTCAGAGAGAAGGAAGGTCTCTATTTAAACGCTTTAGACCTAGATTTTAATGAAGAAAGAATCAATGACATTCCAGATGAATCTATAGATTTTTTCGAAGAAATTTATGAGGACAAGGAAGAAGTGGATTTTAAAGAAATCATCACTGGACAGGAAGTATTAAAAGCAGTTAATACCCTAACAGAAAGGCAGAAACAAATTATATATGAGTGTATTATTAAAGAGAAAAAAGATTCATGGGTGGCAAAGGAGTTAGGGATTAGTAAACAAACTGTCCATAAAATTAAAAATAATGCTCTAAAGAAACTAAGAAAGCAAATAGGAGGGGAATAAGCATGGAAATATTTAATGAGCTTATTTCGAATTTAGGCTTCCCAATTGCAGTAACAGCATTTTTATTAATTCGAATAGAAAAAAAGCTGGATGAGCTAAATAAAACACTCATTCAAGTAGCCGAAAACCTTATAAGACCCAACCAGTAAGGGAGGTCATAATATGAGTAGTGATGCTTCTATAAAACATCTCCTTGATGAAGCCCAAAATGAGAATGACGAAGCAATCAATACTTTTTTGGATATGTTCAAGCCGATTATTTATAAAAATAGTGTTATCAATGGGTATTTCAACGAGGACTGGATTCAAGAGCTTAGTATAAAGCTGATTTATTGTATTAAGATCTTTAAATTCATCAGTATTTCAGATGTGACAATATATTTTGATTAGACTTAAGCAATATAGAAGATGTTGTTGTGCCGATACCTGTACTACTCTATATAAAGAGCACGAATTATTACATTGCTGACATATTCAGCAGACTGATTACGGAGAAGTGAGAGATCACTTCCCTTTTTTAATTTTTAAGTAGCCTAAAAGCGATATATCAATTTAGACTTTAAATATACATACTATATATGGTAAAATATTTATGAAAAGTAAAAAAGAGGATATTGATGAAAATTATTAATAGCTGCATTTACACTTATATGAAATTTTTAGTAATAGTGGGAGTAACTAGAATGCATGAAAAAACATCAAAAATAATCGAAATGCATTTATCTATAAATATCAGCATATAATTAAGGATTTAAGGAGGGCTTTATGGTGAAAGTTTTTTTAAAAAAATACAAAAAAGTTATTATAATAAAGGGTGCTAAAATTGGAATTAGCCTGTTCTTTATTATTTTATTTATTATAAAAGACATCCCCCTGTATATACTTGCTCCTTTATTCCCTACATTAATAGCAATTTTTAAAAATCCAGAGAAAAACGCCTATGAAGAAATTAAAAAGAATAAAGATAGCTTAGACCAATAATCGAGTAGGAGGTGGATAATTATTTTATCTACTACAGACCTGTTATACCACCAAGCATACTATTCGATACTTGGCAGTTCATCAGAAACTAATGTATGAACTGATAATGCTTAGTAACCGCCACATTTACTCAACAAGTTTCAGGTAGTTATTGGATTTTAGTTTGTTAGACAACCGTATCTACTTAATTGAGCCTCAAATGTGATTCGTTTACCTCAGCCGCTGACTTCCTTCAAATTCCACATCGCGATGGACATCCTTGAGTTGGTACTACCAGCCCCTGTATCGGACTTTCAGCGACAAGCAAGCGCCCACGCTGGGCACACCTAAATTAAAAGGAGTGTTTATTAACAACACTCCTTTTAGATGTTTATCTAATTTCTAAGGCCTCCACTTCAGGTGGGGTAGAGTCTCAATCTGAAGCCCGAAGTTTAGCGTAGGCTAAATAAGTTCACTACATTGTTTGCCATCCACCGCCTGTAGTATGAACCCTAGTTACCTTAGGATTTCCGTCTAATGTCCAACCTTCATATTTTTTAACTCCATTTTGGTAGATTTCAATATACACATATGGCTGTTCAATCTCTACAAGATCAAACATTGGTTTCCCAAGTTGCTCTACGCAATAAGTATAGAAATTTTCTTGTTCTTCAAGGTTACTTCCAGAAAAGCCCTCTGCTATAGAAATTGTTGTTCCTGCAATTCCCAATACAGTAGACATCATAGTCCAGAAAGTGCCGATGAATCCTACAATCGTTCCTGCATAAGATCCACCTTGTAATGAGTCTATATATCTTCTAGCTGCTGTTGCTTCTTCAAGGCTCATTATTTCAAGTTCTTTCTTTGTTGATATTCTTTTAATCATAAAATTCTCTCCTTTTTATTTTTTATTTTGGTAAGACTTCTACTCTCTGGCCAGTTCGTTTTGCCCTACACTATATAAAAGAGTTTAATAGGCATAAAAGTCAGACACTTTAAAATAATTTCTTGATCTATTTTATCGCAAATACGTTTCATATATTATAAGTGATCTCCTTTTATAACCTTTGTCACACTTTTTTACCATAATTTAATACAACCTTAACTGTCATTAAATAATGAAGATGTACAATAGTCATAGAAACTTAAAAGGAGAGGTGACTATAATGAAGTTGAATCTATGTATTGATATTGATGGTACGATTACAGATCCCTATTATTGGCTAGACTTGGCCAATAAACATTTTCAAACGAACATAAAGCCTTCTCAAGTCACAAAATATGATATTCATGAAGTGTTAAAGATACCAAGGGAAGATTATTTAAAGTTTTATGAAGCACATTGGGAGCAAATTCATGGTAAGGCTGATCTACGAGAAGAGGTAAAACAATTCTTATGGAAATTGGAGCAACAGCATAATATTTTCTATGTTACAGCTAGGGAAGCGAGAATGAAAGCAGTTACTGAAGAGTGGTTTCGTAGGAATGACCTGCCTCAAGGACAATTACATTTATTAGGAAGTCATTATAAAGTGGATAAAGCCAAGGAATTGAACTGTCATATTTTTATAGAAGATCGTTATGAAAATGCGATCCAATTGGCAGAGGCTGGATTTCAAGTATTATTGATTGACTGCTATTATAATCGTCAACCATTGATACCAGGCGTAACCAGAGTTTTTGATTGGAGAGATATCTATAAAATAATAGAAGAGCACAATAGAAGTTTTGAGGCAATTTTAGAGAATGCATATAAAACTATAGAAAAATATAAAACAGGATTAAATGAAGGAGCTACAAAGATTGCTTAGTAGGTCCTTATTTACTACGTAAAATACTACACTGGAGATGAGAACACTGTGAATTTAGTATTGAAAAATGGTTCACGATACAATGAATTAATAGATATTTTAAAGAATAAATCGATTCGAACTGTATATCAACCAATCGTGGGATTGAATGACGGACATATATTGGGTTATGAAGCATTAAGCAGAGGCCCTCGTGATTCTTTCTTTGAGTCTCCTGCCAATTTATTTGATACAGCTGAAAAGTTCAATCAACTTTGGGAAGTTGAGTTGCTTTGTAGAACCAAGGCTTTAGAAAACGCCAGCGGACTACCTAAAGGTAAGTTGCTTTTTATAAATGTAAATCCTGAGATGATTAAGGATAGAAAATTTAAAAAAGGTTCTACAAAATAGTATATATCAAAGTTCGGAATGAATCCCAGCAGCATTATATTCGAAATTACAGAAAAAACAGCTGTTAGCGATTATAAAAGCTTCAGAAAGACAATTGATAACTATATTAGCCAAGG
>JUEG02000946.1_pt1 | contig 16630 bp, 17 predicted proteins | sample 432341 | NCBI WGS metagenome assembly JUEG02 (sample SAMN02953476, study PRJNA257561) | rock porewater metagenome | biome: terrestrial; feature: Opalinus Clay rock; material: porewater; isolation source: Opalinus Clay rock BIC-A1 borehole | place: Switzerland: Mt Terri URL, St-Ursanne ...
GCATGTGGGCATGGCGCGCGCCGCCGGCGCCCCGCCGGTCGCGGAGGCGCCCCGGATCGGCCCCTCGGGCGTACCGCTGGACGATTCGGAGCCGGGCCGCGCGATGACCGCGGAGGACGTCGACGAGGTGATCGCGGCCTTCGCCGCCGGGGCGGCCGCCGCTGAGGCAGGCGGCTTCGACGGCATCGAGCTGCACGGGGCGCACGGCTACCTCATCGACCAGTTCCTGTGGTCCGGCACCAACCTGCGTGACGACGGCTACGGCGGCGACCTCGCCTCCCGCAACCGGTTCGCCACCGAGATCGTGGCCGCCTGCCGCCGGGTCGTGTCCCCGGACTTCCCGATCATCTTCCGGATGTCCCAGTGGAAGATGGGCGCCTACGGGGCGAAGATCGCCGAGTCGCCGCAGGAGCTCGAAGCCGTCCTCACGCCGCTCGCCGACGCGGGCGTCGACGCCTTCCACGCCTCCACGCGCCGCTACTGGCTCCCGGAGTTCGAGGACTCGGACCTCAACCTCGCGGGCTGGGCGAAGAAGCTCACCGGCCGGCCCACGATCAGCGTCGGCTCGGTCGGCCTCGACAACGAGTTCATCAAGGCGTTCCAGGGCGAGCGGGGCGGGGTCACGGGCATCGAGCAGCTGCTGGACCGGCTGGAGCGCGACGAGTTCGACCTCGTGGCGGTCGGCCGCGCCCTGCTGGCCGACCCGGAGTGGGCCGCGAAGATCCTGAGCGGACACACCGACGAGCTCGACGCCTTCGACGCGAAGGCGCTCTCCACCCTGTACTGAGACGCCCCTTGTGCCCGGGCCGGGTCGGGATCCGGCCCGGGCCGTCGCCCCGTTCGGGGCCGACCCTGTCCGTACGGCTGCCGCGACTGTCGTACCGGAACTGAACCGAACCGAACCGGAACTGAACCGAACCGAACCGGAACTGAACCGAACCGGAACTGAACCGAACCGGAACGGAACCGGTCCAGCGGGACCGGGAAGCCCGCGAGCGCTCCGGCGTACGGCGGGAACGGGCGTACGGACCGGCGGTCGGGCGGCCGTTACGCCGGCCCGTACGCCGGGTTCCGTTCCGGTTCCGCCCGCCGGCGTCTATACGACCGACAGGCCCGCCGCCGCCAGCAGGTACGCGGTCAGCGGGTCGTAGAAGCGCGGGTTGGTGACGTGGTCGTCGAGCGGCACCGTCACGGACAGGGTGCCCTCCGCCTCGCCCAGGAACAGGGCCGGGTCGTTGCAGTCCGCGAAGCCGACCGCGTCGATGCCGCGCTGCCCGGCACAGCCCGCCCAGCCGTGATCCGCGACCACCAGGTCCGGCAGCGGCAACTCCTCCCGCGCGAGCCCGTCGAGGATGGCGGCCATCGGCGCGGGGGAGTGGGTGTGCCAGAGGGTGGCGCCCCGCTCCAGCATCGCCACGTCGCAGAACTGGAAGACGTACCCCTCGTCGGCCTGCAGCCCGCCCGGGATCTCCACGATGTCGCAGCCCTCGGCCCGCAGCCCCGCCGCGACCCTGCGGTGCACGTCCAGCAGCCCGCCCGGGTGGCCGGTGGCGAACAGCACCCGCAGCCGCCCCTCGGCGGCCTTGCGCAGCACCGCCGCCGTACGGTCGAGCGCGTCGACCGTCAGCGCCGGGTCGATGGTGTCCTGGCCGGTGCGGTGCTCCGGGTCGTCCACGACGCCGCAGCGCTCAGCCATGACCGCCAGCACGTCCTGCTCGTCGCTCCACCGGTCGCCGAGTTCGAGACCGAGCCAGTAGTGGCGGTCGCCGTTCGCGAGCTTGCGGTAGTGGGAGAGATTGTTGTCCCTGGGAGTGGCGACATCGCCCGCGATCCGGGTGCGGACCAGGTGGTCGATCAGTTCGGCACGGCTGGGGGCGGGACTGGGTATCGGCATGCCGCCATTGTGCCCGCTGCCGGGACCGGCGGGCTGGCGGCGCCACCGGTCCGGGCGATCCGCGGCGTACGGTTTCCGGCTCTCTCCGTACGGCCCGCCGTCTGTCCTGTCCGGCCGCCCGGCTGCGGGGACCGCCCGTACGCACGGCGGCGTGATCCGGACCCGAACGCATGGCCTACCGCCCCGGACGGCTTCGCCGGCCCAATCCTGGACGTCATGTCGAAATCGGCCCGGCGCCCCCTCGGGAACGTCCATGTGCGGAATTCGCCGGCATGCCTAGGCTCGGGAGGGACCCCGAGCCGCCTACACGCCGAGAGGCAGTCGCATGACCTCAGCCGCCCGAGAGCCCCAGGACCAGCCCCGGGGCCCCGTCGACTCGTCCCGTGTCCCGCGCTACGCCGGGCCCGCGACCTTCGCGCGGCTGCCGCGGCTGGACGAGGTCGGCACGGCCGACGTCGCCGTGGTCGGCGTGCCCTTCGACAGCGGGGTCTCCTACCGGCCCGGCGCCCGCTTCGGCGGCAACGCCGTCCGCGAGGCGTCCCGGCTGCTGCGCCCGTACAACCCGGCGCAGAACGCCGCGCCCTTCGCGCTCGCGCAGGTCGCCGACGCCGGTGACATCGCCGCGAACCCGTTCAACATCGACGAGGCCGTGGAGACCATCCAGGCCGCGGCCGACGACCTCCTCGGCACCGGCGCCCGGATGATGACCCTCGGCGGCGATCACACCATCGCCCTGCCGCTGCTCCGCTCGGTCGCCCGCAAGCACGGCCCGGTTGCCCTGCTGCACTTCGACGCGCACCTGGACACCTGGGACACCTACTTCGGCGCCGAGTACACCCACGGCACCCCGTTCCGGCGTGCCGTCGAGGAGGGCATCCTCGACACCTCCGCGCTCTCCCATGTCGGCATCCGCGGCCCGCTGTACGGCAAGAAGGACCTGGACGACGACGAGAAGATGGGCTTCGGCATCGTCACCTCGGCGGACGTCATGCGCCGCGGCGTCGACGAGGTCGCCCAGCAGCTCCGCGAGCGCATCGGCGACCGCCCGCTGTACATCTCCATCGACATCGACGTCCTGGACCCGGCCCACGCCCCCGGCACCGGCACCCCGGAGGCGGGCGGCCTGACCTCCCGCGAGCTGTTGGAGATCCTGCGCGGCCTGTCCGACTGCCACCTGGTCTCGGCGGACCTGGTCGAGGTCGCACCGGCGTACGACCACGCGGAGATCACCTCGGTGGCAGCGTCGCACACGGCGTACGAACTGACGACGATCATGGCCCGCCAGATCGCCGCCTCCCGCCCGTAGGGGTCCCTCCCTGCCCGCATTCGAGGATTCCTGTCCCTTCCCTCTCAAAGCGAAGGAGGGGACAGGAACGCGAGCAGGGCTTGGCCGTCGGCTCGGGCGTCGTCATCGGCCAGCCGACGCCAAGCTGCGTGATGCGGGTCGTGAAGGGCGGTCGCCCAAGCGAGTCTCCTGCGGCCGCCATTGTCGAGTTGGGCTCTCAGTCCGAGAGAGCAGGGAGTTGCCGAGTGATTTCTCGGTCGAAGCTGCGGTTGGCGGAGGTCGCGAGCCTGCGGATCACCGCTGCGCGACAGCCTCGCTCAGGGTGCTGACGGCGCAGATGGCGCCGGCCGCACTACGGGCCTCGACACCTCGCTCGAGCCCATCGGGACCGGGCACGACGGTGAAGGTCTGTGGTCCCACCATGGGGGACACGAGCCGGTAGGTGTAGGTCCGGCCCATGAGGCCGATTCCTTCGCGGCGCAGGTGGTCGGCCATCATCAGGGCCTGCAACGGGCCGTGGACGACGAGGCCCTCGTACCCTTCACTGGCCACCCAGCCGAGGTCGTAGTGGATGCGGTGCGCGTTGTAGGTCAGCGCAGAGAACCGGAACATCATCCGCTCGTCGACGTCGAGACTCAGCGTCGGCCCTGCGGGCGGTGCGATCGGCTGCGGTGCGGGCGGCAGCGCGCCGGCACCGGGCACCCGGTAGACGATGTCCTGCTCCTCGCTGATCGCCAGCTCGCCCCCTTGGGTGATCTCCTGCAACACGGTGACGAAGGTCAGGGGCCCTGTACGTCCTTCCTTCTCGACGGTGTTGGCGATGGAGGTCACCTTCGTGGCCGGCTCACCGATGACCAGGGGTCGGTGCAGGGTGACACGCCCGCCCGCGAACATGCGGCGGCGGCCGGGCCCCGGTGGTGCCGGGATGCCGCTCGAGGGGTGACCGTCTGGCCCGAGCTCGGACTCGGGTCGCCGTTCGAGCAGGTACATCCAGTGCCACATCGGCGGCACGGGGTCGCCGGGCCCGTAGGGGACGGTGATGTCGAGCATGGCCGTGAGCGACTCGACCGACTCGGGGGCGATGACCTCGGTGCGGGTGCTGCTCGCGGGGGTGGGGGGCTGGGGCGTGCTCATCGGTCAGTGATCCCTTCGTCGCAGGATGTTCTCGGTGCGGGCCAGGACGGGCCGGTCGACCATGTCGCCATCGATGCGCAGGGCTCCGTGACCGTCGGCAGAGGCCTCCACGGCGGCGAGCACGCGCTCGGCCCAAGCGGCTTCCTCGTCGCTGGGCCGGTAGGCGGCGTGGGTGGGCTGGACCTGGCGCGGATGGATGAGCAGCTTCCCGGTGAGGCCCAGCTCGAGCGCGTGCGAGAGGTCATCGTCCAGGGCCCGACTGTCGTCAAGGGCGACCGTGACCCCGTCCACGGGCCCGGGCAGGCCGGCAGCGCGGGAGGCCTGCACCAGCGTCGACCGGGCATGCAGCATCGCCTGGTGAGTGGGTGCCGCACCGAGGTCGACGGCGTAGTCGAGGTGGCCGAAGGCCAGGCGCGCCACGCCCTCGGCCGAGGCCAGCTGCGCTGCACGCTGCACGCCGACGGCCGTCTCCAGGAGCGGTACCACCGGAACGCCGAGGTGCTCGGCCAGGTCGGACACGTCTTTGGGGTCCTCCGCCTTCGCCACCACGACCGCTAGCAGCGCGCTGCGGACGTCGCCTCGCTCGACGACCTCCCTGAGGGTCGCGACGTCGAGGTCGTGGTCCGCGGTGCCCACCGCGTTGACGCGCACCGCGGCCCGACCTCCTGAGGCGAGCCACGCCGCGACGGCTTCTCGGGCGGGGATGCGTCGGTCGGGGGCGACGGCGTCCTCGAGATCGATGATCACGACGTCGGCCTCGGCGGCCACCGCCTTGTCGAACCGATCGGCCCGGTCACCCGGCACGAAGAGGAAGGAACGAGCCTCCTGCACCCGCTTCATGGCCAGCTCCTGGTTCGCCCTCATATGGGATCCACGTTGCCGCGCTTGACGAGCTGACGGGCGATGACGTTCTTCTGGATCTCGTTGGTGCCCTCGCCCACGATCATCAGCGGCGCGTCGCGGAAGTAGCGTTCCACGTCGAACTCCGTCGAGTAGCCGTATCCGCCATGGACGCGGATGGCGTCGAGTGCGATCTCCATGCCGATCTCCGACGCGAACAGCTTCGCCATTCCGGCCTCCATGTCGGCGCGCTGGCCGGCATCGAAGGCGCGCGCCGCGTGCAGGGTGAGCTGGCGGGCGGCGACCAGCTTGGTGGCCATCTGGGCCAGGTAGTTGCCGATGGACTGGTGCTTCCAGATCGGCACACCGAACGCCTCGCGCTCCTGGGAGTAGCGCAGCGAGTCCTCGAGCGCCGCGCGCCCGACGCCGAGGGCGCGGGAAGCCACCTGGAGGCGGCCCACCTCGAGGCCCTTCATCATCTGAGCGAAGCCGGCACCCTCCTGCTCGCCGAGGAGGTTCCCGACCGGCACCGTCATGGCGTCGAAGGCCAGCTCGCAGGACTCCACGCCCTTGTAACCCAGCTTGGGCAGGTCGCGGGAGAGGTGGAAGCCGGGCCGGCCCTCGTCGCCCTCCTTCTCGACCAGCAGGATGGAGATGCCCTTGTGGCGCGGGTGGGCCTGTGGATCGGTCTTGACCATGAGCGCGATCAGGCCCGCCTTGCGGGCATTGGTGATCCACGTCTTGGAGCCGTTGACGATGTAGTGGTCCGCGTCCTCACCGGTGCCGCGACGTGCGGTGGTGCGCATGGCCTGCAGGTCGGAGCCGCCGCCGGGCTCGGTCAGGGCCATGGTGGCGCGCAGCTCGCCGGTCGCCATGCGAGGCAGGTAACGGTCCTTCTGGGCTTGCGTGCCGTAGCTGAGGATGAGCTTGGCGACCACGGTGTGGCCCCCCATCGCCCCCGCGAGGCTCATCCAGCCGCGCGCCAGCTCCTCGGTCACCAGGCAGTACGCCGGCAGCGACACCTGCGCCTCGCCCCATGGCTCGGGGATCGCCAGGCCGAAGACACCCATCTCCTTCATCGCATCGATGAGCTCCTCAGGGTAGGTGTTGGCGTGCTCGAGCTCGTGGACGACCGGCTTGACCTGCTTGTCGACGAACTCACGGACCAGTCGGACGATCTCGACCTCGTCCTCGGAGAGCAGCTCGGTGGTCATGGTTTCCTCTTTCGGTGTGCCATGTGCCGTGTGCCGGGCGGGCAGGGCGGCGCGGTCGGGAGTGGTCAGTGGGGAGTGGTCAGGAGGTGGCACCCAGGTGGGTGCGCAGCAGGCGCGCGCCGGTGGCCCAGGTGAGATCCGAGGGCGTCAGGTCCTCGATCCCGGCCGGCGCGATGCAGTCGGCGACCTTGGCCGTCATCTCCTCCGGTGTGGGCGGGTTGCCGGGTGAGCCCGGCGGGAGGTCGAGGGAGCCGCGCAGCGTGTGTCCGTCGCGCAGCTCGATCTCGACCTCCACCGACCCGTCGAGCAGGCCATCGCCCTGGCCCGCAGGGAGGTGCACGTCCGTGAGCCCCACGAGCCGCTCCACCTCGTCGCGGCGAACCGCCTCGTCGCTGAAGGCCCAGAACCCCGAGTGCTCGTCGAGCAGTGCGGTGGCAACGGCATACTCCAGGCTGAACTTGGCCTCGAGCCCGGTCTTCGGGCGGTGGTGCACGAGCGGCGTGACAGTGCCCCGCGGCGTGGTCACGCGAACGGCGACGACGTCCTCGGGGCGAAGTGCACCCAGCGTGTGCCGCAGCGCGCCGATCGGCCGTTGCAGGGCGTAGCACGCCGGGTACACCTTGATCGCCAGGCCGCCGGGCACCATCTGGGCGTCGCTCGAGGGGTCGGTGACGAGTGGGTGCCCCGGGTCGCCGCCGAGCAGGTCAATCCAGGCCTCGACCGCACGCAGGTCGGCGGTGGCGCCCGCCGCGGCCAGCCGGGCTGCCTGGATGCCGGCCTGGGCGGCCATGCCCACCTGAAGGCTTTTCGCGTCGGTGCCGAAGGCGCGTTGCACTCCGCCGGAGGCGGGGATCGCGAGGGCGATGGCACGGCTGATCTGCTCCTCTGACAGGCCCCACGCGACGCCGGCCACGACGGCGGCCGCGGGCACGCCCGCCGTGGTCGTGGCGTGCCAGCCCCGCGTGTAGTGCCGCCAGCCGAGGGCAGTGCCGAGGCGCGCCATCACGCCCGCGCCGGCGAGGTAGGCCCGCATCGCGAGCTCGGGGTCATCGCCTCCCGTGGCCAGGGCGACCGGGACGCAGATCGTCGAGATGTGCGTCGTCGACGGGAGGTGCAGGTCGTCGAAGTCGATGACGTGGGCCAGCGTGGCCCAGCGGGCGGCGTCCCCGTCCAGGGCCGCGGTTACCTGCCGGATCGGATGGGCCCGGGCAGCCAGCGCGACGGCCACGGTGTCGAGCAGGCCGCGATCTGCCAGCGCCCGGTCCGCATCCTCTGGCACGGTGTCGACGGCCCAGGTGGCCAAGGTGCTGGCGATCACGGCGCCCCACCCACGCTCGCGTCGAGCCCGAGCTCGGCGAGCACGGACTCGGTGTGCTCGCCGACCGCCGGAATCGGACCCATGACGGGCACTTCACCCTGGAGGGTGGCGGGCGGCAGCAGCGCACGCAGGGGGCCGACCGGCGAGCCGTACTCGGCCCATCGGTTTCGCGCCTCCAGCTGGGGGTGCGCGGCGAGGCCGGCCATGTCGCGCAGGAGCGCGTTGGCGATCCCGCTCTGCTCCAGCGTGGCCGCAACCTGCTCGGCGGTGCTCTCGGCGAAGGCGCGCTCGATCTCGCCGATCAGGTGGTCGACGTTCTGCACCCGCAAGGAGTTGCGTTCGAACCGCGGATCGGTGGCAAGGCCCGGGTTGCCCAGGACATCCGTGCAGAACGTCTGCCACTCGCGCTCGTTCTGGATGCCGAGGAACACCTGCTGGTCGTCCCCGCAGTGGAACGGGCCGTACGGTGCGATCGCCGCGTGGCGGGCGCCGGTCCGGCGTGGCGGGGTGCCCCCGTAGCTCGTGTAGTTCAGCGGGAAGCCCATCCACTCGGCCAGCGCTTCGAGCATCGAGACCTCGACGGTGGCACCCTCTCCGGTGCGCTCGCGTCGGAGCAGGGCGGTGAGCGTGCCCGTGTAGGCGTACATCCCGGCCGCGATGTCTGCGATGGACACGCCCACCTTCGACGGCTCCTCCTCGGTGCCGGTGATCGAGACCAGGCCGGCCTCGCACTGGACGAGCAGGTCGTAGGCCTTCTTCTCGGTGTAAGGGCCCCCGTTGCCGTAGCCGGAGATGGACACGTGGATCAGTCGGGGGTTGAGGGCGCGCAGGTTCTGCGCGCCGAAGCCCAGTCGCTCGGCGGCTCCCGGCGCGAGGTTCTGCACGAAGACGTCGGCCTCTTGGACGAGGGCCCGGATTGCTCTGCGGCCGAGGTCGCTCTTAAGGTCGAGGCAGACTGACTCCTTCGAGCGGTTGAGCCAGACGAAGTGGCTCGACAGGCCGCGCACGGTCTCGTCGTAGCCGCGGGCGAAGTCGCCCGTTCCCGGCCGCTCGATCTTGATGACCCGGGCGCCCAGGTCCGCGAGCTGGCGGGTGGCGAAGGGAGCGGCTACGGCCTGCTCGAGGGACACGACGGTGACCCCGTCAAGAGTGTTCACGGTTGACCTTTCCAAGAGATGCGGCCATGTTGCAAAGGGCCGTACCGTTGCCAACGGATTGGTGCGCGACTCGGATTCACGGGGCGGAGGTATGCCGCGTCCGTCGCCGACGGACGCGGCATACCCCCACGCCTAGGGCACCAGGGCCAAGGAGAGCCACGGCAGGTAGGTGACCAGAAGGAGTGCCAGGAGGAGCACCGCGGCACTCGGCAGCGCCGCCTTGGCCACCCTGAGGACCGACATCCCGGAGAGCCCGGACGCGACGAACAGGTTGAGACCGAGGGGTGGTGTGATCATCCCGATCTCGAGGTTCATCACCATGATGATGCCCAGGTGCACCGGGTCCACGCCCATCGTCAGGCCGACCGGGAGGAGGATCGGCGCCAGGATGAGCAGGGCGCTGCTGGTCTCCATGAAGGCACCCACGATGAGCAGCAGGACGTTGACGATCAGGAGGTACTGCCATGGGGCCAAATCCATCGTGACGATGATCTCGGTGACCTGAAGCGGGATGCGCTCCGAGGCCAGGACGAAGGTGAACAGGATGCCGTTGGCGATGATGAACATGATCATCGACGAGGTCTTCGCCGAGGCGAACAGGACCTTGCCCAGGTCTCTCCACTGCAGCTCGCGGTAGAAGACCATCGACACGAGCAGGCTGTACGCAACCGAGGCTGCGGCGGCCTCCGTCGGCGTGAAGAAGCCCCCGTAGATACCGCCTAGGACGATCACGGGAAGCATCAGCGACAGCAGCGCGTCACGCAACGCTCGCCGGCGGAAACCCCGGGGCATGGCCTGCAGCTGGTCGCCGGCACCGTAGTTGTGCCGGCGAGAGATGAAGACCGCCATGGCCAGCAGCATCAGGCCGGCCACGATCCCGGGCAGGATCCCGGCGACGAACAGGTCACCGATGCTCGTCTCGGTCGCGATGCCGTAGACGATCAGGGGGATCGACGGAGGAATGAGGATGCCGAGCGAGCCGGAGGTGGCGATCAGGCCGGTGGAGAACTGCTTCGGGTAGCCGGCCTTGATCATCGCCGGGATGAGCAGCGTCCCGACCGCCACGACCGTTGCCGGGCTCGAGCCCGACACGGCCGCGAAGAACGTGCAGGCGAGGACCGCGGTCATCGCCATGCCACCGCGGTACTGGCCCACGAGGGCGTTGCCGAACTCGGTCAGGCGCCGACTGATCCCGCCTCGGGTCATGATGTTGGCGGCGAGGATGAAGAACGGGATCGCCATCAGCGGGAAGCTGTTGAGCGCGTTGAAGAGTCGCTCGACGACCTGCGTCAGCGGAATCGTCGTGAAGTAGTAGAGGTAGGCGAAGGACGTCAGGCCCAGGGCCATCGCGATGGGCGCCGAGCTGAAGAGCGCCAGGGCGAGGATGACCAGCAGGGCGACCAGCTCGGTGCTCATCGTTCCTTTTCCTCGTCGTCACGGGGACTGGGGTCGTACTTGTGGCGGTCGACCGGGTGGTGCCGGTGCGAATCCTCGTCGAGGAAGAGGACGTCCTGGAGGCTTGCGCCCTCGCCCGTGGTGATCGCCTCGTGTGATGCGCGGACCTCGTCGACGGTCAGACCCGTGGCCTCGGCCTCCGACTTGAGGGCCTCATCCGGGTCGCTGACGAGCGTGCCGTACTTCCAGATGCGCCAGAGCATCTCGATCGCTCGCAGGAACATCAGCGTCATGCCGAGGGGCACCGCGAGCTCGACGACCCAGAGCTGGACCTTGAGGACGGGGGTCACGGTGGTGCGCGAGAAGGGCTCCATCAGGAGCATCCACCCCAGCACGGACATGAGGCCCAGGTAGATGAGGGTGACGATGCCGCCGACGAGCGACAGCCACTTCTTGCCCCGCTCCTTGAAGAAGACGCCCAGGATGTCGACGCTGACGTGCTCGTTGTGGCGCAGGGTGATGACGGCGCCGATAAAGGTCGAGAAGATGATCAGGTAGATCACCGCCTCCTCGGTCCAGAACCACGCCTGTCCGAACTGGCGGATGATGATGTTCGCGATGGAGATGAGGGCGGCCAGGCCCAGGGTGCCGGCGGCGAGCACGTTCTCGACGCTGGTGAGTGCACGATCCAGATGCTTCACGATCACCTCTGGTGGGACAGCGGGGGCGCCGGGTCGCGGCGCCCCCGCTGGATGAACAGGTTCAGCTCTTCTTGGCGAGGAGCTCGTCGATGATGCTGTCTCCGACGACCTTCCGGTACTGCTCGTAGATCGACGGGACCACGATCTTCTTGAAGGCGTCCCGCTGCTCGGGCGTCAGGACGTTGATCTTCGTCTTGCCAGCGGCCTCGATCGCCTTCTTGGAGGCGTCGTTGACCGCGACGGCGTTCTCGCGGTTGTAGGTCGACGCCTCGTCGGCCACCTTGACCAGGATGTCCTGGAGGTCCTTCGGCATGCTGTTGAAGAACTCCGTGTTGACCACGCCGATGTAGCCGATGTAGCCGTGGTTGGACTCGGCGATGTTCGACTGGACCGTGTGCATCTTCTGCGACTCGATGTTGGAGTAGGTGTTCTCACCGCCGTCGATGACGCCCTGCTGCAGGGCCGAGTACACCTCGGAGAAGGCGATCGCCTCGGCGTGGCCACCCCAGGCCTCGATCTGGGACTTCAGCACGTCCGAGGGCTGGATGCGGTACTTCTTGCCCTTCATGTCAGCGGGCGACTGGGTGAGGTTGTTGGAGTGGATCTGCTTCATCCCCGAGTCCCACAGGCCGAGGACCTTCATGTGCTTGGACTCGAGGTCCTTGTTGCTGAAGATCGCCTTGCCCACCTCGGTGTCCGGTGCGGCGACGGTGGGTATGTCCTCGGGGCCGTCGAAGAGGAACGGCAGGTCGAGGACCTGCAGGGCCGGCGCGACCGTGGTGAACTTCGCCGATGCCGGAGCGAGCATCTGGACGGAGTTCTGCTGGATCGCCTGCATCTCGTCCTTGTCGCCGTAGAGCGACGAGTTGGAGTAGACCTCGACGTTGATGCGACCGTTGCTCCGCTTCTCGAGCTCCTTCTCGAACCACAGGGCGGCCTTGCCCTTGGGTGTGGAGTCCGTGGTGACGTGCGAGAACTTGAGCGTGTACGTCTTGCTGTCACCGGTGGCGCCGGCTTCGCCGCTCCTCGCGCCGCTGCAGGCGGCGAGGCTGAGGGCTGTGACCACCGCGACTCCGGTCAACATGTGCAGACGGGTGCGCTTCATGAAGGGTTTCCTTTCCTGGAGGGGTGCACCGTCGACGACGGGGCTGGGGAGGGTAGGCGTCCTAGGTGAAGCCGGTGGGTGTAGTGCTCGGGGAGGAAGTAGGAGACGGCCCACTCGACGGCTCGGCCACTCACGTCGAAGTAGAGCCGCCCGATGTGGAGCAGGGCGTGGCCCTCTGGGCAACCGAGACGCTCGGCGTCGACGGAGTCGGCGGCGCGCGCCGTCATCGACTGGTCCGCACCGCTGATCTGTATGCCGCGCGCGGCTAGCGCCCCGATCACGGTGTGGGTGGTGCGCGCGCCGACCTCGGTGAAGACCTCCTCGTCCTCGATGAGGCGGCCGATCTCCGGGGGCAGGTGGACGGACGTGTGGCAGAAGATGGTGCCCTCGTGCCGGCGCAGAAAACGCATCCCGTACATGAGGCGGCCCTCGAGCTGGAGCTGGGAGGCTGCCAGCGGGTTGAACGTGCCCATGAGCGGCTCCACGATCTCGAGCTCCGTGTCAGTGGAGAGGGCAAGGAGGTCGTCGACCGTCTCGAAGGGCCGTCGGTACCGCAGGTGGCTCGGCGTGATGAAGGTGCCGCGACCGGGGACCCGGTAGACCAGGCCCTCGTTGACGAGGTCGAGGTAGGCGCGCCGAACGGTCTGGCGACTGACGCCGAACCGCTCCCCGAGCTCCCCGTCGGTGGGGAGAGCCTGATCCTCCGTCCAGTGCTGCTCTTGGATACTTTCGCGGAGATAGGTGGCGAGGCGCCGATAGCCGGGCTCGCCGACGCGGCGCACCTTGCTCGTCACGGGTTCTTCTCCTCCACCGGTCTTGACGGTGCGTCGAGGGTCCACCGCCGTTGGCATGGTGGTAGACCATGCCAAAGGGCACTACATTTCGTCAATGGCCTGTAGAACCAATGTTTGTCCTCTGCCCCGGGAGGCCACATGGCTGCGATCGGTGAGGGTCCTCACGGGGGATCGTCCTCCCGGGCCGCACCGCCGTCGGGTGTGGCCCGAACGATGCTGGGCGCCAGCGCGCTCACGACCCAGGGCGCGATACCGCCCTTCCTGCTCGGTTCTCATGAGTGCCATGGGGTCGGCGGGTAGGGAGAGCAGGAAAGCCAGATCACGGTAGTGCCGCTCGGGCGAGACGGTCTTGATGCTCACCGCGGCAGCCTTCGCCACGATGGCTCCCAAAAGGCTCGGGCGGCGGATGCTGCCTGTTCGCTGTCCCAGCCGCACGCCTACGGATTCCGTCCGTTGCACCGCTTGGCGACCGCCCGGCAATCGAGCGTGCGGCCGGGCGGAGTGGTGGTGAGATCGGCGAGAGGGCCCAGGTCGTCAGGGGCCAGCAAATCCACTACCAGTCTCGCCGGACCCTCACCGCGAACGTAGCGGTGCAGCAGGTTGCCCTGCGGAGACATACCGGCAGGAGCGAACCCGAGCTGTTCCAGAGCGGTCACCAAGCGACGCAGGCTCTGCTGGTCCGATTGGACATCGGCGAGGACGTCCAGGTCGGCACTGGCCGCAGGAGGCGTCCTTCCGTGCTCCAGACCGTGCAGGAGCACGGATCTGCCCGCCGATGAGTGACCATGCGTCCGGAAGCCGTTCCGAGAGGTCGAGCAGCCCCCCACAGCTGCACCAGCGGACGCGTGAACAGGTCCGATTCCAGTCGGACGTGTGGCGCGGCAGCGGTCACATCCGCCCCTCTCCAGGTGGGGCAAAGCGAGCAAGCAGCGGTTGCAGCATCCCGATCGCTGCCGCGTCCGCGCGTCCTTCGCGGAGGTCCAGGAGGTCGGAGGCGACAACTGGCGCGGGAGCGTCGTGTCCGTTCCGGCCTTGGCCGGAAGCCGGCACGAGGGCCGGCCATGCGTCGGCCGGCGGAATACGGACCAGGAGAATGCCTCGTCGGCTGTCGCGGATCATTCCGAACCCCTGTTCCAGCTCACTCAACCTGGAAGGGTGGACATAGATCTCCACGTGCCCAGGTGCCACGTAGTCGGCCGCGAGCTGTGCGGCGGCTCCCGCTCCGCCCTGGACGACACCGGGAGCAGCCGAAACAGCTGCCAGCACGCCCGAGTGCACCCGGTACCGGCGGGCTTCCGCCCGCGCCGACAGGAGCTCCTGAAGACGGCGTGCCGGCAGCGGCTGGTGCGCTGCCATGTAACGAAGGCGTGCCCGGAGACGGGATTTCTCCGGATCGGAAAGGCCGACCGCCGGGCGGTCGGCGAGTATGGCCAGCAGTCCCCAGGCATTGCGGGGCGACAAGGGTCTTCCGGGGTTGACTGCGTGATTCTTCCGGTCACGAACGCTGTCCCCGTCCAGCAGCCAGCGGTTGCTGATCCGCTGACCCCGGAGTTTCCCCGCGCCCACCAACTGGCGAACGCGGGAGTCGTCCACATCCAGAATGGCGGCTGCCTGCTGCACCGACAGCAGCTCCATGACTCTCCTCCTTGTGGGTAATCTCCTGCTGCCAGGAGAGAAGCCGCAATAAGTATCCATCGAGAACGGCCTTGCGGCTTCCTTCCCGCAAGCAGGAGGGAAGCCGCAAGTAGGGGCGGGCCTGATGCCCGGCTGAGGCCTCATCGGCCTCCGACGCGGAGTTCGAACCACACGCTCTTGCCGGTCGGCGGCCGCCCGCCGTGCCAGACAGTGCCCCAGGCATCGGCGCACGCCTGTACGAGCATCAGCCCGCGCCCGTGCTCCGCCGCCTCCGGCGCGGCCATCGCCCGTTGGGGCCAGGGCATCCCGCAGGGGTCGTCGTCCCGTACGGATACGCGCAGCCGTCCGGCCAGGAGCGTTGCCTCCAGCGTCAGTTGGGTGACCTTTGTGTGGAGGTGGACGTTCGACACGACCTCCGAGACGAGCAGCCGTGCCATGTCGACGAGCGCGATGTGGCCGGTGGCGGCGAGCAGCCCCCCGAGCATGTCGCGGGCGACCTTGGCCGTCTCGGGGATGTTCGGGGCTCGCATCGCGTACGAGCGAAGGGGTGCTTCGGGCGAGGCGGCGCGGGTCAGTGCGGCCATGGGGCGCTCCGTGGGTTCGGGCGAGTGCTGTCGGCACCGCCGCGCTCGCCACCGTGGCTCTGCCGTCCCGCAGGCGCGGGCGACCGCACTGCGGATTGACGTGCGTAGCGGTACAGCCACGGAAGGTAGTCGACATGTATTCTCCGGGGCAAGGGTGTTGCGGACCCAGTCATCCTCACGAGTGGACTCGTGCTATAGGTACGCGCAAGACTTTGGAGACTCCCGGAGAGAGGACCAGTCCCGCCATGCCACCGAGGGACAACCCGACGGCCCGACAGGCACGCCTGGGCGCCGAGTTGAGGAAACTTCGGGAACGTGCGGGCCGACCGGCTCGTGAGGCCGGTGGGCTGCTGGGGGTCGATCAGGCGAAGATCAGCAACATCGAGTCGGGGCGCATCGGTGTGAGCGAGGAGCGCATTCGCCGACTAGCGGCGTTCTACTCCTGCGCTGACGCCGCCCTCGTCGACGCACTGTGCGCCATGGCGCGTGAGCACCGCGGGCAGTTCTGGTGGGACGAGTACCGGGGGATTCTCGCCCCGGTCTTCCTGGACATCGCGGAGTTGGAACATCATGCCGTCCGTATGCAGTCCATGCAGACTCTCTCGATTCCCGGTCTCTTCCAGACCGAGGAGTATTCGCGTGCGCTCTTCAGCGGTGTCGTCCCACCGTTGCCCACTGACGAGATCGACGCACGAGTCGAACACAGATGGAGACGGCGCGGGGTTCTTGAGCGCGAAAATCCTCCGCCTTACGAAGCGATCGTTCACGAGGCGGCGTTGCGCATGAGGTTCGGCGGCCGGAAGGTTGTCCGGGCCCAGCTGGAACATCTTCTGGAGGCGGCTACGTGGTCGACGGTGACGGTGCGCGTACTCCCGTTCACCGTCGAACGGTTCATCGAGGTGACTCAGCCCTTGCTCTATGTGGAGGGTGCGGTACCCCAGTTGGACACCGTGCAGATGGACAGTCCCTTTGGCGGTCGTTATCTGGATGCGGAGGCGGAACTCCAGAAGCACCGCACATTGCTCGACATCGCACGGAACCTGTCGTTCGGGGTGGCGCAGTCCCGTCAATTCATCCATCACATCGCGAGGGAACTGTGAGTGTGGCAGCCATGGACATACCCATTCAGTGGCAGAAGTCTTCCTTCTCCGGCGGGGAGGGACCGAACTGCGTTGAGGTCGCGCGCCGGGGCGGCGGTGTCCTGATACGTGAGAGCGAGGATCCGGGTGCTGTTCTCGCGGTCACCCGTGCGTCGCTCGCGGCGTTCATCGCTGGCGTGAAAGCCGGCGGGCTCGACCGCCCGGCGGGCTGACCGGGATGCCCGCCGACGGCCGGATCGCCGTGCCCGAGGCGCTGGCCGCCGCGCACAGCAGGTACAGCGGTGCGGCCGACCGGGCCTGGAGTGCCGCGCTGCCCGAGCTGGCCGCTGCGTACCTCGAACGCTGGGAGCTGCGGCGCGACGGTCCCGTCACGCACGGCATGGTCGCTCTCGTGCTGCCGGTGCACTGCCCCGACGGCACTCCGGCCGTGCTCAAGCTCCAGCCGGTGGACGAGGAGACCACGGGCGAGGCGGA